>Ga0116154_10003813_pt1 | contig 10464 bp, 8 predicted proteins | sample AD_UKC030_MetaG_FD_89898 | JGI IMG/M metagenome (GOLD analysis project Ga0116154, IMG submission 89898) | Active sludge microbial communities of municipal wastewater-treating anaerobic digesters from USA - AD_UKC030_MetaG | ecosystem: Engineered > Bioreactor > Anaerobic > Digestate | place: USA...
GTTGAGGAAGGTGATAACGGGCTTTCCGGGCGGGCCGGCGAGCTCGTAATGTACTTGATGGTGGCCGAATTGGATGGTTGGCATGGTGCTCCCAGGGGAAAGGTTCGGGTCGCGAAGAAATGAATTGACCAGCTATTCAATACAGCTATTATGAACGCTCTGGTCGCGCGCCGACATGGCCAGTGAGACAAAAAAATCATCCTTGGAGGAACAAGACATGACAAGTAGCCCGCTGGGTTGTCGCAATGTCGTGAACTGGCTGGTATCGGCATTGCTGATGCTGTCCACGGTTTGCGCGGCGCACGCCCAACAACCCGTGACCGAGCGTTCAGCGGTGGCCGCGCTGGACAAGATGAAACAGACCTACGAGGTTCGTAACTTCCGCATCGGCGGCAAGTACGACCTGGCCAATCCGAAGGCCTGGGAAAACGGCGGGGAGGGCGGCACGACGCTCGAATCGCTTGGCGCGGCGCCGGCACGCAGCTCCTACATTGCCGTTGGCACGCCCAAGCGCAACGAGAAGGGTGAAATCACCAACGCCATCGTGATCAGCACCTTCTTTTCGGGCGATGCGACCTCCACCTACAACAGTTGGTACGCCGGGCAGTCCGGCAACGGTTTCGCGGGCGGCGCGCTGGTCGGGCCGGGGCTGATGTTCGATACCAACCGCTTCTATGTCGTTTTCCTCGACGGTCTGGGCCTGTGGGGTTCGTCCAAGCCCTCGGATGGTCTGGGGCGCAAGTTCCCGGTCTATAGCTACTACGACATGGTGCATCTGAACTACCGCCTGTTGCGCGATCATCTCAAGATCGGCCAGGTTGTGCTGGCCACCGGTGTGTCGATGGGTGGCACCCAGTCGTACTACTGGGGCCTGATGTATCCGGACTTCGTCAAGGCCGTGATGCCTGTCGGCGGTGCTTCGGCGACAGACGGCCCGGGCGGCCAGATTGCCGCGTGGACCTTCCAGCTGGCCAAGGCGTCGCTGGAGGCCGATCCGGTGTGGATCGACACCAAGGCGAGCTACTACCACCTGCCGAAAGACAAGCACCCCAACAAGGGGGTCGAGTTCCACTGGTCTAACCTGCTGCTTACCGGTTTCGACCTGAACTTCCGTCAGACGCTGGGCTGGGAATCGGTTTCCAAGGAAGTCTTCGCCTGGAACGCCGATCCGCGCCTGGGCAAGGATTTCGGTAGCACGCTGCAACGCATGGCCGGGCAGTTCGACGCTGTCGACCTCTGGTATCGCGATACCGTTGGCGAACTGCACAACGTGGACAAGCTCTTGCCGGGCATGAAGCCACGGGCGCTGGTGGTGCACGTCGACAACGACATGTGGCTGATGGGCAGCGACGCGCGCAAGGCTTCCGAGGACATCCCGGGTGGCCTCTATGCCGGTTTCTCCGATCCGATTGCCCACTACGCCGTGTTCAAGGCGCCCAATGTACTCAAGGGCAACCAGACTTTCGATTCCTTCATTCGCTCGGCCGGCATTACGCCGACGGATAAGGGCATCGTCTGCGAGGCGAAGAACTACCGTCGTCCGCGCATCAACATGAACCCGGATCCGAAGAAGTCGTTCTGGAAGGATGAGATGGTTTCCCCCTTCCCGGTCAAGTACGCCAATGCCAGGGATCGCAACGGCGTCGACTGGCAGATCGGCTATATGGACGAATACTGCGGCAAGGATGCCAACCCGACGACGCTGGTCATGGTGCACGGCAAGGGAGCGTTCGGCGCCCACTACGGCAACGTGATCAAGTACGCCGTCGAGCGCGGTTTTCGCGTGATCGTGCCCGACATGCCGCTGGCCGGTACGTCCGGGCCAGGCAACCTCGACAAGCCGCAGGCCCGTACGCTGGACGATATCCGCGACGCCTTCAATAACCTGGTGGTCGGCAAGCTGGGCGTGAAAAAAGCCTACTACTATGGCCACTCGCAGGGCGGGCAGGTCGTGCTCGGTTATGCGTTGCGCTATCCGGAAGCGGTTCGCGGGCTGATCCTCGAAGGCCCTGCCGGCCTCGAAGAGTATCCGAAGAACTTCAAGATGGGCGACAAGGAACTGCCGATCTGTGACAAGTCGATCGGCCGTGACCTGAATCGCTGGCAAGCCGCCTGGGGGCCGTTTGGCCTGGTCGAGTCCGAATTGAAGCGCACGCCGCAGCAGGTGCGTGACTTCTTCTACTGGCAACGGCGTGATGCCGCTGGCAATGCGGTTCCCGCGCCGGCCGGTTACTTCGTCAACGACACCCAGTACTCACGGCTGCACACCGATCAGCGCATCGCGATGATCACCGGCAACCGGCGTGAGTTCGAGCAATGGGCTTTCCTGTTCCACTACGACACCTTCTCGATGTGCTCGGAAAACGCGCGTGAGGACGAGAACACGTTGTACAAGCGACTGCCGCAGATCAAGACGCCGATCTTCCTGGCCTTCGGTGCCATCGAGCCGTTCATCCCGAGTACCGCGCTGAACGGGCTGACCGACAAATCGAAGCAGGTCATCCTCCCGTTCATGGAACGCATGACGGCGGTGGGGAATCCGCCCGAGGTCAAGATCTATCCGGGCGTCGGTCACTTCATCCATACCGATGTGCCGAAGGAGTTCGCTCAGGATGTGGTCTCGTTCATGAAGACGGGGCAGGTCAATGGGTTGACGCCTGAAGTGGTCGATGCACTCATCAACGGTGCGAAGCCTGCTGCAAGCGCCGCACCTGCGGCTGCTTCCGACAAGCCTGCCGGCCTAGCCAAGTGAGGTGCACGATGAAAACGAATATGAGGATCACAAACGTGAAAAAGCAATTCGTTGCCTTGACGCTGGCGATGGCCGTTGCCCTTCCCGGTGCCGCCTTGGCAGCCGATGCCGCCAAGTTTCCGCTGACGCCGAATTCCTCGGTGATGACGCAGGATTCGCTGAAGCGTTATTACGAGATTCCGAATTTCCGCATCGGCGGCAAATACAACCTCGATGCCGATCCGGAAACCTGGCGCAATGGCGGCGAGGGCGGCACCACGCTCGAATCGCTGGGCGCCGGCCCGCTCAAGGCGGCCTACATCGCCGTCGGCACGCCCAAGCGCAACGACCGGGGTGAAATCATCAATGCCGTGGTGGTGAGCGCCTTCTATTCGGGCGATTCGACCTTCATGTACAACACCTGGTACACCGGGCAACCGGCCAACGGCTTTTCCGGTGGCGCGGTGGTCGGCCCCGGCCTAGCCATCGATACCGACAAGTACTACGTCGTCTTTCTCGATGCCATCGGCCTGTGGGGCGCCTCCAAGCCTTCGGCCGGTCTCGGGCGGAAATTCCCCGCCTACAGCTATTTCGACATGGTGCAGGCCAACTACCGCCTGCTGCGCGATCACTTGAAGGTTGCGCAGGTCGAAGTGGCCACCGGTGTATCGATGGGGGCCACCCAAAGCTGGGTCTGGGGCGTGATGCATTCGCCGAGCGGTTACGTCAAGGCGATCATGCCGATTGGCGGCGCCACGGCTTCCGATGGCAGCGATCCGGTTGGGGTATGGACTTTCATGCTCGGGCAGGCGGCGCTGGAGAGCGACCCGCTTTGGCGCAAGACGAACGGCGATTATTACCACCTGCCGCTCGATCAGCACCCGAAACAGGGGTTGCAGTTCATGTGGTCTCGTCTGCAGCTGACCGGCTTCACTTTCCCGGTGCGGTCGGCGACGCCTTGGGAAAGGATAGAGCGCGAAGTGTTCTTCTGGGAGCCGAAGGGTAACCAGACTGCGGCCTGGATCACCCGCACCAAGGATGAGGATGCCGTCGATTACTGGTACCGCAACTCGGCCGGCTTCGATTACAACATCAACGCCGATCTCAAGCGTATCAAGGCGCGGACGCTGGTTGTGCACGTTGATACCGACATGTGGCTGATGGTCGAGAACGCCAGGAAGGCGGCCAAGGACACACCGGGCGCTGTCTTTGCCAGCTTCCCCGATCCGACGGCGCACTACGCGGTTTTCAAGGCACCGAACGTCATCAAGCCGACGATCAAGTCCTTTGTCGATAACACCTTCACCACCAGTCTGCCCGGTATTGCCGGTGCCAGCAGTGGCGGTGGCGGTGCGAAGGCTTCGGGCGAAAAACCAGCGGGCCTGGCGAAATAAACGGTGCGCCAAAACCAATCAAAGGTCGCCTGCGGGCGACCTTTTTTCTGGCTGTCCGGGTCAGCCCCTGAAAGTTTTTCGCCAGGCGTTCGGGGCAACGCCGAAAGCCTGACGAAAGTGGTGGCGCAACGATTCCGGTGAGCCGAAGCCGGCCAGGGCAGCGATGCTCTCAACAGCTTGGTCGGTCGTCTCCAGCAACTGTTGCGCGTAGGACAGACGTTCGCAGAGCAGCCAGTTTCCCACTGTGTCCCCGGTCAGCAGGCGGAAATGGCGGGTGAAAGTGCGGCGGCTCATCAGCGATTTTTCAGCCAGGCTATCCAGCGTGTGCGGTTGCTGCAGGTTGGCGCGCACCCATCCCAGCAGGTCGGCCAGGCGTGAATCGCGCGCTGTCGTCGGTAGCGGCTGTTCGATGAACTGGGCCTGGCCGCCCTGGCGATGAGGCGGGGTCACCAGGCGTCGCGCCACGATGTTGGCGATTTCCGAACCGTAATCCTGCCGCAGCAGATGCAGACAACAGTCGATGCCGGCGGCGGTGCCGGCCGAGGTCAGCACATTTCCGTCATCGATATAGAGAACGTCGGCGTCGACCTGTACCTGCGGGTAGCGGTGGGCGAACGCCTTGGCATAGGCCCAATGGGTGGTCGCCTTGCGCCCGTCGAGCAGGCCGGCCTCGGCCAGCACAAAGGCGCCGAGGCACAGGCCAACGACGCGCGCGCCACGTCGATGGGCGGCCCCGAGGGCATCGAGCAGGCGTTGCGGTGGCGGCGCCTTCGGGTCGTGCCAGCTCGGCACGATGACGGTATCGGCGTCGTCGATTGCCTCCAGACCGTGCCTGACCATCACTTCGAAGCCTGCGGTCGTAGTCAGCGGGCCGGCTTCAAAGGCGCAGACGCGAAAATCGAAACGCGGGAGGCCGGGATGGGCTTCGCCGAACACGACGCAGGGCACCGAGAGATGAAAGGCGCTGATGCGATCGAAGGCGACCACGGTCACAACAGGGGGTTTCAACGCCAATCTCCTTGGAGCGATAACAAGTTGGCCCGATATTAACGAAACTTGTCAATCGGGTCACTGACTGTCTGGGGTCGTTAGGGGAATAATCCAGTCATCGACAATCCAAGGAGAAACCTGCCATGTCCAGCCAGCCAAAACGGGCGCTGATCGTCATTGACGTCCAGAACGAATATTTCACCGGCAACCTGCGAATCGAGTATCCGGATGTCCGGCAATCGCTGGCCAATATCTGCCGGGCCATGGACAGCGCCCACGCTGCAGGCGTGCCGGTAGTGATTGTTCAGCACCTCTTCCCCGAGGGGTTTCCGGTGTTTGCGCGCGGTAGTCAGGGGGCCGAGTTGCACCCGGAAGTGGCACGGCGTCATCGCGACCACCTGGTCGAAAAGGGGATGGCCAGTTCGCTGACGGCGACCGATCTGGGGCCGTGGCTACGCGAACGCGGGATCGATACGCTGACCGTGGTCGGCTACATGACCCACAATTGCGACGATGCCACCGTGCGCCAGGCCATGCACGAAGGTTGGAAAGTCGAACTGCTGCACGACGCCGCCGGTTCGCTGCCCTACACAAACGCCATGGGTACGGCGACTGCCGAGGAAATTCATCGTGTTTTCACCATCGTCATGCATACCGGCTTTGCCGCTGTTGTGAGCACGGACGAGTGGCTGCGAGCCCTGGCTGCGGGTGAGGCGCTGGCGGCGGACAATGTGTTTCTGTCCAATCAGCGGGCGCTGGCCGGACACGGAATGCCGTAATCGGAGGTGGCGGAATTCGCCGGACACGCGGACCGAACAGCGGCGCCAGTTTGCGCTTCGTTTCCGGCATTTTCGAAGCACCGGGGCCGCCTGCAGGCGGCCATTTTCTGCATGCGGTTTATTGATTTTTGCCTTGTTTTGGCGGTCGACGGCAACAGGCATCGGAAAGCGAAGGCGATGCCCTTTCCGGGGTTTCTTCGGCACCGTTCGGGGTCAGCGCGCATCGCTTCAGGGTTTGCATTGTTCGGAGGCGGTCTGCAGGGCGCGAACGGCGATGACAGCGGCGTGGCCGAACGCGGGGCAACGCTTTGGCTCGCCGGGCTCAATCCCGGCGTGCTCGATGTTGTGCGATGCTCCGGGCTGGCAGAACGCCTGGGGCAGGAACGACTGCTGTTTAACGACCGCATAGCCATCGAGCGTTATCAAACACTGGCGGCGGGGACCCAAGCCGTCACGGCGAACAGGGTATGAGGCAGCAATCATTGCCTCTTTTTGTTCGTTGACCGCAGTAAGCCGAGTCTATACTGCTTCCATGTAGCATGCGATTTCCGGTACGGCGCTGTAGACGCGGTGGCCGGGAAAAAAGATGGCTTGAACAATGGATGCCAATGGGAGGCGATATGGAACAAGTCAGGTTACTGCTTGAAACTCAGCCGTTGCTGACGCTCTTTCTCACCATCGCGCTCGGTTACCTGGTCGGCGAAATCAATATCAAGGGCTTCTCGCTTGGCTCTGGCGCAGTGCTCTTCGTCGGGTTGGTGATCGGTGGCTTCGCTCCCAAGGCAGCGCCGCCCGCGCTAATTGGCACGCTTGGCCTGCTGCTCTTCCTCTACGGGGTCGGCATTCAGTACGGCGCGCAGTTCTTCAAAGGCATGACTACGCCGGAGGGACTCAAGGCCAATGCCGCCGCCTTTCTCGGCGTGCTCGGCGCCGGATCAGTGGCGCTGGCGCTGGTGCCGCTGTTTGGGGTCAGGCTCGACCAGGCGCTCGGCATGTTCGCCGGTTCGGGCACCAGTACCGCGACGCTACAGGCGATCATCGCCGCGCTGAAGAGCGACGGTGCCGCAGTCGGCTACTCGGTGGCATATCCGTTCGGCGTCGCTGGGCCCATCCTTTGCATCTACGCCCTAAAGGCCATCCTCAATCCAAAGATCGAGCAACCCGCCAACCAGGTGTTGGAAGTGGCCGAGATCGCGCTCAAGAATTCCGAGTTCGTCGGCAAGCGTTTTTCGGAACTGAGCGCCAAGCTCCCAGCCGGCGTGGCGATTGCCGCCATTCGCCGCGAGCACCACAACCGCCTGCCATCCGACAGCCTTGTGCTGCAGGACGATGATGTGCTGATGGCCACCGGCACGAATCCTGAACAACTTAAGCAAGCTGCTGCTCTTTTCGGTGAGCTTCAGCCGGGCCGCATGACGCACCACCGCGAGGATCTCGACTACCAGCGCCTGTTCGCTTCAAGCAAGGCGGTGGTCGGGCTGGCGCTCGGAGACATCCGTTTCCCGGTCGGCATTGAAGCCTCCATCGTCCATATCCGGCGCGGCGATGCCGACCTGCTGCCCAACCCGGAACTGACCTTGGAGTTCGGCGACCGTGTCGGCCTGCTGGTGGCCCGCAAAGACACCAAGGCGATGCGCAAGTTCTTCGGCGACTCGATCAAGGGCACCGCAGAGTTGAGCTTCATCTCGATCGGCATGGGCGCCGCGCTCGGTCTCGGCCTCGGGCTGATCCCGCTGACCATTCCCGGTGTCGGCAAGCTGACGCTCGGTCTTGCCGCGCTGCTGCTGCTCGCGCTCTACCTCGGCAAGGTGCGGCGCACCGGCCCGTTCGTGTGGAGCATGCCGCTGTCGGCCAACCTGGTGCTGCGCAACTTCGGCCTGACCATCTTCCTCGCCCAGGTCGGCATCGCCTCGGGGCCGAATTTCTTCGCCACCATCGGCACCGAGGGCATCGCCTTCCTGCTCTACGGCGCGGCCATCCTGCTGGCGCTGGTTCTGATCACCGCCGCGCTGGCACTGTGGGTGTTCCGTCTGCCCTTCGACACGACGGCGGGCGTGATCAGCGGCGCAACCGGCAATCCGGCCATCCTCGCCTTCGCCGGCCGCATTGCGCCAACCGACAAGCCGGACGTCGGCTACGCGATGATCTTCCCGTCGATGACGGTCGCGAAAATTCTCTTCGTCCAGATTGCTGCCGCCTTGCTCGGTAGTTGAACCCATTCGCCAGAACAGATACCGGAGACAAGCCATGAAGATCGCCGTATTCAGTGCCAAGCGCTACGACCGCGAGTACCTCGATGCCGCCAACGCTACCGAAGGCCACCAGCTCAAGTATCACGAGGCGCCGCTCGACCTCGACACAGTCGGCCTGGCTGCCGGTTACGACGGCGTCTGCATCTTCGTCAACGACAAGGCCGATGCCGATGTGCTCGCCAGGTTGAAGGAGGGCGGCACGAGTCTGGTCGCCCTGCGCTGCACGGGTTTCAACAACGTCGATCTCAAGGCGGCCGCAGTGCTTGGTATGAAGGTGGTGCGCGTCACCGACTATTCGCCGAACTCGGTCGCCGAGCATGCTACCGCGCTGCTGCTGGCGATCAACCGCAAGATCCACCGCGCCTACAACCGCACCCGCGATTCCAACTTCGCGCTCGACGGGCTGATGGGCTTCGACCTGCACGGCAAGTCGGTCGCCGTGATCGGCACCGGCAAGATCGGCCGGGTCTTCGCAAAGATCATGGTCGGCTTCGGCTGCAACGTGATCGGCTACGACAAGTATCCGTGCAAGGAATTCGAGGAACTCGGCGGGCATTATGCGGCGCCGGGCGAGATCGGGCGCGACGCCGACATCGTCTCGCTGCACTGTCCGTTGACGCCGGAGACCGACCACATTATCAATGCCGAAACGATCGCCCGCGCCAAGCGCGGGGTACTGCTCATCAACACCAGTCGCGGTGCCCTGGTCGATACCGAGGCGGTGATCGAGGGACTGAAGACCGGCCAGATTGGCGGTTTTGCCGCCGATGTCTACGAGCAGGAAGCTGGTTTGTTCTTCCGCGACCTGTCCAGCGTCGTCGTGACCGACGATATCCTGCAGCGCCTGATCTCCTTCCCGAACGTTATCGTCACCGGGCATCAGGCTTTCTTTACGCAGGAGGCGGTTACGACGATCTGTGAGACAACGCTGCGTAGTGCCACTCAGTTCGCGACCGGGAAGCCGCTAACCGACGAGATTTCGGCCGGCGCTTGAAGTAGGACAGGCCGGAAACGAGAAGGGCAGCCTGCGGGCTGCCCTTGGTTTTTTATCGATTGCCGTTTCAGCTGCGGAAGAAGTCGCCGAAGACGCGGGCGAATAGCAAGGGCTGTTCGAGGTTCATCGAGTGACCAACGTAGGGGAATATTTCGAGCTTGGCGTTGGGCAGTTTTTCGGCCATTACCTCGAGATGTTCGCGTGGAATCCAATAATCCATCTTGCCGAACAGGATCAGGTGCTCGTGCGTCATTTCCGGCATGCGTTTGGCCAGCGCGCCCGAATCCCACTCCAGCCCAAGGTTGTGCGGCGTGCCGAACCAGATGCCGTCGGACAGCACACGGGTGCGTTCGATGATCTTCTTGAACAGGTCACGCTGTGGCTGGCTGGTGGCGTCGGCGAACTGCGGCATCATCCCGGCGATCATGGTCTCGGGGCGGAACAAGGTCGGCGCAGCGCTCGCCAGACCGGCAAAGCAGACGTCGGGGTCGGTTTTCATGGCAGTGATCACGCCAACCTGGCTGGAATTCATTTGCAGGCCGAGCGGACTCACCGGGTCGAGCATCAGCACCTTGCCGAAGCGCTCAGGTGCCATGGTCAGCATGTGCGAGATGATGATGCCGCCGGTCGAGTGGCCGTAAAGATTGCATTTCGCGATCCCCAGCGCATCGAGCAGGGCAAGATGGTCGCGGGCATGCGTTTCCATCGTGTAGTTCGAGTAGTCGGGGGTGGGTTCGGGTTTGTCGGAATCGCCGCAACCGCGCCATTCGGCGGCGATGACACGGATATTCGCCGGCAGTAGCGGCATGGCAAGATCAAGCCAGTTGGCACAACCCAGATTGCCGTGGATTGCAAGAACGACGTTGTCGCCTGAGCCATGCTCAATGTAATTGAGGGTAAGGTCTCCAGCCTGAATGCGCGGCATGATTGTCTCCTGTTATGTAGTCTGGCTATTATAGGGCTGCTGCATTACAGGCAACGCAGTGCATCGTGAAAGTTCACCGACACCGGCGGAGGCAAGTCGATTCGAGCCACCAAGGGAATGATGATGGCGCGGCGAACCGGGGTCGGTCGTGCCTGTCCGATTCTTGAGCCAATCGATGATGCCCATTTTGAGCCTCCTTTTGGCGCTCGGACATTCCTGGATCTTGTTCCCTTGTTTGCCTTTGCGCCGGCGTGTGTCCAATATGCGGCAATTCCCGCCCGGGGGCGCAGGGCATGAATTTCAGCATTGAATACTGATACGCTGCCAGGCGAATGTTGCGTATCATCAAACCGGAGACAAGCGGCGGGAAGTGGTTTCCTGCCCGCATCGATACGAGAA
>Ga0116154_10003818_pt1 | contig 10455 bp, 6 predicted proteins | sample AD_UKC030_MetaG_FD_89898 | JGI IMG/M metagenome (GOLD analysis project Ga0116154, IMG submission 89898) | Active sludge microbial communities of municipal wastewater-treating anaerobic digesters from USA - AD_UKC030_MetaG | ecosystem: Engineered > Bioreactor > Anaerobic > Digestate | place: USA...
CAAACCGAGGCATGGGGTCAGGAAATTCTTGGGCTTTCTTCAAAAGTTGCAAAAGGCCCAAAAGAATTAGTTGACGCACTTTACTTTATTACATCTTCCGGGTTTAAAACCTCGGAATCAATGCGGATTCTTGAAATGTCCGCCAAGGCAGCTTCCGCAGGATTAGGGGAAACCAAAAACGTGGCGGATATTGTAACATCTGCTATGAACGCTTACGGTAAAGGTAGTATTACTGCCGCAAGTGCCGTAGACGTACTTACAATGGCTGTTCGTGAGGGTAAAGGTGAAGCACCTGAAATGGTACAGGCTTTTGCTACTTCAATTCCTATTGCTGCGAAATTAGGGGTGTCGTTTGATCAGGTAGGTGGGGCAATAGCAGCGATGACCCGTATGGGTATTTCTGCTGCTACTGCCTCCACTTATTTACGTCAATCCTTGTTTACCCTGTTGAAACCTTCTAAAAAGACAAGGGAAGGGTTGGCGGACATTGGATTAACCGCACAACAAGTCCGGGATTCTTTGGAGAATAATGGGTTGTTGGATACGTTTATAATGTTGAATGAAAAAACTAAGAATTTAAGTGAAGAAGGATTATCGGAAATATTCCCAAATATACGTGCTTTTATGGCAATCACTTCACTTGTAAATGAGAATTTAAGTGATACGATTGGTGTATTTGATAATGTTAAAAATTCAATAGGTGTAACTAATGCAGCGTTTCAAACGGTTTCTGAAACAATGAAATTCAAATGGAATGCTGCGATGGCGGAAGGTGAGACATTGTTAATAAATTTCGGGGAATCGGTTGGAAAAAGATTAATTCCTGCCGTTGAAAAGTTGTTGCAAATATTTACAAATTTAAATACTTGGTGGGTTAATTTAAGTGATTCTGCAAAATATTTTATACTTAACATAGGTGGGGTTGTTATCGCTTTAGGGCCAGCAATGCTTATATTCAGAGGAATGAAGGCATTCATTTCAAGTATTATAAGTGGTTTTAAAGCGTTAGCAGGGGTTATTACTAATGTAGTAACAGCTTTCAGAACTTTTACTGTTACATATAGTGGCGTGGCTTCATCTGCTAATAAAGCAGATATTCTTGCTCAAACAAACGCTGTTGCTGGTGTAAAAAATATAATTGCTGCTGAAAAAGCGTATGTTGCTGCACAAACACAATCAGGTTTAGCAGAAGCTAATCGGGCACTTGCTTTGGATAAATTAAATAAATTAAGAAAAGCTGCTGCGGTAGCAGAAGCTAATTATGCAGGAATAGTAACAGTTGTACGTGGAAGAGAAATATATACCACAGAAAAAATAGCGGAAGCTACAAGATATTATACAGGTGCAAAATTATCCCTTGCTAAAGCACAAAAAGCATACGCTGCTGGAACTGGTACGGCTATGGCTGTTCAAATAGCAGCGAATAGGGTTATGCAAACAAGTACAGCATTGACGGCAGCAAGGGTGGCCGCAAGTAAGACTGCTATTCTTGCTTACGAAGAAATGATAATTGCCAACACAGCAGTAGCTAACCAAGAATTAATTTCTGAAGAAGCTGTAATTGCTGCGAAGAGAGCAGATATTAAAGCAAGAATATTGAAGACATTGGTTACAAAAGCTGAAAGGGATGCAATATTATTGGAGATTGAAGCGGAACGGCTTCAAACGGAAGCAACAATAGCAAATGCCAATGCGAGTAAAAAAGCTGGTATTAGTTTTGCTGCACTTGGAAAGAGTATGTCAAAAATTCCTTTTGGAGTAATTGCTATTGCTGCTGCTGCTGCGATATATGGTTTAGTGAAATTGGTTACTAAATTAAGTGAAGCTGAAAAAGCAGAAAGAGAATTAAGGGCAAAAGTAGCAGAATCAATTTCTGGGGAAGTAGGACAAATACAATCTTTAATTGCAGTAGCAAGAAATGAATATTTGTCAAAAGCAGAGAGATTGGAAGCCATTAAAAAATTAAATGAAATATCTCCTGTATATCTTGGTAATTTACGACTTGAAACAATAAACACGGGACAAGCTACAACAGCCATAAATACTTATTTAAGTAGTATGGAAAGAAAAGCAAAGGTTCAACAGGCAACATTGTTATATGAAGAAAAATCTGCACAATATAGTAAAGCTGCTATTGAAGGGGCAGAAGCACAGGTTAAATTTTGGGGGCAATTAGTTGCTGTTTTAGGCGGTTTAGTAAAGTTTAATCCAGTTCTTTTAAAGTTAAGTTTATTTACCGGGGCAAATACGAAATCTACTAAGGAATTACTTACTATAATAGGACAAAGTAAATTAAATAAATACCTTAAAGAATTACAGGAAGCAGAAAAAATATTGAAAAAAATTGCTGAAGATAGAACACCAATAGTAGAAAGTTTTAAAGATGATGTAACATTGTCTACAATGCAAACAGAATCTTTAATTTCAAAATACGTACAATTAAAGGATGAAAGAAAGTCTTTATCAAAAGAATCTTATGTTAAGAAAGAAGGTGAACTTAATAAGGAATTAGTTAAGGGACTTGATTTGTTAAATAATATTCATAATGGTATTAAGGAAAGGGAAAAACTTGAAAAAGACCTTTTTAGAACTGATAAAGAGTTAAATGATGCAAGGGTTGAAATGTTCCATGCCACAAGTATTGAGGAATACGGTATTGCTGCGTGGAAATATCAAGCAAGGATTAATTTTATACAAAAAGAAAATGAGGAAAGTAAGAAATTATATGATGAACAATACAACAATGCTATTTCAAATTATAATAAATTAAACAAGTTATATACAGATTGGAAAGGTGTTCCATATAAATTAGGGTATAAAGAACCTGAAAAAACAACAACTACTGATAGGGAACCAACTAAATTAGAACAGTTACAAAAAGATTTGAATGAATCTCTTAAAGAATATACAATATTATTGGATATTGTAGATCGTAATGCACAGGATTATGGTACAACTACTGGCATTAATGCTGAAAAAGCTGAAAAGCTAAAAGAAATATTAGGACTTAAAAATGAAGTTTTAGCTCGTGGTGGTAAAATAGAAGAACAAAGTATAGGAACGGTTCAAGCATTATACACTGCTTTTAGCAGATTGGCAACCGGTGAAGAAGCGTGGTCTAAAGCATTAGAAGATTTTGGACAATCTAATTTAGAAGTGTTTAATGATATTGAACAAATTTCAATGGGGTATAAAAGTGCTACGGAAATTGCTTTAGACGTATCACAACAATTAGGAAAAGATTTAACTGATTTAAGTACTATTACTAAAAATTCAGGTTCAGCTTTTAATGAAACAGAAGGCAAAATAGAATTATATTCAGCGGCACTTAGTACCTTACATTCTCTGTTAAAAAAAGCAAATAAAGAAGGTGATGATTTTTCTACAATTTTACAATTAATACAAGATTTATCTTTTACCAAGGATAAACTTGCTAATGTTACTGACTATACCGATTCTATTTCTTCTTTAAATGAAAAAATGAAGTTACTCGGTAAATCAAGTGAATTTTTAGAGGACAAACTTTCTTTGCTTAGGGAACAATTACGTGAAAAACGTAATGCTAATATTTCAATATTTAACGATGATCAAAAGAAACAATGGGTTAAAGATGTAAATACTTTTAGAACACAAATAGAAACGCTTCAAGGAACAATAGCTATACTTGATTCTATAAAACAGGGAATAGCTGATGTTTTTACAGGTCTTGCTGAAAGTGTTGGGGCTTCTTTGGCTGGGGTAAAGGATTCATTCAAAAGTTTGCTTGACGTTGTAATTGAAATATACAAAACAATAGGACGGCTTATAATAGGTGTAGGTTCTGCCCTTTTATTTATTAATCCTGGTTTAGGAGCTGCGCTTATTGCTGCCGGTTCGGTTATGACCGGGGCTGCTTCTTATGCTTCTTCAAGAAGAGCTAAAAAACAAGAAGCCGAAGAAGCTGCGAAAAATAATATAAAGGGAATGGCTCAAGGCGGTATTGTCCCGGCTGGTTATCCAAACGATTCTTACCCGGCAAAATTAACTTCTGGTGAAATGGTAATACCACCAATGAAATTACCTGAATTTGAACGACAGGCTATTGATGTAAATGTTACTGTTGAAGGGAAAACAAAAGGGCAAGACTTTTATTACGTAATCAAGGAAGTAGAACGAAGGTATAAAAACGCATATTGATATGAGTTCAGGGTATGAAAGACTTTACCATCAATTCAAAGATGTAGAAGGTAATGAATATTTTATTGAATTTTATAAAGATTCGATTGTAAATTCATACGAAATACATTATAGTGATGCTAACTCTGTACGTGTAATTCATGGAGGGGCTGACAAAAATGGTTGGGATTTTACTTATATTTATGGTCAAGAATTAACCTTTAAGTTTTATATACCACGTGAAGATATTGCCATAATAGATGATATACTTGAAAGTGAGTATCAAGATTGGCACGTTCGTTTTCGTACCGTAGAAACTACCCCAAAGATTATATTTTTAGGTTATTTAAAACCTGAAAATTTATACAAACGTTTTGAAATAAATCCACCTTATATTGAGATTGAATTATCTGCAACTGACGGTTTGGCTGAATTAAAAGATGTTGATTTTTATACCCCGGACGGTTCTATAATGACTGGACAACCTACCTTGTTACAAGTTATAAAAACAGCGTTGGAATCCGTTAATATTGCCTTATCATTCTATATTCAACTCAATACATACGAAAGTGTGAATATGGAAGCTGCAACAAGTTATGTTTTAGCTTCGGTGCGTTGTAATGCTGAACAAAGATTTTATACACGGGCAGAAAATAAGAATAATATTCAACCAATGAAATGTTGGGATGTATTGGAGGCGGTTTTAAAAATATTTAATTGTAAGTTATTTCAACATAATGAATATTATTACATAGTTAATTTTCAGGAATTAGACAGCAATGCTTGTATATATGATTGGGATGTAGTTACACGGTTGCAGGATTTTGCCCCTGTAAACAATATAGTTGATATTTCTGATTATAATTATTTTCCTTATGTAGAGCAACAAAAAGTGCATCCGGCAAAATCTATAAAAATAAATGTTAAAAATTCTGTTGCCGGGAATAATTCATTAGTTGATCTTTCAGATTGGGACGCAGCATGGAATCTTTCCCAATGGGATAGTTACGTTGAAAATGCAGATGGTACTATTACTTTGAATTTAACATCTTTTAGTCAACCGGTTATATCACTTAATTCTGCTATTTCTATTTTTAAACCTACTGACGGTAATGCTGATTATTTTAGAATACGTTTTGATTATCGTATGACAAGTTTTACGGTAGATCATGCGTCTATGAATTATATCCGTCCAAAAGTACGTATCAGCAGACAAGTTGGTGGGGGAGACCCTGTTTGGTCTGAATGGATAGGCGTGCAACCCCCTAATAAGAATTGGCAATCGTTTGATTCTGGTGCAAATTTAACTTTTTATATTGGACAAGATGCTTATTATAATATAGAATTTAATCTTGATTCTATTTGGGGTACAGGACATTTTACCGCCCTTACGTTTGAAATGGCTAATTTTAAGATAACGCAATACAAAAGTGCGTTAGAGCAAAGTTTTAATCCCTTGGAAGTTGGCGTTGAAAAAGTATATTATCAAATAAATCCAACAGGCTTTGAAAATTTAGAAATAGACGTGCCTTTTTATGACCCGGTAATTGCTTCAGAAGATGCTTCCTTACTTGTTTTTAACGCACCGAGTTGGGTTCCTACTGTATCTTGGAATAGTTATGGTAACTTGGAAAATGTAAAAATTGTAGATTTATGTGCTCGTCATATTTTGTGGAATCGAAAAGAGTATAAGAATTTTTTAAGATGTACTATTGTTGATCGTGATTATATTTTGGATTTGCAAAATATATTGACTATACAATCCAAAAATTATGTTTTTAGTAGTTATGAACGTGATTTTAGACTTTGCGAAATTCAAGCTGAGTTAATTGAATTGCGTACTGGTTTTGTTCCGGTTGATTATATTACTATTGAAGATGTAACTTTGGAAAAAGGTGTTATCCCTGTAACAGGTGGTACAAAAGATTATATGGATATTACCAATCAACCTCAACATGATTTTGAAATAGGTAATGCTATTAGAATTGATTTAACTGCTTTACCGGTAGTTTCTTTTGTTAAAGCACAAGCAAATTCTATTGAAAATTCTAAAGTAATTGGTATTGTAAAAGATGTAATAAATAGTGATAGTTTTGTTTATGCAAGTAGTGGAATGATTGATAGGGAAACCTTGGGGTTATCTGCACTAAAAAAAGGTTCATTTTATTATTTATCACCTACTGAAGCTGGGTTAATAACCGATGAACCAATTTATTCAGATACAGATGTGAAAGTTTGTGTAGGGTGTTTAACCGATAAAGGTTTCAAAGTTGACATTGATTCAGGAACGGTTGTTGGGCATAATTACCTTGAAGGTTTACAAGGTGGGAAATCTCCTGATTCTGATTCTGATAGTTCCGGGGAATCATCCGGTGAAACAGACGGTGAATATTATCATCATACGGAAGATGAATACGATACCCATGTTTACGAAGCACCTATTGACGGTAATATGTATGCCCGTGAAGACGGTGAATGGGTTGAGGTTACAAATGAATTTGAAACCGTAACGGATATGTCCGTTGTAGGTGATGGTTCTGCAAGTAACCCTGTTGTGTTGGCTTTTGACGAGGAATTACCCGGCTCGAATAAAGTTTACGGCACGAACGATGGCGGAATAAAAGGTTGGAAACCTGACCCGACTGTTGATAGTGTTGAATTTACCGCCATAGATGATGATAGCAGTACAACGTTACCGGCAGTTACCAATACGAATAATATTGTGCGGTTAATAATCGGGCGTACAAGTGCTTTACCTGATCTGACGGCAGATTTAGGTGGTATGGCTGCTATGAAGTGTTGGAATGGTTCCGAAGCGGAATACAATAATATTGACAGTGACGATATTGATGATGATACTTATTATTTTTTAACTGAATAACGTTATGCCATTATATATTGGAAATAAAGAGGTTATAAAAGTTTACAAAGGTAGTATGCCATTTTGTAAGATATATAAAGGTTCTGTACTGAAACATTGGGCATCGGATTGTAAGGCTTGCGTAGTGTATGGGTATCTGTACAATCGTTTTGTTGTAACTGATTCTCGCCATGTATATTCATCCGGTTGGCACGTGCCAACCGATACGGAATGGACTACCCTTACTGATTATTTGGGTACAAAGGATAGCGATTATGATAATCCGTATGGGTATAAGTTAAAGGAAACCGGGTTTGTATATTGGGATAGTCCGAATACTGATGCAACAAATGAGGTCGGATTTTATGCACGTGGAAGTGGTCACCGGTTATATACAAACGGGACGTTTGAATTATTACAACAACAGTCATATTACTGGAGTTCATCCGTGAATTACGGAGATTATTACTGGGCTCGTCAATTATACTACAATCAAAATTTAATTCACCGGGGATATGCCGACCCTGAAAACGGAATGTCAATCAGGTTAATCAAAGATGATGATACCCTTGCCAATTATGTAGGTAATGACGGCAAGACATATAATGCGGTAAAAATTAATAATCAAGTATGGATGGCTGAAAATTTAGCAGAGACTGAATTTGCCAACGGTGATAAGATACCGGTTGTTGAAGATGCAACTACATGGATAGGATTATTGACAGGTGGAATGTGTGCCTATGACAATGATTATACAAATGTGGGGTGTGGTGAAACGGAACCGGAACTGACGGAAGTTAAATACGGCTATCTGTATAACTGGTATGCCGCCACCGATGCACGGAATATTGCTGCAAGCGGGTGGCACGTGCCAGATAGAGATGAATTTAAAACGATGGTAGATTATATTGGAGGCAATAATAGTAGTGATAAATTAAGAGAGACTGGAACCGTATATTGGATTGCTGAGAATGGTGCAACAAATGAATACAGATTTAATGCAAGAGGTACTTCTAATAGAGTAGATACTGGAACATTTAATACTGGTGGTATTAGATATTCTTTCGTGGTGTGGACTTCAACATCTTATGATACTTATGACGCTTATGTATTAAATGTTAATTATGTTCAGGAAATTATTCATCATTATAATGTGGTAAATTATAAAAAAGGAGGTAATTCTATCCGTCTCATCAAAGACGATGATACCCTTGCCAATTACGTCGGCAACGATGGCAAATCGTATCAGACGGTAAAAATAGGCAATCAGGTGTGGCTGGCTGAAAATTTGGCGGAGACGAAATACCGGGACGGGTCGTTTATCAGCATTGTGGAAGATAACACGGTATGGGCGGGACTGACAACCGGGGCTATGTGTGCGTATAATAATGATTTGGACAACGTATAAAAATAAAATATCACACATCACAAACCGTAAAAAGATAGACCGCACATTGTTTTACTAAATATATTGATAATTAGTATGTTAGCAAAAATATTAAAAATATTTTGCAAAATTAGTACAATTTACAAAAAATAGTATTATATTTGTACCATGTCTTACAAAAAACACATATTGCATTTATTAATAGCCTTTAATAAGGATTTATATATTTTTGTAAGGCATAAACCGAAAGTCGCTCAGGTATTGACCGGGGCGGCTTTGTTTTTTTGGGTTATGCTCGAAGTTTATACCTTCCGTGAAATCCACAACACGGTAAAAAAACAGGGACTCTACAACATACCGTTGACTACAAATCAGGGGAGAGCTACGTCCCGCCATGACGACTTTCCGACCTCACATTATTTATTTGTAGAACATGGTAGCGTGAGGGGCTTAAAATGTTTGATAGGGTCTTGTTCAATAAGGGGAAAAATCAATACAGTATTAAATATATTTTAATATTTGTTTTGGTTTAAATTATTGAATCCCGCTTACTAAAATAAATAGTGAGGGAAGAAAATGGCTTACTTTTCACTTTTCTATAAAATTATTCTTTGATTTTATTTTTACATAGTAAAAAGAAACCGGTTTAAAACGTTTTAAACCGGTCTTTAACCCTAAACCATACCTAACTATTACTTTACCCCTGAAAGTGCCTTAAAACGCTTTAAAATGGCTTAAAAATACTCCCAATCAAACCCCCCGTACCGTTGCTTACCATTACAGGAATCCTGAATTGACCGTTCACTGCATTTTAAGAACCGGGAGGCTTCCGCAGCCGTATTGTATTCTGCTATTGTTTTCCCGTACTTGCTTTGCCGTACACGTTTGCCATGACCAATCAATCGGCTACCGTCAAAATGCCCGATTGAATAAATATATTTCATGTATTTTTCAATCAGTTCAATAGATATGGCGACCGTACCGTTTTCAAGCAACAGGGCTTCGATAGCATCACTCACTACTTTTTCTTGCCTTTTCATCCAAGTATTCCGTTACTTTATCTTCAAGCCATTCAAGGTAGTCCAGTATTCCCGGGGCAAAATACTGTTTTGGAATTTCCCTGCCAAAAGGACGATCACTGCCTGTTTCATTTTTGTACAGAATGTGCAAATCCTGATAATTAATGTTACTCATTTTTGTTACGTTTTTAATAGGTTAATGTATATGCAACTATCAATATTATCACTACGATTATAAATACCAAAAGTACTCTGTCAATAATTACGTTTTTACGTTTTTGATTTGTTTTTAAATGAATTTTGTTATTTGTTTTCATTTTTCACAGATTTTTGTCCTTCCATAAATCCAATCTCCAGTGCCTTATTCCACACCTTACTGATCAGCGACAAATACCAGATCATGTGCTTTTTGCTGATCATTTGCTTGTCGCAATAGTCCCTCACTTTCTGTTCAAAGTCAGCGAGGTACTCCCCGGGTTGCTTTTTTGGTTTCATAATATTTATCAATTAAGGGTTATTACTTTTACAAGTACCACAACAATATCCTTTCAATACAGGATACCCACAATGTCTGCATGGATGTATATCACAAATTGATCTTGCTAATTCATCTGCCAACTTTTCCCATTTCCTTGTAAATGGTTTTATTTTTCTAATCTTCCAATGTGTTTTTGCTTTTATTTCTTCGTTTGTCATGGCTATTTGCTTTGACAAGTTACATCAAACGGTTTCTGCATACACGGACAAACAGCAGTGTTAGGACTTAACCCACGACCACAGATAGGGCAAATCCAGCCATATAATCCGGTTGATTTTGCATCACTTCCACAGGTGCAATAAGGTTCAAATCCCTTTGGAAACCCACCTTCGGGTACATCTCCCACATAAATAAGTGGCTTTCTACATTTATAGCAGTAAGGTTCTCCAATGTCTGCCGTTCCTGAACTTGTTTCTGATTCTATTGTCATTTCTTTAACTCTTTTATTTTCAATTGATAATATTCTGTGTTTTCGTAACCGTCAAGCTCGTCAATA
>Ga0116154_10003821_pt1 | contig 10444 bp, 6 predicted proteins | sample AD_UKC030_MetaG_FD_89898 | JGI IMG/M metagenome (GOLD analysis project Ga0116154, IMG submission 89898) | Active sludge microbial communities of municipal wastewater-treating anaerobic digesters from USA - AD_UKC030_MetaG | ecosystem: Engineered > Bioreactor > Anaerobic > Digestate | place: USA...
AAGCTGCGCTTGGTTCAGGTGACGGGAACCTTCGTCAACAATGAATTCCTTCAGGTCAATGGCGTCCGCCGAGCAAGGGCCCTTGCCGGTAATGCATACATGCCCGCTGCGAACGACTTCATCCCCAATGAAATCAAACCCAAGTTTGACGATTTCAGCACGCCAAACCATAACATCGGCCCGCTGTTACTGGTACTCTGGGAGCGCAGAAGCGACAACACCTTCCGCTGGCTTGCTTATAAAGAGCTTTCCTACGATCTTTACACCCGGGGTCTCCAGGATTGGCCCAGCCCCTATGGAACCTGCACCATCAACTGCAACAAATACGACGGCCAGGTGGTTAATGATAACGCTTCGCTCCTGATCCGGGTTAAAGAGAAAAAGGAGGCTCTCCTGCCGGGTTTTGCGACCGTTAAGTTAAATGAGGTCAATGCATTCTACGGAGATGACTCGGCCCGCTATACGGGTGGAAGAATCGGAAACAGCTATGCTTACGACATCATGGCCAATCGGCTCCGTTATCAAATCGGCAGCCCATCGTCCTTCCCCACCTGGCCGCCTAAATGGCTGACCAGCTGGGGTCCGGCCGTAGATTATTTTTCCCATATCGAAAACCCAGACACCCGACCTCAATTCCAGTGGGATGCCATCAATCCGAATGTGACTGATATCTCCGTGCTGCAAATCCTTCATGACGGAACCCTGCGCCTGGCCGAATTGGTTACGCCCGATTCCGGATCCTATACACAATCGGAAATCGGCATGATCGGCTGCGGCAACGTCACATCAGCCAACAATGCCATAAGCTTTGGGGATTTTTCCCTGAAAATCGGTATCAACGGTCATGAATACGGTGGTTTTTCCGGAACCAGCATGGCCTGGGAATAACAACAAAGAAAGGTGATGGGGTGTTTTGATGGATATAAAACCCGTGAAAAGAAAATGGACCTTGGTCATCACCGTCCTCGCCATACTGACGATGGCAAACGCGGTCTTGAACGTTTCCCTGCACACGACGGAATGTGATTCCTTTTGTGCTTACGCCTCCGCCCCGATCACCCCAGATCAGGGTGAAATATCCTCACCGGCGCCCAAGCATCCTGATGAAACAGATTTTCAGAGCTCAGTCGGCGTGATAAAAAACATTCAATGCAGCGAGGTCTACTGCTATTACACCCTATCTTCGTTGAAAAACAGCCAAATCCTCGTTCTGCGAGGTGGTCCCGAGTTATCCTCCCCAAAGAATCTCAACAAAAAACTCTATAAAGGTACGGTCGTCAAGGTAACGTGGCACAAAGAAAAAATTTATCACCCCGCCAACCAGATTTTTGAAACCGAACAAGTGATCGATTCTGTTGAGATATTGAGATAATCCTGTCGTACTGAATTATTCCTCGATCTCTTCGCCTTCCCCCTCGTCTTCGGAAGGCTCTTCCTCGTCCCCTTCCAGGTCGTCGGTTGTCTCGGGTGAGGTATCGCGTTCCACCCGGGCCATGCTGACGATGCGTTCCTCCTCGCTTAACCCGATGAGTTTCACCCCCTGGGTGCTCCGGTGGATGAGGGAGATTTCATCGACCCGCAGGCGGATGATTTTGCCGGTGTCGCTGATGAGAACCACATCTTCTTCGCCTGTTACCTGGCAGATGCCGGCGACGAAGCCGACCTTGGCCACGGTCTTCAGATTGATGGTTCCCTTGCCGCCACGGCCCTGCAGGGGGTATTCGACTACGAGGGTGCGTTTGCCGTAACCGTTTTCGGATACCGTGAGGATGGCGTTGCCTTCCGCCAGGATTTCCACACCCACGACGCAGTCGTCTTCGTCCATGCGGATACCCGTTACGCCCCGGGCGGTCCGCCCCAGATCCCGGACGTCTTCCGCATGGAAGCGAATGGCTTTGCCCTTCCGGGTACCCAGGAAGATATCCTGCTGGTTGTTCGTGACCTGGACATCGATCAGGTCGTCCCCTTCATCAACGGACATGGCGATGATCCCGGTGGAACGTGGATTCGCGTAAGCCGACAGGACGGTCTTTTTGATAACGCCCTTCTTTGTTACCATGACAATGGACCGATCATCTGTGAACTCGCGTACCGGAAGGATGGCCGCCAGTTTTTCCCCCTGGGCCAGGTTGATCAGATTGACAATGGCCTTCCCTCGAGCGGCACGCCCCGCCTGGGGGATCTGGTAGACCTTAAGCCAGTACACGCGGCCTTCGGTCGTAAAGATCAGGATGTAGTGGTGTGTCGAGGCGATGAAAATGTTCTCCACGAAATCCTCTTCCTTGGTCTGCATGCCCATCTTGCCACGCCCGCCCCGGCGCTGGCTGCGGTAGAGGCTCACGGCGTTGCGCTTGATGTAACCCGAATGGGACACCGTGACGACCATGTCCTCCTCAACGATCATGTCCTCGATGCCGATATCCTCGACGCTGGTCACGATTTCCGTCCGCCGGTCGTCGCCGAAACGGTCCTTAATGTCATCCAACTCGCGAACGATCACGTCGAGAATTTTCCGGTTGTCCCCCAGAATGCTCAGGAGTTCCTGAATCAGCCTCATGAGTTCGGCGTATTCCGTGTCGATCTTTTCCCGTTCGAGACCTGTCAGGCGCTGGAGACGCATATCGAGGATGGCCTTCGCCTGGATTTCCGACAGGCCGAACCTCTCGCAGAGGCGGACCATCGCCTCCTGGGGATTGTCCGCCTTCTTGATGACGGCAATCACCTCGTCGATATGGTTTAAGGCAATGATGAGCCCTTCCAGGATATGGGCGCGCTCCTTGGCCCGGTCCAGTTCGAAGCGGGTGCGCCGGATGACGACTTCCCGGCGGAAATCGATGAAACTGCTTAAAACTTCCTTCAGATTAAACACCCGGGGCTGACCATGGTCGATGGCCAGCATGATGATCCCAAATGAAGTTTCCATCTGGGTATGCTTGTAAAGCTGGTTCAAAATAACCCCGGAGGGTTCGTCCCGCTTCAAGTCGATCACGATGCGGATCCCTTCCCGATCGGATTCGTCACGCAGATCGGAAATCCCGCTGATCTTTTTCTCCTTGACCAATTCCGAAATGGCCTCAATAAGGTTGGCTTTGTTGACCTGGTAGGGAAGTTCCGTCACGATGATGCTTTCTTTTTCGCTTCTCGCGTTGCGCTCGATCAGCGCACGGGCGCGCATCCGGACGATGCCCCGGCCCGTCCGGTAGGCGGATAGGATTCCTTCCCTGCCGTTGATGAACCCCGCCGTCGGAAAATCGGGCCCTTGGATGTAGCGCATCAGTTCCTCGATGGTAATGTCGGGGTTATTGATCAGGGCGATCGTCCCGTTGACGATTTCCCGAAGATTATGGGGTGGAATGTTCGTGGCCACGCCGACGGCGATTCCCGAGGACCCGTTTAAAAGCAGGACCGGTAACCGGGCGGGGAGAACCGTCGGTTCCTCCATGGATTCGTCGTAGTTGGGAACGAAATCGACGGTGTCCTTGTCCAGGTCGGTCAGAAGTTCCTCCGCCAGGCGATCCATCCGGATTTCGGTATAACGCATGGCCGCCGGGGGGTCCCCGTCGATGGAGCCGAAATTGCCCTGGCCGTCGATCAGGGGATAGCGCATGGAGAAATCCTGAGCCATGCGGACGATCGTGTCGTAGGCCGCCTGGTCTCCGTGGGGATGGTACTTACCGATGATATCTCCGACGATACGGGCGGATTTTTTATAAGGCTTGTTCCAGCGGTTCCCCATCTCGTTCATCGCAAACAGGACGCGGCGATGCACGGGCTTGAGGCCGTCGCGGACATCGGGGATGGCCCGGCCGATGATGACGCTCATGGCGTAGCCCACGTAGGACTTCTTCATTTCCTCTTCGATATTTACAGGGATGTTTCTCTGATGTAACAACTGATCCATGAAAACGTTCCTTCCTCTTGTGTTTCCTTTTCTCCTCTATGTCGTCCCGTAACCTGAAGGCTGTGTCACAATGCCATTCTGAGGCGCCAGATGAAGAATCTCTTCATTAGATTCTTCACGGAGTTGATCCTTGAGCCCAGCGAAGGGTTCAGAATGACCACGAACAATCATACGGCATTATGGCACGGTCTCATAATCCGGGTTCCGTTTCCAACGCGTCAACCCCAGCAAATGGATGCCGGATCGGAGTCCAGCATGACATGAAAGACTTTTTTATACTCCTTTACCGGAGAAAAACTTTTCTCCTTTAACAACGATTCTACACATCCAAATTGGAAGCATAGACGGCGTTCTGGAATATAAAATCCCGGCGGGGCTCGACCTGGTCCCCCATGAGGGTCGTAAAGATCTCATCCGCCTCGACGGCATCCTCCACCTTGACCTGCAGGAGGGCCCGTTTTTCCGGGTTCATCGTCGTCTCCCAGAGCTGCTCGGGGTTCATTTCACCCAGACCCTTATAGCGCTGAATGGTCAAGCCCTTTTTCCCCAGGGACATAACATGGTCCACCAAGGCCGCCATGTCAGCCAATTCCACCGGCGGCTGGACGGCATCCTCTTCCATGACCAGGCGGTAAGGGGCCTCGCCCATGACGATCACCTGACTGAGCAGGGTCTTGATTTCGACGAACTTTGGATTCTTCAGCATATCTCGGTCTATACAGGTCAGTCGCTCCTGGCCGTTACGTAAAAGACGGAACATCATCTTGAACATGCCGTGTTCCGGATCCTGATCAACCAGGGCTTCCAGAAGAGCGTCTCCCAGCACCTTGGCGGTCCGCCGGAGCACCTTCTCCATCGCATCCTGGGTTTTGAAATCCCAATCGGAGAGCGCCGGATCTCCGGCTAAAAGACGAATGACCTCGCGGTCTTTGCTTTCCTTTTCACATTTGTCGAGAACCGTCTCAATGCGCATAACCTTCTTAACCAGGGCCGACAGCTTCGCACCGGTGAAGAAATTGCCGTTGTCCATGACCAGACGTATTTTCCCCACCCCGTTTTCCAAAACATACCCGTTCATTCCCTCTTCATCGATGATGTACCGTTCGGCTTTTTTTTCCGTGATTTTGAACAGGGGCGGTTGGGCGATATAGAGATAGCCCCTTTCGATAAGTTCCCGCATCTGGCGGAAGAAAAAGGTCAACAGCAGGGTTCGGATGTGGAGACCGTCCACATCGGCATCGGTCATGATGATGACCTTGTGGTAGCGCAGACGGCTGACGTCGAAATCGTCCTTGCCGATGCCCGTACCCAGGGCGGTGACGATCACCTTGATCTCCTCGTTCTGGAGCATCTTATCAAACCGGGCCTTTTCGACATTGAGAACCTTACCGCGGAGTGGCAGGATCGCCTGGTTTTTCCGATCCCGTCCCTGCTTGGCGGAGCCGCCGGCCGAATCTCCCTCGACAAGGTAGATTTCACTGACGGCGGGATCCTTCTCCTGGCAGTCGGCCAGTTTCCCCGGCAACGCACCCACTTCCAGGGCGCTTTTACGGCGGGTCAATTCCCTGGCCCGCCGGGCGGCGTCGCGGGCCCGGGCGGCATCCAGGCATTTGCTCAGGAGCTGTTTCGCCACCGTCGGGTTTTCTTCCAGATAGGTGCCGATCTTGTCGTAAACGATCCCTTCAACAAGCCCTCTCACTTCACTGTTACCCAGTTTCGTCTTGGTCTGTCCCTCGAACTGCGGATTTCTGATCTTGACGCTGATCACGCAGGCTAAACCCTCCCGGAGATCTTCCCCCCGGAGGGATTCCTTGTTGCTTTTCAGTATATTGTAACTTACGGCGTAGTTGTTGAACACCCGTGTCAGGGCGGAACGAAACCCGATCATGTGGGTTCCCCCCTCCGTCGTGTTGATGCTGTTAGCAAAGGAGTAAATATTTTCCTGGTATGTGTCGTTGTATTGGATGGCAACCTCGACATGACAATCTTCGCGGTCTCCCTCGACAAAAATCGGATGTTTGTGCAGCACTTTTTTATTCCGATTGATGTATTCGACAAAAGAGACGATGCCCCCTTCATAGTAAAATTCACTCTTTTTATCGATTCTTTCGTCGATAAGATTGATTTTCACACCCGAGTTGAGGAAGGCCAGTTCGCGGAGACGATTGGCCAGGATGTCGTAACTGAATTCCATCTCCTCAAATATTTCCTCATCGGCCTTAAAGGTGACTCTCGTTCCCTGTCCCCGGGTTTTCCCGACCAACTCCAGCGGCGCCTGGGGTACGCCCCGGCGGTAACTCTGAGTATACAAACAGCCGTCCCTTCTTATTTCCAGATCCAGTGACGCGGAAAGGGCATTTACCACAGATACACCAACGCCATGAAGCCCGCCCGATATCTTGTAGCTGTCGTTGGAAAATTTTGCCCCCGCATGCAGCTTGGTCAAGACAACTTCCGCCGCCGAGATCCCCTCCGTTTTGTGCATATCCACGGGAATACCCCGACCATTGTCATCAACGACAACACTGTTGTCCATGCGCACAACCACCGTGATTGTGTTGCAGAACCCCGCAGCGGCTTCATCGATGGCGTTATCCACCACCTCGTAAACCAGATGATGGAGTCCTTCCTTGCCCGTTGACCCGATATACATGGCCGGCCGCTTCCGGACCGCCTCTAACCCCTCCAATACCTTAATGCTATCAGCACTATAATTCTCAATCATTGATTAAAAACCTCTTTTTTACTTCTTTATAAACAGCCTTATTTTAATAAATAATAAACATAAGTATTTTATTTAATTAAATATTTTATTATTTACTTCCTATTTATCCTCTTTTTATCCACAGCTTAAATCATCAAAGGCATGACGACACAGAGGTACTCGTCATGACTGGCGGAGCGAACAATACCCGGTTTTCTGCCCACTCCCAATTCAAAAGCGATGGTCTCCTCGTCGATCACTTCGATGGCGTCAATCAGGTAGTCCGCATTATAACCGACTTCCAGCTTTTCCCCTTCATAGGAAACATCTATATCCTCCTTGGCTTCACCTACATCGGCATTTTGGGATTGCAGGACCATCCGGTTCTCGGCAATGGAAAGCAGAACGGTTCTAAATTCTTCCGCCGACACCACCACCCACATTCTGCGAAGGGCATGAAGAAAACCATCCTTTGGCAAAAACAGCACCGTACCTTTTTCAGTGGGAATGACCCTTTTGTAATCCGGATACTCCGCATTGATTAAGCTGACTTTCAACAGGACATTACCCGTCTGAACGATAAACATCTGCCCCATTAATCCAATGGCTACATGGTCCGGATCGTCCTCCACAACTTTCCGGATTTCGCCGACCCCCTTTCTGGGAAGAATAATCCCTACGGGAATATCGAGAAATTCCGACACATCCAGTTTTTTGTGCGCCAGTGACAGACGATGTCCGTCTGTCGCCACCATTCTGATGGTCACACCCTCCGGCATTGTCTCGGTCTGTAAAAAAATACCGTTTAAGTTTCTTCTCAATTCATCGGTTGACATCGCAAAAAAGACCTTGCGCACCATTTCCTTGATGAGGGTACCCGAGATGGGAAACAGGGGAACATTTTCTTCGGCTACGACCGCCGGATATTCATCAGCAGAAATACCCATGATCCGGTAAACCGCCTTTTGACAGGTCAGCGTCACAATGTTACGGGAATCGGTTTCGACGTGGATGGCCTCACCCTGAATTTCTCTAATCATTTCATAGAGTTTTTTAGCGGAAAGGGTTATTTTTCCTGCTTCGGTCACCTCAGCTTCGTAACGGGCAATGAGACTGATCTCACGGTCGGTGGCCACGATACGCACCCGGTTTTCTTCCGCTTCCAGGAGAATGTTACTCAAGATGGGGAGGGTTGTTTTCTTATCGACAATGCCCAGTGTTTTTTGCACGCCTTCCAAAAAAACATCTCTTTTAATCGTAAAATCCATCTTTGTCTGCATCCTTTCGGTTTATTAGTTATTTAAGTTTTTCTAATATTTAAATTAGTCATAGTAAAAGAACCTGTGGATAAACAGTAATGATTGATATAAAGCCGGTTTTTTTCTCTTCTTCCGTCATTTTTTCCTTGTGGATAAAACCTGTATTTAAAGTTAGCGACGCTGGAGAAGTCCGTCTTCGATTTCCTGAAGGGTCTTCTTTAACTCCTGGTCCGTTTCGATCAGTTTCTTTATTTTGTTATCCGCATAAATAACTGTAGAATGATCTCGGCCACCCAGTTTTTCCCCGATGTCCGGAAAGGAGGCATTGGTCAATTTTCTCGATAAGTACATCACTATCTGACGCGCCGAGGCCAAATTCTTGTTTTTCTTGGGAGATTTCAGGTCGGACAGTTTTATGCCGTAGCGCTCGGAAATGGCCTTCATGACATCGTCAATAGTGACGCTGACCTTTTCATTTGTTTTAAGAATTCTCGCCAAGACCTGACGGACCAGATCAAGGTCTATTTTCCGTTTTGTCAGCGATGCATAGGCAACGGTCTGGGTCAAAAATCCCTCCAGTTCCCGGATATTGGATTCCGCGTGGGAAGCAATGTAGGAGGCTGCATCGTGAGGCAGATCGATATGATTTTCCTGAGCCTTTTTCTCCAAAATGGCGATTTTTGTTTCGATTTCAGGTGGTTGGATATCGGCGATCAAGCCCCACTCGAAACGTGACCGCAGACGCCCCTCCAGGTTGGGAATGTCCTTCGGGAAATTGTCGCTGGTCATGACGATCTGTTTTCCCGAATCATGAAGGGTGTTGAAGGTATGGAAGAATTCCTCCTGGGTGCGGTCTTTGCCGGCGATAAACTGAATATCATCAATTAACAAACAATCAATATTACGGAACTTTTCCCGAAATTTCGGCATCTTGTCATGACGGATGGAGCTGATCAGTTCGTTAATGAATTCCTCCGCCGATACGTACAGGACGTTCATCTCCGGATAGAGGGCATAGGTCAGAAGGCCGATGGCATTCAACAGATGGGTCTTTCCCAGACCAACGCCGCCGTAGATAAAAAAAGGATTATAGTTCTTCGCCGGATGCTCCGCCACGGCAATCGACGCCGCATGGGCGAATTGATTGGAAGAACCGATGACAAAACGGTCAAAACTGTAATTGGTATTCAAGGTGTGGTGATACTGCATTTTGGATGTTTTAACCGGTGCGGGGGACACCGCCACGTGGTTCGCCTGACCATTCCCGTTGACGGATGTCTCCTCCTTCGTTTCACCCTGGGAAATGATGAAAACGATGTTTGTATTGTAACCCATCGTATTCAAAAGACATTCCTGGATCGTGTGATGGTAATTTTCCACAAGCCAGTCTTTGAAAAAACGATTAGGGACGGCCAAACAAACTTGATTATCCTCAACAGAGAGGATGCGAATCGGCTTGATCCAGGTTTCATAATTCTGCTTGGAGACTTTTTCCTGGATCAATTTTTGTGTATTTTCCCATAAAATCTGCAAGGTTATAAATCCTCATCCACATGATTATCCACAAGTGTGGATAGCTCTGTTCTTTTTTCCTGGTTTTAACGATGTCGGCCTATGTAACGTTAAATGACGTCTACAAAACCATCTGTGGCATCAATCCGGATTCATCTTAAAGAAAAGTTCGACCAGCCGTCCCAGTTCTTCCGTGGAAGAAAAGTTGATTTCGATGGAACCTTTTTTACTTTTCTTTTTGATCTGCACCCGTGTCATCAATAAAGCAGACAGTTTTTTCTCCAGATCTTCCAGATATTGTTCCCGCTTGAGCGTCTTTTTTTCCGCTTTGGGCGCCCTGAGCGTCTGAATGAGCTTTTCCGTTTCCCTGACGTTCAGATCTTTTTTGATAATCGTTTGAAATACGGCCGTTTGTTGTTCCGTCGCTTCGCAGGCAAGAATCGCCCGGGCGTGTCCAGCCGTGATCTTTTTTTCTACCAGGGCTTCCTGTATCTTTCCCGGCAGTTTCAACAGACGGATCGTGTTGGCCACGGTGGAGCGATCCTTTCCTATTTTCGTGGCGATGCTCTCGTGGGTCTGACCGAAAGTCTCAACCAGGGTCCGGTAAGCGTTGGCCTCCTCCAGAGGGTTCAGGCCTTCCCGCTGAAGGTTTTCTACCAGGGACAACTCGGCGGCTTCGACATCGCTGGCGGTGCGGATGACAATGGGAACGCGATCCAGACCAGCCTCCTGGGCGGCCCGCCAGCGTCTTTCCCCGGCGATGATCTCGTAGCCGGTGTCGTCTTTTCGGACAACGATGGGCTGAATGATGCCGCTTTTCCGGATGGAAGCGACGAGTTCCTTCTGTTCACGGTCGCGGAAATCCTTGCGCGGCTGGTAACGGTTCGGCCGGATCTCTTCGATGCCGCAGGTGATCAGGCGAGGCCGGTCTTCCATATCCGTCATGAGGTCGGGGAACATGGCTTCCAATCCCCGTCCTAAGGATTGTTTCGGTGGCATTTATATTCTCCCGCAGTTCATAAATTCCCGGGTCAGCTCCATATAGGACATGGCGCCCCGGGACCGGAT
>Ga0116154_10003823_pt1 | contig 10441 bp, 12 predicted proteins | sample AD_UKC030_MetaG_FD_89898 | JGI IMG/M metagenome (GOLD analysis project Ga0116154, IMG submission 89898) | Active sludge microbial communities of municipal wastewater-treating anaerobic digesters from USA - AD_UKC030_MetaG | ecosystem: Engineered > Bioreactor > Anaerobic > Digestate | place: USA...
GAGGGCGAGTGCTGCGGGCGGGGCTGCGAGTATTGCGTGTGGGTGTACTACGACCAGGCGCTGCGGCGCTACGAGGCGGCGCTGGCGCAGTGGCGGGAACGATACGGCGGCCCGGCCTGACGACCGGGCCAGCGCACTGACCGTTACAGCGGTCCCTGCCGATACCGTTGCGCCCGTTGCCGGGCCTGTTCCCGTTCGGCGTCGTTCAAGTCCGCCCGGACGCCGGGGGCCAGGTCTCGCGCGTCCCGTTCGCCCGGTTCGGCGGCCAGCAGCAGCCAGGCGCAGGCTTCGACCCGATCCTCGGGCCCGCCCGCGCCCGTCAGGTACAGCATCGCCAGGCGGGTTTGCGCCGGGGCGAAGCCCTGAAGAGCGGACTGGCGCAGCAGAGGCGCGGCCCGCCCGAAATCCCGGTGCGGCTCCAAGGTGTAGTCGCTGCCCAGCTCGAATTGGGCGGCAGCGTTGCTTTGAGCGGCGGCTTTCCCGATCCAGCGCACGGCGGTTTGCTCGTCGGGTTTGATTCCCCGTCCGGTGACGTAACGCAGCCCCAGGTCCAGTTGGGCGGTGGCGTCGCCACTAACTGCCCGCTGGTGGAGTTCGGCCAGGGCGGGTGGGATGGCCTCATCCCGATCCGTACAGCCGGCGCGGCTGAGGCCCAACAGCAGGAGGGTGGTGACAGGCGCCGTCGCGCGTAAGGGCAGGTCCGGTTGTGGGATCCTGGAATCTTGACAGGGACTGGCCCCGCTTCATATCGTTTTGCCCTTCCTGGAGGATTTCCGCAATCGTTTCAATCGCCTCCAGGACTTCCGCCGGCGCTTCGCCGTGCGCCGCCAGGTTGCGGATCAGGAGCCGCAGGGGTTCCCTTCGTTCGAGGTGGCGCACGGTTTCCCAGCGCATCGCCTCGTCGGGGTGAAACCGCACCCGCTCCCAGCCCGGAAAGCTGGCGTGGTCCACCACCGCAGCGCGCAGAACCTCCCACACCCCTTGCAGGTCGAACAGCAGGGTGTTTGATAGGGGTCGGGTTCGGTGAAGAAGGGTATAGGGTTCTCAGTCAGCGGTGACCCCGGATGGGGAGGATGCGCAACGCCGAACGCGGTTTTCTATCCGTTCTGCAACAGCCGGAAGGGTTATCCATGCGGACTCCTGACTTGCGGTTTTCTTGCGCACCGTATGGGGCCGGTCTCGCGGTGCGAGTGGCCATTCTCTACGTCTATTTGAGTGTGGGGACCTCCATGAGCGCGAATTTACCGCATGAGACCCGCCCGGTGATCGATTTCCGCGATCCCGCCCAGGGGCAGGCGTGGACTTCGGTCGATGACCGGGTGATGGGCGGGGTGTCGGCCAGCCAGATGACCGTGACCGCGGAAGGCCTGGTCTTCAGCGGCGAGGTTTCGCTCGCCCACAACGGCGGCTTCGCCTCGATCCGTGCCCGACCGCGCGGTTATGACCTGGCCGGGGCCACGGCGTTGCTCCTGCGGGTTCGGGGCGACGGCCAGACGTACAAGCTCACGCTCCGCACCGACGACGCCTTCGATGGCGTCCAGTATCAGGCGCGGTTTGCGACCCAGGCCGGTGCGTGGATCGACGTGGGGTTGCCGGTGGCGGATTTCCTCCTGTAAATTTTCCTGTGATCGAAATGGCGGCGCGGGTAAGTCAAACCAACATCACTTAACAAGATCAATGGTTTGGATGGAGTCGACGCCCTGGCTCACGCTGCTACCCCTCGCGATCACAGGAAAATTTACAGGAGGAATTTCCCTGGGATGACACGCACACCGCCCTGCTGCAGATCATGAACGATCAGCCCCATCCCGAATACGGCAACGGTCTGTTCGTGCTGCAATCCTTCCCGGTGGGCGATCTCAATGAGGCGGCGGGACAGCACCTGGCCCTGCGGCTGAATACGGTCGAACTGGCGGAAGAGCCGGCCGGTTACGGGTTGGGCAGCTACTGCTATCAGCGCAACCGGCTGCATTTTGTGAGTTTCTTCCCAAATTTCGCCTATCGTCGGGGATTATTGCCGAATCTCTATTACGCCGCGGCCCGGCGCGCCCGGGCTCTGGCGGTTCGCTTCACGCGGCAGGACTGGATCGCTTCATCTTTCGCTCCAGCCCATACCGGCATCGGCCGGATGCTCCGGCAGGCCTCGCATGGAAACCGGTAAGTTCATCAGCCTTGGGCGCCGGATACCCTCCAGTCAATCGGTCCATTCTGTTCTGACTCTCATCGGGAGACCCCAACATGAACACGCGCCGAGATTTCCTGAGCTTGCTGGCCAAGGTAGTTGGCATTGGGGTGTTGTCGCTGAGCAATACGCCGGTCCGGTGCTTTCCCGCGCCGAACTCAAAAGCTGCGTCGAGCAGGAAAGGCAAATCAATGCGGGCATGAACGAGTTGGACCGACAGGAAGCCTATCTCAATCAGCAACACGTCTTTGTCAATCACTACAGCCCACAATCCGTGGATAACTACAATAGGCTGGTCAATGAATTTAATGCCAGAAGCGCGCAAGTCAACGCCCAGGCCAGCCATTTCAATGCAAGCTGTGCGAATCATGCGTACTACGAATCGGATATGACGGCGGTTCGGACCGAGCTGGGGGCGGAATAAGGGGCGATACCGCCGCCAACAGCGTCTGGTTCCACCCCTGATTGATACGAGGACGATATGAACGATTTCATTGAAGCGGATGCCGCCCGTGCCTTTGCCCGGGCGTGGAATCGGCTGGACCCGACTGAGTTCCTGAACCTGCTGATACCCGAGGCGCGGTATGCTTCCCAGTGGGTGTTCGATGAGTTGGAAGGTAAACAGGCTATCGCCGATTATCTGACCGCCAAGATGCGCACCATAAAAAACCATGCCCTCCATAACCCGAGCGCGAAAGTCTTTGCGGAACTGGGCAAGACCACGACGGGCCTGGCCGGCCGGGACTGCGTGTTCATGGCACAAGGCCGCAAGGAAAATGTCACTGCGGTCGTACTCTTCGAGGTGGAAGGGGGGATGATCAAACGCTACGACCTGTGTATTCCCGAATTACTTGGCGTGATCCGTAGCGGGGTCTATCCGATTTAGCCGGCCTGGATCGCGGGTGCAGATTACTTGAAAATACCTATTCCAGGGTTGCCACTGATACCCCACCCCGATTCACCTGTTCCCCCATGGAAGCCATCCTGTTCATCGGCGGCCAGGCCGCCGGCAAGTCCACCTTCTACCAGCAGCGGTTCCGGGATACCCACCTGCGGATCAACCTGGACATGCTCCGCACCCGCCACCGGGAGGCGATTTTGCTGGAGGCCTGCCTGCGGATGCAGCAGCCATTCGTGGTGGACAACACCAATCCCACCCGCGAGGACCGGCGGCGCTATATCCCGCTGGCGCGGGAGGCCGGGTTTAGGGTTGTCGGCTATTACTTCGCCCTGCGGTTGGAAGTCGCCCTGGCCCGCAATGCCCAGCGCGAGGGGCGGCAGTGTATCCCGGAGCACGGTGTCCGGGCGACCTACCGTAAGCTGGAGCGGCCGAATCAGGATGAGGGATTCGATGCCCTGCACTACGTCCAGGCCGTGGGCGGGTGCCGCTTTATCGTGGAGGAGTGGCGGGATGAACTTTGACGAGTTGGATCGGCGGATGCGGGTGTTCGAGACCGCGCACGATCACTGTGCGTTGCCCGGCCTGTATCTGGTCGCCCGGCTGGACGGCCGTGGGTTTACCACGCTGACCCGGGAGCGCCAGCCGTTCGCCGCCCCCTTCGATGAGCGGTTCCGGGACCTGATGATCGCCACGGTCCGTCACCTGATGGACTGCGGCTTTCGGGTCGGGTACGGCTATACCGAGAGCGATGAGATTTCCCTGTTGTTCCATCCCGCCGAGGACGCCTTCGGCCGCAAGCTGCGTAAGTGGCTGTCGATCCTGGCCGGGGAAGCCAGCGCCTGTTTCGCCCTGAACCTGGGGGCGCTGGCCAGCTTCGATTGCCGGGTGGCGCAGTTGCCCAGGTTGGAACAGGTGATCGATTACTTCCGCTGGCGCAGCGAAGATGCCCACCGCAATGCGCTGAATGCCCATGGCTACTGGGCGTTGCGCCAGGCTGGCCTGAGTGCCCAAGCGGCGACCGAGCGGTTGCTGGGCCTGTCGGTGGCGGACAAGAACGAACTGCTGTTCCAGCATGGTGTCAATTTCAACGCTTTACCGGCCTGGCAAAAGCGCGGCATCGGGGTGTATTGGCAGACCTATGCCAAGCCAGGCACCGATCCGCGCCGCGGTAGGGCAGTGACCACGATGCGCCGGCGGCTCACGGTCGACCTGGACTTGCCGCGGGGTGCGGAATATGACGCCTTCCTCCGGGCGCGGGTCAGCGGCCCCTGACCTGCCAGGGTAACCCGCCCTGCCACGCTCTCCACGACCAGGAGCAACCATGCCCATCCAACAGGTACTGACCAACCAGCGGGTCCCGGTCAAAATCTGGACCGACGACGTCGACGACCGCTCGAAGCAGCAACTGCTCAATATCGCCAGCCTGCCGTTTGTGCACCACCATGTGGCCGCCATGCCCGACGTGCATCTGGGCATCGGCGCCACCATCGGCTCGGTGATCGCCACCCACCGGGCCATCATCCCCGCCGCCGTCGGCGTCGACCTCGGCTGCGGCATGGTCGCCGCCCGGCTGTCGCTCACCGCCAACGACCTGGACGACAAGAACCTCAAACAGGTGTTCGACCAGATCAGCCGCGACGTGCCGGTCGGCCGGGCTCAGCATCCCGACGACCGGGTGCGGGTCGACGCCGTCCGGCCGTTCGAGCCAGGCCTGAAAGCGCTGACCGACCGCCATCCGCAACTGCTCAAGGCCTTCGGTAAATTCTCCAAATGGATGAACCAGATGGGCACCCTGGGCGGCGGCAACCATTTTATCGAAGTCTGTCTGGACGAGGCCGACCGGGTGTGGGTGATGCTGCACTCCGGCAGCCGGGGCATCGGCAACGCCATCGCCGACTACTTCATCCGGCTCGCCCGCCAGGACATGGAGCGGTGGATGATTCAGTTGCCCGACCGCGACCTGGCCTACTTTCCGGAAGGCGCCGAGCACTTCGCCGATTATGTCGAGGCGGTGCACTGGGCGCAGGATTACGCTTTGCGCAACCGCCAGGAGATGCTCGATCTGGTGCTGGCCGCCCTGGCCCGGCGCCTGCCGCCGTTCGAACTGACCAGCGAGGTGGTGAACTGCCACCACAACTACGTCGCCCTGGAGCACCACTACCGGGCCAACGTCTGGGTCACCCGCAAGGGCGCGATCCGGGCGCGGGAAGGCGATCTGGGCATCGTGCCCGGCAGCATGGGCGCACGCAGCTACATCGTGCGCGGCAAGGGCCATCCCGAGAGTTTCTGCTCCAGCGCCCACGGGGCTGGCCGGCGGATGAGCCGCACCGCGGCGGAGAAGCAGTTCACCGAGGCCGACCTGGCGGCACAAACCGCCGGGGTGATCTGCCGCAAGGACAAGGGGGTGATCGACGAGATTCCGGGTGCCTACAAGGACATCGATCAGGTCATGGCCCACCAGAGCGACCTGACCGAGGTGCTACATACCCTCAAGCAGGTCGTATGCGTGAAGGGATAGCGAGGGTAACCCTTTACGATAGCTACTCACACCCCGCATTGGCTGGAGACCCCATGCCCGACCGCTTCCTTCCCGATTACGGCCTTTATCTCCTGAACAAAGGGGTCCGGCCCGAGACCCGGCTGGTATTCTTCGATCTGCCGGTGGAGCACCTCACCCGGCCCGATCTGCGCACGGTCTGCCTTACCCTCAGCACCGAGGAAGGCGGTCAGGACTACGCGATCTCGTTCGACTTCATCGGCCCGCGCATTGATGAGTTGCTGGCCGTCTTTCCGCACCCCCAGCAGGAAACCCTGTGGCGCTGGCTGACCGACCGGTACACAGTGGGGGAACACGTGGCGCTCTCGCCCCCGGCCACGGTGTTTTCGCTCGAAGCCACCCTGGGTGCGGTGCGGCAAGGCATTTACGAACGCTTCGCCCCGCTGATCGTGCGGCGGGTGACGGCGCGGCCCTGACCGTGTTCCACCTGGTGAAGCCGCGATAGCGGCGTTGAGGCCCGCCGGGCGCGGCGCTAGAATCCTGGTGGCCGCCGCCGCCGGCAAGGCCAGGGCGGCTAGCAGACTCTCGCCCTCACCCCAGCGGACGAACTCCCGATGCGCACGTTCCAGGTTTGCATGCCCGCCTATCCCGAGTGCTGGGCCACCTGCGGTTCGTGTGCCAGCAGAGGCGTCTTCATCAATGCGATCCAGGTGCAGCCGGGCGATACCCTGCGCCGCGACGACCCGATCCTGACCCTGGAAACCAACAAGGTCGACCTCGATATCCCCAGCCCGTGCGCCGGCCAAGTGCTCGAAGTCCATGTCTGTCTCGGCGACGCCGCTTCTCCAGGGACGCCCTTGATCACGCTGGCCCTCGCCTGAGTGCGACCGTCGCCTTACCATGGACTTGCTGGCCGACGCCCGGTTTCGGGGCGGGCCGGGAACCACGCCGTCCTGGGAAGCAATGTCGCGAGTTTTCTTGCGGGATTGCGTGATTGACGCCCGGCCTGGGCGAGCGTGGCCAAACAGAAACCGGTCTGACGGTCACCCAAACGGCTGAAGCAACTACCCTGGACAAAACCCGATGCATCCTGCACGGTCGAGCGATTTTTACGGGCTCCTGGCACCGGTTCTGGCGCTGGCGGCGGTTGCGGTTGCGGCCCCACCCGCCGACGACCGCGGATTTGACCCGACCGGGGTCTGGACGGGCCAGCACGGCTCGCTGGTCCTGATGCGGGCTGGGGATACGCTGTCGTTTTCCTATTCGGCCGTGTTCGGCGCCACCGCCCATCTATGCGACGGGATCGGGGTGGCTGGTTTCGTCGGCAATGGCGTGTGGCAGTCGGTGGATGGGGAGGGGACGGTGACGTTCACCACCCGGGGTGATGAGGTCACGATGCAGGTCACAGCGGGGAGCGCGTCGTTCTGCGGCGCGGACTGGCCCGGCGACCGCTTCGCCCGGGGCGCGTGGCGGCCGGCTGTCCGCTGCCGGGTCACGGCGCGCAAAGCGCGTTTCTTCGCCGTCGCTCCTCTGCCGCCTCCCGTGCGCCTGGCCTTCGTGGTCGAAGGCGACGAGATTGAGGCGCTCGATCTGGTCAACGAGCGTTCCGCGCGGTGGCTGCTGGCCCGCTACGTCGGCCAGACCCGGACCACCGCCGGCCTGCTCGAACGCGATGCCCTGGCGTGTCGTTCGCAGTAGCCCGGCGTGGAGCCGGCCCTCAGAACAGGCGGGGATCCAGCCGCTCGTGGAACCTCTCGGCCATGGCGTCAATCTTGAACGCTCCCGCCTCGCGCACGACTTCCCAGTACACCCAGGTTTCCCGGTGTTGGCCGCGCCAGACCAGGCCCCCCCAGTAGTAGCGCCGTCCGGAGAACAGATTGCCGGCGGACTGGAACGGCTCGCTGTCCTGGAGGACGACCTCGGCCAGAGGGCCGAATTCGGCCTGATTGATCCGCTGGGCCTCCAGATAGGCGGCCAGGGGATGGGCGGCCTTGAACGCCGCCGAGGTGAACTGCTGATAGGCGGCGGCGTAGTCCCCGGCCTGGAGCGCCCGGACGTAAGGTTCGACCAGCGTTTCCCGGATTTGCGGAACGATCTGCGTAGCGGTGCGATAGTGGACGTACAGCCCGTAAACGGCCAACGGCACGACGATCCCCAGAAAAACCAGCAGCAGGGCTTTTTGCCAGAACATGAGAGCCACTCCGTTCGATAATAATCTGGCTGGGCGGAGACCGGGGTATCGGTTCATTACCCCGGGGTTCCACTGGAAGGCCAGAATGACGGAGAGACTGTAGTAACACGGGTCTGCAAACGCAAAACCTGGTTGAGGCCGGAGCCTGCTTCGTGCTGCCCGTCACGGGGTGACGGCTCGGGCAAACCCGCGCAGCACGCGCTATCTTTAGAGCAAACACCCGCCTCCATTTCGCCTCCGGGATTCGCCCATGACCGACCGTTCCGAGTTCAGCTTTTCGGGCCACTGGGCCGTCCTGCCGCCGGACCCGGACCCGACCGAGACCGAGGAGTGGCTGGACGCGCTCGATGCCGTCATCGCGCACGCCGGCCGCGACCGCGCCACCTTCCTGCTGCGCCAGTTGTTCGACCGCGCCCGCGCCCGGCGCGTGGCGCTGCCGCCGGTGTGGAGCACGCCTTACTGCAACACCATCGCCCGCGCCGACCAGCCGCCGTTCCCGGGAGTGCTGGAAATCGAACAGCGGCTGATCGCGCTGGTTCGCTGGAACGCGCTGGCGATGGTGGTGCGCGCCAACCAGTTCTCGACCGAACTGGGCGGCCACATCGCCAGCTACGCCTCGGCGGCGGATTTGTTCGAGGTCGGGTTCAACCACTTCTTTCGCGCCGGCCAGGCCGGGGATCTGGTGTACTTCCAGCCGCATTCCGCTCCCGGCGTCTATGCCCGGGCCTTCCTCGAAGGGCGGCTGAGCGAGACGCAGTTGGACCATTACCGCCAGGAAGTCGGCGGCGGCGGCCTGTCCTCCTACTGCCACCCGTATCTGATGCCGGAGTTCTGGCAGTTCCCGACCGGCTCGATGGGGCTCGGCCCGCTCCAGGCCATCTATCAGGCGCGCTTTCTGCGCTACCTCGACCATCGCGGCCTGCTGGCCACCGCCGGGCGCAAGGTGTGGGCGTTCGTGGGCGACGGCGAGATGGACGAACCGGAGGCGCTGGCCGGCCTGTCGCTGGCCGGGCGCGAGGGGCTGGACAACCTCATCCTGGTGGTCAACTGCAACCTGCAACGGCTGGACGGGCCGGTGCGCGGCAACGGCTCGATTATCCAGGAGTTGGAAGGCCTGTTCGCCGGCGCGGGCTGGCGCGTGATCAAACTGCTGTGGGGCTCGGACTGGGACCCGCTGTTCGCCCGCGACCATGAGGGAATCATCCTCAAGCGGCTACACGAGACAGTCGACGGCGAGTTGCAGCAGTACGCCGCCACCGACGGGCGATTCAACCGCGAGCATTTCTTCAACAAATACCCCGAGCTGCAAGCCATCGTCGCCCACCTGTCCGACGAGGACATTGATCGGCTCAAACGCGGCGGCCACGATCCGGTCAAGATTCATGCGGCCTATCACGCGGCGGTGAACCCCTCGGGCCAGCCCACCGTCATTCTGGCCCAGACCAAGAAGGGCTACGGCATGGGCCACTGGGGCCAGGGCAAGATGGGCGCCCACCAGCAGAAGAAGCTGGAGACCGACGCGCTGCTGGCGTTCCGCGACCGCTTCGATCTGCCGCTTTCCGACGAGGAGGTGACCAGCCTGCGGTTCTACCAGCCGGCCGCCGACAGCCCCGAACTGCACTACCTGCACGCCCGGCGCCAGGCGCTGGGCGGCTATCTGCCGGCGCGGGTTGGCCAAGGCCCAACGCGGACTGCCCCGCCGCTCGCCGCGCTGAGCCGGTTTCTCGAAGGCAGCCACGGCCGGGAGGAATCCACCACCCTGGTGTTCGTGCAACTGCTCGCGCACCTGCTGCGCGATCCGGACCTGGGCCGGTCCATCGTGCCGATCGTGGCCGACGAAGCGCGCACCTTCGGCATGCAGGCGCTGTTCCGGCAGGTCGCCATCTATTCCGCCGTGGGCCAGCGCTACGAACCGGAGGACAAGGACGAACTGCTCTACTACAAGGAAGCCTGGGACGGTCAGATCCTGGAGGAAGGCATCACCGAGGCCGGCGCCATGGCCTCGTGGATCGCCGCCGCCACCAGCTACAGCACCCACGGCCTGCCGATGCTGCCGTTTTACATTTTCTATTCCAGCTTCGGCTTCAAGCGGGTCGGCGACCTGATCTGGGCCGCCGGCGACTCGCGTTGCCGGGGGTTCCTGCTCGGCGCCACGTCCGGCCTGACCACGCTGTCCGGCGAGGGCCTGCAACACCAGGACGGTTCCAGTCACCTGCTGTTCGCCAGTGTCCCCAGTTGCACGGCCTACGATCCCTGCTTCGGCTACGAGTTGGCGACGATCCTCCAGGACGGGATGCGGCGGATGCTGGAGAACCAGGACGATGTGTTCTACTACGTCACGGTGATGAACGAGAACTACGTCCATCCGGCGATGCCGGAGGGCGTCCGGGACGGCATCCTGCGGGGCCTGTACCGGCTGCGCGGGGCGAGCGGCGCGGGGCATAAACCCTGCGCGCAACTGCTCGGCGCGGGAACTCTGCTGCGGGAAGCGCTCGCGGCTGGCGAGCTGCTGGAACGGGACTGGGGCGTCCTTGCCGACGTGTGGAGCGTCACCAGCTTCACCGAACTGCGGCGCGACGGGTTGAACGTGGAGCGGTACCATCGCTTGCACCCGGACGCCGCACCGATCCAGAGCTGGGTCGAGCAATGCCTCGGGCCGACCACCGGGCC
>Ga0116154_10003825_pt1 | contig 10436 bp, 12 predicted proteins | sample AD_UKC030_MetaG_FD_89898 | JGI IMG/M metagenome (GOLD analysis project Ga0116154, IMG submission 89898) | Active sludge microbial communities of municipal wastewater-treating anaerobic digesters from USA - AD_UKC030_MetaG | ecosystem: Engineered > Bioreactor > Anaerobic > Digestate | place: USA...
CAGGGAAGCTTCGGTTTCCGCTTCCTTGACCGTACCCAGGTGAAAGGAAAGCAGGAAATGGTGACCCTGTATGAGGTAATGGAGGAGCAGGACGATCAGGCCATCTGAGCCCATTCCCCGGTCATTTCATATAGTTGACTTTAGCTGACTCCGCCCACGGATCCGGCAAGGCTGACCAGCATATGGTGTATGTCCAGAACCTGCGGCAAGACGGCCTCATTACCTGAATTGTTGATAGAAAAGCTGGCATAGCGGGCCAGTTCCGCTTCACTCCATTGCAGCGAGGCCCTCCGCTCAAATTCCTCCTCGCCCCAGCTGTCCCGTTGCATCACCCTGGCCTTTCTGACCTCCGGCGGAGCCTTGACGAGGATGACCTCGTCCATGAGGCGGTAGAATCCGCTTTCCATCAGTATGGCCGCTTCATGCAACACATAGGGCTTGTCGGCATGAATGATGGAAAAATCTTTCCACAATGCCTCCACCGCCGGATGGACCAGGTCATTAAGAAATCCCAGACTGACGGGATCGCTGAACACCCTGGCTGCCAGGGCAGGGCGATGGATACGGCCGTCGGGATCCAGGACCCCGGCCCCGAACTCCTTGCTGATGCGGCGGATGACCTCCGCCTGCTCCAGCACCTGACGTCCGGCCAGGTCGGCATGGAAAACCGGCACGCCGAGCACATCAAAGACCTTACAGACCAGCGATTTGCCCGATCCTATATTGCCAGTGATCCCGACGCTGAGCATGGGGAGAGGTAAGGGCTTATGCCTATTTGTTCTGCTCCAGCTTGCCGGAGTCCGCTGCCTGCATGGCAATGGCCGACTTTTCCACTTTCAGGCGGTTCTGGCCTTCCACCTCGATGATTGCGGTAGTGTCGCCCACCTCCAGGATTTTTCCATGGATCCCGCCAATGGTTACGACCTTGTCGCCCTTCTGCAGTGACTCGCGGAACTTGCGCTGGTCCTTGCTCTTCTTCATCTGCGGACGGATGAAGAAGAAATAAAACACCACGATTACCAGCAGGAGCGGGAGGAAAGAAGCAAAACCACCCTGGCTGCCGCCATTGGGATCCATCATTAAAAGCATAGTTCTCATGTTATTTGGGGATTTATTTTTGCCATTCGGGGAGGGTCACGTCAGCCATGATCCTCAGGGAGTGAGTACCAGGTGTGGTATTGGCCACCACGTTAACGACTTTGGACTGATGACCCTGGCGGCCCTTGCTGTCGAAGGTCACGCGGATAAACCCTTCCTCACCCGGCTGCAGGGGTTCCTTGGGATAATCCCCTACGGTGCAGCCGCAGGAAGAGGTCACGTCGGCAATGACCAGGGGGGCTTCCCCCTGATTGCTGAGGCGGAAGGCATAGGAGATCACCTCGCCCTGGATGACCTTGCCGAAATCATGTTCCTCTTTTTCGAAGACGATCACCGGCTGACCATCAGCAGTTACCTCAGCGGCTCCGGCGGTGGCCGGATTGGTGAGCATTTCAGGACCGTACTTCCCGTCCTTTCCTTCGCCCCCGCATGCCGCAAGCGCCATACCCGTCAGCAGCAGCAAGGCCTGGAAGAGCCTCCTGCCGTTCCGGACAAATTCACTATGCAAGCGATATACCATCATAATGTATCCATGCTGCGTATAATGAGAACATCATAACCGCCCAGAGGTTCAAACCCCCGCTTGCGATACAGACGGAGCGCACGGTGGTTCTCCCTGTGTACTTCAAGCTTAACCTGCATCCCTTTGGACTTCACCCATGCGAGGCTGGCTTCCAACAGGGGATGTGACCATCCGCGCCCCTGATAAGCCGGAAGGATGCCGAAATGATGGAGGTATATCCTGCGGCCGTCGTCCGTAAGCCAGCTGGTTCCTGCAACCTGCCCGTCCGCTTCCAGGATAAGAAACTGCCCCCCCTGGGCCAGGGTGCGTGCAATCGTTGCCTCGTCGTCTCCCCGGTAGGCCCCGCCCATGCCTGTCTCTTCCCACAGCCGGGATACGGCTGGGTAATCGGAGGGAAGATAGGGCCGTATGAGGTAAGGCTGGGACATGGAATCAACTGTCGAGAAGCCCGCGACCGGTCTTACGGATCATTTTACTTTCCTTCAGCGTTTCCAACAGTTTATCGAGCATGCCGTTGATGAACACGCGGCTCTTGGCGGTGCTGTATCCTTTGCTGATCTCGATGTACTCGTTGATGGTGACCTTCACCGGTATGGATGAAAACTGTACCAGCTCGCAGATGGCCATTTTCATTAGGATCACGTCGAGTACCGCGATGCGGTCGAACTCCCAGTTTCTGGCCTGCTGGGCAATCAGCTTACCATACTCTTCCCCATTGACGATGGTCTTGCGGAAGAGTGGAATAATGAACTCCTTCATCTCATCCACCCCTTCGTCCTCATGAATAAGGACAGGAGGAAAGTCCTCCCCGGCCTCCCCGAAGGACTTCACCGTTTTCAGCACCATCCCGAGCATGGTATCGAAATCGTCGGCCCAGTGGATGTCCTGCTCCTCGTAGAAGTACCGCAGCGAATCAGAGGCCGCCATGTGGTCGCGGATATATACCTTGAGGATATTCCGGTCGTTTTCCAGTCCATCCTTTCCAGACTGCAGGTATTGCTGCATCTCTTCACTGTCGCGAAACGCGATCCAGTGCCGGCGTACCAGCTCCCTCTCGTCTGACCAGTTGATCTTCAGCCGGTCGTACTGCTTCCGAAACGCAGGGTTCCCGGATATGGAGCGGATCACACGGTTATCGACAAAACGGGTGTTGGGGTTGAGGTCTTCCTCGGTGGGAAAGAACTTATTCTTGGACTCCTCCATCCGCTGTTGGGCGAAATCAGCCGTTTCGAGGATAAAGGAGATCAGGTGGATGTACAGGTCGTACATCTTGTCGAAGCTCTTCCGCAGGGATCGCTCGGCCACATCAAGGCGATCATCCCCAGCCTGAGTGAAGGCATACAAAGCCTGCATCACCTTGATCCTGAAATGTCTGCGACTCAACATAAGGTCAATACGTCAGTAAACGCGCTTCCTTTGAACGCCCGGCAAAAGTAGCGGTTTTTTTGCACCCTTCACCAGGCTGGACAATTGAGACCCGGGTATCCGCTGAATGCATTATTTTTTATTTTTGTTGGATTGATCATTCCAATCAATACGTGTGGCATGGACGAACTGGAAAATTTAGACAGCAGGGACGAGATTTACTCCAAGGCGGTTAGGGCAGGGAAGAGAACATATTTCTTCGATGTGAAGGCCACCAAATCCAACGAATATTACCTCACCCTGACTGAAAGCAAGCGCAGGTTCAGCAATGAGGCAGGAAAGTTCTTTTATGACAAGCATAAGATCTTTCTTTACCGTGAGGACTTTGAGAAGTTCGTTGCCGGACTGAAGGAGGTGATCGCCTACATTGAGGAGAACCAGGAAGACTGGGTTCCGCGCCATACGGACGACAGCCATTCAGACGTCCGGTTCGAGGACCTGGATCACGACATGCGCGGTCCGGTGCGTTAGGCTGGATCCCTTCACCGGCCTCTACCCGTCCTGAGATGGCCGGCCAGGCACACCAGGTCCCGCAGACTGCGGAACTTATTTGTATTTTTGCCACCACGCGGGCATGAACGCTACGTGCAACAACAGGATTCCATGGGCAAGGTCATTGCGATAGCAAACCAGAAAGGCGGCGTAGGAAAAACTACTTCAGCGATCAACCTCAGCGCTGCCCTGGCCGTTCTGGAATACCGCACCCTGCTCATCGACGCCGACCCCCAGGCCAATGCCACTTCTGGCGTTGGCATCGATCATCGCAATGTCAAGACAAGCATATACGAGTGTATCATCGGGGAGGTGGAGCCCATCAACATCATCCTTAAGACTGACACCCCCAACCTCGACCTGCTTCCGGCCCACATCGACCTGGTCGGGGCCGAGATCGAAATGATCAGCATGCCCAACCGGGAGATGATGATGAAAAAGGTGACCTCGAAGATCCGCGACCATTACGATTTCATTATCATCGATTGTTCCCCTTCCCTTGGACTGATCACCGTGAATGCCCTGACGGCCGCCGATTCGGTCATCATACCGGTACAATGCGAGTACTTTGCCCTGGAAGGGCTGGGCAAACTTCTGAATACCATCAAGATCGTCCAATCGAGGCTCAACCCCTCCCTGGCTATCGAAGGTATATTGCTGACCATGTACGACCAACGGCTGCGCCTGGGCAAACAAGTGGTGGACGAGGTCAGGATGCACTTCCAGCAAATGGTGTTCGATACGGTGATCCACCGCAATACCAAGTTAGGCGAGGCCCCGAGCTTCGGGGAGACCATCATCATGCATGATGCCGAAAGCAAAGGCGCTACCAACTACCTCAACCTGGCGCGGGAAATCCTTCAGAATAACAACCTGACCTCGATCGATAATTCGAGCAAAACCATAGAGATCATTGATGAACGCTAAGAAAAGGGCCCTGGGGAAGGGGCTGAGCGCCCTGTTACAGGACGGGAACGGCGACCTGACCGAAAGAACCCCCGGGAGTTCCTTCGTGGCAGGCAGTATCGCCGACATCCGCCTCTCCCTCATCGAGTCCAACCCCTTCCAGCCCAGGGACCATTTCGAAGTGGAGTCCCTGACCGAACTGGCCGCGTCCATCCGTCAGCAAGGGATCATCCAGCCGGTAACCGTCAGGCGCACAGGGCATGACAGCTACCAGCTCATCTCGGGCGAGCGTCGCCTCAAAGCAGCCCGTATGGCCGGACTGGAGGTCATCCCTGCATTTATTCGTGAGGCAGAGGACGAGCAGATGCTGGAGTTGGCCCTGGTCGAAAACATCCAGCGGGAAAACCTCAACGCCATTGAGATCGCCATCAGCTATCAACGGCTCATGGAGGAGTGCTCCCTGACCCAGGACAACCTGAGCGCGCGGGTTGGCAAAAGCCGGGCTACTGTGGCAAATTACGTTCGCCTGTTACGCCTGCCCCCTGAAGTGCAGATAGCCATCCGCGACGAACAGATCAGTATGGGCCATGCGCGCGCCCTTATCGGTCTTGAAACGACAGAGGCCCAGTTGAAAACCCTGGCACTTATCCTCGAGAAAGGCCTCAGCGTCCGCGAGGTAGAGGCGCTCGTCCGCAGACAGGGTACCCCCCCACCCCGCCACGCCGTGGCCGCCATCCCCGGCGAATTCAGAGATGCTGCCCGGTCCATGAGCCAGTCGCTCGGACTGAAAGTATCAGTCAAACGCAATGCCGGCGGTAAGGGAAGCCTTACCATCCGCTTCAGCAGCGACGAGGAATTCAGGGAACTCCGCTCCCGTCTCAAAGGATGACCCTGCCCCTTGCACGAACGGCAGTGAGGCGCCTCCCGACCCTGTGGGTCGTCGCCCTGATCCTGACGACTTTCCTGGGACAGGTACCCGTTGCTGCCCAGGATAGCCTGCAGGCAAGCCCCCTCACACGAACCCATTCCCCTTCCAGGGCGAGCCTGTACTCCGCCATCCTCCCGGGCATGGGCCAGGCATACAACAGAAAGTACTGGAAGGTTCCCGTAATCTACACGGGATTTGCCACCCTGGGCTATTTCATCTCGATGAATACCAGCGAATACCGCAAGTTCAGAGAAGCCTACAACTACGTCAGCAGCGGCGACAGCACCGGAGCTCCCAACGAGTATGTAAGCAAGTATACCAGTGCCGGATTGCTGCAAGGAAGGGAATATTACCGCAGGAACATGGAGCTTTCCTATATCCTTACGGGCGTGTTGTACATACTCAACGTTGTGGATGCCGCGGTGGATGCCCATCTCTGGGATTTCGACGTTGGTGAAGACCTTAGCCTGCAGGTGCGCCCTACCCTATATCCCCTGGGGCCACGCTATCCCATGGGAGGAGGTCTGAGCCTGCAACTCAGTTTCCGTTGAATCCAACCCACCAAACATATGAAACTAGCCATCATTGGAAACGGCAAAATGGGCAAGGAGGTGATCAAAGCCGCAACTGCCCGTCAATGGGAGATCACTGCCATTATTGACAATGCATTGGACTGGGAGGCGGAGCGCCCCCTGGGCGATGCCGAGGTGGCGATAGAGTTCACCACACCCGAGGCGGTGTTCGACAACCTGAGGCGCTGCTTCGACCTTGGGGTGCCTGTGGTCTGCGGAACCACCGGTTGGTACCACCGGTTGGAAGAGATCCAGGGAAGCTGCCGGCAGCAAAACGGGGGTATGCTCTATGCGCCCAATTTCAGTAAAGGGGTGAACATCCTCTTTGCGCTCAACCGCTACCTGGCCACTATCTTCGACAAACACCCCGAGTATGAGGTGGTGTTGAGCGAATACCACCATGTGCATAAGTTGGATGCCCCCAGCGGTACAGCCATCCGGCTGGCGGAGGCTATACTGAAGCTTATGGAACGGAAAAAAGAGTGGGTCAAGGGAAAGGCCGACCATCCCCAACAGATCGGCATCCAGTCGTACCGCAATGGGGAGATTCCCGGCAACCATCTTACCCTTTGGGAATCAGAGGACGACTCCATCCAGATCATCCACCAGGTAAAGCATCGCCGCGTGTTCGCGATCGGTGCCCTGGATGCAGCCGCATGGCTCCGCGGCAGGAAGGGTATTTATACCCTGGAAGATGTGCTTTTTACTGAATAGGCCGATCGTTCGATCAAATAAAAAAAGGGCAGGAAATACATCCCGCCCTTTTCATTTATCCTTGGTTCAGGCTAACGCTTTTTGAGGGAGTTGACGAAGCTGTAGAACGAGCCATCCTTTTTCCAGAGGCAGACAGCCACATACACATCGTTCCAGGTGGCATCTACGGGAATGGAATAGGTTTTGTCAAACTTTGAACCGGCAGCGATGCTTCCGCTGGCGATCATCTCACCATAGGCCGAATTGGGTGTAGCGGCAGCGCGGAGCACATAGTCATGCTTGTAGGTGTCAGGATTGGCTACCCCGTTCTGGGCGTACTCTCCGGCACTGGCGCTGCCATCGATCCCGTCTTCCAGGAGGTAAACACTGAGGTAATATTCCCCGGTCACGTTCTGGAAAAACAGGCTGCGCACAGCAACATTCATATTATTCCCGTCGCGGGCGGCAATAAACTCGAGGCCGGCGGGTGGTGTCTGCAGCAGCATGGCGGTCACATCGGAAGGCATGCCATCGTCGATGTCACCGACCCAGAATGAAGGTATACCGCCGCCGGTAGGCCTGCAGGAGGAAAAACTACCGTAAAGGACGGAGTTGTGCATGGGGTCACCACTGGCATGGGCGGTGATGGCTACCACCGGCGAACCGGCAGCTGCCATTTCGTGGATGCGCGGGGCTCCCCAGTTTCCACAGGGACCGCACCATGTAGCCGTGTAGTTGATGGCAAAGGCACCCTGCTTCTGCAACGGGGTCACGCAACTGCCATCGTCAACATTGGCATAGGGATTATAGTTCAAGGCATTGGGATCTGTACAGCCTTGCACCTCGACGGGCGTGTCGCTGTCACTGTTGCAGGAGGCCAGAAAGGCCAGGGGAACAAGGAATAAAAATAACCTCTTCATAGAAATTCGGGATTAGGATTATGCAAATATATCATTCTGAACATTCAAAAGCATCACGCTGTGCAAATTAATAGCTTCATGCCACAGACACCGCAAGGGCGGTAAAGTATGCCTGAGCAATGGCCTCCAAGGTTTTCTACCTTTGGCAAACACAACTTTGATCCCATGGCATCAGGATTCTCGCTGATCGCAGACAGCGGCGCGACCAAGACCAATTGGCTGCTCCATACTCCAGAGGGTTCCTACCCCATGCAAACCATGGGTTTTCACCCTGCCAGAATCGATAATGCCCCGGCCGCCAGTGCGCTGAGTGCCGTCTGGCCGGACCATATTCCCCGGAACTTGATCGGAGCTGTCCATTTTTATGGGAGCGGCTGTCTGCGTGAGCCTGGCAATTCAACGATGCGCGGGATTCTCTCCGGCTTGTTCCCCGAAGCAAGGATAAACGTACGTAGCGACCTGGAAGGCGCTGCTATCAGCACGCTGGGCAAGTTTCCCGGATTGGCGGCGATCCTCGGCACAGGGGCTAGCGCTGCCAGGTGGTCCGGACAACAGCTGACGCATGTCTCCCCATCCCTGGGGTTCCTGCTGGGCGATGAAGGCAGCGGAGCGGACCTGGGACGGGTCTTATTGCGCGATGTCCTCTACGGCCAGGCTCCCGATGAACTCCAGCAAGCCTTCCGTACCCGCAATCCCTACTCCTGGGACGAACTGCTTCACGGGATCAATACCTCCCCCCATCCTGCCCATCTCCTGGGACAATATGCCCTGATGTTGGGAGAGATGGCTGATCATCCCTATGTCAGAGGGCTGGTGCGAGCAAGGTTCCAAGCTTTTACTGATCAGCATCTGCTCAAACTGGACCCCGATCGGAGCATGAGTGTGGGTTTCAATGGATCCGTGGCATGGACATTTTCCGAACTTCTTCAGGAAGTCATGGAATCCTCCGGCTTCCGTAATATCGTCATCCTCCGCGACCCGCTCCCGGCACTCAGCCTGTTCCATCAGAAGGGCACGGGCATCTGAAGGTCACGGACGTGGGCCAAATCCCGCTTATCGGGTGAGCACCATCCTTCGTGATAGCACCCGCAGGTCCCCATTAACTGCTGCTTTTAAAGTATATATGTAAATACCCGGGAGACAATCCCGGCAGCTGAAGCTTACGCGCTGTTCACCTGCATCCTTGTCTCCCTCGGCCAGGGTCATGACTCTTCGGCCCAGGGCATCCCTGACTTCCAGAAGCACTTCGCCTTCGCACGGCAGATAATAGCTGATCTCAGTTTCTCCGCTAAATGGATTAGGTCGGTTAGGGCCAAGCACGACTTCCTTCACTGGAGGCAATACCCAGGGTTGGACCAAAACAAACCTCACAGGGTTACCGCGAACATCAGAAGCCTGACAGGCCGCACCTGGATAGAACATCGCCAGTCGAGGGTTCAGCGATCTTGTATCCTGCCACCGGAGCCGAATCCACAACAGGGCCTTTCCCGGCTCCACTTTCCATTCATCGAGGCTGTACCAGCTGACCCTCAGCATACCCTCATGATCCTTCCACAGGACCATACCTCCCGGGGCAGAACACTGCACATCCAGGACCCTTACCTGGGTAAAGGCATACCCAAGCTCAAGGGAAAGCGATCCCAGGGAAAGCATTCTGTCCGCATATATCGGCAGCATGACCTCCGGATACTCCTCGCAGCTTGTGGTTCCATCGTTCAACCATCCCAGGCTGGGGCTTAATGCCTTGGTCGGAATATGGGAGGCGTCCACATCCCCCACCAATAAGCCGTAGATCCTGCTCGTGACGGTGGCCTTGCCGGCCAGACTGAGGCTGTCAGTTGTGAACACCCAATCGCCGGCGGCGAAACTGCCGACCTGACCCACGAAACGACCTGCGATCAGATAGGCATCAGTGGTATTGACCGAATGGGAGGCATTTACATCGGCAGCGACAAGCTTCAACCCTTCCAGGGTATCCAGATGGACGAAGTGCCTCAGGGTACGGAGGGCATCCACCGAATTGGCAGCACCGAACACCCAGGGCCGTGTGGTCGTCGCACTGGCAAGATAGTCCCCTGGCCAAACCTTGAAAAGGTATGAGCCAGTGGTCCCGGTAAGCACGGAATCCAGGCAATGGGCAGCGTCAAGGTCGCTGAGCAGCACCTGGACATTACTGAGCGGGCTATTAACCGTATTGTCATACAATACCATACCGCTAATACTGTCTGGTAGTGGGCAAACCCCTGGACTGCAGGGGACGCCCAGGCCTATGAACTTCCCGCAACGTATCATGCATTCCGCTGACGAAATGTAACTGCAGCTCCCGTCGGTAAAGCAACAGGCCCCGCTGTCCTGGGAGGGAGGAGGACAGGGATTGGGCGTGCAACTGCTGCCCGGACCCTGCCAGCTGCCGTGCAGCACCTGGCCGCAATGCGTGGCATCGGTCATCACACAACTGCCATCATCCATGCAGCAGGCACCCTGGGGCGGGGGACAGAGGTTGGGCATACAGCCCGTGCCGGCGCCCTGCCATACCCCTCCCGTCTGGATACAGTACATGGTATCGGTCACTGCGCAGCTCCCGTCAGGATAGCAGCAGGCGCCCGTGTCCGGGGGCTGGGGACAGGGGTTGGGCGTGCAACTGCTGCCCGGACCCTGCCAGCTGCCGTGCAGCACCTGGCCGCAATGCGTGGCATCGGTCATCACACAACTGCCATCCGGCATGCAGCAGGCACCCTGGGGCGGGGGACAGAGGTTGGGCAAACAGCCCGTGCCGGCACCCTGCCATACCCCTCCTGTCTGGATGCAGTACATGGTATCGGTCACTGCGCAGCTGCCATCAGGATAACAGCAGGCGCCCGTGTCCGGGGGCTGGGGAC
>Ga0116154_10003828_pt1 | contig 10434 bp, 9 predicted proteins | sample AD_UKC030_MetaG_FD_89898 | JGI IMG/M metagenome (GOLD analysis project Ga0116154, IMG submission 89898) | Active sludge microbial communities of municipal wastewater-treating anaerobic digesters from USA - AD_UKC030_MetaG | ecosystem: Engineered > Bioreactor > Anaerobic > Digestate | place: USA...
GATTCCGGCAACCTGCGCGGTTGTCCGCCCGGCCTGGCCCTTTCCTGAAACGGGGGAATTACTTTTCTCCGCGGATTGATTTTTTTCTCTTGAAAAAGCGCCATCCTTATCATATGTTTGGTATGCTGAATTCCCGGACGTATTTTTGAAACCATTATTTTCTGGAGCTGTCATGGACTGGAACAAGATTGCCGTATCATCTACTGCTAAACCCGAGCTGGCCGATAATGCGAGAATCGTCCTCGAGAAGCGCTATCTCGCGAAGGATGAAAAAGGGAACGTCATTGAAACGCCCGACGGTCTTTTCCTCCGGGTTGCCCGGGTAGCCGCTTCGGCTGATGCGGATTACGGTGCCGGTGAAGCGGAAGTCAGCGCCACCGCGACCAGGTTTTACGAGATGATGGCCGGGCTCCGGTTCATGCCCAACAGCCCTACCCTGATGAATGCGGGCAGGCCCCTGGGCCAGCTTTCGGCCTGCTTCGTGCTGCCGGTCGAGGACTCGATGGACAGGATATTCGAGTCGGTCAAGAACATGGCCCTGATCCACAAGAGCGGCGGCGGCACTGGTTTCTCCTTCTCGAGGCTGCGCCCGAAAAACGACCTGGTAAAATCAACGGCCGGCATCTCCAGCGGCCCGGTGTCGTTCATGAACATATTCAACGCCGCGACCGAAACCGTGAAGCAGGGTGGAACGCGCCGCGGGGCCAACATGGCCATCCTCAATATCGACCATCCCGACATCGTCGATTTCATCAGGGCCAAGGAGAACAAGGCCGCCCTGACCAATTTCAACATATCCGTGGCAATCACCGACGAGTTCATGGCGCGCCTTGAAGAAGACGGCGATTTTGAGCTTAAGAATCCCCGCACCCGCGAGACCGTAAGAACCGTGAAGGCCCGCGAGCTTTTTGACCTCATCGTAGAAAAGGCATGGCTCAACGGAGAGCCGGGAATCGTGTTCATCGATGAAATCAACAGGCGCAATCCCCTGAAGAAAGTCGGCCTGATCGAAAGCACCAATCCGTGCGGCGAGCAGCCCCTTCTCGGTTACGAGTCGTGCAACCTGGGGTCAATCAACCTGAGCAGGCTCCTCACGAAATCCGCCGCCGGGTGGGAGATCGATTATAAGGCACTGGCCGAAGTCACCGCCGACGCAGTACATTTTCTTGACAATATAATCGACGTCAACCGGTACCCGCTGCCCGAAATCGCCGAGAACACCAGGGCCAACCGCAAGATCGGCCTCGGCGTGATGGGCTTCGCCGACATGCTGATGAAGCTCCGGATTCCCTATGATTCCGAGGAAGCGATCGGCGTAGCCGAAAAGGTGATGTCGTTCATCCAGGACGAATCCAGAAAGGCCTCCCGCAGCCTTGCGGCCAGGCGCGGCGCTTTCCCGAATTTCGGGATCTCCGATTTCGCGGATGCGGGAGAGAAGCCGCTCCGCAACGCCACGACCACGACCATCGCTCCGACCGGCACCATAAGCATCATAACCGGATCATCGAGCGGGGTCGAACCGGTTTTCGCCCTCGCCTTCGTGCGCAATGTCATGGACAACAGCAGGCTCGTGGAGACCAACCCGGTGTTCGAGGAGATCGCCCGTGAGAACGGCTTCTACAGCGACGAGGTCATGGACGCGGTCGTCGAAAAAGGGTCGGCCTCCGGCGTTGACGCGATACCCGGGGAGTTCAGAAAGATTTTCGCGACCGCGCACGACATCGCCCCTGAATGGCATATCAGGCTGCAGGCCGCGTTTCAGAAATACGTCGACAACGCAGTATCGAAGACCGTGAACTTCCCGCACTCGGCCACGCTCGAGGATATCGAAAAATGCTACACCCTCGCATACAGGCTCGGCTGCAAGGGCGTGACCGTGTACCGTGACGGTTCGCGTGAAGACCAGGTTCTTCAGAAAAAAACCGAGGCCAAAAAGGAAGAGGCCCCCGCCTCCGGACAGATCGCGCCCAGGCCCAGGGGAGAGGTTACCTGGGGCTCAACGCGCAAGATGACCACCGGCTGCGGCTCCCTGTATGTGACCATCAACGAGGACCAGTACGGCCTGTTCGAGGTCTTCGCGACCATGGGGAAGGGAGGAGGGTGCGCAGCGAGCCAGACCGAGGCCGTAAGCAGGCTCATATCCCTGTCGCTCAGAAGCGGTATCGGCAGGGACCAGATCATAAAGCAGCTCAAGGGAGTGCGCTGCCCCAACCAGGCATGGGAAAAAGGCGGACGCATATATTCCTGCGCAGACGCCGTCGCAAAGGCGCTCGAGAGGCACCTGAGCTCCGAATCGGCGATGCATGAACCGGATCCCGCGAACCTGGCGAAAGAAAACGCCGAGACCAACGGCAAGGGCAGCGATACGGTCATGGTCGGCGTGTGTCCCGAATGCCACGGCCCTCTTGAATTCGAAGGAGGCTGCTCGGTATGCAGGTCGTGCGGGTTTTCGCGGTGCGGCTGAGCTGGTGATCACTGCTTGACGATATTTACGTCCCTGGGGAGGCTGATGTCCTTTTCTGTCTTCATCTTCAGCGGCTTGTTCATCGAGATGCGCGTGAATGCGATCTCTACATCCATACTCTGCGTTTCCGATATTATGCGCAGGTTCCTGTAGTACTGAACGCCGCCTTCACTGTGGTATTTTTTCATGTAGATTTCGATCTTTTCCTTCGACTCCTTCCGCACGAACAGGATCCTGTCCGGCCTGCCGTCGATGAACGAAATCGTTTCGTAGCAGTCGCGGTTTTCAAGCAGCAGCAGGGCCCTTCGGGGGTTCACTGAATCCGCCATCTGCCTTGCCCTGTAATCGGGAATCAGGGGGATTTTTCCCGAGGTCAGATCAACGAGCGTTTTTATGTCCACGGAAAGGCCCGCCACGAACCCGGGCTCTATTTTCTGCGTAGTGGTGAGGATGAGTTTTTTCTCGAGCGGATAATACAGGCTCAGCGAGTCCCCGGTCTTGAACAGCATTGTGTACGGCGCCTTGAATATGAAATCGAACAGCACGAGGTTCAGCCTGCCGGCTTTCGCGTCGAAGGATATCTCCCCCGCGGATTTGTATTTTTTGCCGGACTTCGCGCCGGTTATTTCCATGTTGGCCGACAGCGTTTCCGGAGTCCGGCGGTTGATCTCGGCGACTGCGGTCATGAGGTCTGCGACGGTTTTCTTTTCGCCCGGGGTCAGCGGTTTCTGGATTGCGCCCCCGGCGCAGGCCAGCGTTAAGAAGGGAAGGAATAAAAGGATAATTATTTCTTTCATAATGGCTTATCGCCCGGAATTGTCCCGGATCTTTTTCTCTATGGCCTCGTTGCTTTCATGCTCGACCGATTTTTTCCAGTACTGGACAGCCCTGGACTTGTCGCCGAGCTTGAGGTAGGTGTCGCCGATATGGTCGAACACGCACGGATCGGACGATTCCTCTTCGGCAAGAAGCCTCTCGGCCTCGAGGAGCTTTTCGAGGGCCTCGGGGAAGTTTCCCTTCCGGTAATAGACCCATCCCAGGGAGTCGATATACGCGCCGTTATTCGGTTCTATCTCGATCGCCTTGAGGATGAGGCTGTGGGATTCGTCGATTTTCATGTTCCTGTCTGCGTAGAGGTACCCGAGAAAATTGTAGGCGCGGGCGCTCTTTGGGTTGTACTTGATCGCCTGTTCGAGCGAGGAAACCGCCTCGTCGAATTTGTGGAGCTTTTCCATGACCATGGCCAGGTAGAAGTAGTAGGTTTCGTCCTCGCCGTTCAGTGATATCGCCTTCCTGATGTCGGATTCGGCCTGAGGATAGTTTTTCTTCCACAGCGCCACCAGGCCGCTGAAAAAATACGGCCTTGAGTTGGCGGGATCCATTCCGGAGGCCCTGCTGAAGCTGTCGAAGGCAGCGTCGTATTGGCCCCTGACCCCGTAAAGATAGCCGATATGAATGAGCAGATCGATGTTCGGATTCAGCTTCTCGGCTTTCCTGTAATGCAGGATGGCCAGGGATATCCTCTGCGAGTCCTCGTATGCGCGGCCGAGATAGTAGTTGATGCCCGCGACATTTTCCTTGATCCTGTCCGCTCTCCTGAGGTAATAGGCCGATTCGGTGAGCATGCCGCTTTGATACAGCAGAACCCCCGCGGTCAGGTATTCATTGAAGGCCCTGTCCGGATCGTTCTTTCTCTCGCTGATCCTGCCCAGGGCGATATGGATCGAGGCCATCTTCGGGCGGATTTTCAGGCCGGCCTCGAGGGTCGCAGCCGCAGCGTCGTCATTGCCCAGCAGCTCGTCATACAGCGCGCGCGAAAGCGTCCCGTCGATCGACTTTGATGCGGAGGCCCTGAGAAGAAAACTGCCGGACACGGGATTGTTTTTAATGTAATAGATCCTTCCCAGTATCGAGTTGACCGCCGGGTTTTCCGGGTTGTTCGGAAAATACTGCAGCGCGTATTTTTCGGCTTCGGCAATCATGCCTTCTTCCATGCATATCGCCGCGAGCATGTACAGCACGTTTAAATTGTTCCTGTTGAGCTCGATGGTCCGCCTGAACAGCTCTATGGCGCCTGCGGTGTCGCCCTGGTTGTACCTGATGAAGCCGAGGCCGTACAGGGCGTTTTCACGATAGTAGTCGTCGATCGCTTCGCGTTCTGAAAGCTCGAGAACCTTCTCGAAGCACCCGGCCGCCTTCTCGAGGTCGCGGATCTTGTTCAGGTAGTGCTCGGCCAGAAGGTTGCGCACATAGATGTTTTCGGGATCGTTCGTGAGGTATTCCTCGAGGATTTCGGCGGCCTTGACGTTGTTGCCGAGCCTCATGTAGATGTTGTACATGCGGTTATACGGCTGGATTTCCTTCTTGTCGAGCTCGATGGCCTTCCTCGCGTAATCGAGGGACTGGCTGAACTCGTACAGGTAATAATGGCATTCGGAAATCTGCGCATAAATGAGGCCGAGAGATTCGCCGCTTTTCAGGGCTTCATGGAAATGCGCGAGGGACTTTTTCAGGAGCGCGCTGCTTTCAGCTGACTGGGGGTCCTGCAGGGCGAGGTTTTTGTAGTATATGCCGTAGCTGTACGCGGACCATCCCGGAAGAGTTTGCTTTTCTTCAGGCGCGGTTTTCGGCTGCGCCTGTTCCTGGGCGAAAACTCCCGGCGACGCAAGCGCCAGTATCGCGGCAAAGGCAAGAAAGGCGGCGCGGATTATTTTCGGACTGCGATTTGATTTCATGTAAGGTTCCCTGGAAAGACATTTAATTGATAAAATGCCCCGATTCATGCCGTCCGCTATCCGGGACCGGCGTAACATGATAAGGTATTATTAATCGGGAAATCTGTCAAACCAAATGTTTCGCCGCAGCGCCGCAGGGATGTTGCTTTTTCTTGTTCAGAGAGATAAAGGCGAAAGATTTCGTTTCTTCAGGCGGCCATGTTCGGCAGTATGGTATCCTGCCTAAATCAGGCCGATCACCGCAGAGACGATTATCGCGGCGCAGTTCAGCGCGAGGCCCCATATCGTCCTTGGCGGCATTTTCCCGGCCTGGTCCCATTCTTTCGGGATGCTTATCGCTCCCCATAAAAGGCCCCAGGTCCCGAAGAGCATGCCGTACGCGGCCATTCCTGCGAGCAGGGGATCGACTGCCGCAAGGAACAGGTTGATGCATGCGAAAACGATTGCTGCGGTTGCCATTGACGCACCTCCGGTATGATGAATCATCACATGAATACTATATCCCTTTCGATGAAGGATGTCAAAGGAATTATGGGCGTGCGGAAGATCGTCGCAGAGTTATTTTCGGATTACCGCCCGCGCATGCAAATACTTGCTTGCTATTTAAACATATCCTTTTTTACATTACTCACCCGCCGGCGGATATTGCCGGATAATCCATTGTTCAAGTTAAAGGATAAAAAATGAAAACCAAACTTTTTTCCCTGTTCCTCGGAGCCGCCGTGGCGCTGAGCATCGTATCATGCAAGAAAGCCGACCTGTCGACCGACAAAGGCAAGTACAGCTATGCCATCGGGTACAACATAGGTTCGAATATAAAGAAAGACCAGATCGATCTTGATGTGAATACGTTTATGGCCGCGCTCGAGGACGCCCTGAAGGGCAAGGAGAACGCCCTCAGTCCCCAGGAGGTCCAGCAGGCCATGATCAATCTCAGGATGAGCATGCAGGCAAAGATGATAAAAGGCGCAGAGGAGAACAAGGCAAAAGGCGCTGCGTTTCTCGCTGCGAACAAATCCAAGCAGGGCGTTAAGACCACTGCAAGCGGGCTCCAGTACAGGGTGATAAAAGAAGGATCGGGCAGGAGGCCTAATGCGGCTAACCAGGTCACGGTCCATTACGCCGGCAGGCTCATCGACGGTACCGAATTCGACAGTTCATACGGCAGGAACCAGCCCGCACAGTTCAGGCTCAACCAGGTGATCAAGGGATGGACCGAGGGCCTTCAGCTCATGACGGCAGGGTCAAAATACGAGCTTGTCATCCCCTCCGAGCTTGCATACGGGCCCGAGGGAAACCAGAGCATACCGGGAAATTCGGTGCTCGTGTTCGAGGTTGAGCTTATCAGTATCGATAAATAGGGGTATGCCTTTCCCGGGCGCGATAAATCATTCAGATTTCGCGCCCTCGTTCTTCGCTGATTTTTTATGTGTGTATGCACGACGTCTTCGGTGTGCTGCGTCCGCTCAGCGCGGCCCTTCGGGCGTGCCTTATTCTATTGAATTATTTTTAGAAGCTGCGGATGTCCATCCTGTCCAATCCTCGCCAGTCGGCTACGTCCCTGTAGCCTCCACTTCTGCTTCCGGTTTTCTCTGTGTGCAATCACGCCCGCGGTCGCGCTTCGAGCGGACTCCGTGACGCGTGCAGCGCTTTCAACGCAAGTGCTCGCTCAGTGCAAGATTCAGGCCACGATCTTTTTCAAATCCCGTCCGCCGTCAGGCGGACACCGATCGGGCGTCTGTCTGAGCCGAAAGGAGCATGGCGACGTCGGCGAGTTTCGACCGTAGCCCCCACCGGCGAGGTGGTGTCATTTTCTTTGGTTACTTTCTTTTGGACAAGCAAAAGAAAGTAGCACAATCCCGGCCCGTTACTCCGGGCCAAAACTTCTGCCGGAGGTTCCGGCATCACCCATCGCCGGTGAAAAACCGGCAAATCCTCCCCTGTCAGGGGAACACTCCAGGTTAAGCCCCCCTGTGGGGGGGTTGGGGGGATAACGCCGCAAGGGGCCTTTTTTTTCCGGAATAATTGTACCAAAATCCCCTTTTTTTGGACTACCTTATGATACCTCAATCACACGCACAGGAGGACCCTTATGGCAACAGCGACCCTCAACCCGGTACTCACCTCGATCAGCGGCAGCGTGGGCAATCTTGTTCTCTATACAAGGAACGGCAAAACCATTATGCGCCAATGGATCATGCCCCCCAGCCCGAACACGCCTGCGCAGAAGAAGAACCGCTCGCGGTTCAGGGACGCGATGGCCTTGTGGCGGTCTTTGCCGGATAAGGAGAAAGATACATACAATAGAAAGGCCTGCAAGCTGGGGATGACCGGCCACAATCTTTTCATCTCGCGGTACATGAAAAAAAACCTGAAAGAGGATGCGGATTCATGCCGCAGCAGCGACAAACGCGTTCATGAGGATGGGGACATGCAGGCATGCGGACTAGCGCACTCCTGCCCCTCCTTCGCCCTTCGGGAGAAGGAGGCCGGGAGGATGAGGGCAACCCCGTTCCATAGCCGTCACCGCTCCGTCACCGCTCCGTCTGATGTTCTATGTAGCGCCTTTTCACCGCCGGTGGCGGCCGATATCCGGATTGCTGTTCCAGAATCCGCCGATAGGGAGAAATAAGCCGCTCACAGGCGGGAATACCGGAAAAATGAAAAGATATATTATTATGTTCTACCTGAACATTTTTCAGGTACTGATAAGATTATTATGAAATCTTCGCTATATTATAGTCATCAGGGATTTTGGAAGTGCGATAAACAAAGTCAATTTCGATTCAAGTTTATGGCATGGCCGTACAATCCTTGACATCCCGCGCCGGGTATGTAACATATCTTTCCCGGGACATACTATTAATAATAAAAAAGGAGTGCTTCAAATATGTTCGGCCTGGACCCCCTGTACTGGCTTTTGATGGCCCCTGTTTTAATACTCTCGCTGTTCGCCTCATTGAGGGTGAAATCCACCTATAAGAAATATTCGAGAGTAATGTCGTCTTCAGGCATGAGCGGGGCCGATGTCGCCCGAGAGATCCTGCGCCGCAACGGGCTTGCGGGCATAGCGGTCACCGAGACCCAGGGCTTTCTCTCTGACCACTACGACCCGGCCAAAAAAGTGGTGAGGCTCTCGCCGCAGAACTACCGCGGCGCATCGGTGGCGGCCATAGGCGTCGCCGCGCACGAGACCGGCCACGCCATACAGCACGCGGCCTCTTACGGTCCCCTGATGCTCAGGAACACCATGGTCCCCATTGCGTCGATCGGTTCGAGTTTTTCGTGGATAATAATCTTCGCCGGCTTCATCATGGGCGCCATGGGCCTGGTCAAGGCGGGGATTCTCCTTTTCAGCGCGGTCGTGTTCTTTCAGCTTGTCACGCTTCCGGTCGAATTCAACGCATCGTCTAGGGCGAAACGGATCTTGGCCGCGCAGGGCTTTCTGACGGCCGGAGAGCTCGCGGGCGTCAACAGGGTCCTTTCGGCCGCCGCGATGACCTATGTGGCCGCGGCCGCATCCTCCATCATGACGCTTCTTTATTTTCTCGTAAGGGCCGGCCTGCTCGGGGGCAGGGACGAATGAGCCGGATTAAAAAAGTCCTTGAAACAATACCGATGATCTGATACAGGGTGTGTCGATGATTTTTGCCAGACGCCTTCAACAGCTGTATGAGATCGTCGTACAATCTTTTCAAAGAGTCGCCAGTTCGGTTTACACCCTTTTCTTCATAGACCTGAAGAGGGTGTTCAGGAATTACATGGACCATGACGGCGAGCTCTCCACTTGCGCGATAGCGTTCTTTTTTCTCATATCGTTCATCCCCGCCTCCCTGGTCATCATATCGACACTGAGCTTTTTTTACAATTCCGACGATATGGCCCGGCTTTACCTGAACCAGATACGCAGCCAGCTTCCGTCCATCGACATCCACAAGCTCGTGGTGGTGATCGACAGGATCGTGTACAAAAAACGCTATCTGGCTTTCATCTGGCTTCCCTTTCTTTTCTGGTGGGGCAGCCTTGTCTTCGACATCCTCGAAAACGCGCTCGGCAAGGCCTTCAGAATCGACGAAAACAGGAAATACTGGAAGGCCAAGATCAGGCATTTCGTCATCATTCTTTTCATGGGCGTGCTTGCCGTGCTGTTCACGGTTTTTTCAAACCTCGTCGTGGTGGCTCAAAACAGCGACATTGCGGGATTCATAAACATGCATCTCCAGAGCATTTCATTCATCAAAGACGGGCTCGCGAGCATCGGAAACGTCCCTTTTCTCTTCGCCGCGCTGGCCGCGCTCCTGGTCAACACGGTGATCATTTTCGTCATCTACCGCTTCGTGCCCCCGAGAAAAATCGACGACATATCGCTCATAAAGGGCGCGCTTTTCGCGTCGTTGAGCTATGAAGTGATAAAAAGTTTTTTTTCGTACTACATCACCGAGATCAACGATTACTCGTCGATTTTCGGCTCGCTCAACACCATCGTCATACTGATGATCTGGATATGGTACACGAGCTTCATTTTCGTCATCGGCGCGGAGATGGCCTGGGTCTTCCATGAAAGAAAGACCGCCGGTGAAACAGCGCCGCAAAAAACGCCGGCCGCCGCCGCTATGCGCGATTGATACTGCGGTTTCAGGTCAAAAATCCTTGATTATTTTGACATGTGGTGCTATATGATTAATAATGAGCGAATTTCTGAAAATCCTCGTCCTCGACGATGATTCCTTCGTCAGGTCGTCTCTCACGGAACTGCTTTCTGAAAGATACCGGCTTCTCCTGCTCGGCAGTTACCTGGAATTCAAATCCAGGCTGAACGAGTACAATCCGCATATCCTTTTCCTGAGCCTGAAGCTCGCTGACTCGAGCGGAATTGAAATCTGCCGAAGCCTGAGAAGGGCCGGCAAGTACGACAACATGATGATCATCATCATAACCGATTCCTACGATTCCGGGATCATAGAGGAGGGTTACGCGGCCGGTGCGGACGATTTCATCAGGAAACCGTTTATCCCGTTCGAGGTGACGGCGAAAACCTCGATCTTCGAACGAATCATCCGCGGAAGAATGAACCTCGAATCGGCCTTTAAAGACCAGCTCGGCTACAACAGGAAGCTTTACAAGCTCGAAGAGATCATCAAGCGGGGGCTCTCGGCCAGGAGCGCATCTTTCGACTACAATGCGGTCGAGACGCTCCACGATATAATCCCCTTCGGATATTTCGAAATCGTCAGA
>Ga0116154_10003830_pt1 | contig 10422 bp, 10 predicted proteins | sample AD_UKC030_MetaG_FD_89898 | JGI IMG/M metagenome (GOLD analysis project Ga0116154, IMG submission 89898) | Active sludge microbial communities of municipal wastewater-treating anaerobic digesters from USA - AD_UKC030_MetaG | ecosystem: Engineered > Bioreactor > Anaerobic > Digestate | place: USA...
CCCCTGCAGTATTGCCACGATTACCGGCCGCGTTCCGTTACCTTCGGCGACGGAAATCCCGCTGGGGCGATTCTTGCGGATTACGATGCGGGGTGCATCGAGTGCGACGGGATTTTCAGCAACAGCGGTGAGTGCGGGACTGCTGTTCTCTCCTGCAGCGACGGCGCAGTCCTCATCGACCGTCAGGTTGGCGCGGGGAGGGTGATCGTAACCAGCATCCACGAATACCCGTCCCGCGCGTTCATCGCGGCGTTCTGCGCTGCGGGAACACAAACCTTATTTTAGATTGACATTGACCAGAGTATGAGGTTTTACCCGATGCACCGATATGGCCTGTCCGAGGACGCGGAGGCAGCGGATCTCGAACCGTTCGTCCTTGCCATTCACGATCTCGTCAGCCGCCTGCCGGTGACCGCACGGTCGAAGAACCGGCCGGGGATCCGCGTCGAGGAGGGAACGATCGTGGATCGTGCCTACACGGGACCGGTACTCGAAGAAGCGATCCGTACGAACCAGCTGATGAAAGTGACTCCTTCTTCCGGGCCGTACAGGGGAGTGCCGGTCCGGGTTGCCCCCCTCCGGGATTCCGACGGGAACGCAATCGGCGCGATCGGGGTGGTCGACATCACCGGGATCTTCGATCTCGCAACCCTGATGGAACACCAGTCGGCGATCCTTAAGCAGGTCTGCGGGAAAGACCCCTGCCCCCTGCCCGGTGAGACGGTCGGTGCAAAACGGTGAACTGCCATGCCGGACTCCGCTTTTAAGGTGCTTTCGATCCTCGAACGAGAGGAGCGCCCCGTCTCCGGAGAGGATATCAGCGCCGAACTGAAGATTACCCGCTCGGCAGTCTGGAAACAAATCAACGAACTGCGGGCGCTCGGGTACGGGATCTCCTCGTCCCAGAAAGAGGGCTACAAGCTCGTCAAGAAGAGCGGCAGGCTTCTCCCCTACGAGGTCCAGAAGAAACTGAAGACCCGGTTTATCGGGAAGAAGATGCGGTACTTCGAGAACACGCCCTCCACCATCTGGATCGGAAAGGAGATCGGTTCCGAAGGGGACGGGGAGAAGAACAACGGGCTGGTCATCATCGCCGAGGAGCAGACCGGTGGGATGGGGAGGCTCGGGCGGGCATGGGTCTCCCCGGCCGGCGGGATCTGGGTCACGATTCTCTTAAAGCCGAAGATCCCCATCGACCGGGTCTTCATGGTCACGATGGCAGGATCTATCGCCGTCGCAAAATCGATCCGGAAGGAATACGACCTGGGTGCCCTCATCAAATGGCCCAACGACATCTTTGTCGGTGGCAAGAAGATCGCGGGCCTCCACCTCGAACTCTCCGCGGAAGCCGACCGGATCCACCACTGCCTCCTCTCGATCGGGATCGATGTCAATGTCCCGGTCACCCGGTTTGCGCCCGAACTCCGCGCAACCATCACGTCCATCTGCCATGAGATCGGAAAAGAGGTGGACCGGACTGCCCTTCTTGCCCGTTTCCTCCGTGAATTCGAGAACCGGTACCTGCTCATCGAGAGCGGGGAGTACGAGACCATCCTGCGGGAATGGAAGAGTCTTTCCCTGACGCTGGAACACCATGTGCAGATCCACACGATGAGGAACAGTTTCGAAGGAGAAGCGATCGATATCGACGAATTTGGCGCGCTCCTCGTCCGGAAGGACAACGGCCGGATCGAGCGGGTCATCTCCGGGGATTGTATCCAGCGGTGAAAGGTGCCGGACGCAAACCCTCCCGCCTAAACTCGTTCGTGCCTGGTAAATTCCGGGCGTTCTTTGGAAAAGCCGCTCAATCCCGCAGGGGAAATCGCCGGGTGATTCCTGTTCAGGATTTTGAAAAAAAACACCCCCGGCAATGTCGGGAATCCTCCTCCGATGCGCGTGATAACCCTGTACCTGGAACAATTCTTTACCGGTACCCTATCAAATCTTTTTTTAAGGCATTCAACGCTCTCCTTTGGTTGAATTTCCCCATCTTCAAAGGCAACCGGCCATAGGAAGATCGAATACATCCCATAAAACGTCCCACCTCCCTGGCGGGCTTCATGCTTTATGGGAATTACGACCTCCGCCACGTTTTTATCGTCAACCTGAAAAAATATTATGGTTGACGATGTTCGGGGATCTGGCCCGGGCCCGGCTCATCGCCGGAACCGCCGCTTTTATTGGCCTGATTGCGCTCGGGAGCTGGATCTCGATCCCGTTCTTTCCCGTTCCCCTGACACTCCAGACCCTCTTTGTCCTCCTCGCGGCGGCGGTGTTGCACCGGTACGCAGTCATCCCCATCTCTCTCTATCTCCTGCTGGGGGCACTCGGGCTCCCGCTCTTCCATAACGGGGTCGCCGGGATCGGCGTTCTGCTCGGACCGACCGGAGGATACCTGCTGGGATTTATTCCCGCAGCGCTCTTTGCCGGCCTCGCGTACGAACACCGGTCTGCAGGAATCCGGGTGGCCGGGATCCTGGCAGCAACCCTCGCCATCTATACCTGCGGGATCGCGTGGCTGATGTTCTCCACCGGGCTTACGCTTGTCCCTGCAGTTACCCTTGGCGTGCTCCCGTTCATTCCCGGTGACGGTGTCAAGGCATTCGCTGCATGGCGGATCGGGGAGAGACTCCCGTGATCGCCGTCAGCGGGCTCCGGCACCGGGCACTCAGCATCGGCCATCTCGCAATCCCACCGGGCATAACCGCCGTGATTGGGGAGAACGGGAGCGGAAAGACAACCCTGCTGCGGATAATCGCCGGCATCGAGGAGCCGGAATCCGGCACGGTTACCGTTGACGGGATTTCTCCGCGCTGGTCGGAGGTCGGCTACGTCCACGAGCACCCTGACCGGAACCTCCTCTTCTCTACGGTCTCCGACGAGATCGCATCGCCGCTCCGTTTCCGCAACTTCCCCTGCGATGCTACTGAACGCTGTGTACAGCGAATCGCGGCTATGACGGGGATCAGCCCTCTCCTCGACCGTCCGGCCCGGGATCTCTCGGGGGGCGAGAAAGCCGTTACCGCCCTTGCCGCAGCCCTCGTGCACCGCCCGAACCTCCTCGTCCTCGATGAATACGACTCCCACCTCGATCCCGTGCGGTGCCGGCAGGTTGACGGGATACTCCGTTCCTGCGGTGCGGGATATATTATCCGGTGCACCCAGAGGATGGAGACGGCTGCATTGGCAGATTTTGTCATCTTCCTCGAAAGAGGGCGCGTTGCACGGGCCGGGTCGCCGGAGGAAGTCTTCTCCTGCCTTGAATCCACCGTGTTCTACCCGCGTTCGTGGAGGAAAACCTCGTGATACTCCGGCTGGAATCCGCAGAGGTCAGGCGGGGCCGGTTCTCGCTCGCCGCGTCGGGGACATTTCCCCACGGCATCCACCGGGTGGGCGGTGCGGTCGGGAGCGGGAAATCGACGCTCGCCCTGCTCATGGCCGGGCTCCTTGAACCTTCTGCAGGCACGATTTCCCGGGATGGGATCGGGAGAACCGTTCTCTCGCTGCAGTTTCCCGAATACCATGTCACCGAGGCAACGCTTGCCGGGGAGTGCGCCTCGTGGGGGATTGATCCGGGGCCCGTTCTTACCGGGGCGGGATTCGGCAATGAGCCCTGTCGCGATCCCTTCTCCCTCAGCAGGGGAGAACTGAAACGGCTCCACCTCGCCTGCGTCCTTGCGAAACCGTGCGACCTCCTGCTCCTCGACGAACCTTTTGCGGCACTCGACTGCCGTCAGAAAGAGAACCTGTGCAGCAGGCTCTTACCGGGGAAGGCGGGGATTGTCATCCTCTTCACCCACGAGGAGGAGTTCCTCCCCCGCATCGACCATTCGTGGGAGATAACGGGCGGGCAGCTGCGGTACCGGGGGCCGGGGCAATGTGGTGAACCACCGGGAGGATCGGACAAGCCGGGCGGGAGAACTGCATGAACGATATCCGGTTCCGGACGGTAACAGGAGTATGCCTCTCGTTCACCGCGTTCTTTTCGCTCACGGGGGCACTTTTTATCATCGTCTGGTGGCTCATCTTTACCCGGAGGTTTGCGGACGTCCCGAAACGTTCCTTCATCATCGGGTCCCTCTCGCTCATCGCCGTCGTCTCGCTCATTCTCGAATTGTTGCAGGGGACCGGGATCTCCTATGGCATCAGGATGATCGCTGTTATGCTGATTGCCGCCTGGCTCTGGTCGGAATACAAGCCCGGGGAGATCCTGGAACTCGCTGTGTGGGCTTTTGGCAACCGGAACGGGTTCGAGCTCGGGCTCGTCGCAGAACTCTCCCTGCAGGCTTTCTCGTCGCTGATCGCCGACCTCGGCCGGATGCAGACTGCGTGGACGATCAAGGGAACGGGCCTCACCTTCTCCCGGCTGCCTGCTGCCGGCACCTTCCTTACGCGCAGCGCTCTTGACCGTGCGCGGGATACCGGGGAACTCCTCGCAGTCAGGGGGTACCGCCGGGGAGGGTCACTCTGCCCGCACTTCCATCCGTCGCATAACGACGTCATCTCCTGCATCGCCGCTGTCGCGGTATGCATTTTTTCGCTTACACGTTGGTGAATTTTTTATACTCTCGAATTGAAGTTTTGTGAGGCTTGATCCGATCGCGTCCGAGCTCCGGAGCATAAAAAATGCGTGCTTCCCACCACCATAACGTCCTCATCACCGATACAACCCTGCGGGATGCCCACCAGTCCCTGATCGCAACCCGGCTCCGGACTGCAGACATGGTCCCGCTCGCAACGGCGATCGACCGGTGCGGGTTCTTCTCGGTCGAGGCCTGGGGGGGCGCAACCTTCGATACCTGTATCCGGTACCTGAATGACGACCCGTGGGACCGGCTCCGCGCACTCAAGGCCGAGCTGCCGCATACTCCAATCCAGATGCTGCTGCGCGGCCAGAACCTCGTCGGGTACCGCCATTATCCTGACGATGTTGTCGACAGGTTCGTCGCGCTCGCCCACAAGAACGGCGTCGACATCTTCCGTGTTTTCGACGCCCTCAACGATATCCGGAATATGAAGCGCTCCATGGAGCAGGTCAAGAATGCCGGCGCCCACCTGCAGGGCGCGATCTGCTACACGACGAGCCCGGTCCACAGCATCCCGTCGTTCATCGAGATGGCAAAAGAGCTCTACGCACTGGACTGCGACTCCATCTGCATCAAGGACATGGCGGGTCTCATCATGCCCGAAGCGGCACGCGAGCTCATATCGGGCATCAAGAAGGCGGTCGACGTCAGGGTTGACCTGCACAGCCATTGCACGAGCGGGATCGCACCGATGAGTTACCAGGCGGCAGTTGAGGCCGGGGTCGACATCCTCGATACCGCGATGTCGCCGTTTGCCATGGGCACCTCCCAGCCCCCGACCGAGAGTGTTGTCGCTTCGCTCAAAGGGACGTCCCGCGAGACGGGCATCGACCTTATCCGGCTGCGGGAGGTCAGGAACCTCTGCCTCGGCATCCGGGAGAAGTATCACTGTCTTACGGACCCGATCTCCGAGCGGGTCGATTCCGATGTGCTCATCTACCAGCTACCGGGCGGGATGATCTCGAACCTCGTCTCCCAGCTCAGGGAACAGGATGCCCTGAACCGGCTGGATGACGTCTTTGCCGAGGTCCCGCGCGTACGGGAAGACCTCGGGTACCCGCCGCTGGTCACGCCGACAAGCCAGATCGTCGGCACGCAGGCGGTCCTCAACGTGCTTGTCGCGGGGGAGCGATACCGGAACGTGACCAAGGAGGTCAAGGACTACGTCCATGGCCTGTACGGGAAATCACCGGCACCGGTGAAGGGGGAGATCCGGACTCTGATTATCGGGAATGACGACGTCATCTCCGTCCGGCCGGCCGACCTTCTCGAACCCGCGTACGGAAAGATGAAGGCGGAAGCGGAAAAAGCAGGGCTCGTAAAGAAGGAGGAGGATATCCTGACTTACATCCTGTATCCTGCGATCGCTCCCGCGTTCCTCCGGGGGGAGAAGAAGCCGGAAGAGCTTGTCCAGAAACAGCCCGCGACAAAATCCGCAGAAGCGATCCCCGACCAGATGGAGGTCGAGGTCGACGGGGAGATCTTCTCGGTCCGTATCGTTTCGGTTGGCGGGAGCAGGGTAGAAGTTGCGAGTGCAACACCCCGGAAGATTCCGCGCGGCGATGTCGCTGGCGGTATCCGGAGCAACATGCAGGGCATGGTCCTCAAGGTGCTGGTGGGGCGGGGGGCGACGGTGAAGAAAGGCGACACCCTGCTTGTCATCGAAGCCATGAAGATGGAGAATCCCATCCACAGCCCTTCCGACGGCCAGGTTTCAGATATCTTCGTTGACGCCGGTGACGTCGTCCAGAACGGGGATGTCCTCCTGGTGGTGCAATGAGGTATTTCGAGAAGATCCTGGTTGCCAACCGCGGGGAGATCGCGATCCGCATCATGCGGGCATGCAGAGAACTAGACATCGAGACGGTTGCCATCTATTCCGACGCGGACGAGAACGCCCTCCATGTCAAGTATGCCGGCGAAGCATTCAACGTCGGCGAGGCGCACCCGGCGAAGAGTTACCTGAACATGGACCGGATCGTGGACATCGTCCACAAGTCCGGCGCAGAAGCGGTCCACCCGGGGTACGGGTTCCTTGCCGAGAACCCGAAATTTGCCGGCCTCTGCGAGAAGGAGGGGATCGTCTTTATCGGGCCCTCGTCAAAGACCATCGGGATCATGGGGTCCAAGCTCGGCAGCAAGCACATGATGGAGGGAGCCGGTGTGCCGGTCCTTCCCTACACCCCGGAGGGGGTCTCATCTCCGGAAGCTGCACTCTCCGCTGCGGAACGGATCGGCTATCCCGTTATCGTTAAAGCGAGCGCCGGGGGAGGTGGCATCGGCATGCAGATCGTACCGGATGAAAAAGCCCTCTCGGATGCGCTGGAAAAAGGGATGCGGACGGCAAAAAGCGCGTTCGGGGATCCGACCGTCTTTCTGGAGAAGTACCTGACCAAGCCCCGGCATATCGAGTTCCAGGTCCTTGCGGACGGGCACGGGAACCGCATCCACCTCTACGAGAGAGAATGCTCCATCCAGCGGCGCCACCAGAAACTGGTCGAGGAGTCCCCCTGCCCGGTCATGACCCCGGAACTCCGCGAAAAGATGGCGGGATCGGCACTTACGGTTGCGGAAGTATCCGGGTACACCAATGCCGGCACCGTCGAATTCCTCTATGACGGGAAAGACTACTACTTCATGGAGATGAACACCCGGCTGCAGGTCGAACACACCATCACCGAGATGGTGACCGGGATCGACATCGTCCACCAGCAGCTCGCTATTGCTGCCGGGCAGGAGATCGCCTTTAGCCAGGACGATGTCACCCTCCGCGGGCACGCGATCGAGTGCCGGATCAATGCCGAGGACCCACTCAACAACTTTGCCGCGGACCCCGGGAAGATCCGGCGCTACCGGTCCCCCGGGGGTCCGGGGATCCGGCTCGACTCCGGTATCCACATGGGCTATGCAATTCCCCCCAACTACGACTCCATGATCGCAAAACTCTGCGCCTGGAGCGCGACCCGCCCCATGGCGATCCGGCGGATGCGCCGGGCCATCTCCGAGTACGTCATCCTTGGAGTGAAGACGACACTTCCCCTCCACTATGCGATCATGAACAATCCCGAGTATATCGCCGGGAATACCCATACCCATTTCCTGCAGGAAGAACATATCGCAAAGACGCTCGAACGGTACCAGCGCGATGAGGAGATCCGGATGCAGACCCTCGCCGGCTCGTTCGGGAAGGAAAAGAAGATCGCCGCAATCACGGCGGCGCTCAATACGTACATTCAGGGAAAACAGAACTGATATGTTCGTCGGAAAGGGCGAACAGAACGTTTAATAGTTTTTACCTCCTTGTTATTCTGCATATTTGCGCGCTGCGGTGGCCTAGCTGGTCAGGGCGCCAGACTCATATGTTTTGGAACGGGACAGTTGTTCTCGTTCGGCCTGAGAGATCTGGAGATCGTGGGATCGTAACCCACCCGCAGCATTCTTTTTCCCAAAATCAATAAAAAGATCAGGTCTCGCCGGTCCCGTTGATCTCCTTTTCTTATTGAGCCGCTTTCTCCTCGTTTCCGCATTTTTTTACCAGGGATCCGTTCATGGAAGGCCCCGGCATCGATCTTCACAGAAACAGGGTATTTACGGCAATTCCGACCTGATTTCTCGTTTATTCCGCAAATTGCCGATATATTTATCAATGCGACCGTGAATAGTTGTACAGCCTTACGAGGTGAATATATGCTTCTTGTGAATGCAGTTGTTGGTATTGTTCAGCTGATCATTGCCATTATCTTCGCCGTCATTGCGCTGTACATCGGCTTCTCGACGCTTGGCAAGATCACCAAGGGAATGGACGAAGAGAAGGAGATCGCCAAAGGGAACGCCGCAGTCGGTATCGTCGTCGCGGCAGTTTTCATCGCGATAGCTGTCGTCGTGCAGTCCGGTGTGCAGGGACTCTCTCTCGGTATCGGGACGGCAGCAGCAGTCGGGTTCTTCACCCTTGACGGCATGCTTGCGATCGGGGCGGCCTTCATCCAGCTGATCCTCGGCATCATTCTCGCAATCGTTGCGATCTACCTCGCACTCAACATCCTTGACAAGCTGACCAAGGACATCGACGAATTCGAAGAGCTCAGGAAGGGCAATGTTGCGGTTGCACTCGAGATGGCCGGCGTCATCATCGCCGTTGCGGTCATCATCCAGTCCGGTGTCATCGGCATCACTGCCGCATTAATCTGAATTTTTTTTGCGATTGTTAAAATCGACCGGCCGCAGGTACGGCAGGAGCGGGAAAGTTTCCGATGAATTATCCCCCGTACTGGTTGATCATCCGGATCAGGGCTGAAAACCCGTCAAGTTCCATCGCGAGGACCTGCTCCCGGGTCATTCCCATGCTTGTCTCGGCATCCGCCGTCAGGGTCTCCGGGCCGTAGATGACCGTCCGGTCCTTCCCGTCCCTGCCCAGGATCTTTTCCGCATCTTTCAGGTGGACAAAGGCACGGCCGGGGAGGATCACAACCGGTTCGAGATCGGCGGGATCGAGTTCTTCAAGGTCATCTGCCGTGATCAGGCATGCGATCTCTTTTGCAACGGGGACAACCGGTATACCGGAATCCCTTAACCGGAGAACTTTTTCGATGAACGGGGCTGCGATGGAACCGGTGATGACCGAGGCCCGCCCGGTTACCCGGGGGAGTTTTCCAAGAAGTTCAGGTTCACTCAGGAGCGCAAATGGCGAGCCGATCGACGGGTCCCAGAGCGGGGTTCCTGAAATCTTCAGCGAGAACCGGTCCGAGAGATCGGTGACGATGTCCCGGAATTCTTCCGGGGAGTGCACCCTCTGGCCTTTGATGACGGGGGCGTTGCCGAGGATCAGCCCCTGCCGGGTGGTGTTGGCAAACCGCATGACGATGAGGCCTTTTGCGCCCCGCTCATCAAGCCATTCACAGGTCTTCTCCAGGACCGGCCCGTCGTTGATCCCCGGGAGGATGACCGCCGCGGCATACACATCGCACTCCCCGCAGAGCTGCTCGAGGACGGAGAGCGAGATATCCGGCGTGGGATCATGCATGTACCGTTTCCGGAGTTTCTCATCTGCCGCAAAGACCGTAAAGGAGAGCTCGGAGAGACCCTTGTCGATCAAAAGCCCGGCGACACCGGCATCATCGAATCCCTTGCCGCTCGTGTACCCGATATGGAGCGGGGCTTCCATGCTCCCGAGCAGCCCGACAAGCCCTGCGAAGTCCGGGTAGCAGCTCGGGTCCCCCCCGCCGCTGATCGTGACCCGGGAGATCTCCCCGGTCATGGACTGGAGGGTGCCGAGGGTATCGTCGGCGATATCCCGGAGATCCTTAAAACCCGCATACCCTTCCCGGACACCTTTCGTGCAGTAGTCGCAACCGGTCTTGAAGGGCAGGCAGTAGCGACAGCCGAAGGCACGGGAGGACCGGACCCTTTTGAAATAGCAGTACTCGCAGAACCCGCGGCAGTCGAGCCCCGGGCGCCCCCCGATGTCAACGGTCAGCTGCGCCATGCTCTACGTACTTCTCGCACCGGAGATATTCAGGGTTTGCAAGGGGGATGTCCATCCCCCCGGCACATCACGCCCGGCTTATCCATCCGCCCGTGCCCCGTTCCGCACTCTGCTTCCGGCTGAACGTGGCACCACCTTTTTTAGCCACAAACGTCAACCTTCTATGGCGCCCCAGTGGCTTAGCCCGGCAGAGCGGCTGACTTGTAATCAGCAGGTCCCGTGTTCAACTCACGGCTGGGGCTTGTACGTTTTTTGTCGCCATTTCTCCATTCCCGTGTGCATCCCGTTACGTTTTTCTCCCCGCCGGCATCCATACCTTGAAATTAGACCGGATTTATACTATAACTGCGCACG
>Ga0116154_10003832_pt1 | contig 10422 bp, 7 predicted proteins | sample AD_UKC030_MetaG_FD_89898 | JGI IMG/M metagenome (GOLD analysis project Ga0116154, IMG submission 89898) | Active sludge microbial communities of municipal wastewater-treating anaerobic digesters from USA - AD_UKC030_MetaG | ecosystem: Engineered > Bioreactor > Anaerobic > Digestate | place: USA...
GCGGCCCTGGCGGCGATGCCCGAGGTGGAGGCCTACGCGCCCTACGCGCAGAACTACGGCCTCATCCAGGCCGAGCGCGCCGGGAAGAAGCTCGAGCTGCCCTTCATCTTCTACGCCGTCGACCCCGCCACCTACCCGCAGGTCTTCGAGAACGCGAAGATGGAGGAGGGCGCCTTCTTCGCGGAGGGGACCCGGGGCGTGGCGATCAGCCGCTTCCAGAACGAGCAGTACGCCAAGAACTACGGAGCGACCCTCGAGGTGGGCGAGCCCCTCACCCTCCTCGGCATCACCGAGGGCGGGGTCAACACCGCCCGCTCCTCGCTCTCGGGCATCTTCTCCGCGAGGCGCTACAAGAGCGTCTTCGACTACATCAACTTCATGGACTCCGCGACCTACGCCCAGCTCTACAACTACTCCGGCGTGAAGGCCCTGCCCGCCGACCTGGACGCTGGCCTCGCCGCCGCGGCCCTGGACGAGGCGGCGGTCTTCGGCCTGGCCGACGCGGACTTCGGCTACCTGGACCTGGGCGCCCTCGAGTCCGAGGCCCTCTCCGGCTCGACGATGATCGCGGTGAGGCTCAAGGCGGGCGCCGACGCGGACAAGGCGATGGCGTCCCTACTGGCCGTCCCCGGCCTGGGCGTGAAGGCCGCCCGCTGGGACGAGGCCTCCGGCTTCTACGCCCAGATCGCGAAGGCCCTCCAGGGCTTCATCTACCTGGCCACGGCCCTCGTGTTCCTGGTCGTCGCCCTCATCTTCACGAACACCCTCATCATCAACGTGACGGAGCGGACGGCGGAGATAGGCACGATGCGCGCCATCGGCGCGGAGCGGTCCTTCGTCCGCGGGATCTTCCTCGCGGAGGCCCTGGTCCTGAACCTCGCGGCCTCCCTGGCCGCCATGGCCGCCGCGGGCGTCGCCATAGCGGCCTTCGGCAAGGGCGGCCTCCCGCTCCCGGAGACCGTCTCCCAGTTCCTCATCGGGGGCGGGCCGCTCGAGCTCCGCGCGAGCCCCCTGCCCTTCCTCCAGGCCCTCGCGGCGGTCCTCCTCGTGTCGGTCCTCGCCACGATCTACCCCGTCCGCGTCGCCATGTCCGTCACGCCGCTCAAGGCGATGGCCGAGCGCTAGGCGCGGGAAAGGCAGGCAGCACATGAACCGCTTCGCGAGCGTCGCCTTCCGGAACGTCTTCAGGAACGGCAAGCGCAGCTTCACCCTCGGGATCAACTACGCCATCGTCTCCTTCATCCTCGTCCTCCTCTTCTCCTTCTCCCGCGGCGCGGCCTCGACCATCTCGTCGAGCCTGGCCCGCGCCACGGCCGGCCACATCACCGTCTCCGGCCGCTTCGCCTCCGAAGGCAAGGTCTTCGGCGGCCTCAAGCGCAAGGACGACATCGCCCGGATAGCCCGCGAGACCCTGGGGGAGGACGCGAAGGTCATCGCGCGCTACCAGCTCCAGTCCACGGTCTACTACAAGGGCCTCTCCAAGCGCCTGGCCTTCCTGGGGATCGACGCGACCGCGGACGCGGGACTCCGCGGCCAGCTGGCCTTCTCCGAGGGCGGCTGGGAAGACTGGGCGGCCGACCCGAACGGCCTCGCCCTGCCGGCCGACCTGGCCGAGTACTTCGGCCTCTCCCTGGGCGACGAGGTGGTCGTCTCCACGCGGACCCGCTTCGGCGCCTTCAACACGGGGCTCCTCAAGCTCAGGGGCATCTGGAAGACGGACAACTTCTTCCTGCGCGGCCAGGCCCTGGTCGCCTTCCCCTTCCTCCGCGACCTGGACCTGGCCTCGCCCGACGCGGCCTCCACCGTCTTCGTCTACTTCCCCGAGGCGAAGGACCTCGCGGCCCGCAGGGACCGGCTCTCGGAGGCCCTGGCCTCCGCGGGCTTCGAGGTCTCCAAGCCCAAGACCGACTCCGAGGCCATCGCCGCCGTCTCCTCCGCGAGCGCGAAGTACGAGGCCGACGAGGAGGGCAGGGACAGGATCATGCTCAAGCTCGCCACCCTGGACGAGGTCCTGGGCCTCGTCCGCAACGTCCTCGCCGCGGTGAACGCGGTCGGCGGACTCGTCGCGGCCGTGATGCTCTTCGTCATCGCGGTCTCCGTCTTCATCAACCTCAGGATGAGCGTGAACGAGCGGCTCCGGGAGATCGGCACGATGCGCGCCCTCGGCTTCCAGGCGGGGGGCGTCACGGCCCTCTTCGTGGCGGAGAGCGTGGCCCTGGCCCTCGTCTTCTCCGGCGGCGGAGCCCTCCTGGGCGCGGCCGCGGCCGGCGCCGTCCGCGGCCTCCTCCGCTTCCCGCCCGGGGGGAACCTGGGCATCTTCCTGGAGGGCGGCAGGCTCGCCCTCCTTCCTAAGCCCCTGGACATGGCCGCGATCGTCCTCGCCGTCTCCCTCTTCGCGGCCCTCTTCTCCTACTTCCCGGCCCGCCGCGGCGGCAGGATCCGCCCCGTCGAGGCCCTGACCCGGACCTTCTAAGGAGCAGCACGATGAACGCACGCGCCATTTCGAAGTCCCCGGCCCTCGCCCTCGTCCTGGCCCTGGCGGCCGGCGTCCTCAGCGCCGCGGCCCAGGGCGCCGCGGGCCCCGCGCCCAGCCCCCTGCGGAACGAGCCCAGGGCGGCGGCCCTCGTGACCGCCTTCGAGGCCAAGCTCAACCTGGAGGGCCTGGACCTCTCGAACACCTTCACCCTCGTCCAGAAAAAGGAGGGCGAGTCGGACCGCGTCCTCAGGATCAGGATCTACCGCCGCGACTCGGCGGACAGCTTCACCCTGATCTTCCAGTTCCCGGACTCGGAGAAGGGCAAGGGCTACTGGAGGAGCAAGGACGACCTCTACCTCTACCTCCCGGGCACGAGGGAGTTCGTCTACCGGAACCGCAAGGACGACGTGGGCAGCACCGACGTGCGCACCGACCTCTTCGGGAGCTCCCGCCTCCTCGACCAGTACTGGGCCTCCTACTCGGGCCAGGCGGCGGTCGCGAAGTGGGACTGCGACGTCGTGCGGCTGGACGCGAAGAAGCTCGACGTCTCCTTCCCCCTCCAGAAGTGGTACTTGCGGCGGACGGACGGCCTTCCCGTGAAGGTGGAGAACTTCTCCGCCTCGGGCACCCTCCTCCGGACCACCTACTACGTGGACTACCAGAAGCTGGGCGCCGACAAGTACATCTTCACGAAGCTCCTCGCGGTGAACGACCTCGAGAAGGGCCAGCGGACCTTCATCACCAACGAGGGCATCTCCACGGAGAGGATAGCCGATTACGTCTTCTCCAAGGCCTTCCTCGAGGAGCAGTCCCGCTAGGCGGGAAAGGAGACCTCATGCGCGGATCGAGTCCCTCACGTCGCGGCCGGCCCCGGGCGCCGGCGCCCATTCCCCGGCCCGCCCCGGGCCGCGGCCTGGCCCTGGCGGCCGCCCTGGCCCTGGCCGCCGCCGCGCCCCTCGCGGCCCAGGAAGCCGGCGGCCTCGACGAGGCGGCCCTCTTCGAGGGCGCGGCCTTCGACACGGCCGTGGCGGAGAGCGCGGCCCCGGGCGGCGCGGCCGCCCCGGAATTCCTCGCGGGCGGGACGGTCCTCGTGCGGGCCGCGGCCGCCGGCCCGGCCTCCCTGGAAGGCTACTCCGCCTCCTCCTCGGCCCAGGCCCGGCTCTTCGCGAAGGCGAGCCTCCCCGACTACGGCGCCTTCTACGCGGCCTTCAACGTCAAACAGGCCTTCCTCGCCGCGGGCTCGGGCGGCCTCGCCCCCTCGCCCGCCCCCGACCTGGCCGAGCCGAGCGTCACCCTCTCCGAGCTCCACTGGAGCTTCGACCTAGGGAAGGTCCTCTTCCTCAGACTCGGCGACCAGCTCGTGGCCTGGGGTCCCTCCAGGATCTGGACCCCCGTGGACTTCGTGAACCGCGAAAAGGCGGACGCCTTCAGCTCCGTCGACCTCCGCGCGGGGAAGCCCGGCCTACGGCTCCACCTCCCCCTGCCCTCGGCCAACGCCTTTTTCTTCGCGGACTTCTCGGGGAGCGTCGAGGGCGGCGCGGCGCAGGACCTGGGCGAGAGCCTCGCCTATGCGGCCAGGCTGGACGCGACCCTGGCCGAGGCCGAGTTCGGCCTCTCCGGCTGGGCCGGCGCCCGGGTCCAGGACAAGCTCGGCTTCGATTTCTCGGGCCGCCTCTTCGGGGCGAGCGTCTACGGCGAGGCGGCCTGGGCGCCGGCCTACGACTCGGGCGAGCGATCCCTTGCGGCCTCCCTCGGCCTCTCGCGGGCCCTGGGCGACCTGAAGCGCTGGACCCTCGGGGCCGAGTTCTTCTACAACTCGGCGGGCGCCGACCGGACGGGCCAGTACGTTGCCCCGCCTCCGGACTGGTACGCGCCCCTCTACCTGGGCGAGTACTACGGCTACGCCTCCCTCCAAGCGAAGGAGCTCTTCTCGCCCTCGCTCGCGACGAGCCTCTCCGTCCTCGCGAACCTGAGCGAGCTCTCCTACACCGTCAAGGCGAGCGAGTCCTTCGACTTCCCGCGCTCCCTGCCCTTCACCCTCTCCCTCTCGTACTCGGGCGGCGGGGCGGGCAAGGAGTTCACCTGGGCCAGCGGAGACGACAGCCTGGCCCTCTCCTTCGAGGTCAGGGCCGAGTTCTAGGGCCTTGCCCGGGCTCCGGCGAGGCCGGCGTGGTCTCGCGCGCCGGCGCCGGGGCTCAGGGCGAGGCCGCGCGCCCGGGCGACAAGCCCCCGGCGGGACTTTGACATCCTCCCCAAGCTCGTGTACCCTGTCCCCTTGTGCGCACGATAATACTCGGGGCGGGCGCGGCGGGCCTCCAGCTCGCCCGTCGCCTCTCGGAAGAGGGCAAGGACGTGGCCCTCATCGAGCGGGATCCCGATGTCGCCCGCGTCGCGGCCAACGCCCTGGACTGCCTTGTCGTCCAGGGCGACGGCAGCCTGCCGGAGATCCTGGAGAGGGCAGGCACCTCCAAGGCGACCCACTTCATCGCCCTGACCGGCTCCGACGAGCTCAATATCGTCACCTGCTCCGTCGTCGCGGCCGAACACCCGGGGACGGCCAGGATAGCCCGGGTGCGCAACTCCTATTTCACCAAGCTCGAGCCCTCGCGGCGCTCCTTCATGGGCGTGGACCGCTTCGTCAATCCGGACATCGAGACGGCGCGCGCCTTCATCGCCATGGTGGCGCGCGGTCCGGGCGAGAGCCTCGTGCGCTTCGAGGACGAGGACCTCGTCCTCCGCTCCACGCGCCTGGCCCCGGGCTCCTCCCTCGCGGGACGGAGCCTCCGCGAAAGCCGGGCGGCCCTGGGAAGGAACTTCCTGGCCGCGGCCCTGGAGCGGGAGGACGGCGTGGAGGTCCCCTCCGGCGAGACCTCGCCGGCCGCGGGGGAGACCCTCTACCTCCTGGGCGCGCCGGCCGACCTGGACGCCATGCTGGGCGAAGCGCCGCAGGCGGATGAGCGCTGCAGCAAGATCGTCATCGCGGGGGGCGGCTCGATAGGCCGCTACATCGCGGAGGGCTTCCTGGGCACGTCCGAGGGCGCCGAACTGGGCCTCTCCCGCGGCCGCGGCCGCATCTTCGGCCGCAAGGGCAGGCGGAACATCGTGATCGTCGAACGCTCGATGGAGACCTGCAAGCTCCTGGCACGGGAGGTGCCGGGCGCCCTCGTCCTGAACCGCGAGCTGGGCGACGAGGAGCTCTTCCTGGAGGAGGGCCTGGGGGACGCCGACCTCTTCCTGGCCGTGACCCAGGACCAGGAGCTCAACCTCCTCACCGCCGCCAGGGCCAAGGACGCGGGGATCCGGCGCTGCCTGGCCCTCTCGGAGAACAACTGCTACAGCGAGCTCGCCGCCCGGCTGGGCGTGGACGGCGTGATCTCCGTGAAGTCGAACGTCGTCTCCTCTATCGTCGAGTACCTGCGCGGAGGGGCCCTGAGGACCCTCCACTCCTTCTACGACCGGGGCATCAAGATCCTCGAGTTCCTGGTGCCCGAGGGCTCGGAGCTCCACGGCGCCGCGATCCGGGACCTGAAGCTGCCCCGCGGGGCCCTGGTCATCTACGTGAACCGGCTGGGGAGGAGCGCCCTTCCGGCGGGCGACACGAGGCTCGCGTCCGGCGACCGGCTCGGCATCTTCACGAGCATGGAAGCCATCCGCGGCGTCGAGGAGCTCTTCCTGGGCGAGGGTCGATGAAGACCAGGGCCATCCTCAAGCTCCTCTCCCTCCTCCTCCTCGTCCTGGCCGGCTTCATGCTCGTCTGCTCGGCCGCGGCCCTGCGTTTCCATGACGGAAGCGAGGTCCTCCGCGCCTTCCTGGTCCCGGCCGCCGCGTGCGTCCTCGCCTTCGGCCTGGTCTTCGGCCTCACCCCGGGCAAGGAGCGCCCCTACTTCTCCGCCAAGTCGGGCTACCTCTTCGTGAGCCTGGCCTGGGTCGCCGCGAGCGCGGTCGGCGCCCTGCCCTTCGTCCTCTCGGGGGCCATCCCCTCCTACACGGACGCCTTCTTCGAGACGATGTCCGGCTTCACCACGACGGGGGCTTCGGTCCTCGCCGACGTCGAGGCCGCGCCCCGCGCCATCCTCCTCTGGCGGTCGACCACGCACTGGCTCGGCGGCATGGGCATCGTCGTCCTGACGGTCGCGATCTTCCCCCTCCTGGGCCTGGGCGGCCTCCAGCTCGTGGAGGCGGAGGCGCCGGGCCCCAGCGTCGACAAGATCACGCCGCGCATGGCGGGCACGGCGAAGATCCTCTGGCTGATCTACGTCCTCCTCACCGCCGCGCAGGTCCTCCTCCTCCTGCTCGGCGGGATGGGCCTCTTCGACGCGGTGAACCACACCTTCGCGACCGTCGCGACGGGAGGCTTCTCGACGAAGAACCTCTCGGTCGGCCACTTCGCGAGCCCCTACATCGACATCGTGGTGACGGTCTTCATGGTCCTGGCCGGGATGAACTTCGCGCTCTTCTACAAGGCGGGCACGGGCAAGCTGCGCGAGGCCCTGCGCGACACCGAGCTCAGGGCCTACCTCGGCGTCTTCCTCGCCGCCTCCCTCCTCATAGCCCTGGACCTCTCCAAGAACGGCGTCTTCCCCGCCTTCGGGACGGCCTTCCGCTACGGCGCCTTCCAGTCGGCCTCCATCCTCACGACGACGGGCTTCGCGACGGCGAACTTCGACCTCTGGCCGCCCTTCTCCCGCGTGGTGCTGCTGCTCTTGATGTTCATCGGGGGGAGCGCCGGCTCGACGGCCGGCGGCATCAAGGTCGTGCGCTACCTCGTCCTCATGAAGCAGTCGGCGGTCGAGCTCAAGTACCTGGTCTTCCCGCGCGGCGTCTTCTCGGTGCGCCTGAACGGGGAGCCGGTGCGCAAGATGCTCGTCTTCGACACGGCCTCGTTCTTCTTCATGTACTTCGTCACGATCCTGGCCTGCACCCTCGTCGTCGCCTCCGCGGGGCAGGGCGTGGAGACGGCGCTGACGGCGACCCTCGCGACCCTGGGCAACATCGGCCCCGGCCTGGCCCTGGTGGGGCCCGTCGCCAACTACGGCTTCCTGCCCGACTACGTCACCTGGACCCTGAGCTTCGCGATGCTCGTGGGCAGGCTGGAGCTCTACACCGTCTTCGTCCTCTTCTCCTCGGCCTACCGGCGCTCCTGAGCCGCCTCGCTCTCGGGGCGTGCCGCCCGCGGGCGGCACGTGGCCGCTCGGGCCTGCTCCGGGAGGAGCCGCGGCCCGGGGCCTGGGCGGGCGGCGCGCGGCTGCACTTCCGCGGCCCGTGCCGTAGCGCCCCCCGGCGAAGAGGTGCCGCGCGGCGCCGACCAGCGCGTCCCCGCGCGGGCCGGCCGCCTCTCTCCTAGACCCGCTGCTCCCGGTCGAAGGGCTTCCCGAGGTCAGAGGGCTCGGCGCCGCGGGCCTTCTTGGCCAGGGAGAGGACGACGATGACGAGGACGTAGGGCAGCATCACCGCGAACTCGTAGGGGAACTTGATGCCCGCCACCTGGACGGAGAGCTGGAAGGACTGGGCCAGGCTGAAGAGCAAGGCTCCTCCCATGATGCCGACCGGGCTCCAGCGGCCGAAGTAGACGAGGGCGACGGCGATGAAGCCGCGGCCCGCGATCAGGTCGTCGGCGAACATCTTGGCCTGGGCCAGGCTCAGGTAGGCGCCGGCCAGGCCGGCCATCGCGCCGCCCAGGGCCAGGGCCTGGTAGCGCACGCGGCGGACGTTGATGCCCAGGGTGTCGGCGGCCCGCGGGTAGGTGCCGACCGACCTCACCTTGAGGCCCCAGGGCGTCTTGAAGAGCAGGTACCAGGAGGCCGGCACCAGGAGGAAGGCGAGGTAGACCAGGGGGTTGTGGTCGAAGAGGATGGGCCCGAGGAGGGGGATCTTGGAGAGGCCCGGGATGGGCAGGCTCTTGATGCCCTGGACGCCCGTGACGCCGCCCACGTAGTGGCGGAAGAGGGTGCCGGCCGTGCCCCAGCCGAGCATCTGGAGGCCGATGCCCGCGATGCCCTGGGGCGCCCTGAAGGTGACGGTGACGAGGGCGAAGAGGAGGCCCAGGAGGGCGCCCGCCCCCATCGCGACCGCGATCCCGAGGAGGTTGGCCGCGCCCATCGGCATGGCCGCGCCCAGGAAGTAGGGCGGCAGGAAGGCGAGGAAGGCGCCCATCGCCATGATGCCCTCGCAGCCCAGGTTGAAGACGCCGGCCCGCTGGTTGAACATCTCGCCCAGCCCCGCGAGGAGGAGGGCCACGGAGAAGGGCACGCCCAGGACGAGGATGTTGGCGAGGAAGTTGGCGGCGTTCATGCCCGGCCTCCCTTTCCCGCGCCGGGCGCGGCGCCCGCGGAAGCCCCCGCGGCGCCCGGCTCCCCGGCCGCGCAGGGCTCGGCGACGTCCGACGGGTCGGGGCAGGCCGCCTCCGCGACGGCCGGCGAAAGGGGCGGCGCCTTGCCGAAGAGCTTGGCGAGGCGCCGGGTCGCCTTGTCCTGGACGTAGGGATTGTTCATGAACTGCCTCGCGGAGACGATGGAGAGGATGATGGCGCCCTGGAGGACGAGGACCATGTTCGCCGGCACGCTCGCCGAGCGCTGGGTCATGTCGGCCCCGAGGAGGAGGAGGCCGAAGAAGGCGGAGGCGGGCACGATGCCCGCGGGATGGAGGCCGCCGAAGAGGGCCACGACGATGCCCGTGAAGCCGTAGCCCCCGGATATGCCCTCTATCGCGCGGCGGTGGACGCCCAGGACCTCCACGGCGCCCGCGAGGCCCGCGAAGGCCCCGGAGAGGAGCATCGCCACCACGAGGTAGCGCTCCACGGAGACGCCGGCGTAGCGCGCGGCCTTGGCCTCGGCGCCGGCCGCGCGCATCCTGAAGCCCAGGGTCGTCCGCCAGAGGAGAAGGAAGACCGCGACGGCCAGGACCAGGGCGATGACGAGGCCGTAGTGGAGCCGCGTCCCGGGGACCAGGCGGTCCAGCCAGGCCGCCTTGGGGAGGCGCACGGTCTGGGGCGTGCCCGTTCCCGTGAGGAGCTCCTGGGGGTCCATCATCGGCCCGCGGAGGAGGAAGGTGTAGAACTGCGCGGCGACGTAGTTGAGCATCACCGTGGAGAGGATCTCGTTGACCCCGAGCCTCGCCTTGAGGAGGCCCGCGAGGCTCCCCCAGAGCGCGCCGCCCGCGGCCCCCGCGAGGAGGGCGAGGGGGAGGAGGAGGGGCTTCGGCAGCTCCGGCAGGGCGATCGCCGTCGCGGAGGAGGCGAGGATGCCCATGAGCATCTGACCCTCGGCGCCGATGTTGAGGATCCCGCTCCGGAAGGCCACCGCGACGCCCAGCGCGATGAGCGACAGCGGGATGGCGCGGACCACGATCTCCGTCAGGCCGAAGAGGTCCTTGAGGGGCTCCGTGAGGATGGTCGCGTAGGTCTTCGCGGCGTCGGCCCCGATGGCGGCCATCACGAGGGCCCCCACGAGCATGGCCGCGGCGGCGGCGGCCAGGGCGACCATGGCCCCGTAGGCCAGCTTGAATGCCTTATTCATCGACGACCCCCGCCATGAGCAATCCCAGGCTCTGCTTCGTGGCCGTGCCTCCCGGCAGGACCTTGAGGATGCGGCCCTTGTAGATCACCGCTATCCTGTCCGAGAGGTTCATGATCTCGTCGAGCTCCTCCGAGATGAGGAGGACGGCCGCGCCCTCCTTGCGCCTCGCCAGGAGCTGCTTGTGGATGAACTCCTCGGCGCCCATGTCCAGGCCCCGCGTCGGGTAGACCGCGACCAGGGCCTTGGGCCCACGGGCCAGCTCGCGGGCCAGGATCACCTTCTGGATGTTGCCGCCCGAGAGGGAGCCCGCCTGGGTCTCCGTGGAGGGGCAGCGGATGTCGAAGCGGCCCCTGAGCTCGTCGGCGTTCTTCTGGATGGCGCGGAGCCGGAGGAAGGAGAGGGCGGAGAAGCGCCTCGTCGCGAAGTCCTTGA
>Ga0116154_10003836_pt1 | contig 10416 bp, 8 predicted proteins | sample AD_UKC030_MetaG_FD_89898 | JGI IMG/M metagenome (GOLD analysis project Ga0116154, IMG submission 89898) | Active sludge microbial communities of municipal wastewater-treating anaerobic digesters from USA - AD_UKC030_MetaG | ecosystem: Engineered > Bioreactor > Anaerobic > Digestate | place: USA...
CCAGCTTCGACGTGGCGCTGATCACCAAGGGCAGCTTCGCCATCAAGTCCGACCCCGACATGGCGCGCCTGGTGCTGTCGCTGCCCCTGGTGGCGATGGACTCGGTGGGCGCCGGCGCCGGCAGCTTCGTGCGGCTGGATCCGTACAGCAAGTCGATCAAGCTGGGCCCGGATTCCGCCGGCTATCGCGTCGGCACCTGCTGGCCCGAGAGCGGCCTGGACACGGTCACCGTCTCCGACTGCCACGTCGTGCTCGGCTACCTGAACCCGGACAACTTCCTCGGCGGTGCGATCAAGCTCGACGTGCAGCGCGCCCGCGACCACATCAAGGCGCAGATCGCCGACCCGCTGGGCCTGTCGGTGGAAGACGCCGCGGCCGGCGTGATCGAGTTGCTGGACCTGACGCTGTCGGAGTACCTGCGCGCCAACATCAGCGCCAAGGGCTACAACCCGGCCGAGTTCACCTGCTTCTCCTACGGCGGTGCCGGCCCGGTGCACACCTACGGCTACACCGAAGGCGTGGGCTTCAAGGACGTGGTGGTGCCGGCCTGGGCCGCGGGCTTCTCGGCCTTCGGCTGCGCCTGCGCCGACTTCGAGTACCGCTACGACAAGTCGGTCGACCTGGGCCTGGCGCAGCACGCGCCCGACGCGGCCAAGGCCCAGGCCTGCGTCACGCTGCAAGCCGCCTGGTCCGAACTGGCCGTCAAGGTGATCGAGGAGTTCGTCAACAACGGCTTCAAGCCCGAGGACGTGATCCTGATCCCCGGCTACAAGATGCAGTACATGGGCCAGCTGAACGATCTGGAGATCGTCTCGCCGGTGACCACCGCCGCCACGGCCGCCGACTGGGACCGCATCGTCGACACCTTCGAGAACACCTACGGGCGCGTCTACGCCAGTTCGGCGCGCTCGCCGGAACTGGGCTTCTCGATCACCGGCGCGATCCTGCGCGGCATGGTGGCCACGCAGAAGCCCGTGCTGCCCGAAGACCCGGTCGGCGGCGCCACGCCGCCCAAGGAGGCCGTGCTCGGCACGCGGCCCTTCTACCGCCACAAGAAGTGGGTCGACGCCAGGCTCTACAAGATGGAAGCGCTGAAGGCCGGCAACCACATCGCCGGACCGGCGGTCATCGAATCGGACGCCACCACCTTCGTCGTACCCGACGGCTTCGAGACGACGGTCGACAAGCACCGCCTGTTCCACCTCCGTCAAGTCAAGTAAGCATCAAGGAGACACCTCATGAACATGATGAGCAACAAGGAAGTGGGTTTCGCCGACCTGTTGAAGAACGGCCAGACCCTGAAGCAGTTTCGCGACGACATCATCGACCGCACCCAGGCCAGCGGCTGCTACAACGGCCTGAAGACGCTGGAGTTCCGCGACCGCGACCCGATCGGCTACGAGAAGCTGTTCTCCAAGCTGCGCGGCGGCCTGGTGCATGCGCGCGAGACGGCCAAGAAGATCGCCGCCAGCCCGATCGTCGAGCAGGAAGGCGAACTGTGCTTCACGCTGTACAACGCGGTCGGCGACTGCGTGCTCACGTCCACGGGGATCATCATCCACGTCGGCACGATGGGCGCGGCGATCAAGTACATGATCGAGAACGACTGGGAGAGCAACCCGGGCATCAACCCCGGCGACATGTTCACCAACAACGACTGCGCCATCGGCAACGTCCACCCCTGCGACATCGCCACCATCGTGCCGATCTTCTGGGAAGGCCGGTTGATCGGCTGGGTCGGCGGCGTCACCCACGTCATCGACACCGGCTCGGTGACGCCGGGCTCGATGTCCACCGGCCAGACGCAGCGCTTCGGCGACGGCTACATGATCACCTGCCGCAAGACCGGCATCAACGACGAACCGCTGCGCGACTGGCTGCACGAGTCGCAGCGCTCGGTGCGCACGCCGAAGTACTGGATCCTCGACGAGAAGACCCGCATCGCCGGCTGCCACATGATCCGCGAGCTGGTCGAGGAGGTGATCCGCGCCGACGGCATCGAGGCCTACGAGAAGTTCGCCTACGAGGTCATCGAAGAAGGCCGCCGCGGCCTGCAAAGCCGCATCAAGGCGATGACGCTGCCGGGCAAGTACCGCAAGGTGTCCTTCGTCGACGTGCCCTACAAGCACGAGGACGTGCAGGTCTCCAACGCCTTCGCCAAGCTGGACTCGATCATGCACTCGCCGTGCGAGATGACGATCAAGCCCGACGGCAAGTGGCGGCTGGACTTCGAGGGCGCGAGCCGCTGGGGCTGGCACACCTTCAACGCCCACCAGGTGGCCTTCACCTCGGGCATCTGGGTGATGATGTGCCAGACGCTGGTGCCCACGCAGCGCATCAACGACGGCGCCTATTTCGCCACCGAGTTCCGCCTGCCCAAGGGCACCTGGTGCAACCCGGACGACCGCCGTACCGGCCATGCCTATGCCTGGCACTTCCTGGTGTCGGGTTGGGCGGCGCTGTGGCGCGGCCTGGGGCAGTCGTACTTCAGCCGCGGCTATCTGGAGGAGGTCAACGCCGGCAACGCCAACACCAGCAACTGGCTGCAAGGCGGCGGCATCAACCAGGACGGCGAGATCCACGCGGTGAACAGCTTCGAGGCCAGCTCCTGCGGCACCGGCGCCTGCGCGGTGAAGGACGGCCTGAACCACGCCGCCGCGATCTGGAACCCCGAAGGCGACATGGGCGACATCGAGATCTGGGAGATGGCCGAGCCGCTGCTGTACCTGGGCCGCAACGTCAAGGCCAACTCGGGCGGCTACGGCAAGTACCGCGGCGGCTGCGGCTTCGAGACGCTGCGCATGGTGTGGAACGCGCAGGACTGGACCATGTTCTTCATGGGCAACGGCTTCATGAACAGCGACTGGGGCATGATGGGCGGCTACCCTTCGGCCACCGGCTACCGCTTCGAGGCGCACCACACCGGGCTGGAAAAGCGCATCGCCCTCGGCGAGCCGCTGCCGCTGGGCGGCGACCTCGACCCCAGCGATCCGGAGTACGAGCGCCACATCGACGCCACCGCCGTGGTCAAGCGCGACAAGCAGTGCATCACCACCGAGGACTGCTACGACAACCACGACCTGTACCTGAACTACCTGCGCGGCGGCCCTGGTTTCGGTGACCCGCTGGACCGCGAGCCCAAGGCGATCGAGGCCGACCTGAACCAGAAGTTCCTGCTGCCGGAGTACGCGCAGAAGGTCTACGGCGCGGTGTTCACGCAGGATACCAAGGGCGTCTACACGGTCGATGCCGCGAAGACGAAGGCGCGCCGCGTCGAGGTGCGCAAGGAACGCCTGGCGCGGGCCGTGCCGACGCGCGTGTGGATGAAGGGCGAGCGCCAGCGCATCATCAGCAAGCACGCCGTGGTGCAGGTGCAGCACATGTTCGCCACCAGCTTCGAGCTGTCGCAGAAATTCACGAAGCAGTTCAAGGAGTTCTGGAACCTGCCTGCCGACTGGCAACTGCTGGAAGAAGAGCTGGGCGTGCCCACGTACGGCGCCAAGCACCGCATGGACCTGTCGCTGCTGCCCGGCGTGACCACCGTCGTGCAGGTCGAAGAGTAATCAACGCATCAAGGAGATTCATCATGTCCGCATACACCAACGAACAGGTCTCGCACCTGGTGGAAGGCAGCCTCGACTGGGAGACGACCTTCCGCATGCTGTCGATGCCCAAGGACCAGGGCCGCTTCGGCCAGTACCTGGCGGCACTGCAGGCCAAGGTGGGCTTCAAGGACCGCATCGTGCTGCCGCTGGGCCCGCACCTGTACATCGTGCAGTCGGCCCAGACCAAGAAGTGGGTCACGCAGTGCGACTGCAGCCACGTCTTCGGCGACTACCGCGAGAACTGGAAGCTGCACGCACACATCTACGTGCGCGACACCGAGGAGGCGATGACCGAGGTCTATCCCAAGCTGATGGCGCCCGACACCCAGTGGCAGGTGTACCGCGAGTACTACTGCCCGCAGTGCGGGACCATGCACGACGTGGAGGCGCCAACGCCGTGGTACCCGGTGATCCACGACTTCGAGCCGGACATCGAAGCCTTCTACAAGGACTGGGTGCAGATGCCGCTGCCGGAGCGGGCGAACTGAGGCGACCCGGCCTCGCCGGCCTTTCGGGCCGGCGAGGCCATCGACTGGGAGCACGTCATGAGCACGGACGACGCCCCACGGGGCCACTGCCAACTGAGATTCCCATCGTTGTTCGACGCCTGGCATGCGCTGGTCTTCCCCTGCGACCCGCAGGGACAGGTCGACCTCGACGCGCTGGACCGCCGCACGCTGGCCGACTACCTCTACGCGCGTGCGCTGGTGGGCCGCGACTTCGGCAGGCCCTCGGTACTCGGCAACGCATGACCGGCGCTGCGCAAGCGCCGCGCCGGTTGCTCCCAGCGGCACCCGGCGTCCGAGATTCGGACGTTTTCTTTCGCTGAGCCTCGGCCGACGCCCGAAGACGCTCGATCGGTCAGGGTTCGTGCTCTGCGGACACCGCGGCGGCGGAGCGAAAATGCGCCGCGGTGTGGCGTGGCCCTGGGCCGGCGCACCGGAGCGGCCAGCAGCGCTGGTGTGGTGCCGCTGCCAGGAGATGGCGATGGACCCTCGGTCACGGATGATGTTTCCCAACCCCGTGCAGGAACGTTTGGTGCACAAGGCGTGGGAGGCCGCTGTACGCGGTGAGGCACGCGGCGGCAGGTCGCTGCGCGACTTGGTGGGCGATTCGTGGCAGCGCTGCCTTCAGGCGCATGTGGACCCGCTGCTGCGCGTGGGCCCCAACCCCGTCTCGCCCGAAGACTTGGCGCTGCTGCGCGAAGCGCGGCGCGACGTGCTGCACGCCAGTGCACCGGTGATGGCCTGCGCGCGCGACTACCTGGCCGAGGCCGGCTCGATCATGATCCTGACCGATGCCAACGGCATGATCCTGGCGTCCGAAGGCGACCCTGCGGCCAAGGACAAGGCTTCGCAGATCCACCTGATGCCCGGCGTGCGCTGGAGCGAGAGCCAGTGCGGCACCAACGCCATCGGCACGGCGCTCCAGACGGGCGAAGCGGTGCAGATCCATTCGGCCGAGCACTTCTGCGCCGGTGTCAAGGACTGGACTTGCGCGGCCACCGTGCTGCGCCACCCGACCGACGGCGACATCCTCGGCGCGCTCGACGTTTCCGGGCTGTCCGGAACCTTCAATCGCCAGATCCTGGCGCTGACGGTATCCACCGGCAAGCGCATCGAGAAGAGCTTGGCCATCGTCGAGATGGAGCGGCGCTACCGCCTGCTCGACGCCAGCATCGGCTGGTGGCGTCTGCTGGGCGAAGACGGCGCGGTGCTGTTCGACCGCCGCGGCACGCCGATCAAGGCCAGCGACACGGCCGCGCGCGCGATCACCGCGCTGGGCGGCAACAGCAGCTGGCTGCGCCACATGACGCGCCTGCCCGCGTTGGCCCATTGGACGCAGCAGCCCGCCGATACGGCGGCGCTGCCGCCGTGGCTGCGGCCGGAGTGGCTGCATCCGGTGGTGGTGCAGGGCCAGCACCTGGGCACGATGATGGTCGTTCCGCTGGGGCTGCACGCCGCGGCCAGCGTCAGCCTGCCGCCGGCGCGCCGCTTGGCGGTGGCCGGCAGCGATGCCTTCTCCCGCCTGGTGCATGCCGACGAAGGCCCGATGACCGAAGTCATCCGCCGTGCGCGCCAACTGGCGGGCGCCAGGACCGCGGTGCTGTTGCAAGGCGAGACAGGGGTCGGCAAGGAGGAGTTCGCGCGCGGCCTGCACGGCAACCGCCCGGGCGGCTATGTGGCGCTGAACTGCGGTGGCCTGGCACGCGAGCTGCTGGCCAGCGAGCTGTTCGGCCATGTCGAGGGCGCGTTCACCGGTGCGCGCAAGGGCGGCATGGCCGGCAAGATCGAGGCCGCCGACGGCGGCACGCTGTTCCTCGACGAGATCGGCGAGATGCCGCTGGACATGCAGCCGATGCTGCTGCGCGTGCTCGAGCAGGGCGAGGTCTACCGCCTGGGTGACAGCAAGCCGCGCAAGGTGGACTTCAGGCTCGTGGCGGCCACCAACCGCGACCTGCGCGACGAGGTGGCCGCGGGGCGCTTCCGCATGGACCTGTTCTACCGCATCGCCGTCACCACCCTGCGCATCCCGCCACTGCGCGAGCGGCCAGGTGATGTGGCGCTGCTGGCGGGCCACTACCTGCGCCAGTTCCGGCAGGAGCGCGGCGAAATCGACGAGCCGCTGTCGCCGCAGGTGATCGAATGCCTGGCGGCCTATCGCTGGCCCGGCAACATCCGCGAACTGCGCAATGTCATCGAAGCTGCCGTGCTGTTGAGCAACGGCGAGCCCCTCCGCCTGGAGTTGCTGCCGCCCGAGCTGCTGGTGCGCGCGCCTTCCGGCGCCGACGGGCTCGATGCCCGCGCCGCCGAAGCGCTTGCTGCATCGACTCTGGACGAAGCCGAGCGCGAAGCCATGCGGCGCGCCATCGTGGCCGAGCGCGGCAACCTGACGCGCGCCGCCAAGCGGCTGGCCATCGCCAAGAGCACGCTGTACTTGAAGATGCAGGCACTCGGCCTGACGCGGCAAGAGGCGATGAAGGACGCCGCGTAGCAGGGAACTGCGGCGGCTGGGCGCTGCGCTACGGCAACTGGCTGGGTCGGCCGCGCGTCGACGGGCGGCCGGGCTGAGCGCGCGGCTCGCCCGGTGCGACGGCCGCCACCGGCGGCGCTTCGCCGGCCCCGTCGCCCGAGCCGCTGTCCAGTGCCGCCTGCAGCCTCTGCACCTCGTCGACGATGCCGATGAAACGCCGGCCGAAAGGCGTCAGCAGGTACTCGACCTCGATCGGCGGCTTGTCGCCGAACACCGTGCGCCGCACGATGCCGAAGCGCTGCATCTTGCGCAGCCGCTCGTTCATGACCTTGGCCGACAGCCCCGGGCTCGCACGCAGCAGCGCGCTCGGCCGGCGCTGCCCGCCGGCGAACAGCGCGAGCAGCCGCAGCGACCATTTGCAGCCGACGATGTTCTCGACCATCGCCGCCACCGGCGGCGCGGCGCCGCCTGCGGCCTGCGCGGCCCGGCCTTGTTCGTCGCTCCCCATGCGCTCACCCCCTTACCAAAAAGTGCCTTCTCGCCAGCGCCGGCGCCGCGGCCTATTCTTCACCGAACGGCTCGAGGAGGAGACAGCAGCATGGCAGCGACCGACATCCCCGGCTACACCTTCGGCAGCACGGCGCTGGCACGCTCGCCGGTGAGTCCGGCCGAGTTCGAACGCATGAAGGCCGGCGCGCTGTTCGGCGACGACGACCTGCGCTGCTTACGCCGGTCGCACGACATCCTGAAGGACCAGGTCGAGCAGATCCTCGACGTCTGGTACGGCTTCGTCGGTTCGCAGCCGCATCTGCTGGCTTCGTTCGGCGCCGGCGGCGATGCGGCCAAACCGCAGGCCGACTACCTCGCTGCGGTGCGGCGCCGCTTCGGGCAATGGATCCTCGACACCGCGCGTGCCGAATACGACCAGCGCTGGCTCGACTGGCAGCACGAGATCGGGCTGCGCCACCACCGCAGCCGCAAGAACCGCACCGACGGCGCCGACGCGGCGGCGATCGTGCCCTTCCGCGACCTGTTCGCGCTGGCGGTGCCGGTGACCTTCACGCTCAAGCCCTTCCTCGCCCAGCACGGCGCGCCGCCTGACGAGGTCGACGCGATGCACGCCGCCTGGCTCAAGTCCTGCCTGCTGCAGCTGACGCTGTGGAGCCATCCCTACATCAAGGACGGTGACTTTTGAACACCCCGCCACGCCCCGCACCGCCGTGGGCCACCACGGCCTGGCTGAACACCGGGCAGCCACAGTCGCTGGACGCGCTGCGCGGCCGGGTGGTGCTGCTGCACGCCTTCCAGATGCTGTGCCCGGGCTGCGTCGCGCATGCGTTGCCGCAGGCGGCGCGCGTGGCCGAGCTGTTTGCCGGCACGCCGCTGGCCGTGATCGGGCTGCACACGGTGTTCGAGCACCATGCGGCGATGGGGCCCGAAGCGCTGCGCGCCTTCGTGCACGAGTACCGCATCCGCTACTCCGTCGGCGTCGACCAGCCCGGCGCTGATGGCGACCCGCTCCCCTGCACGATGCGCGCCTATGCGATGCAGGGCACGCCGACCACGGTGCTGATCGACGCCGAAGGCCGGCTGCGGCTGCAGGCCTTCGGCACGGTCGACGATTTGAGGCTGGGCGCCGAAATCGGCGTGCTGCTCGACGAGCTGCGGCGCGGCGCTGCCGTGCCATAGGCGCGCCGGGGCGCGCTGCTTTCGGCGGTGGCGCTGCTCGCCTTCATCGTCGACACGGCCGCAGCGGTGCCGCGCGGGCCGTCGCCGGCCGGGCGCTGCAGCGCCGCGCCGTCAGGACGCGGCCCGCGTGGGCGTGAAGGCGTCGGAGAAGCAGAAGGCCTCGCCCAGCCCCTGCGCCAGGAAGGCGGGCACCGCCGTCTCCACCATCTTCACCGAGCCGCAGGCATAGACCTCGTGGCCGCTCAGGTCGGGGAGGTCCTGCAGCATGGCTTCGTGCACCAGCCCGCGCCGGCCCGCCCAGCCCTCCTCGGGCGGGCTGTCCGACAGCACCGGCACGAAGCGGAAGTTGGCATGCTCGCGCTGCCAGCGCTGCACCTCGTCCTGCAGGTACAGCTCGGCCACGCCGCGCACGCCCCAGTACAGCGTCATCGGCCGCTGCACACCGCGCCTGAAGGCGCCCTCCAGGATGCTCTTGACCGGCGCGAAGCCGGTGGCGTCGGCCACGAACAGGATCGGCCGCTGGCTGTCGTGCAGCGTGAAGCGGCCCAGCGGCCCTTCGAACTCGACCGGGTCGCCGACCTGCATGCGCTCGAAGACGTGCGTGGTGAAGCGCCCGCGGGGGATCAGCCGCACGTGCAGTTCGATCAGGCCGCCGGCCGTCGACGGCGGCGCGGCCGGGTCGGGCGGCGCATTGGCGAAGGAGAAGGCGCGCTTGGCGCCATCGTCGAGCAGGATGTTGATGTACTGCCCGGCGGAGAAGGCGCAGCACATCAGCGCCTGGCCGCGTGCGCGCATCGCCTCGCTCAGCGCTGCCGGCTGGTACGGCCCGAGGTCGACGCGGCCGTTGTGCACCGTGCAAACGCACGCGCCGCAGCCGCCGGAGCGACAGTCATAGGGCAGCACCACGCCGGCACGCAGCCCGGCTTCGAGCAGCGTCTCGCCGGCGCGCGCCGCCACACGCACCGGACCGGGGTGCAGCGTCAGTTGGATCGGCGCACGCCCACCGCGCCGCGGCGGCAGCCAGGGCAGCAGCAACAGCAGCAGTGTCGCGCCCACCACCATCTACTTGAACCTGGAACTCAGCAAGGAAGACCAGGTTCTATCGGGGCGACAACTATTCTGACGCGGGGGGACAGGTTCGGGCCGGTTGCAATCACCATTCCAGAGAAGACAGCTATCCGACAAGCTGCCGTTCGGGAGTGACAGCAACTGGCCGAATTCGGGTGGTCAGGGCAACGGGACCGAAGTACACATCTGCGAGGCAAAGCTGTCGTCGGCAAACCCATCCGAACCGCACCTCATCAAAGCCGGCTACCGCGCATCCGCCGAGATCAAGCGCTCCGTCGCCGCCGTCAGCCCTTCGGGCCCGAGCGACGCAAGCTCCAGGCGTGAAGCGTCGGGCTTCGGCCCGTAGTTGCGCCCCGTCGAGCGCACGTAGCAGGGATCGTAGTGCCGCGTCATCACGCTCTCGAACAGCTCGTCGATCCGGCCGTCTGCCGCCAGCGCGTGCCAGTGCGCGAGCATCTCCTTGCCGACCAGCGGCTTCAGCGGTTCCAGCTTGCTCACCATCGCCTGCGGATCGGCGGCGAAGTGCGGGTAGTCCTCGCGCCACAGCCGCACGCGTTCTGCCATCGGCGTCTCGATGTTGACCGTCGGCGAGCGGTGCATCGCCTCGCACAGCGCGTCCGGCAACTGCAGGTTGCCGATCTTCTTGCTCTCGGCCTCGACCCAAACCGTCCGGCTGAGGTCGAGCCTGCGCATCTCGTCGAGCAGCGCGCTGTCGAACAGCTTCTGCTTCGGCTGCGCATCGCCCGGCAGGTCGCCGAGCAGCGAGCCACGGTGGTGCGCCAGACCTTCCAGCTCGAGCACCTGCTCGCCCGCATCGCGCAGCGTATGCAGCAGCCGGGTCTTGCCGCAGCCGGTGGGCCCGCACAGGACCCGCCAGCTGAACGCGCGCGGCAGCACTTCGAGGCCGGCGCGCACCCAGCGGCGGTAGTTCTTCCAGCCGCCCGCCAGCACGTCCACGTCGAAGCCGATCGTGCGCAGGTTGTCGGCCCATAGGCGGCTGCGCTTGCCGCCGCGGAAGCAGTACACCAGGAAGCGGTCCTGCGGCGTGTAGCGCGAGATCAGCGGCTTGATCTGGTCGGCG
>Ga0116154_10003838_pt1 | contig 10412 bp, 2 predicted proteins | sample AD_UKC030_MetaG_FD_89898 | JGI IMG/M metagenome (GOLD analysis project Ga0116154, IMG submission 89898) | Active sludge microbial communities of municipal wastewater-treating anaerobic digesters from USA - AD_UKC030_MetaG | ecosystem: Engineered > Bioreactor > Anaerobic > Digestate | place: USA...
CAAGGCGGACCTGCTCATTCTGGACGGGCACAATTTCTCCGAAGGTGGATTGTTGCAGGCGTTGGGGCGCGTGGGGCGGTCGAACGCCGGTTATGGAGTGGGGGAAACCCCGACGCGGCACATCTTCATGGAAGGGGTCGAGAAGAACCTGGACTTGGCCGGCCGGATGAACGCAGCGCTGCGGTCGGAAGGGCGGGAGCTGTTCTCCGGCGATGCGGAGATGACGGCCAAGCTGGACACCTGGAGGACGTTGGAGGGGCCGGCCCGCGACCGCGCGATGCTGGAAATATCCACGAAATTCAACTCGTTGGTGGCCAAATCCGAGTCCATCCTCTTCAAGGCTGCCACCGAGGCCATCTACATCTTGTTGAAGGAACCGTTGGACAGCATGCGGTCCAAGGCGGAAGAGGGTTCGCCGGAACGGGAATTCCTGGACCGGGAATATCAACGGATCATCGAGCATGTGGAATCCGGGATGCTTTCCTCCCTGGCCGAGGCGGGGAAGATCCGGAGCCCGGTGGATGTTCTGGCGGAGAGCTTCATGAACTCGGTGAAGACGGCGGTCCGGGAATGGGCGGCCATCGAGCAGGGGCTTAGTAAGGGAAGCATGAACCGGTTGGAGGCGTCGTGGCGGTTGACGGACCTCCGGAGCATGTCGCGGGAGAAATTCGTGGAGATGGCGACGGAAGGCATGATGCGCGGGAAATTCGAAGAGAGTTCGTTGGCGCGGTCCACGCGGGACATTTTCCGGGGATCGGTGGTGGAAGACCTGGCGCGGTCGTTGGCGCGGCTGAGCGCGTATGTGTTGCCGGCGGAATCCACCAAGGGCACGGCCATCCGCCTCATCAAGGTGGACGCGGCGGAGCAGGGGCTGGCCTCGAGAGGCGTTTCGGCGGAGGCGGCGAAAGGGGCGGCCGAGTATGCCCGGACCCAGGTGGCCGGGGAGGTGGCGGCGGACCGCGCCCTGACCTATAAAGTGGGGACCGATTTCTTCCTGACCCGGCGCGGGGTGCAACTGTTCGGAACGGTTTTGCCGGCTCTGACGAGCAACGCGGCGGCGTTGGCGCCGGTGCTGGAGAAGATGGGCATCACGGCTTCTCCGGGCGCGGCTCCGTTGGAGGCGGCGCGGGGGCTGGCGGGGATGTTCGACGGCGATCTGTCTCAGGTGAACATGGACTTGTTGGTGACGTTGGCGAACGCGGCGCAGTCCACCCCGTCGCTGTTGGGTTCTTTGACCGATGCGCAGACGATAAAACCGCTCATTGGATCGGAGAAGTCGCTGTTGAGTTTCTTGTCGAAGGAGGGCGGTCTGTCGGCGGGGCTGCGCCGGCCGATCGAGCGGACGCTGCGGTGGGGTGATCGGCGGGAGGAGTTGGACCGGCGGGCGATCACGGTGCAGGGTTTCTTCGGCAAGGTGAAATACGGCGTTCAGAACGGGTGGACGAACCGGCAGATGAAGAAGGCGCAGGAGGGGCTGACGGCGCAATACCGGAAGGCGGTGCTGGCGGAAGGCGCGGAAGGGGTGGGGTTGCGGTCGATGCTGTTGGGGTTGATCAACGGCGGGTTGACGACGGCGGTGAAGGAGCGGTCGGAAGTTTTTGCGGCGGACATGAGGGCGATCGGTAAAACGGATGCTCGGCTGGCCGGGCGGATCATCGAGAAGACGCCGTTGAAGACGCTGGAAGAGCAGGAGACGCCGGCCGGCGGGGAACGGATCGCGGGATATTTGAAGAGCGTGCGGGAAGCGGCGAAGCCGACGGCGGCGCTGAAGGCGTTGAAGGCGACGTTATCGGGGATGTTGACACTGCAAGGGGCGACGTGGCTGGTGGGGACGAAGGTGGCGGTGGGGATCGGCGCGGCGATCGGGTTGTCGGCGACGGGATTGGTGATGGTGGCGGCGGGGCTGGCGGCGCTGACGGCGTTGGGGACGTATTTTGCGGGAGACAAGGCGAAGGGGCTGCCGTTCCTGTCGAAGGCGGAGAAGCTGCCGGGGATCGGGAAGCATATGGGGCTGTTGATGGACATCCCGGCGGTGATGACGCTGTCGTCGGCGCCGGTGCTGATGGTGGCGGCGGGGATGGGCGTTCTGATCGGGAAGTTTCCGACGTTGCTGGACAAGAGGGGCTTGAGGTGGCTGAACACGCCGGTGAGCCCGCGGCTGTGGGCGGACCTGGCGAACAAGGACTCGGGGTATCGGCAGTTGGAGACGCTGAGCGGCGGGAAGATGGCGGACCTGGCGAATTTCGGAAACGCGGAGTTGAGGGACCACTTCTATAAGGATTTCGGCACGGTGAAGGTGAAATACGACACGTTGACGGGCTCGACGGTGGCGCCGGAGCTGGCGGGGCGGCTGACCTACGGGGAGCTGGCGAAGCTGAACGTGACGGACCCGGTGATCACGCGGGTGAAGGAGAACATGGCGCAGGTGCGGGAAGTGGGGAAGAAGGCGGGGAAAGATTTCACGGGGCGGGTGACGCTGGGGCAGTTGACGGCGGAGAAGCTGGACGCGACCTACGAATTCGTGGGGCGGGAATGGATGAGCCAGAACGCGGAGAAGCTCTTGCAGGACTACGCGTCGACGGTGGGACGTCGGGAGGAGCCGGAGGCGGTGAAGACGGCGACGGCGGCGGTGACGAAACTGCTGGCGGGGGCGACGGGCGAGCAGAAGGGGTGGATGCAGGCGCGGCTGAGGGAGATCGGGGAGGAGAAGGCGTCGGAGATGATGCCGGAGTTGGTGAAGCAGCACGGGATGCAGAAGGGGCTGCAGATAGTGGCGGCGCTGCCGGAACAGATCGCGAGGGAATTGATCGACGGATTGGAGTGGGGCGAAGGGGTGGAGGTTCCTTGGGAAGTGCGGATGTCCCGGGAGGCGAAGGCGCTGGAAGAGGAAGAACGGGTGTTGAAGGCGGAGCATCTGACGTTGTCCGGGGAAGAGCTGGGCATGGGGATGCTGCGGGCCCAGATGGAGGAATTTGATCGGCGGGTGAAGGCGACGCCGAAGGGATACGCGGTGGTGATGGATGGGCTGGACCAGCTGCTGGGGCAGGACATCGGGAAGCTGAGGGAGAAGCTGGCGGGATATCAGGAGCGGGTGGTGAAGTTCAACAAGAGGGCGAAGGCGTATGAGCTGAGGGCGAAGGCGTTCGAGGCGGAGATTGCGAAGCGGAAGGCGGAGGACGAGGCCAAGGCGAAGGCGGCGCGCCCGGCTGAAGTCGAAGCGAAGGCGCCGACGGCGGAGTTGTCGCCGGAAACGGAGATGGAGATTCAGGATTATCTGAACGACCGCGTGGAGAGAGAAAAAATCACCGTCCGGCTTTTGGATTTGACGGAGAATTATATCCGCGGACAGATCGCCGCGGAGAGGGATGAGGCGCAACGGGCGAAGTTGGAAACTTTTTACGCCGGGGCGTTGAAAATGGTGGCGCAGGACCGGCAGTATTTGAAGGATTTCAATAACCCGGAGTGGCTGGAACGGCAGATCCAACGGGACCAGTCAAAACTGGCCACCAGCAAAAAGATGCGGAAGGCGACGCGCGAGGCGGTCGAGAGGCGTGTGGCCCTCTTTCAGAAACAGTTGGGCCTGCTCCGCGGCGAACGGCCGGGGCCCGAGGTGGAGCCGGAAGTGGCCCGGCCGCCGGAAGGGGAGATGGATGTTCCGACGAAGGCGGACAGAAAGCGGGCGGGGAAAAAGACGGCGGCCGCCGGCGGACAACGCGGCGCTGTTTCCATTGAAATGCTCCTGGTTTTGTCCGGAGCGGGGGCGCTGGTTTTGCTCGCGGTGCCCGTCGCCAAAATCGTGGGGATAGTCCTTGTGGCGAAGGTCGGCGTGGCGATTGTCGTCGGCGCGGCCTTGGCCGCCGGTGTCTATTACGCGGTCAAGCACGCGTCTTCGTGGTGGTCCGCCGCGCGAGATTACGCGGGGAAGGCCCTCGGCCGCGTTTCGAAGGCAAAGGCCGTCGTTTCCGATGCTTGGCGGTCCGGTCTGAAACTTTTCCGCGCCAAGACGACGACGGGCCCCAGAAAATACAGCAAGCAGGACCTGCAGCAGCGTATGGAACAGAGGATGGCGGCGCTGCAGAAAGAGGGGGCCGATGTCTCGGCGTTGGCAAAAGAGGCGACGCCCAGCGCGAAAAAGACAGGAGAGGCCGTCACCTTCCGAGGGGTCATGGGGACGGCTTGGGCGGCGGTCTACGGACGGAAAAGCTGGCTTATGTATCAATTGCGGGGATACCGTATCTATGAGTTCTCGGAACTCGCCCGGGCGTTGGACGATTACGTTTTGCAGAACAGGGAGCCATTGGCCAAGTTGTATCCCTACGATGAAAATCAGTTGAGCGCGGAAGTGCCGGTCATCGTCAATATCCACTGGAGCGCCTCCGGCCCGCGGGCGGAAGTGCTTCCCATCAACGGCGTTGTGGCCCTCCCGGGAGAGAAGCGTGTTCACCCCGAATACCTGGTCAGGCAGGGCGAGGGACATAACGCCACCGCTCTGGACGGGACCGTGGCCGTCGACGCGAAACTGTTCGGTCGGCGCGCCATCCCGGGCCACTTCCATAATCACGGCGATTTGACGCCGACCGTGCAGGACGTGGTCACCGGAAAACACATCGGCGTGGTGCTGGTCAAAAATGCGCAGGGCATCGTCCAGGCGGGGCTGTATCAGTGGGTTGCCGAAAAGGGGAAACCGTCCGTCGTCCGCACGCACGCCACCCTGCAGAAGGAGCCCGTGGTGAAGGATTTCGGCGTGTTCTTCGCCGAGGGGATGGGGCCGCGCAGTGAGAAACTCTATTTGGACGATATGGACGCGGATTTCATGCAGGTCGTTTTGAAGGCCATGTATGAGAACGAGGATTTACCCTCCATATTGGAACGTCTCGGCATTTCTTCGGAGAAGGAATATAAACGGTTCAGCGTCATGGTTCGCGGGGCGGCCGGCGCCGGGGTGGCCGGGACGGAAGGAACTTTGGCGGTTCGGGACATCCCCAATTTCGTCAGGTTGTCCGTTTCCATGGCGTTCTATCTCGAAGGCAAACCGGCCGTCCCGGCGTATATCCTCCAGGCCCGGACCGACGAGATACTCCGGAAACTGAACCTGGATTGGATCTCCAGCCAGGAAGCCATGGAACGTCTGGCTCGCCTGCGTTCCGACTCGGCCGGCTTTCAGGCGGCCATTTATGAGGGGGCCCTCCGGACGATGCCGCAGGACCTGACCCGGCCGGCGTTCCTTGCCGCCGTTCTGCAGCGCCCGGAGACATTTGCCCAATTGTCCTCGTCGCAGCAGCAACAGGTTTTGGAATACCTGGCCCGCGCGCTTCTCATTCCCACCGTGGATGCCGCTCTCGGGGCGTCCAACATCCAGGTCCGGATCTCCTCCGTGCCGATGGGGGCCCGCTCCCGCATCCGGGTGAACGAAGCGGTGTCGATGGAGAATGGAGAAGAAAAGGTTTTCCGCACCGTCGACGTCCTTCTGCAGACCTCCACGGTTTCCGGGGAATCGCGGTTGTTCGACTATCTCACCTCCCTCGCGCACGAGTTGTCCCACTTGGCTCTCTGGCAGGGGAGTCGTTATCCGGCCGGGGAAGGTTTTGAGCCGGAGGACGTGGAGGCCATCACCGCCGTCTATATGAGGGAAGTCCTCCGGGGCACGGTTCTGGCCGGACTGAGCGGCAACGACGAGAAGGAATTCCTCGATCATCTCATCAAACATTCCGCTGGCGACGAGGGGGTCCTCCAGTTATGGAACCTCCGCCGGTTGGCGGGGGCGTTGACGGAGCAATATCCCGACAAATCTCAGCGCCGGGCGTTCCTGCATTGGCTCTTCAGGACGGCCACGGTGGCGCGGCTGAATCTGCGGCAGATCGCCGCCGATCTGGTGGCCGACCTTCCGTCGCGTCGGTGGGCCCTCCCGCGCGTGATGGCCACGAACGGCGATTCGTTCGTGCGCGGCGGCGTGGTCAACGAGGGACTCCTGTTTCTGATGAACCGTTGCTTCGAGGAGGAACGAGCCCTCAATGAGAATGACCGGCAACTGCGTCTCGTCATCCTCGGCAACGTGATGTCTCCCGCGGACCTGTCCGTGCTGAAACTGGCGTTGGAAAAATACCCGGCCCTTAACGAAGCGTGGAACAACGGCCGAGGAGGACGACTCCTGCTCCTGGAAAAAGACGCCTACGGATACACCACCGACAAGAACGAGATCGATATGGGCATCCTCTTCGCCGTCATGCCGAAAATCCTCAATCTGGATCAACGCGTGCTGCAGATGGGTCTCAGCATCTTCACCGACCGTGAAGACCTCTGGGTTAATAATTTCCGACAGATCGTCGTCCATCTCATCTCCGGAACGACGTTGGCCAAAGGGCTCCTGGACGCCATCGCCCACATGCAGATTTTCGACATCCAAGCCTGATTCCCTTCCTTTTCATTCCTTAAACCCGCCGTTTTCCCTCTTTTTCCTTGGATGGAAGTTTGTTCTTCCCGCCCCTTGACCGGAACGGAAGCCGGGGTTACACTTGATAAAAGTAGTAACCATCTCTAAAAATGAAATCCAAAGCGCTTTTCACGTTCTGGGTCGTGCTGGGGGCGTGCCCCCTTCTCGGGGGGGATACCCCTTTCGTCGCTTTGGAGACGGACGCTTTGGTGGAGAAATGGGAGTCGGGGGCGAGTGACGGTGATCGTCGGGCCTATGTCACGGCCTTGCGGACGCTTTTTGAGCGGGCGGAGGCGGCGGGGGACAGCGGCGATATGTTTTTGCTGGCTTCCCGGCTGGGCGAACTCGATCCGGCGCAGGCGCGTTGGACATCCCTGAGAGAAAAGGCTCTTGGAGAATTGGCTTTTCCGTCTGAAAAGTTGACGAGGAGCGTGGGGGCTTCCTACGAGGCGCGCCTGAGGGGGGCCGAGCGGCGGATGCGGACGATGTGTTCGGCCGGCCAGCGCGTGTCGCTGCTGGATCGCTGGCGGATGCACCGTTATCGGGGTCTCCAAAAACGGCTTTGGCGGGAAGAACGCCTCCGTGTCATGCGGGCCGCGCGCGCCGCGGCCGCCCGGACTCCCGTCGACCGGGACCAATGTGACCGTCGGTTGGCGAAAACGGAACGCCGTATCGAAAAATTGACGCGCCGGTCGAACCGCTATCGGCAGGGCTTGGAAGAGAGGGGACTGGGGGAGACTGCCTGGAGAATAGATTCCCCGGACAAATGGGCCGCCGCCGTCGAACTGCAGAGCGCCCGCTATGCGGTCGGCCGGTTTCTCCGGTGGGAAAAGAGATATTGGGCCGATTATTACGGGGCGCCGGGGAAACTTTTGTCGGAAATTCCGTTGTCGGCGGACCCGATTTCGATCCCCATCCCCAAAGCGAAGAAGGAGCGAACCGTTGCGCTTCGCCCCGCGTCGACCGGTTTTGAACGGCCGAGATTCGTCTCGGGACCGTCCGCCCGGTTGACGCCGCCGGCCGCGGGGCCTTCTCCGGCGCCGAACCCGGTTCTGCCGGACGATTACATCGTTCAGCCGGGAGACACCCTTTACAGCATCGCGCGGGCGTTGTATGGAGACGGTTCCGCTTGGCGGAACATCTACGAGAGGAACAGGGACGCGATCTTGCGCGGTCTGTTGGGGACGGGGCTCCGTCTCCGCCTGGGCGAATCGCCCGTCCGGGAGGAGTCGTCGGGAAGATCGGCCGGCCCGACGGCGGCGTCTTCCGGCCATGTCCGGCTTTACCGCGCGCAATCCGGCGAGACCTTGCCCCAACTGGCGGGCCGCCTTTACGGCGATCCGGGCCGCTGGGGAGACATCTATGCGGCCAATCAGGAGCGGCTCTCGCGCGGTCTTTTGGAAAAAGGGATGCTTTTGGTGATCCCGTAGAGGGCGGAGAATGGACAACACACGCGGTCCCATCGATAAAAAACCGACGCTGACGTCCTGGGCGTGGCAGACGCCGGAGGATATTTTCGCTGATACGCAGAGAATTCTGCAGGAGGGGGACATGCTCCTCAGCCTCCAGCGTAAAGGCATGCGCATGGAGGAGGAGATCGCCCATCTCCGCCGGCGGTTGAGCGAACTCCAGACGCAGGCCCGGTCGCAGGAAGAGGTCCGCGACGAGGAACGAAAACGCCGGGAAGAAGAGGTGGGGGCTCTCAGTCAGAAATACGAACGCATCGTGCTCGATTATCGCCAGGAGCTGGAAACGCTCCGGAAAGTGTTGGAACACGACAAGGGGGTTTTTGAGAAACAGTTCGAAGGGGCCCGCGGGGCTTGGCGCCAGGAGCAGGCGGTGGAACTGGAGAAGCTTCGTCAGGCATACGAGCGGGAACTGGAGGAGCACCGGGCGGGGATGGGACGGTTGGAGGCGGAGCGCCGCCGCGAGAAGAAAACAGCGGAGGACGTCCTCTCGGCCGCACAGAACGAGAGCCGCCGTCTTGCGGAAACGGTGGCCGCCAAAGAAAAGAAGATCGCCGAACTTCAGGCGGGACTGGAGGAATTCCGCAAAAAGGTCGTTCGGGAGTCGGTTCCTGGGCCGGAGGAAAAAGGCCGGCCGTCGGCCGTTCCTGTCCCAAGAACCGAACCCTCGGTCGGACGGGGGGATCTCGGCGCGGATTTCAAGGAACTTTGGCAGGAAGAACGCGCTCAGTGGAAGACGATTTTCGAAAAAGAAAAGGAGCTGCAGTCCAAGTGGCTGGACAATGTTTTACAGGACCATCAGGCCGTCTTGGAGGAACGACGGCATTTCGCGGAGGCCCTGAAAATTTTTTCTCAGGGAGTGGCGGAGTGGGGGCGCCGCGAGGCGGACGCCGCTTTGCGGCCGAAGAAGGAGAGTGGGTCCTGGCGTCCCACGCCTTCGGCGGGATTCGGGGCGATGTTTTTTGCGCTCTGTCTGGGAGTCGCCGGGACGATGCTCCTCCGGCGGTCGGACGTGCCGGCCGGCGTCTACTCCGTGCCGACGATCCATGCCGGCGGCGTCGTTTCCGACGGAAAAAAGGTCTGGTTCAGCGACTGGTCCGACGGCCGGTTCTTCGTCGCTCCCTCGATCGATCCGGCCGCGGCGCTTTCCGCCGGCCGGGCCTCGGAGGGATATCATCCTGTTTCTTTGCGTTTGGTCGGCGGGCAATTGTGGTCGCTGGACGCCTGGGGGAAAACGCTCCACCGCCATAACCCGAAACCCCCGTTTGAGATCGTGGAATCGAAACCGTTCGGCCCGGTCGCCGCGCCCAGCGATTTCGCATGGGACGGGAAAAGTTTTTGGATACTGGACAAGGACGCGCGCCAGCTTCTGCGGTTTTCTCCGGAGGAGTTGACCCGGCCGCAGAACGTGGTGTCCTTGCCGGCCGACTGGCAGCTGGAACTCCTGGACTTTTGGGAAGGGGATTTCTGGTCCTACGACGTTCGTTCTCTGCGGGTGAAACGGTTCCGGGTCCAACCCGAACTCCGGCTCGTCGACGAATTCCAACTTCCCGGGGCGCCCCAGTGGCTCTCCGGCCTGAACGTTTCGGACGGCTTTCTGTGGGTGCTCAGTGAAAAATCCCAGACGATACAGCGTTGGTCCCTGAAAAAACTGGCGTTGCGTAAACTCCTCGGCGCGTCTTGACCCTTGTCGCCGCCGTCCCTCCCCCGGCCCGGATGACCTCTCCCGAACATCGTTTTTCGTTTTTTCGAAAAGCCGTGGCGGCCGTCTGTTTGTGCTGTTTCGCGGCAGCTTCCGCGTTCGGGTGGGGAGGGTGGGGGCATGAACGCATCAACGGCAACTGCGTGAGAGGGCTCCCATCGCCTTTGCGGGAATACTTCGCCTCGAAGAAAGCCGTTCTGCGGAAGCACGCCTCGGACCCGGACGCCTGGAAATACGACGACGCCGACGAGGCCCATTATCACTACCTCGACATCGATGCCCTGGAACCCTACCCCTTCAACGATTTTCCGCGAGACCTGGAAGAGGCCTACGAGACCTACGGCGAGGACCGCGTGAAAACGGCCGGGGAGCTCCCTTGGCGCATCGAGGCTTACGTCCAGACGCTCACGGAAGATTTTTCCGACCACCGCTGGAAGGACGCTGTTTTCACCGCGTCCGTCCTGGGGCATTACGTGGCCGATTTGCATCAGCCTCTGCATGTCACCGAAAACCACGATGGCCAACTGACGGGGAACGAGGGGATCCATTCGCATTTCGAGAGCGGCCTGGTCGAGCGTTACGGCGACGGAATGGTGTTACAGGTGTCTTCCGCCGTGTATGTGAGGGATGTTTTTGATTTCTGCATGAAGGCGGTGCGGTCCGGTTATCCGTTGGTGGAGGAGATCATGGAGGCCGATACGTCGGCGGGGCAGCGAGCGGGGGGGAACGAAGAAAGATATTACGCGGAACTTCACCGGGCCGTGGGTAAAGCGGCGGAGCGGAGAATGGGAGAGGCTTCGTCCGGCCTCGCTTC
>Ga0116154_10003850_pt1 | contig 10389 bp, 8 predicted proteins | sample AD_UKC030_MetaG_FD_89898 | JGI IMG/M metagenome (GOLD analysis project Ga0116154, IMG submission 89898) | Active sludge microbial communities of municipal wastewater-treating anaerobic digesters from USA - AD_UKC030_MetaG | ecosystem: Engineered > Bioreactor > Anaerobic > Digestate | place: USA...
AGCCGCATATTCCAGGAATAAAGCGGAAGCCATATCGAAATATATGAAGGACGCCGGAATACCCCCTGAAAAGATAACCGTTTACGGGCTTGGCGATGCGGAAGTGATGGATACCCCGCTCGGCAGCATGAGGATTGACCGAGTGGAAGTGATCATCGGCGGCATAAACGGCGAATAAACGGGATATTACAGGCTATACGCACAATCGATGACCTGCAGCTGAACGTATTTTCTGCCGTTAAATTCCCGTTCTTCCATTGTGTATACGATATCTACCGCTTTTCCGGATTTGAATATCCTTTCCATCTCGTCCGCCAGTCTCCAGCCTATGACGCGCATCTCGGGATTTTCTTCGAGTATAAACCGGCCATGTCTGCCTTCCTCGCCGAAACGCGAAAAACCGGAAATGGTCACGTTCCTTGAGATGATGACCGGCTCCTCGTTGCACTTGCCGAAGGGCGCGAGCATTTCTATCTCCCTGGCCGTATTGCGATCGATTTCACCGATGTTTATTTCGGCATCAATCTTCAGCGTAGAATTGTTTTTCGGAATGCCGTCAAGCCGGGTGTCGATTTCGAGCATGACCTGTTCAATCCTGTCTATTTTAATGGTAAACCCGAAGGCCTGCGCGTGGCCCCCTATCCTTTCGAAGCATCCCGAAAGCGGCTCGACTGCGGAAAAGAAATCAATACCGATCGCGCTTCGACCGGAGCCTTTGCAGATACCGTCGGAGGTCCCGGTGCTGATGACGATAGCCGGTTTGTCGTTTTTTTCTGAAATTTTCAGCGCGATGAGGCCGGCGATCCCGTCGGGGATATCGGGAGAAGTGACACAGGTGAAATTCCTGTGCATCAGGCGGGTTCTTTTATCGAGTTCGCTGAACTCCCTTGCAAAGATTTCGTTGACCATCCTCTTTCTTTTTTCATTTATCCGTCTGATGTCGTCAATCGCAGACCTGATCTCAACGGGGTCGCTCGACAGGAAAAACCTGCCGGTGAGGTCCGTAAGGCCGAACCTTCCTGGACTATTGAGCAGTGGCGCGATCTCCCAGGCGATTGCCCTGGAGGTAATCATGGATTTTTTTTTCAGTTCGAGTATGCCGGGATGTTTTGTCCTGTTGAGGAAATCGATCCCGATCTTGAGAAGCGTCCTGTTCTCCTCGATCAAGGGCATGACATCAGCGATTATTCCGATAGACGTAAGGCCCAGCGCCATGGCAGTGAAATCGAATGTTTTCTCCGACGGCGCCAGGAGCGTCTCGATCAGGCGCGAATGCATCCCTTCTATCGATGAATCCGATGATACGTGACCGGACTGCTTCGCTCTCGTATTCATGAAAAAACTCGTGTAATGAACCGATCTGCAGGATTTTAATACATCTTGTAGGCCGGTCCGGTAAACATCTTCGAATGAATGGATGAGAGTGAGGTCATCACGGGGAAGCTGGAGCCTGTTCAGGATTTCATTTTGTTCGGAGGTCCTGCCATGGCTCACGGTCATGCCGTTTTTGATTACCATATATTCGAATCCGTCATTGTCGGCTGCCAGAAGTGCGAAACTGGCGTTGAAAGCCGGAAGGTAGCTGAACAAAAAAGCCTGGCAAAACTTGAAGATCACGCTCGCCCCGCAGAGGTCTTTAAAAGGATATGGACAGTCTTTCTGCTTGGGATTGATTATGATCGCATCCGGCAGAGAAGAATCGGGTTCATGGTGATCGGTGACGATTGTATCCATGCCGCGGCTTCTGGCATAGGCAATTTCGTCAATGTCCCTGGTCCCGGAATCGGCGGTGACGATCAGGTTCACCCCGTTTTGCGCGAATTCCTCGACAATTTGCCTGGTGAGCCCGTAAGTTTCGCTGTTTTTCGTGAATCTGACAAACGGGGCAAGCCGCATCCTGTCGAGCATTGCATGAAAGACGGTCATGGCGGTCATTCCGTCGAGATCGGAGTCGGAAAAGATGCCGATTTTTTCTCCCTTTTTGACGGCAGCTTTGAGGCGCTCGACGGCGGCCGTCATGTTTTTCATTAAGAAAGGGCTGTGCAGAGATGATCCGTTCGGGAATAGAAATTTTTCAGCCTGGCGTACAGTCCTGTATCCCCTGCGCTGCAGGATTACCGACAGTTTCATGCTTATATTGAGGGATTGTGCGACCTCGGCGGCGATTTTTTCGTCGATCTCATCGATTTGCCACCGACTCTTTGTCAACATCTCAGGACCGTTTCTCCTGACCTGAAGCTTTCTTTGCCAGATAGTCGGCTTTATCGTTAAGGTTTCTTGTCACATGTTCGACGCGCACTTTGGGAAGCGATTTGATTATCGAAACGGCCTCTTCGTACAGGGGTCGTATGTTTTCATTCTTGACCTGGTACTCGCCGTTAAGCTGCTTGACAACCAGTTCCGAATCGGTCCTGATCTTGATGTCGATGGCCTTGAAGTATTGGGCGATCTTCAAAGCACGGATGATCGCCGTGTACTCCGCAAAATTGTTGGTGCCTTTGCCTATATACAGCGAAACCTTGCCGACCTGATGATCGTTGTTGTCGTAGATGACAATGCCAATTCCCGACGGGCCAGGATTGCCGCGCGATGCCCCGTCGGTGTAGATGACGAGTTCTGATGAAAGCGGCACGGCCGAAAGCTCCGTTCCCTGCAGAAAATCGTCGGAGGGATAAACTCCCGAGTCCCGGCTTTCATCGTTGCCGGATGCGGGCCTTGAATCGCCCTTCTTGATGATGATTTTTTTTCGTGACATCGATTTATTCTGCTTCTGGAGCAAGCTCCTCGCTTCCTCGATCACGGAGCAAACGTCCGTTTCGGCGCAGTTCGCCAACTCGGCGATTTTATTGAGGCTTTTGCCTTCAGAGAGAAGCTGAAGCACCCTGTCTATACTGAGCAGCATTATGGTAACCCCGGGATTATGTATTATTTGTAGATATACCGACCGCAGTTTGTGCAGTTGATCGTTTTATCGCTTTTTGACGCGTCGAGCGTAAGCGCCGCGGGGATCACGAAATTGCATCCGGTGCACACGTCGCCCGAAACTTCGGCAATTGCAATCCCGTTTTTTGAACTGAGCAGCTTGGAAAATTTGCCCTGGAGCGCCGGATTGAGATCCTTGATAAGTGCGTCAAAATGAGCCTGGTTCAGCTTTATGATTTCTTCAGATTTATCGATATCTGACTTAATCATCTCGATATCATTACCGACCTGTTTTTCCATAGCCGGGAGCTCGGCATCGATTGATGCGAGCGTTTTTTCTTCGGTGTCAATAAGGTCCATCAGGACGATGATTGAATCTTCAAGCGCGTTTTTTTCAGCCCTGACCGTTGTTATTTCGTTGTCGACAGCGGAAAATTCCTTCTGTGTCTGTATTATTGTTTTTTTATGTTCGAGCTTCTTGATTTTTTCTTCACTGACGTGAAGCTCGAGTTCGCCGGTTTTCTGACGGTTCTTAAGTTCCATGATTCGCGACTGGATTTCAGTTCTGGTATTTTTCTTGCCGGCAAGCTCGGTTTTCCAGAAATCAATTGATTTGTTGAACCGTTCGATGTTTTTTCTCTCCTGGAGAATTACCTGCCAGAAAGCCTGGAGCTCTATCATTATTTTAATGTCTTTATTCATCGGCAGTTCGAGGTAACGCTGCTATTGGGGCGCATATGAAGGATATGTTCTGTGTATCACTGATAATTTGTCAAGAAATCTTGATTAATTTTGATAAAAAGAAGAATCGACGTTCATTCAATAAGCATGGAATCGCCATATGAAAAGAAGCGGTATTTCATGTCAACGGCTGTTTTATATGCCTGAAGGACTGTATCTCGCCCGCCAAAAGCGCAGACAAGCATCAGGAGCGTGGACCTGGGGGTATGAAAGTTGGTGATTATTGCATCGATGGATTGTATAGTGTACGGAGGATAGATGAATATGTCTGTTTTACCCCGTCCGGGAATATTCACTCCGTTGCTGAATGTGCTTTCAAGCACCCTGAGCACTGTGGTGCCGACCGCAACGATTCTCCTTCCCTGCCTGCGGGCTGAATTCACCGCTTCAGCCGCATGCTCTGAAAGGTGATATTGCTCGCTGTGCATCCGATGAAGCGAGATGTCACGCACCCGCACCGGCATGAATGTGCCCCATGAAACAAAAAGCGTGCAGTAAACGGTTTCAATACCCCGGGCAGCGATCGTTTCAAGGAGGTTCCCGGTGAAATGAAGTCCGGCGGTGGGCGCAGCGACGGCGCCTGGAGCGCTCGCGAAAACCGTCTGGTAGCGTTCGTGGTCCTCCGCGATGTCTGGCCTTCTGATATATGGAGGCAGTGGCATATGCCCGATCAAATCGAGTATTTCCGGAGTGAGGTGAATGTCGGATTCGATCGTCAGGATTTCGCCGGTTTTTGCAGATATTCTCAATGATATCCCGGGCATCGCTTCAGAATTGACGGTTTCACCGATTTTCAGTCTTTTTGTCCTGTTGCTTATGGCATTCCATGCCGTATCGGATATTTTTTCAATGAGTATGAGTTCGATCCTGGCGCCGGACTGCCGGGTGCAGAAAATCCTCGCTGAAAGGACCCTTGCATCGTTGAGTACCAGCAGGTCGTCTTTTTTCAAAAGATTCGGAAGGTCGAAAAAATGCTTATGATCGTGCTTCCCTGTTTTCCGGTTTAAGATGAAAAGACGGGAGTCTGATCTCTCGGGCAGAGGGTGCTGAGCGATCAATTCTTCCGGAAGTAGAAAATCAAAATCGTCTAAGACGTACATCAGGTCGTAATCTTCAGTAATTTGCGAGATATGTTTCGGGATGGCGGGCGAGCGGTATAATGTCGACAGACGAATAGTAATGTTTAAGGATGTCCCTGTAAGAGCGGCCTTTTTCGGCCATTCCCCTGGCTCCGTACTGGCACAGTCCGACACCATGCCCCCACCCTCTCCCGCGCACAAGAAGACCGTTATCGTTTTTTTCGCAATCCATGTAAAGACTTTTTATTCTATTACCCGGAAAAAGCAACCTGAAACTGTTGCCGGGAATCGAGATTGACCCTGAATCATGGACCACGATGACATCGGTGACCCTGCCGGATTCCTTGTGAAACGTGATGCGCTTGATTTTTCCGATTCTGCCGAATTTCGAACTCACTGCGGAATGAATTTCGTTAAGGCCGAGCTCGACGGTCCACTCTGCTGAAGGAGAGTCCGCGCAATATCCGCATTCTACTCCTTCGAGATAGCCCAGATCAATACCCTTCCATACGTCCGAATCGTTGGCCGTTCTGCCTCCGCAGGTGGAGTGGAAATATGCGCATATCGGTACACCGTCGGCGGAGATGATTTTTCCCGATGTCGACAGGACGGCCTTAGTCGTTCTTTCGTTTTCGGCCGATACGCCCCTGTAAACCTGGAATTTAGTCGTGGCGTCGAGATCATATGGTCCGGCGGATCTCGTGTTCTCCAAGTGGTAGATCGCATATGTCCTGGCGGCTACTGCCTGCGCCTTCAGGGCTTCGAGCGGCCATGATGACGGTATTTCGCTGGGAACAACGCTCAACAGGTATTCGTCAAGCTTCAGTTCGTTTATGACGAGGATTGATTCTCCGGAGGGGTGAATCTCCATGACTCCCCTGTATGGCGCGTCATTTACATGGAGCAAACCGCTGGAAGCCTCTACGGTAACACGTTCACTCATTCTCTCCGGCGCGAATTTGATCGTTTTACCGAGCGAGCGGTGCAGGAGCTCGCCGCTGCGTTTTGAATGTATAATTATTTCTCCGGAGGAGGAGATGGATACGGGCGCATCTGAGCGCGAGAGAAGAATCCTGATCGGTATTTCAGACTCGGCGCTCCTGGGAACGTTGAGCATGTAACCGTCCGGTGCGCTGCAGGAAAACAGAATGCAAAGAACGCCTGCAGCCGATGCTTTCAGGAGATCACGACAATGAGTTATACGCATTGATTACCTCGTCAGTATGAATATCGGAAGACCGGCAGGGAATGATGCTTTAAATTTTTGGGCGCCGTCATATGAGCAGACGGCGCCCAAAAAATGCTTTCAGGCTTTTGGGTGGTATTTTTTATGGATGTTCTGAAGTTTTGTTTTGGCCAGATGGGTGTATATCTGCGTTGTCGAGATATCCATGTGACCGAGAAGCTCCTGAACTGACCGAAGGTCGGCGCCGTTTTCGATGAGATGAGTAGCGAAGGAATGCCTCAGCGTATGAGGGGTAATGTTCTTTTTGATCTTGGTCCTGGCAACGTAATTTTTAAGAAGACGCCATACCGATTTTCTGTTCAGCTTGGATCCTTTCTTGCTGATGAAAAGATACTCGCTTTCGCGCGTGCCCAGAATGTCCTGGCGTGATTCTATCATGTATTTTTTAATAAGACGGAGGGCCTCATCTCCCATGGGTACGATCCGCTCCTTGTTGCCTTTACCGATTATCCTGAGATATGAATTCTCGAAGTCGATCGTCGACGAAGTCAGCTCGATTGCTTCGCTTATTCTCAGGCCGCAGGAATAAAGGAGTTCGAAAATTGTCTTGTCCCGGAGTTCATACAGGTCATTTTCGGATATTGAGCTGAAAAGCCTGTCTACCTCTTTGACTGTCAGGAAATCGGGAAGAGTTTTTTTGATATGAGGTGATTCGATTTTTGATGTGGGATTGTCGAATTCCTGAAAATTGTCAGAGATGAAATTGTAAAACTGCCGTATGGCGGCAAGTGACCGGGCGAGGGTCCTTTCCGAATTTTTTTTCTTGTTTTTCTCGAAAGCGAGGAATTGCTGAATATCTTCTGGAGTGGCGTCCAGCATATCTTTGTTTCTGGTGGAGAGGAATTCGCTGAGCTTTTTCAGGTCATAGGTATAAGAATATACCGAGTTGTCAGATAGTCCCTTTTCCACCTGGAGAAATTTTTTGAATCTGTTTATAGCCTGAACTTCTTTCACTATTGAACTCCTGCATTTTTTTTCACTCCTATTCAGCTATATACCAGATTTCTTGTTTTGATTTCTATTTATTGATTATATCGGAAAATATGTATTATGTCTTAATAAAAATGAAAAAAAATATTTTATGTCTACAAAAGAAAAGTAATATTATTCAATTATTATTGCCAATAATCCTTCTGTATATTCAGTCATATTGACAGTTTGAGGCATAAATAAGGGTTTTGTTATCTGAAAATCATAATTTTTAAATTACGGGAGGGAGGGATTAATAATCTTGCAAAGGGTTGTTTTTCAAGGAGTTTGCTGTTCGGATAGCATTTTTTTCGAAATCAGTTTCAGGAGATCCTTTTACCTTTAATCGGTTTTGAGGATTTAATTGATGGGTTTTTCCCGGTTTTGGCATCGATTATAATAGAACCGTCTTTGAAAACGATTTTTCTCGCGGCGAATTCTGCTACATCAGGCTCGTGTGTGACCATTATTATGGTAATCCCCATCTCCCCATTAAGGCGAGTGAAGAGTTTCATGATGTCTTCCGTGTTTTTTGAATCGAGGTTGCCGGTAGGTTCGTCTGCAAGTATGATCGCAGGATTGGTGATAAGGGCGCGCGCAATGGCGACTCGCTGCTGCTCTCCTCCTGATAGCCGGTTTGGGTGGTGATCCTCTCTCCCTGTCAGGCCGACCATATCCAGAAGTTCCGAAGCTTTTTTCCGGGCCTCGGCGTCCGTAATCCCACCCTTGTAAAAAAGGGGCATTTCTACATTTTCTATGGCCGAAGTTCTCGGAAGAAGATTAAATCCCTGAAAGACAAAGCCGATTTTTCTGTTTCTTATCTCGGCTTTCTGGTCCTTTGTGAGGGAACCGCCCTCGATACCGTCAAGGATATAGGAGCCCGATGACGGAGTATCAAGAAACCCGAGAATATTCATGAATGTGGATTTGCCTGAACCTGAGGCACCCATAATCGCCATGTATTCTCCCCTCTTGACATCGATTGAAATGTTGTCAAGAGCCCTTATTTTCACCTCGTCGCTGAGGTAATAAGTCTTGGACAATCCGCGAACCTGGATGATATTACTCATCGTTTTCCTGCGTGACTTTTATGAGTATTTCGTCACCCTTTTTGAGGTTTTTGGTTATCTCTGTGTATTGGTTGCCGATGAGGCCGGTTTCGACCCTGACCCTCTCAACCGGGAGCGAGGATACGATTGACTTTTTCTTGCGCCAGACAAACTTGTTCATGTCTTCGTATTCCTTCCCGGTAGGCGACACGAGAAATGCCTGGTTGAGGACCCTCAGAACGTTTTTTTTGTTTCTCACTATTACGATTGCAGAAGCGTTCATGCCCGGTTTTAGTTTTTCGTTGTCGTTGTTGCAAAGGACATTGGCCTGGTAACTCGTAATGCCTGACTTGATAATCGGGTTTATGTTCACGAACTGGATTGTGCCCCTGAATTTTTGTTCGGGAAACGCGCTTACCGTGAATTCGACAGCCTGTTGTTCCTGAACATAGCCGATATCCGACTCATCGACGTCAATTATAAGGTTCATTGTTTTCAGGGTGGGAGCCAGCTTGAAGGCTTCCTGGTTGGTGTTTATCGGAGAATTGACCGCAACAAGAACATTTATGACAATACCGTCGATGGGCGAATAAATGATGGTTTTATCCTTGTCGGATTTCGCCTGATCATATTCGATTTTGATCTGCTTGAACTTGTAAAAAATTGATTTATAGTTGAATTCCTCGTTTTCCATCCCCTGCTTTGATATAAGGTTTTCATTGTACATGCTTTTTTTGGATTCGAGGTCCCTCTCCGCTTTTTGCAGCTCCAGATAAGCTGCATCATATTTGGCTTTCATTTTTTCGAGGTTCTGGTCAATGGTCGTCGAGTCGAATTTAGCCAGGACCTGCCCTTTTTTGACGGTGGCGTTTATTTTTGTGTTTACCGATGAGATAACTCCGCTCATTTTACTCAGGACTATGTTCATCCTGTTAACCTGGACCGTGCCCGATGCAGATATGGTTTTCTGGATGTCCCCGAATTTTATTCTCTCATATTCATATCTGATGATCTTTTCCTCTCCGCATGAACGGTAGGCAATAATGATTACGAGAACAAATAAAGCAATAATCAGCGGGATCCTGAATTTTTTGATTATTTCTAAGGCAGTTTGCATAGGTATTCTTCCTCGAGACCTATTTTTATAGCTAATTGGGCAATAGTCAACAGATATTGGTATTTTGTATTGATATAACCGATCTCGGCCGATATTACCCGCATTTGTGAATCCTGGAGATCAAGTAACGATATCGTGCCGGATTCGTAGCTTTTACTCGCCAGCTGATAATTTTTCTTCGCATTTTCAATTATCAGTTCAGACATTTGAAGCTGTTTCTGCAGTTCCTCAAGCGACCTCATGTCGTCCAGAATCATGTTTTCAAGATTGATCTGGGTCTGTCTCTCCTGATATATATCCTTGTTGAAGTTGGTGATGGCGGCATCAACTCTTGAAGATATTGCCCCGCCTGTGTATATCGGCAGCCGAATCCTGAGAGATGGGGCTATTTTGATCTGCCAGTTTTCTTCATCGATGAATCCCTTCAAAGAATCATTTCGGTACACGGACTTGTTTTCATATCCGAAGAGGAAATATAATTCGATCCTGGGATATCGTTCGGCCCTCTCGATCTCGATTTTATATTTAGAGATAAGCTTGTTGATCTGTATGGTCTGAAGATCGGTATTGTAGATGTTCGCGAGCTTGACAAGCTCTTCATATGTGTATTTCAGCCCAGGGAGCTTCTCAATTTCGACAGGCAAAAAGTCTTGGCCGATTACCTTTATTCCCATTGCCATGTTCAATTTCATGCTTGCCGTGCGGAGGCTGTTTTTCGCCTTTTCATAATCAAGGATAGCTTCTGCGTTGCCAACCTCGGCCTTGCTCACGTCGAGAATCGGGCGCTGACCGCTTTTGAAAAGTTTCTGGGTAAGTTCCAGCTTATTCTTGTTGTTGTCGTAGAGTTTTTTCCTCAGTGTCAGGTTTTCGCGAGCCATAAGAAAATTATAGTAGGCCCTTTTTACGTTGTATATGATGTCGTTTTTGACCTTCACCTGGTTGATTTTTGATAGATCAAGCGAGGTCCGGGCAGCCTGTGTCTGTTTAATTTTTTTATGATCGTAAAGGCTGTACGAGGCGGCAAGTCCCAGCTGGATGCCGATATCAGTGTCCTTACCGGCTATGGTCGAATCGGATGTGGCATCCAGATTGTATTCTTTTGTCTCAATCTGTCCGGCAATCTGAATGCTGTTCTGAGCCTTTATTGTACGGTAATCTGCAACCGCTTTTTTCCAGTTTTCATTGGAAATTTGCAGATCAGGATGATTTTGCAGGGCGATATCGATGCATTCCTTTATGGTAGTTATTTTCCCCTGTGCATTCGAT
>Ga0116154_10003861_pt1 | contig 10380 bp, 8 predicted proteins | sample AD_UKC030_MetaG_FD_89898 | JGI IMG/M metagenome (GOLD analysis project Ga0116154, IMG submission 89898) | Active sludge microbial communities of municipal wastewater-treating anaerobic digesters from USA - AD_UKC030_MetaG | ecosystem: Engineered > Bioreactor > Anaerobic > Digestate | place: USA...
CGGCCGGCGGTCGGCGCAAAGAGCTCGGCGTCGCCGCGGACTTGCGCGGGCGGCGGGGGCGGCGGCGGGCGGCGAGGCGGCTCCGCCGTCACCTGGATCTTCAGGAACCGCTCTGTGAAGGTAGACTGGATGTCGCGCATGAGGTCCTCGAACATCTCGAAGGCCTCGCGCTTGTACTCGACGAGCGGATCCTTCTGCCCGTACGCCCGGTACTGAATGGCGTTCCGCAGCTGGTCCAGGTCGTACAGGTGGTCCTTCCACTTCTCGTCCAGCACGGCGAGCATGACCTGGGAGAGGATCTGCCCGTCCACGTCGGGGAGGTTGATCTTCCGGCCGAACTCGCGGAGGTACTCCACCTTCCGGTGAAACGCCGCCTCCCCCTCCGCCTGCGCGGCCGCGACGATGGCGTCGAGGTCCGGCGTGGACGCGGCGGCGGTCACCGGCTCCGGCGCCACCAAGTACTGCAGCGCGAGCGAGGAGCGGAGCCCCTCGCGGTCGAAGTCCTCCGGACGGCTGGCATCGCCCAGGAAATCCCGGACGGCCCGCCCCAGCGCGGACTCGATCATCCGGCGACTCTCCGCCTTCAGCTCCTCGCCCTTCTCGAGCGCGAAGAAGCGCAGGGAGTAGACCACCTCGCGCTGCTGGTTCATCACGTCGTCATACTCGAGCAGCCGTTTCCGGGTCTGGAAATTCTGCAGCTCGACCCGCTTCTGGGCCTGCTCGATGGCGCGGGTGATCAGCGCGCCGGTGATGACCTCCCCCTCCTCCGAGCCGCTGCGGTCCATCCAGGCCGCGATCCGGTCAGAACCGAACATCCGCATCAGGTCGTCTTCCAGCGAGAGGAAGAAGACCGACTGGCCCGGGTCGCCCTGGCGGCCGGAGCGGCCGCGCAGCTGGCGGTCGATGCGCCGGGACTCGTGCCGCTCGGTCCCGACGATCTGGAGGCCGGCCTCCTCGGTGGTCAGGTCGAGGTCCTGGCCGAGCTTGATGTCGGTGCCGCGGCCGGCCATGTTCGTCGCGATCGTGATCGCGTCACGCTGCCCCGCCCCGGCCACGATCTCCGCCTCGCGCTGGTGGTACTTGGCGTTCAGCACCTCATGCTTGAGCCCTCGGCGCTTGAGCATCTTGCTCAGCGTCTCGGACACCTCCACCGTCACGGTGCCGATGAGGACCGGCAGCCCGAGGCCGTGGAGCCGCTCCACCTCGTCGGCGATGGCGTTGTACTTCTCCCGGCGGCTCTTGTAGATCAGGTCGGGCTTGTCCGTCCGGCGAATCGGCTGGTTCGTCGGAATGACGATGACGTCCAGTCCGTAGATGGTGTAGAACTCGGTCTCTTCCGTCTCGGCGGTGCCGGTCATGCCCGAGAGCTTGTCGTACATCCGGAAGTAGTTCTGGATGGTGATGGTGGCGAGGGTCTGCGTCTCGCCCTTGACCTGCACCCCCTCCTTGGCCTCGACGGCCTGGTGCAGGCCGTCGGCCCACCGGCGCCCGTGCATGGTGCGCCCGGTGAACTCGTCCACGATCAGGACCTGCCCCTCGACCACCAGGTAGTCGACGTCCCGCTCGTAGAGGGCGTGCGCCTGCAGCAGCTTGTGGATGCTGTGCAGCTTCTCGCTCTTCGTGGCGTACTCCGCCTCGATCAGGCGACGGGCCTCCACGCGCTGTTCCGGCGTGCGCTCGGTGTCTTTCTCGACGTCGTGGATGGCCTGCGAAATGTCGGGGACGATGAACAGCCCCGGATCGTTCGGGGACATCATCTCGGCGCCCCGTTCGGTCAGGTGGACCGAGTGGCCCTTTTCGTCGAGGACGAAATAGAGATTGTCCTCCACGTCCCGCATCTTCTGCTGGCGGATCGGGAGCTTGCGGTCGGCGATCGCGTCCAGCTGGGTCCGCTGGAGGAGCGCCTTGACCCCCGTCTCGTTCAGCATCTTGAGCAGCTTCTTGTTCTTCGGCATGCCGAGGTGGGCCTGGTAGAGCCGGATGCCGGCGTCCACCTGCGCCTTCGGATCCTTGAGCAGCTCCTCCGCCTCGGTCAGCAGCTGGTTGACCACCGCCGTCTGCTTGCGGACCAGTTCCGCCACCGGCCGGTTGTGCTGGGCGTAGGTGTCATCCTCGGCGTTGCCGGCGGGGCCGGAGATGATGAGCGGGGTGCGGGCCTCGTCGATCAGGATCGAGTCCACTTCGTCGATGATGGCGTAGGCGTGCGGGCGCTGGACCCGCTGCTCGACGCCGAACACCATGTTGTCGCGGAGGTAGTCGAAGCCGAACTCGTTGTTGGTCCCGTACGTGATGTCGGCGGCGTACGCGGCCTTCCGCTCGGGGGAGCTGGGCTCGGTGTCGTCGAGCACGGCCACGGTCAGGCCGAGCCAGTTGTAGAGATGGCCCATCCACTGGCTGTCGCGACGGGCCAGGTAGTTGTTGACGGTGACCAGGTGGGCCCCGCGGCCGGCGAGCGCGTTGAGGTACAGCGGGAGCGTGGCGACGAGGGTCTTGCCCTCGCCGGTGGCCATTTCGGCGATCTTGCCCTGGTGCAGCACGACGCCGCCGATGAGCTGCACGTCGTAGTGCACCATGTCCCAGCGGAGCTCCCGGCCGGTGACCATGACGGTGGTGCCGGCCAGGCGGCGGGCCGCCTCGCGGACGGTGGCGTAGGCCTCGGGCAGCAGCGCGTCGAGCTCGCTCGCCAGCGCCTTCTTGTAGTTGGCCTCCAGCTCGTGGAAGCGGGTCTCGAGGCGGTCGCGCTCGTGCGGGTCCTCGCACTGGTGCTTGGCCTGCCGCACCTCCTCGAGTTCCGCCTGCGCCGGCCCCAGGCGTTCCGCCAGCCGGGCGCGGAAGAGGGCCGTCTGCCCCTGGATGGCCTCGTTTGGCAATCCCGCCAGCCGTGCTTCTTCCTGCTTGATGGCCTCGACCAGCGGGCGGATCTTCTTCATTTCCCGGTCGTACTGCGTCCCGAAGACCGCCCGCACCAATTGCTTGATCATTCCTGTCCGTTCCTGTACAGCCCCTCGGCCGCGATGTATTTCGCGACCGCTGCGGGGACGAGATAGCGAATCGAGCGTCCGGCGGCGACGCGCTGCCGGATGGCCGTCGAGGAGATCTCGACGGCGGGTGCCTCCACGACCGCGTGGAGGAAGGGATGCGAGGGGCGCGGCGCGCCGGCCCGCGTGAAGGCGACGAGCCGGGCCAGGCCGGGGAGCGCCGCCGCCTCGTGCCACTGGTCGAGGTCCGCGGCGGCATCGGCGCCAAGCAGGACGACGAACTCCCGGCCCGGCTCGCGGGCCCGGAGGGTCCGGAGCGTCTCCACCGTGTACGAGGGACCGGCGCGCTCGGCTTCGCACCGCTCCACCGACAACCCGGCCTCCCCCTCCACGGCGGCAGCCACCATGGCCACCCGCTGCGCGGCGCTCGCCAGGTGCCGCCCCCGCTTCAGCGGCTGCGCTCCCGTCGGCATGAACCGCAGCTCCTCGAGCCCGAGTGCCTCGGCCACCGCCTGGCCGACGATCAGGTGCCCCAGATGGATCGGGTCGAACGACCCTCCCAGCAAACCGATCATCGGTTCAGCCGCCGGTGGCCGGACAGATCTTGTCGAGATTCTTCGTATCCGGATGGTACTGTCGCAGCGCCCCGCACATCTCCGCGGCGTCCTCGAGGTATCCCAGCTGCTGGTACGTGGTCACGAGCTGGACCAGCGCCTGCTGCGCCGACGGTGTGTTCGGATAGGTGGCCACGAGCGCCTTCATGTACAGGATGGCGGAATCGAACGCCTTGTTGCGCAGGTAGTACCGCGCGTTCTCCCATTCCTTGTACGCCAGCTTGGCCTGCAGGTCCGCCAGCTGCGTGCGCCCCTTCGCGGCGGCGGGGGAATCGGGATAGCGATTCAGCAGCTCGGTGAAAGTGGCGATGGCGGACTGGCCGTAGCTCGGATCGAGCTGGGGCTTCTTCCAGAGCGTGGCGTAGGCGTCGCCGGCGCGGTAGAGGGCATCGGGCGCGAGCGGATTGCTCGGGTACTCGTCGGACACCTTCCGGAACTCCCGGACCGCCTGCAACTGGCTGCCGGAGCCGAAATACGACTCGCCGAGATAGAAATGCGCCTGCGGAATCCGGGGGTCGGCGGGCGTGAACTCGAGCAGCACGCGCTGGAACGTCTCCGATGCAGAATGGAAGGCGCCCTGCCGGAACTGCTTCAGGCCCACCTGCCAGAGGGAGTCGGCCTTCTGCTTCGCGAGCTCGGGGTCCACCGGCGCCGGCCCGAGGTTGGGTGCGGACGCCCCCCCGCCCAACTTGCAGGCGGCGAGCGCGAGCATCCCACACACCAGCAATGACCGAAGCGTCATGGTATTCCCGTCGAAAGTGAGTCCGGCCCGTCGGCCGAGACCAGCGCATTGAGCCGGGCGGCGGCGAGGACGGACAGCGAGTCCGACCGTTCGCCGCTCGACAGCACGGTCTGGTACGCCAGGGCCGCCCCGACCAGATCGCCCTGTCGCATCCGCGCGTCCCCTAGTCCGAGCATCGCGGAGCGGCCCAGCGGGGTCGTGGAATCCACGCCGGTGGCGCTCCGGAACCACGCCTCGGCGCTGTCCGGCGCCGAGGTGAGCTGGGACGAGCCGAGGCGAAAGAAACAGCTCACCAGGCCGGTCTCCGCGGAGGGGCTTCCTGAACGCCCGGAGCGCCGAAGCGCGGACTGATAGAGCGGCACCGCCCCGCCGCACTCGCCGCTGCCAGCCAGCGCATCGGCCTGCCGGACCAGGAGCGAATCCACGGTGCGGGCGTCGGTGGCCGCGGCCAGCGCCGCGGCGAAATCGGAGGACGCCACCGGCCCGTCCGCGACCTGCATCAGGCTGAGCGCGTGGCGGCCCAGGGGGCGGTCAGGTGCCACGGCCCGGAGGGCCTCCACGGCCTCCGCCAGCGCCCCATCGTCCCGGCGGCGCTCCGCGGCCACGATGACGAGGTCGAGCCCTTCTGCGGCCTCGCCGGTCCGCTCCGGCGCAATCTGGGCCAGCGCGCGATAGGCTGCGGTGGCCTCGCGCAATTGCCCCAGCCGCAAGGCGGTGGCGCCGACCTTGGCCCAGACCCGCGCCGACGGCTCCGTTTCCGCGATGGGGGCGTAGGCGGCGAGCGCCTCCTGGTAGCGGCCCTCGGCGTAGGAGCGGTCGCCGGCCCCTTCGGGGCCTCCGCTCGGACCACAGGCGCACAGGACGACGGCTGCGATACCACGGCCCAGCCGGGATCCACGCTTCATCGGGCCCCGCGGCTCAGCATGGCCAGGTACGCCTCCACCCGGGCATCCTCCGGCCGGCGGGTCAGGCAGTCCCGCCAAACCTCCTCGGCGCCGGGGGCGTCGCCGGAGAGGTAACGGGCCAGGCCGAGGAGGGCGAGCGCGTCGAGAAAGTTCGGCCGCGTCCGGACCACGAGCTCCAGTTCCTCGCGCGCCTCGAGCGTCTGCCCCGCCTCCAGCATCAGGCGCGCGAGGCGGTAGCGCAGGTCGGGGAACTTCGGGCCGAGCCTGGTGGCGATGGTCAGCTGTTCGATGGCCGGCTCCAGCGCCCCGAGCTCCGCATAGGCCTCGGCCACCGCCGCGTGCAGGTTGGCCAGGCGCCCGGCGGCGTGCGCAGGAAGCCCCGCGGTGAGCAGCTCGCCCTGCTGCGCCAGCTGGAACGACGCCTCCGCCTCCTCGCGACGCCCCAGGTCCATGAGGATCATGCCGCGGTGGATCAGGGCCTCGAGATAGCGCGGATTGAGCGCGAGGGCCCGGTCGAATTCCACCAGTGCCTTGGCCGGCAGGCTGAGCAGCGAGTACGAGACACCGAGCAGGTGGTGGACGTCCGCGAACGCGCGGCCGCCCGCCACGACCTCTTCGAGGAGAAATGCCGCGCCGCGGTAGTCCTGCATGGCGAACCGCTCGCGCGCCTGCTGGATCAGGTGCTCAGGGCTGACGTTCATCGAACTCCCGGGCCGGCTGTTCATGGCCGGCCGATGGAGGCATACGCGAACCCGAGGGCGCGCAGGCGTGCCGGGTCGTAGAGATTGCGTCCGTCCACGAGCACGTGCCCCGCCATGTCCGCGCGGAGCCGCTCGAAGTCGGGGTTGCGGTACACCAGCCATTCGGTGACCACCACCAGCGCGTCGGCGCCGTGGGCCGCCGCGTAGGGGTCGGCCGCGTACGTGATCCGACCCCCGAAGTGCCGTCGGGCGTTATCCATGGCATGAGGGTCATGCGCCTGGACGCGCGCCCCGCCCGCCAGCAGCCCCTCGATGAGCGGGATGGCTGGGCTCTCGCGGATGTCGTCGGTCTCCGCCTTGAAGGCAAGACCCCAGAGTCCCACCGTCTTCCCGCCGAGCTCGCCCGCGAGCGCAGCGGAGACCTTGGCGAGCAGCACCTGTTTCTGCCGCTGGTTGACCGCCTCGACCGCCTCCAGCAAGTCGGCAGACGCCCCGACCTGGCGCGACGTCCGGATCAGCGCCTTGACGTCCTTCGGGAAGCAGGCGCCGCCGTAGCCGGGACCCGGGAAGAGAAACGCCGGCCCGATGCGCTGGTCGGTGCCGATTCCCCGCCGGACGCTGGTGACGTCCGCTCCGACCCGTTCGCAGAGGTTGGCGACCTGGTTCATGAACGAGATGCGCGTGGCCAGCATCGCGTTGGCGGCGTACTTGGTGACCTCGGCCGACGGAATATCCATGAAGAGGATCCGGTCGCTCTTCCGGAAGAAGGGTCCGTACAGCTGGGCCATCACCTCGCGGGCGCGATCATCCTCTACGCCCACCACCACCCGGTCGGGGTGCATGAAATCCTCGACCGCCGCTCCTTCCTTCAGGAACTCCGGGTTCGCGCAGAGCGAGAACGGCAGCTTCGACTCGGCGCGAATCACGCGACGCACCCGCTCCGCGGTGCCCACCGGCACCGTGGACTTGGTGGCGATCACTTTCGGGCCGTTCAGGTGCTGGCCGATGACGCGCGCCACGTCGAGCACGTGGTGGAGGTCCGCCGAGCCGTCCTCGCCTGCCGGCGTCCCCACGGCGATGAACACCACATCCGCCCGCTCGACCGCCGCCCCGATGTCGGTGGTGAACGCCAGCCGCCCTTCCTCCTGGTTGCGGCGCACCAGCGGCTCCAGCCCCGGCTCGTAGATCGGGAGCTCGTTCCGCCGCAACCCCGCCACCTTCCCTTCGTCCACGTCGGCGCAGACCACGTCGTTGCCGGTCTCGGCAAAACAGGCCCCGGCCACCAGGCCGACATATCCGCTCCCGACGACGGTCACCCGCACGGCAACTCAGTCCCTCGGCATGACGTGACGGGTGTCCACCACCAGCCGAGCGTGTCGCTTGACCAGGCGGTAATCGATGGCGGTGTGGTCGGTCACCACCATGACGCAGTCGGCCGACTTCAGCCGCTCCGCCGTGAGCGGGACCGAGTGCACCGTCTTGCCGTCCTCGAGGTAGCTCGCCACGTGCGGGTCGTGGAATTCCACGTGCGCGCCCTGCTGTTCGAGGAGCTTGATGATGTCGAGCGCGGGGCTCTCCCGGAGGTCGTCGATGTCCCGCTTGTAGGCGACGCCGAGGATCAGGATCGTGCTGCCCCGCACCGAGCGGCTCACGCCGTTGAGGGCGTCGGCCACCTTCCGCACCCAGAACATCGGCATCTCGGTGTTGACCTCACCCGCCAGGTCGATGAACCGGGTCTTGTAGTTGAGCCCGCGCATCTTCCACGCGAGGTAATGCGGGTCGATCGGGATGCAGTGCCCGCCCAGGCCGGGGCCCGGCAGGAACTTCATGAAGCCGAACGGCTTCGTCGCCGCCGCCTCGATGACTTCCCAGACGTCCACGCCGAGCTTGTCGCAGACGATGGCGGTCTCGTTGACGAGACCGATGTTCACGCTGCGGAACGTGTTCTCCAGGATCTTGACCAGTTCGGCCGCCTCCGGCGACGAGACCGGCACCAGCGTGTCGATGGCGGGCTGGTACAGCGCCTCGGTGACCTTGAGGCAGTCGGGCGTGATGCCGCCGATGACCTTCGGCGTGTTCCGCGTGCCGTACACCGGATTGCCCGGATCCACGCGCTCGGGGCTGAACGACAGGAAGAAGTCGGTCCCGACCTTGAGGCCGGTGCTCTCGAGGGCCGGCAGCATCAGTTCCCGCGTCGTGCCGGGGTAGGTGGTGCTCTCCAGGATGACCGCCTGGCCCTTCCGGAGGGTCCGGCGCACCGACTCGGTGGAGGCCTGGATGTAGCTGACGTCAGGGTCCTTGAACTTCGAGAGCGGCGTCGGCACGCAGATCGAGATGGCGTCGGGCTCGCCGAGCCGGCCGAGGTCGGTGGTCGCCTCGAACCGCCCGCTCGCCAAGACCTCCTGCAGCGCTTCATCGGAGATGTCCTTGACGTGCGAGCGGCCGGCGTTGAGGCCGTCGACGACCTTCGGCAGGATGTCGAATCCGAGCACCTTGTACCCGGCGCGGGCGAGTTCGATGACGAGCGGCAGACCGACGTAGCCGAGCCCGACGACGCCGAAGAGCGCCTCGCGGCGTTCGGCCTTCTTGATCAGAGTCTGTGCGGTAGTCATGGTCATCCCTGGTAAAACTCCCGGACGGCCGCGATGACCGCGTCCGTTTGCGCTGAGGTGAGTTCAGGATAGATCGGCAGCGAGACCACCTCGGCGGTGGCCCGCTCCGTGATCGGCAGCGCGCCGGCCCGGACGCCGAGGTACTCGAAGCAGGGCTGGAGGTGCAGCGCCAGCGGGTAGTACACCTTGTGCCCGATCCCGCGGGACTTGAGGTGCGCCAGCAGGGCCTCGCGCCGCTCGGCGCGGATGGTGTACTGGTGGAAGATGTGTTCGTTGGCCGGGTCCACCGGCGGCGGAGTCACACCCGCGATGCCGGCGAAGGCCGCCGTGTACAGCGCGGCGATGTCCCGCCGCCGTGCACCCCACGCCGCCAGGTAGGGGAACTTGGCCAGCAGCACCGCGGCCTGGATCGAGTCGAGCCGGCTGTTGAGGCCGACCTCGTCGTGGTAATACTCGCGTGCGCCGCCATGGAGCCGCTCCCGGCGCAGCCGATCGGCCAGGGTGTCGTCCTGGGCCACCATCATCCCGCCGTCGCCCCAGGCACCGAGGTTCTTGGTCGGGAAAAAGGAGAACGAACCCACCGTCCCCAGCTCGCCGGCGGCCCTCCACTGCCCGTCCACCTTCCGCCGGGCTCCGATGGCCTGCGCGGCGTCCTCGATGAGCATCAGGCCGTGCTTGTTCGCGAGCGCGGCGAGGGCGCCGACGTCCGCCATCTGCCCAAAGATGTGGACCAGCACGATGGCCCGGGTCCGGGGCGTGATGGCGGCCTCGACCGCGGCCGGATCGACGTTGAACGTGCCGGGCTCGATGTCGGCGAAGACGGGGCGTCCACCGGCGTTGTGGATGGCACCCGCGGTGGCGAAGAAGGTGAAGGCGGGGGCGATGACCTCGTCGCCAGGCTTCAGTCCGAGCGCCCGGAGGGGAATCAGCAGGGCGTCGGTACCGCTCGCGCAGGCGATGCCGTGCTTGGCGCCCGACAGCCGCGCCACCTGCACCTCAAGCTGGCCGACCTCCGGCCCCATGATGAAGCCCTGGCGCTCGATGACGCTCATGACGGCTGGCAGGACGGCGTCCTTGATGCCCTGGTGCTGGGCGACGAGATCAAGCAGCGGGACGTTCACCGGATGAGCCCTCGAAAGGCGGGTGGCTCGGCCACCCGCCGGTAGGACAGCTATAACCTACGATAACCAATAAAGTTAGCCCTGCTGGGTGGGAGAATCAACGCGACGCAGCAGCCCCCTGTCCTCGCGGTAGCGAGCCCCGCAGGCGCCGCAGGCGGCCGCCCCCTCGACCAACGCCAGCCGCACCCCGCACTGGCACATCCAGCCGATCCGGCGGGCCGGCATCCCGACCACCAGGGCGTAGTCGGGCACCTCGCCACGGACCACCGCCCCGGCCCCGACGAAGCTGTAGGCTCCGAGGGTGCTCCCGCAGATGATCGTGGCGTTGGCCCCGATCGTGGCGCCACGCCGGACGACGGTCGGCAGGTACTCGGCCTTCCGCGACACATGACTCCGGGGATTGATCACGTTCGTGAAGACGCAACTGGGGCCGCAGAACACGTCGTCCTCGAGCTCCACCCCTTCGTAGATCGATACGTTGTTCTGGATCTTCACGTTGTTCCCGATCCGGGTCCGCGGCATCACGACGACGTTCTGCCCCAGGTTGCAGCGCTCACCGATCACCGCGCCGGGCATGACGTGGCTGAAGTGCCAGATCTTGGTGCCGGCGCCGACGATGGCGCCGTCGTCGACGTAGCTCGATTCATGGACGAAGTAGTCGGGCATGGGGGCGTCCGTCAGCGGGGAGGAGGGAGGTGGTCGGCGCC
>Ga0116154_10003865_pt1 | contig 10371 bp, 5 predicted proteins | sample AD_UKC030_MetaG_FD_89898 | JGI IMG/M metagenome (GOLD analysis project Ga0116154, IMG submission 89898) | Active sludge microbial communities of municipal wastewater-treating anaerobic digesters from USA - AD_UKC030_MetaG | ecosystem: Engineered > Bioreactor > Anaerobic > Digestate | place: USA...
ATCGCCGCCTTCGCTATCGCCTTTCTGTTCGCCGAGGATGGCGCCGCCCATCTGACGCCTTATCTCGACGTTCCCTCGCTGCGCATGGCCGCCGCCTTCGGTGGTCTGTTCCTGATCACCTTGTTGCTCGGCGGCCTGATCGGCCTCGTTGCTACGCACCTGGTGGATTACACCGGGCTTACCGGGACAGACCGGGTGCTGGGCATGGTCTTCGGGCTGGGGCGCGGCGCGGTGGTGATCGCCATTCTGGTGCTGGCGGCGGGGCTGACGCCCCTGCCCAAGGATCCCTGGTGGCAGCAATCGCGATTGTTGCCGCACTTCCAGGAGACCGCCCTGCGGCTGCGCGGCTGGCTGCCGCCGGAACTGGCCCAGAACTTTCGTTTTTGAGCGCGTTTCCCAACGACGGCGACCGCCGTCCCTTGCGGCAGGTACTCGCGGATGTGTGGAATCATCGGTATCGCAGGGCGTGGTCCGGTCAACCAGAGTCTGTTTGACGGGTTGACGGTATTGCAACATCGCGGTCAGGACGCGGCGGGCATCGTCACCTGCGATGATGGCCGCCTGTTCCTGCGCAAGGATAATGGCCTGGTGCGGGACGTGATCCGCACCCGCCACATGCGCGACCTGCACGGCAACACGGGCATTGGCCATGTTCGCTATCCGACCGCCGGCAGTTCGGATTCTGCCGAAGCCCAGCCGTTCTATGTCAATTCGCCGTTCGGCGTCACTCTGGCGCACAACGGCAATCTGACCAACGCCGCCCAGCTCAAGGATGAACTGTTCCGGTCCGACCGGCGCCACATCAACACCAACTCCGACTCGGAAATCCTGCTCAACGTGTTCGCCCACGAATTGCAGCAGCGTTCCCGGCTGTCGGTGGATGCCGAGGACATTTTCGCGGCGGTGGCGGCAGTGCATCGGCGGGTGCGGGGCGCTTACGCCGCCGTGGCGCTGATCGTCGGCTTCGGGCTGGTGGCGTTCCGCGATCCGTATGGCATCCGGCCGCTGGGGTTTGGCCGCCGCGAGACCGAGGAGGGTATGGAGTATATGGCCGCCTCCGAGAGCGTGGCGCTGGACGCGCTGGATTTTCGGCGCATCCGCGACGTGGCCCCCGGCGAGGCGGTGCTGTTTGATCTGGACGGACGCCTCCATACCCGCCAATGCGCCGACACTCCGATCTATTCGCCCTGCATTTTCGAGTACGTCTACCTGGCCCGGCCCGATTCGATCATGGATCAGGTGTCGGTGCACAAGGCCCGGCTGCGGATGGGCGAGCATTTGGCCGAGAAGATTCTGCGGGTCTGGCCGGACCAGGACATTGACGTGGTGATTCCGATCCCTGATACCAGCCGCACTGCCGCCCTGCAAATGGCCTCGATTCTGGGCCTCAAATATCGGGAAGGCTTCATCAAGAATCGCTACATCGCCCGGACCTTCATCATGCCGGGTCAGAAAACCCGCCGGAAATCGGTGCGGCAAAAACTGAATGCGATTGATCTGGAATTTCGCGGCAAGAATGTGCTGCTGGTGGACGACTCCATCGTGCGCGGCACCACGTCCGGGGAAATCATCCGCATGGCTCGTGAAGCCGGCGCGCATAAAGTCTACTTCGCTTCGGCGGCGCCGCCGGTGCGCTACCCCAACGTCTACGGCATTGACATGCCCGCCGCCCGCGAGCTGATCGCCCACGGCCGCACCGAGGAGGAAGTGGCGCGGGCCATCGGCGCCGATCATCTGATCTTCCAGGACCTGACCGATCTGGAGGAAGCGGTGCGGCGCGGCAATCCGGAACTCAAACGCTTCGATTCGTCCTGCTTCACCGGCGAGTACGTGACCGGCGATATTGATCGGGATTATCTCGATGATTTGGCGCGGGAACGGGCCGACTCCGCCAAGCTGGGCCGGCGCAGCACCGACAACGCCATTATTGATCTGCACAACCAATGAACCACTGCGATGATCCCGCTGAACTCGGTTTCGCCAGCCTGGCGGTGCGCGCCGGTCAGGTGCGCACGCACGAGGGCGAACACGCCGAGCCGTTGTTTCTCACTTCCAGCTTCGTATTCGCCAACGCGGCCGAAGCTGCCGCCCGTTTCAGCGCCGGCGAGGGCAACATCTATTCCCGCTTTACCAACCCGACGGTGCGAACGTTTCAGGACCGTCTGGCGGCGCTGGAAGGCGGCGAAGCCTGCATCGCCACCGGTTCCGGGATGGCGGCGATTCTGGCCACCTGCATGGCGCTGCTGAACAGCGGCGACCATATCGTTTCGGCCAGCGGCGTGTTCGGCAGCACCATTTCGCTGTTCAATCAGTATCTCAGCAAATTTGGCGTTACTACGACTTACGTGCCGTTGAGCGATCCCGCCGCCTGGGCCGCCGCCATCCGTCCAGAAACCCGGTTGTTCTATCTGGAAACGCCGTCTAATCCGCTGATGGAACTGGCCGATATTCAAGCCCTGGCTGATCTGGCCCATGCCCATAACATTTTACTGGTGGTGGACAACTGCTTCTGCACGCCGGCGCTGCAACAGCCGTTCAAACTGGGCGCGGATCTGGTGATTCACTCCGGCACCAAGTATCTGGACGGGCAGGGGCGTTGTGTCGGCGGCGCGGTGGTGGGCGACGCTCAGCGGGTCGGCAAGGACATCTTCGGCTTCCTGCGCACTGCCGGTCCCAGTCTGAGTCCGTTCAACGCCTGGGTATTTCTCAAGGGTTTGGAAACGCTGGACCTGCGGATGCGCGCCCACAGCGCGGCGGCGCTGCACCTGGCGCACTGGCTGGAAACCCAGCCGGCGGTGGAGCGGGTCTACTATCCCGGTCTGCCTTCGCATCCGCAGCATGAACTGGCGAAACGGCAGCAGAGCGGTTTTGGCGGCATTGTGTCTTTCGAGGTGCGCGGCGGGCGGGAAGCGGCCTGGCAACTCATTGACGCCACCCGGCTGATTTCGATCACCGCCAATCTGGGGGATGCTAAATCCACCATCACCCATCCTGCCACGACCACGCATGGCCGGCTGACGCCTGCAGAACGGGAGCGCGCCGGTATTCGGGAGGCGCTGGTGCGGATTTCGGTGGGGCTGGAAACGGTGGCGGACGTGCAAGCCGATCTGGAGCGTGGTTTGCGGCAGCTCGCCCCTCTCCCCCGGCCCCTCTCCCACGAGGGGAGAGGGGAGTAAATGATCAAAGCGATCACTTTTGACCTGGACGATACTCTGTGGGAGATCTGGCCGGTGGTGGAGCGGGCTGAGGACCTGTTGCATGACTGGCTGGCGGCGCGTTACCCCCGCATCCCGGCGCGGTTCACGCCGCTGGAGTTGCGGGAACTGTCGGATGAAGTGAGCGCCGCCCGCCCGGAACTCGCCCATGACCGCACCCTGCTGCGTAAGGAGGCGTTAGGGCTGGCGGCGCGGCGAGCGGGTTATGCGGAGTTTGATGTCGAAGGGGCGTTTGCGGTGTACTTCATCGCCCGCAACGCGGTAGAACCGTTCGCCGAGGTGCGGCCCACGCTGGAGCGACTGGGCCAACGTTATACCCTGGCGTCGCTCTCCAACGGTAATGCGGACCTGCGGCTGATCGGCCTGGACGATTTGTTCAGCCTCTCGCTCAACGCGATTGAGGTGGGTGCGGCCAAGCCGGAACCGCTGATGTTTCAGGAAATCTGCCGGTTGCTGCGGGTGTCGCCTGACCAGATTGTGCATGTCGGCGATGACCCGGAACATGACGTGCAAGGTGGCCGGAACGCCGGTTTTCGCACGGTGTGGGTCAATCGCACCGGCCGGGACTGGCCCGGCGGCGGGCGGGCGGATGCGGAGATCAGCGATCTGGCGGAACTTGAGGCGGTGCTGGCCGCCTGGGAACAGCGCGGCTGAACCCGGCCAGCCGGAAACCCAGCATTGATCTGAGGGGCCCACGGAAAACACGGAAGGAAAGAAAAAAGGACGGAAAGAAGAAAATAAAAGGATCGGGTCCACGGAAGACACGGAAAACACGGAAGTAAGGAAAAACATAAAGGCGGAAATGAAGAAAACAAATGAACGCTTGGGCGGCCGCTTCGCTCCAACCCAGCCTACTCCTTAGGTGATTTCCTGGAAAGATTATACCTGTAGGACCCGTAGGGACACGGCGGCGCCGTGTCCCTACAGAGGTTGGCCTGGTAAGGTCTTTTATGGAAATCGCCTTAAGTCTTGCTGTTTTCCTTCCGTGTCTTCCGTGTCTTCCGTGGACCCCATCTTTCATTTGTTTTCTTCATTTCCTTCCGTGCCTTCCGTGTCTTCCGTGGACCCTGTCCTTACCACGGAATCGGCTGGCCGTCCCGGAAAAAGCCGCCAGTCGGGCCATCATCGGGCAGGGTGGCGGCCCAGACGATGCCGGCGACGCCCTGTTCCACGGTTCGTTCGGCCTGGGGGCCGCCCATGTCGGTGCGCACCCAGCCGGGGCAGACCGAATTGACCAGGATGTTATAGTCTCGGGTTTCCGCCGCCAGGATGCGGGTCAGGGCGTTCAGGGCGGTCTTGGAAATCCGGTAGGCGGGCGACTTGCCTTCCATTTCGCTCAACTGGCCCATGCCGCTGGAGATGTTGACGATGCGGCCGTAGTGTTGCTGCTTCATCAGCGGCGTCAGTTCCTGCGCCAGCAGCAGAGGGCCATACAGATTGGTTTTCAGGGTGGCGGTCAGGGTTTCCAGGCTGGTGGCGAATACGCTGGCGCCGCCGATTTCCTCGGCGCCGTGGCTGTCGAGATAAACCCCGGCGTTGTTGACCAGGATGTCCACCCGGCCGTAGCGGCTGTGAATGAAGCCGCCCAGATCGGCGACGCTGCTTTCCGAGGTGACATCCAGCGGGTGAAATGCGACGTCCAGGCCCTCGTCCGCCAGTTTTTCCAGGGCGATCTCCCCTTTGCCGGCGCTGCGGCTGGTGAGGATCACGCGGATGTCGCGCTTGGCGAGTTGCCGGGCCGTTTCCAGCCCCAGGCCGCGATTGGCTCCGGTCACCACCGCGACCGGCTTGCTGCTCTTACCGTTCAACATTGTTTTGCCCCCTTTTAGCTGCTCTGCCGCTCTCGAACCGCTCCAGGTTCTCAACGGAAATGCCGTGTTGTTTTATTAACACGATCTTGTTGTAAATACTAACAGTATCCGGGCGGTATTGACATCCTGATCCCGTTTCCCGGATTCGAACATCTGCTGAATGGCATCGGCGTGCAGGCTGGAAAAGTGTTCGGGCCAGGTAAAGCGGCCTTGGCCCAGGCCCAGAGTACGGGGTTTGGGCTTGGTGGGCGCCAACGCCACCCGTCGCGCCACCGGCTTGCCGGCGCGCGCAATCAGAATTTCTTCACCCACCGCCGCCTGATCAACAAATCGGGAAAGGTGTGTTTTCGCTTCGTGAATATTGACCGTTGGCATGGTCAGCCACCTCCTGAACTATCCAAAACGGATTCAGAGGTAGGGGCACGGCGCCGCCGTGCCCCTACGCATCGGGCCAGTGCGGCAAAAATAAAAAAGCCCGCCTCGCGGCGGGCTGAGTGGGTGTGGGTTGTATCCTTCGGAATCGGCGCTTCCCTGCGCCATTACCCAGATCGCTCACAGGTCATCAGTGCAGACATTCGACTCACCAAACGGACTCGGATTACCGGGCGGATTCACATCCTCATCGGCTACGTCATCGGCCAAAATCGCCAGGATGAAGCGGGTAAGTTCCGTCGCCTCCGAACCCGCCACGGTGGCTCGCGCCGACAGTTCGGCTCGTACCCATCGAGCGTACTCCTGGGCATACAACACATCAAAGTAGGCGAAGCCGCTGGCGTCCGTCGTCAGGGTTTTCGCGGACACCGTGACCACGTTGCCCGGATCCAGCCGACCATTGTTGTTGAAATCCTCACCCGGATCCAGAATGCCGTTCTGATTCAGATCCTCGTTAAAGCAACCAGCCGTGACTTGTTGCGCCCAAGCGTCGGCTAATAAGGGAAAGACCCAAAAACCCTTGAAGTAAGCGGTCAGACCCGTGGCCTTTGCCACTGGCACGATATTCAAGGTAACCGTCGCATTCTGCACCGGCAATCCTGCCGTATCCGTCACCAGCACGCTGTAGGGATACGCATAGGTGGTGGGGGTCGGCTCCGTGATGGTGTTGCCGGTGCCCAGGGTGATAAACAACGACCGCTGGGCGACCGTCAGCGTCACCGACTGCTTGACCGCCGGGAACCCAGTCACCACTGCGCCCACCTCGACCCCATTGAGCGCGCTCGCCGCCGAGCCCGCGGTATACACCGTGCTGGCCTGGCCGAACTCGTCGGTCACCGCCGAGGCGGGACTGATCGAGCCACCAGTGACGTCCGTCAGGGTAAAGACCACCGTCACCCCCTTGACCAGATTGAACGCCGCGTCCCGCACCGTGGCGGTAATGGTGCTCTTCTGATCGGTACTCGGCGGCACATTCACGCTGATCGTAGCCGGATTGGCCTGCAAGGTCATCTGCGTGGGCGTGGTCGCCACGAAGTTGATTTGCACTTGCGTTTGAATCGGGTTACCGCTCGTGTCGGTGGTCTTGGCGGTGATCACCGCCGGCCCGGCGTTGTTGGAGGTGATCGTGACGGACGCATACCCAGTGGCGTTGGTCACGGCGGAGGGCGCCGACAGGGTTCCACGCGTGGTCTCGAAAGTCACCGTCTTGCCCGCAACGCCCGTCGGTGGAGTCCCCGTAGTCAAACGAACGGTCAGCGTTTGCGGCGGCGTTTTCCGAGGCGGCGTGCAATTGGCCGTGGGCGGTCCCAGACAGACATCAACTGGATCCGCCGTTTGATCTGGCTCCGTGAACACGAACCGGTCGACCGCCACGTTGAGCGCATGCGTGCCGGTCGCTCCCAGCGCCGTGGCCACAATGTTGCCGGAGACATTGGCCGTCACCTTCACCGTCGCTTGCCCGGCGGCGTTGGTCACTGGATTAGGCGGAACGATGGTGTTGCCCGTCGGGACCGAAGTCACGGTCAGTGTCTGACCACTGATTCCTACCCCCGCTGAGTCCCTCAGGGTAAAGGTAATCTCCACGACATTACCGATGACCGCGTTATTCGGGCCGGCACTGGTGATGGTCGTACCCACCACCGGAATATCCACCGTGTCATCCTGGTCGCCCGCGCTGGCCGTTACCGTGATCGTCCGGTTGGCCTGGTTGCCCGGCGAGGTCAGAATCGCGGTGGCCGTGCCGGTGGCGTCGGTCACCGCCCGGGTCACCTGCAAGGTGCCGTCGTTGTCCGCTTGAAAGAGCACCGTGATGTCCTTCAACAACACCCCGTTGCCATCCCGCACCACCGCCGTGAGATTGACTGGAATCAGACCGGAGCTTTCCAGTTGCGGCGGATTCGCCAGCAGCACGACGCTGCCCACAGCACCGCCGCCGCCGCCACCCGTGATCGTGATGGTGCAGGTGGCGGTGCCGGTTGCGCCCTTGCTATCGGTGGCTTGCACCGAGAACGGATAGGTTTCGGCCGTCGTCGGCTTTCCCGTAATCTCGCCGGTCGCGGCCAGATTCAGCACCGGCGGCAGTTTGCCGGCCAGAATCGTGAACGTGTACTTCGGCGTACCGTCGCTGGCGGTCAATAATCCATTATAAGGCGTCCCCACCGTCCCCGTCGCCGGAACGTTGGCGCAACTCACAGTCAAGGGCGTTATAGTTCCACCGTCGGCAGCGCTCACCGTGATGGTGAACGCATTGAAGCCGGTCACGCCCGTGCTGTCCGTAACCTGGACCGCGAAGCTGTACGAACCCGCCGTGGTGGGTACGCCGCTGAGCGTGCCATTGGGCTGCACCGGGCCAATACCTGGCGGCAAATCGCCCGCCGTCTTGACAAAGGTGTACGGCGCGGTCCCGCCCGTCGCGGTCAACACCGCGCTGTAGAATTCGCCAATCTTGGCGCTGGTCGAACCCACCAGATTGACGGTCAGTGCGGCCGTTGCGGTGACGTTGATAGTCACTGTCGCCGCTCCCTTCACCCCCTTGCTGTCGGTCGCCTGGGCGGTAAAGGTGAAGGCGCCCACCTTGGTCAGCTTGCCCGCCAACGCGCCCGTCGCCGAATTCAGCTTGACGTCAGGCGGCAAGCTGCCAGCAGTGATGGCGAAGGTGTACGGGGCCGTCCCGCCGGTCGCGGTCAACACCCCGCTATACGTCGTGTTAATCGCGCCGGTCGTCGGCCCTTCCAGCTTGACCGTCACCGGCGATGTGCTGCTGATGGTGATGGTGAAGTTACCGGTCCCGGTCGTGCCTCTGCTGTCCCTAGCCAGGATCGAGAAGGCGAAGGTCCCAGCCTGCGTCGGCGTCCCCGCCAGCGTGCCGTTGCTGCTCAGCAACACCCCGGGCGGCAGACTACCCGCCAACGGCGAGAAGGTGTACGGCGCCGTCCCGCCGCTGGCGCTGATCAGCGCGCTGTAGGCAACGTTCAGCGTACCCTCCGTTAGGCCGACGAACTCCAACTCCAGCGGCTCTACCGGCTCCTCATCCTCTGCGCTCACCGTGATGGTGAAGGCGGCAAAGCCGGTGTTCTTGAGCTTGTCAGTGACCTGGGCCACGAAGCTGAACGAACCCGCGGTGGTCGGTACGCCGCTAATGGCGCCGGTCTTGGCGTCCAATGTCAAACCCGGCGGCAACACCCCGGCGATGATCGCCCAGGCATACGGCGGAACGCCGCCCTCGACTTGTAGCTTTGCGCCATACGCTTGCCCTACAGTCGCCGAGGTATTCCCCAGCAACGTCACATTCAACTGACCTGGCGCCGGCACCGTGACACTCAGGATGTACTTGGCCGTACCACCCGAAGCGGTCTGGAACGGGAAGGTATAATCGCCCGGCGCTTGCAATTCGAGCGTGACCTGCACCTGGCCCTGATCGGTGGTCTTGCCAAAATTGGGATTGTCGGCCGCCGGATTGAAGGTCAGCTTGAAGGGACCCGCCGCCTCGACATCGCCCACGCCAATCAGGATACCCGACATCGGTGCGCCTTCGTCATCGGTCAACCGCAGAGTGCCTTTGCACAGGCCAGTCCCCTCGTCGGGCTTGAACTCACACTGGAACAACCCTTCCAGGTGGCCCGCGCCCGGCGCAGCGATGGTGATCGTGGCCGGCACCGCTACGAAATCGGAAGTGAACAGCAGTTCAATCGGCGAACTGCCCGGAATCTGGCCGCTGCTGGCGATGGTCGCCACCGCGCAGCCGTCGCCGCCGGTCAGGAACGCCCCTTTGTTGGTCGGAGGATTCGCCACCCCGTTGACCTTCACCGTGGCCGCCCCTACCGAGCCGATGGTATAGCGGATTTCCGTCGCTGGCAGCGGGGTAGACTTCGCGTCGCGCAGGCACATCCGCACATCGGTGCTGCGATTCGGCCCCAGGGTAGTGGTGGACACCGTCAGGGTCCGGTCGGAGCCGTTAGTCACATCCAGATAAACCGACTTGCAACCCGTGCCATTGGCGGCGCAGGTATTGAGAATCCCGCAGGCGGTGATCTTGCCGCTGTCATCCTCGGCGCAGGCCACCAGCACCGCGGTCTGGCCGATCCGGTTGGCCGGATAGGTCAGAATGGTGTCAGCCACGCCGTTGATGCCGGTGTAGGCCGGCGACAACACCGCCCCATTCTCGGCATACCCGATCAGGTAAGGCACCGTAGGGCCATTGTTGATGCCGTTCACGCTCGTGTTGAACGGCCGGCCGCCCTGCTGAATGGTCAGTTTGGTCGCGCTCAGCACATCCTGCACCTGCCAGATGCCGGTCTCATACTGATTGTTCGGGGTGGGCGACAACGCCGTCCGCCCATCCAGCACCAGCCGGTTGAACACCTGCACGCCCTTGCGCTGGAAGTCGCCGGTAGCCGCGCTGAACTGATAGCCGCCCTCGACCGGATCGCCGTCATTGCCAGCGATGAAGAACGCACCCGGATTGGCCGGATAACCGGTAATCGGGGCATCCACCAGGAAGAAATTGATCTTGGTATTAGGATTGGTGGGATTGCCGTTGGCGTCGCTCACCACCACGCTGATCCCACGGCTGTAGGCGCCGTTTTGCAGCGGTGGATCGCCAAAGCGCGATTGACCAGCCAGCACCGCGTTGACATACGGCCCGGTGAACGCAACCGTCGTCGCTGGCCGCGCCTCCGCGACGATCGTGATCTTCACACTGGCGCTGATGGTCTCATTCGTGCTGGGATCCTGGGCCGAGGCGGTGATGGTCACCGTGCCGGGCTTGGTGCCGGCATGAAAAAACACCTGACCAATGCCATCGGTGTCTTCCAGCACAATGCGCTGAAAACCATCCGTCGTATTATCCAGGTTAAATAAGGAGCCTAACCCAGCGTCCGCCGACGAATCCGCGATAGTGATGGTCGTCGGAA
>Ga0116154_10003866_pt1 | contig 10370 bp, 10 predicted proteins | sample AD_UKC030_MetaG_FD_89898 | JGI IMG/M metagenome (GOLD analysis project Ga0116154, IMG submission 89898) | Active sludge microbial communities of municipal wastewater-treating anaerobic digesters from USA - AD_UKC030_MetaG | ecosystem: Engineered > Bioreactor > Anaerobic > Digestate | place: USA...
CTCATATTATCTGTAAGTGTGACACGGGTAACTCCACCAAAGTATCGAGATGAGCGATTCATGGCGGGAACAAGTTGAGCCATCCGCGAAGAAGACAGCGGCTCTATGTATGTGAAGGAACTATATGGAAGTGTACAAACAAGAACCGGACACTTAACTTCCTCGCCGCTCTCCCGGTCTATGTAGCTCAGCTTCTCTCCTGCAAAATCAAACTCAGTAAGTTCTCCTGGCTGATATTCATTATGGTATACCGGATGCTCCTTCTTTATATGCCTTGATAGCAAATCACAAAACTGTGAGTAACTATAACTGTTTGAGACTCCTTGACAATACTCCTCCCATAGCAACTCCCGCGTTACTCCTGTCCGGGAAAGCTCTTTTATAAAGTAGTTCAGATGCTCATTAAAATATTGCTGTCTTGCATCAGGCTCTTTGATAACCCTGGATGGATATACTATCCCCGATAGTTCTCCATCCTCCATGCTAAGCAGCTCCTGGAGGCTCTTGCCAGTCAAATGAAAACGATCCTCATATGAGTCAATGGTATTGCGACTGACAGCTGTCTGCTGACTTATCTGTCGCTTGCTGTAACCATCTGCTAATAACTGTAGTATCCGCCGAACCTGTAACATACTCTTCAATTTATTCGCCATGCTTATTGATTTTGCAACCAATTTACACAGCCTCTTGTCACAAATCCGCCGTCGTAGATGGGGGGTGGCTCAGTTTATGCCGGAATGTCAGTCCCTGTTAGCATGCTCTTCCCTGGCTCAATTTACTCCGGAAGGAGTGGCTCACTTTGCTCCGGAATAAGTGGCTCACTTTACTCCGGAACAGGTGGCTCAGTTTGGTCCGGATTAATCAGTCTAAACTAGCTCTTATTTAAAATACTCTTCGATAAGAGTTAAATATCTGACTCCCGGATTATTGGATCTGAAATTGTTAAATAAAGTGATGATAGCTTTCTTAGTATCCTTGTCAAAAGCTATTGCAGCTGTAAAACCAGGAGATATACCGTTTTTAAAAATTAGTTCCTTATTGGCTGATGTATAATAAAATTCCCACCCCAATGCAAAATGATCCTTAAGATTTATTTGAATTGTTGACTCTTGACTTTGTAAAATTGCCTGCCCTAAACTATTAGTATTTGAGGCATTTATTTGCGCCTGAACATATTTAGCCAAATCACTCAAATTGCTTCTTAGGTTTCCCCCTCCTGCAAATCCAGACAAATCCCTATAGGTCATTAGCCCAGAATTGTTGTGAGGGTAAGCCTTGTTAGTAATATTATCAACATTATTCAAAGTAGTTGAAGTCATCTGTAACGATTGAAAAATGAAGTTTTGAAAAATAGTCTGTAACGATTGCTTTAATTGTCTTTCAAGGATTATTCCAGCTAAGCCATAAGCAAAAGAACTATAGAATGCTGCTGCCTCTTCCTTTGTCGTTGGAAGTGTACCTGGGGTTCTTAAGAGGGGATGACTGCTTATATAATTATAGATTTTTGTGGAGTCGTAGTCAGTAACAAGGTCTGATAATGGTGGCATGTCATCTGGAAATAATGGCATTCCGCTTGTATGATTAAGCAGGTGTTTAAAAGTAATGTCCACTCCATTGAGCCCTAAATTGGCTGATAAGTTCTGTGGTAAGTATGCTTTAATAGCTGTATTGATGTCAATCGAATTCTGGTTCAGCCAATATATCAAAGCTTCAGCTGTTATCGGCTTTGTTATTGAAGCGAGTTCATATAATGTATTTTCATCAGGGAGGTTTTTATTTCCTTTTTTTGTTTCCCCATAGTTGTAATAGTTAATCTGGCTTCCATCAATGACTGCAATAGAAAAACCAGCTGTCGCACTTTGAATTGCATAGTCCTTGAAAGTATTATGAACCAGGCTGTCAATATGTGATTTGAGTGGATTGTCAGTGTCAATTTTGGAATAGGGATCAACATCTTTTTCACAGGAAATAATCAATAAAAATATTGAAACCAAAACTGTGAGAAGAGTTAGGTTTTTCATATTTCTCTTCGTTTTTGTTTAAAATAATTATATCAAAGTTACGACCTGATTATAGCGAAGTCAAGTTTATTTTAAAACCAAGATAATCAACAGTATGAACCAGGTTTAAATATCCGGTTTAAACTCCTGGATTATCTCAGATAAACATTACTCCTGAATCAGGTTGATGTGGGCTGCTAATATTGCATGTCTTTTCAGGTCTTCTATTTAGTTGGCCATGACTTTCGATCCCCCGCGTCTGACCAGACCCCATCAAAACCGAGATCGTCTCCCAGGGGTCAGATTTGAGATCATGACATGACCTGGGAGGGGCAACTTGGGATTTAAATTAATTTATTTCCTATTGGTGCATAAGCCGATGGCATTGACCACTTTACGCCGAAGATAATTGTCCATCTATTGGCTGCCTCAAAATGCAGATAATAAGCAAATTGTGCTTTTTAACATTTGAGCGGCCGATAGTGGTCAAGCCGTCTGGCTTTTGCACATCTGGCCAGCCAGGTCAGTTTTGTCAGACCATTCTTAGACCGACATGTACAATCCCGTTTACAAATTGGAAAACTTGACTTGACCTGTTATTTAGAGTAACTTGACAGTCAATTTCTAAAACACTAAATCCTTCCACTATGAGACAGATTCGAATTCTTGCAGGGATACTCCTCTTGATAACAGGAGTCCTTCATGTCGTCCTTTACCTGAAAGACCCTGATGTACCGGGAAGCATCGGCCTGCTGATTTTTGGGGTTATTTATGCTGTTATTGGCATACTGCTGTTTAACAGGAAGACATATCCCCTGTATCTGGGACTATTTATACCGCTGATCGGGATGACTCTTTCCATTATCAAGTTCGGTATTCACGATTTGATCTCATTACTGGCTTTATTCAAGCTGATAGGATTGATAGTAATAATCTGTTGCGGTTACCTGTTACTGAAACCAAAAAAGGTGTAGGCCGGATTATTGCTATTTTACAGCTGTTGACGGGATGTTTCCTCAACGATCTGCAAAACTGTTTCATTGAACTTTTGAGGATACTGCCAGACAAGAAAATGATTTGAATTTTCAATCACGGTCAGTTTGTAATCTGAATACAGGGACTTCCACTGTTCCTGATTGGTATTCACCCAGCTCGCATTTATTGCCCGAATTGGAATTTTAAGTTCCGATACGCTTGCCTTCAGGTCTGCTGCAGTCCACTTAAAGAAATTGATCACACTTGGTTTCCACCACCAGGGCATCTTGTCTTCATCCGGCATCATGCTGATTAACCTTGCTGTAAGTGCATGGTCATTGGTATAGGCTTTATTCAGGGCATCAAAATCCTTGTACCTTGAAGCCTCATCTTTAAACCAGCTCTCTTCCGCTATGCTGTCGTAGACATTATCTGTATACCACAACTGGTCAACCGTTATTACAGCCTTTGCATCCATCCCTAGTTGCCTGGCTGCTTCTACCACTACCGCTGTCCCCATTGACCATCCGACCAGGTAAACATTTTTGAGTTCGAGCTTCATGCATAAACCTGCCACATCTTTCCCGTAATGTTGCATGGACCAGTCCTGCCTTAAATGTTCAGACTTACCAAAACCTGGAAGATCAATAAGAATGACTTTGAATCTGTCTTTGAAAAAGTCAATCTGCTGATCCCAACTCCGGCAGGTAACAGACCAGCCATGTATAAATACTATTGCAGACTCGCCAGCACCGTAAGATTCATAATACATCTTATTGCCGTCGTCAGTATTATAAAAACTACCTTTCTGAATGGCTTGTCCGGTGCTGATACCTACAGAAAGGATCAGGGCTGGAAGAATGATTGATTTTTTCATAATATGGGACTGCTTGAATTATGTATACCAAATTAGGCAAATCACCCGGTACAATTAACTGCCTTACTGAATTTAGTAAAGGGTAAGAATATCCTGTTTTTGCAGGATAAAAAAGCACCTGTGCCGGAGTTAGCTTTATCCCGGCTGAATTGAACTGGCTGGAGTTTACCATACCGGGAAAGGACTTAAGAATTGAATGACGATAATGTACAGCTCGAGAACCGACAGGTGCATTAAAGTGTGCCCAAAGCCTTCAGGAATTAATAAAGAACAGAATGTGTTGATTCAGGCGGAAATACGATTGTACAATTGCACCCGACACGCATCGGGTGGACTTACTATACGTACACAAAATGCGGCCTGCAGTCGGTTACAGTTAAAAACGGCTGGAACGAAGAAACCGGTACAGGCTGGAGTAATTTCTGATTGATAAATTAAATATCACGATATGATGAGTTTATTGGACATTCACGCGAGAGAAATCCTGGTTGCCTTTGTATTGGCCTTTGCCTTAAGTCTTTCGGTTTCTGGCCAGGATTGCAATCCTGATGAAATTATCAGCCTGCCTGGAGTTTACAAAGGCCCCGGCAAAGGTTCGGTCCGGGATATTTCAAATGAAGACCTGGTAAGGCAGAAGGCTGTTACACAGCAATTTATGAATATGGTGGTTAACAACTACCAGCCTAGAGGGATGAATATCGGGTACGGACCGGCACACTATCCACCGTTGCCTTATTGGCCCAATGGAGTAAATGTTGGAAACCGGTATCAGACCACTTTTTTTCTCATGTATTTCTATTGCAACCACCTGAACAAGATTGAGCAAATTGCCGAAACCCATTCAACTATTGAATTTCGGGTAAATCAGTGGGATTATCCGTCAAGTTTTTTTGTAAAAAAGAGTGTGGATGAAGAAGATCCCGAAGCAAATGTGTTCGGAACCATCAGACATAAACCCGTCTGGAACGAAAATGGTTACTGGACAATGACCGATACGGTTTATACTGTTCGCGATGTGACACATTTTCATCACCTTATTACCAAAAACAGAGAACTGCCTTTTGTTTTCATGTCCAGAAAGGAGTTTCTGGAAAAACTCAGAAAATACTACCAGGAACAAATAGAAGTAACAGTCAATAACTGGAAAAATCCGTCTCCCGAGGAAGCAGAATATGCCAGAGAGCGGATTGAAGGTGACAGATCGTATTACGGAAGATCGATTCAGAATATAGACGATTTCCTGAACAACTCCCCGGACGAAGTTTTAAATGAGCCTGCAAAAATTACGGGAGGAGGACCTCCATCCGAATTTGAAAGTTTTGCGGAAGGCAGATATTCTTATTGGGTAATCAAACCAAGCCAAAAATATTACAGTCAGGATAAACCTGCATCAACACCGCATTTCATTGATGTTCTGTTCAAAATTTATGAACCCGAGGTTGCCTGTCTGAATGCTAAAAACGACATCCTGAAAATAATTGATTTTACAGCTCTTCAGGAAATTGTTGATAATGGCGGGGTTACAGTAACACCTGAAACGTCTTCCGCAAAACCGGCAACAGATACCCTGAGCTATGTTTACGACCTCGACAGTAACCGGTATAACGTAATGAAGATTGGCGAACATTACTGGATGAAAGAAAACCTGAGAACCACGCAGTACAATGATACTACTCATATCCCCACAGGGCCACAGGTGGACTGGCCGAAAATAAAGCATGGCGCCTACGCCATTTATGACAATAATCCTTTGAACGCCAGGAAATACGGGTTTCTGTATAACGGTTATGCGGTTGCTACCGGAAAACTCTGTCCTCAGGGCTGGCATGTGGCAACCGACAAGGAGTGGAAAGAACTTGAAAAGTTCTATGGGTTACCGGAAGGGGAACTCGACCGGACTGGTGAACGCGGAGACATTGCGGACAAGCTGAAAGTTCGCGACGGGTGGATTGCATCCGCTTTTTCTGGCACAAATTCAAGTGGTTTTTCCATCTTGCCTGCCGGCGCCAGGCTTGAAAACGGGGAGTTCTCCACCTTGAACCAGTACGGAAATTTCTGGACATCGACAGTCTATGATGACAGGTACGGATTGCTTTACCTCTGGAATCACCACGTGCATTACAATACCAACGCTGTAGGAAGAATTTATACCGTTGCCCGGAATGGCTATTCGTGCCGTTGTGTAAAGGATATACCTGAACCAGAAAAAGAATAGACCTACGCAGAAAATACAAACCGTTCAATCTTTATTCTGCTTCGGATAATCAATTAATAGAAAATTAAACCACCTGAATAGGTTCAATACGGGGTATCTAAGAACTAAACTTACGGATATGAAAAGAATACTGTTATCAGCCTTTTTACTGAATATTGTGATGATTGTAACTGGTCAGAAAACTGCAAATTTTGACATTGTCTCCTATACTGAGCCCCCGGGCTGGGTAAAAGAAGCCGCGGATGGTTTTATTGCTTACACGATAAACAACAATGCAAACGGTGAATACGCCCGCATCCTTATTTTTAAAAGTTTAACGGGTACGGGAAACATTGATACTGATTTCGGTACTGAATGGAGAGAGCTTGTTCAGTTAAATTATCAGCCGGGAGAATTTACACAAACTAATGTGAGCAATTACAAAGATGGCTGGGTATCTAAGATCGGGGTGGCGCCGTTTAAATATCAGAATTCGAATCATGCTGCCCTTTTAATAACAATGGTGAAGGCACAAACCAAAATGAGCTTTGTATTTATCACGAATACAACGACATATCAAACCGCATTCGAAGATTTTGGCAGTTCGCTGAACTTTGACAGCACAGAAAAAGCAATCTCCCCCGGCAACCAAAAAACTGCATCAGATTCCAATAACAACAGGGTAACATCCCCGGTCAACAATCTGCCAGCCGATAATACCGTGATCACTGCATCAGATTATGACCAGAGACTGATCGGGAAATGGAACCGTTCTGGCGCAACGCATCCCCATTACGCTGATGCTGCAAGCTGGGGAACCGCAGGTTACACATCAAGCAGGTATGAGTTTATAGCTGATGGCACTTATTCTTACACCGAACGAAGCTTCCGGATGACGTATCCTTATATCATTCTGGTAAAAGAAAGAGGCAGATTCTCGGTAAGCAATAACTCAATCACCATCATTCCGGAAACAAGTCTTATAGAGAGTTACACAAAGAAGAACAATGTAGACGAACTGGGAACACTTGTAAAATCTGAAAACAGGCAGTTGGAAGTTGCCACATACACATTTACGTTTCATTATTTTTCAGGTCTTCAGGAGTGGAACCTGGTATTGCAGGCGTCAAATCCTACGAAGCGTGACGGAAATTTCAGCAGTAACGATACTTTTCCGAATGCATGGTATTTCGACCAGAAATATACTGACAATGACCTTGCCTCACCAAAAGGGAATTGAAGGCAAGTGCAGTGAGCGATTCCTGCGGCATGCTTTCTGACAGGTAATCAGAAAGGTTTCAAATTCCCATGCTATTGACACGCATCTGTTTATTGCGTAATTTTAGGGAATTGGTTCACGCGTGAACCACAGACGTTTTTTGCATCCTGAACATCTGATGTAAAAATTCCTGCAATGGGCCAGAAAATTGAAATAGCTGAACCCTCGGAACTCTTTAAACCATTCGTTTACTATTATAAATATGTCGAAACCGACCTGACGGGCATGTACAAGATCGTCCCTATCCCGTTTGTCGAACTGTATTTCAATTTTACGAATTTGAACCTTATCTCCCCCGGCTACTAAGATCTGGGTTTGCCAAGGGTCCACCTTGCAGGATTGCATCAATATGATCAGAGCGCTTATTCCAATATGTCTGCGACAGGAAGAAAAGGGGGATTTTGCGTTGTGTTCAAACCACGGGGCTTCTATGGCCTGTTCGGAATAAAGAATTCCGACTTCAGTAAATATTGTATTACAGGTGATTCTGTATTTAAAAGGGAGGTCAATATTCTGTGGGAACGACTCAGCCTTTGCAGCGGAGTAAATTCAATGAAAGGGCTTTTTGAACATTACTATTCAGATTTCGCAAAGCGAAATTCCCTGAAGCCCGATCTGCTGGATCACATTGTGTACAGGATTGACAAGACCAACGGGATGATAAGGGTATCGCAACTGTGCGAAGATTACAGCATGACGCCAAGGTCGTTGGAGAGACACTTCCTGGAGGAGATCGGGCTGCCTGCCAAGGAGATGCTTCAAATATTCAGAATCAACAGGGCAATAAGAATGCTGACCGGGAAACCGGAAGCCAACCTCGCAGGCTTAAGTTACCTGAGCGGTTACTTTGATCAGTCACACTTTATCAGGGATATCAGAAAGATTACAGGCATTTCTCCCGGGCAGTTGCAGAGAACGGAAACTGAAAGGCAAACCATCCACAACAGGTTATTCATCAGGAATCAATAGCCCCGCCAATTCCTCTCCCTGCTATTATGTCGCATATTTACAATACATGCCATCAGTCAGGGCATAAATTTGGTCAGAATAAATTAACTTAATCCGTACCGTTATGAAAAGATCAAATCACCTATCAAATGGGTACAGACTAATGACATTAGTCCTGACCATGTTGCTGATTTTCTTCGGTGGATGCACCAAAGATGCCTCTGATCCGACAGGCGATGATTTAAATGACATGAACATGAAAAGCCTTGTAATGAATGAAGGCACTGTCAGCCTTCAGGGTTTTATGCGCTGGTATGTCTATGCTAAAATGGAGCATAAGCTCATTGTTGACCCGCAGCAGATGATTACACTGTGCGAAGCTGAACTGACTTTCACAAACGGACACAACTTCACTCTTAACACGGTTGAGACCATTCCTATGGATCCCCCGGTGCTATTCAGGGAAATGACGATCAAGGGCAAGATCACTCCGGGCGGAGTGGTGATGTACACCTGGCCCGAAACATGGCTGGAACTGAACTGGGCAACCATGACACTGGAGCCGGCCCCCTATGCCGATCTCGTTACGCAGGTGGGGGCTCACACAGGTTATGAACTTTCCGGCCCCGGAGTCAATAAGGGCACCGTGAATTATAATGGATTTTTTGACGGTACCAGCTTCTATGCCGATTGCCATACAAATGCATTTCAGCTGGTTCCCGGCCCCGAAGGAACACCGTATGCTGAGCTGGTTGCCGGTCCGATTATCTTCAGTATGATAACCGAACTGCACGTAGTCAATTAATCCCGGGAATATGCCCTGAAAGACCGGTTCTCATTAATACAGCCTCCGGAAATCAGATCCTGGGGCTGTATTTTTTCTGCAAAATGATAGCTGAAGGCTGGATTGAGAATATGGTCAATCTACCTGACCGGTCCTGAGATGAATACCTGTCTTACACGTTCCGGAAGTTCTGACGGATTGTCAGCGATCTGGTCAGGGAGGAGCGAAGCCAGAAGTTCTCTGCGGTTCAGGCCCCAGGAAACGGCAATGACAGGAATGCCTGCTGCCCGGCATGCTTCGATGTCACGGGTCTCGTCACCAGCATAAACTATCCTTCCCGCCGGGAGCTGCTCCCTGTTGATCATCTTCCTTATGACCTTATCCTTACCGAGGAAACTTTTGCCGCTGTATATGAAATCAAACAGGTCCGTCAGATTGTTGATGTCAATAAACTTCCTGACATTTTCGACGGAGTTGGAGGTGAGGACCCCAACCCGTAGCCGGCATCACGGATCTCCCGGAGGGCCATGTCAAGACCGTCGAAGAGCTTCATCTCCGGGATGTGCCTGCTCATCTCCTTCCTTATCCTGAGCGTCAGCGTCAGCAGCTTCAGCTTCGAGATATCAAAGTCCCTGATCAGTTCCTGGGGTTTCTTTGTGCGAAACAACTCCCGCTCCCTGTCACCTACTGGTTGGAGATCGTATTCCGGGGCAACCCGGTTAAAGACTGCGAGGGCCATCTCGAGGGTGTCGGCAATAGTACCGTCGAAATCAAGAATCAAATATCCGGCATATGGCATAGAGGCCAAAGATAGGGATTATTCAAAGGAGAGCCCTGACAACCCGGACCCTGTTTTCACCTCTGTAGCTTCTGAGGTTGCCTTCCTGTTTCAGGTACCTTATAAGTGCCTCGGCCGTGGTAAAAAAGAGAGATTGTCCGGGATCAGCGTGATCATACTTGTAAACCTGGGTCATATAGCTGTTCATGGCCACGGTGTAAACACGGTTCAGATCCAGCGGTTTACCGTCATCTGTAAGTATCTTTATCTCGTCCGGGTTACCCTGGTCATTAATCCTTGTTTCAGTTGTGATACCCGAGGTATAGACAGGTGATCTGTCGTCTACGGGCCAGGCGGCACGCAGAAGGGAAAAGATCTCAGCGCCGGTGAGTTTTGTCACAACCAGTTCATTGCCGAACGGGTCAAGCTGGTAGACGTTCTTGATTGTTACCGGGCCTTTTGGAAGCTGGTCGATCCGTACCCCACCGGGGTTCATCAGCGCGATGTCGGCCCCGGCAGCCGCACGCTGGGCATC
>Ga0116154_10003874_pt1 | contig 10359 bp, 5 predicted proteins | sample AD_UKC030_MetaG_FD_89898 | JGI IMG/M metagenome (GOLD analysis project Ga0116154, IMG submission 89898) | Active sludge microbial communities of municipal wastewater-treating anaerobic digesters from USA - AD_UKC030_MetaG | ecosystem: Engineered > Bioreactor > Anaerobic > Digestate | place: USA...
GCCCATTCTGCCAGCCCGGCGGCCAGTGTGGCATGGAACAAGGCAGCGCCGTAAGCCCGGTCACCGCAATCGAGCAGGGCGGGCACCAGTGGCGAGAAATCGAGTACGCCATTCCGGATGCGCCAACCGCCAGCCAGCGGCGCCACCGGGCCGCAAGCCGCCGCCAGCCCTTCAAGTTCCATCGCCGCCTGCCCTTCATAACGCATTTCCGCGCGCAGCCCGAGGATGCCGGCCGCCGCATCGAACCAGCGCCCGAGGCTGGAAGCCGGCGGGCAGCGCAGGTCGCGGGCCAGCATCGTCAACAGCGGCCCGGCGTCGCGTTCCGGGTAATGCTGTTTCAGCCAGGCGCCGACCCGGTAGCCGAAACCGGCGCCGTGCAGTGCCGACACTGCCATTCGCCACGGTTCGCGGGCGGCGCGCTCGCCGCCGGGCAAGCGCAGCGGCTGCAGATGGCCCAGCCGCTCGCACTGCGCGCCGGTGACCCGTAGCAGCTCCCCACCCCACAGGCCGCCATCCGGGCCGAGGCCGACGCCGTCTATTGCCAACCCGAAAATCGGCTCGTTGACTGCATGTTCGGCACAGATGGCTGCAATATGAGCATGATGATGGCCGACCGCCAGGGCCGGAACACCCAGTTCGCCGGCCAAACGCAAGGCGAGATGCGTCGACGGGAAGTCCGGGTGCAGGTCGTGGGCGATCAGGTCCGGCCTGATGTCGAGAATGGCCAGCAGATGGGCGACGGTTTCTTCGAGAAAGCCGATGCTTGCGGCGTTGTCCAGACTGCCGACATGTTGCGAGAGGAATGCCTCGCGCCCCTTAAGAACGCAGACCGTGTTCTTAAGGTAGCCGCCGAGCGCCAGCACGGTCGGCCCGCCCTTGGCGAGCGGGATCGGCACCGGCACATAGCCGCGGGCGCGGCGGATAAAGGCCGGCGCCGCGCGCACCACCGAATCGTCGCAGCGGACGACGATGTCGCGGTCGTGCACCAGGAACGCATCGGCGATGCCGGCCAGGCGTTCAAGGGCCTCGTCGTTGCCGATAACCAGCGGCTCGCCGTGCGGATTGGCGCTGGTCATCACCAGCAGCAGATCGCTGGTTTCATCGAGCCAGCGAGTGTCGGCCGGGCGCCCGGCTGCTTCGTGCCACAGCAGCAGGTGCAAGGGCGTCGCCGGTAGCATGACACCGAGCCAGGCGAGACCGGGCGCGATGCCGGACAATTCCCGCTCGCCCCTGGGGCAGAGGACGATGGGCGCGGCAGGGGCTTTCAGCAGACTGGCCTCCTCGTCGCCGATCCGCGCGTAGTCGCGCAACGAGGCGGCGTTCAGCGCCATCACCGCAAACGGCTTTTCCTCGCGTTGCTTGCGCTCGCGCAGTTCGGCGACCGTTTCGCTATTGCCGGCGTCACAGGCAAGGTGAAAACCGCCCAACCCCTTGATGGCGACGATCTTCCCAGCGCGCAGCAGGCGCAGGGTGGCGGCCAGCGGATCACCGTCCAGTGCCCGGCCGGCCGCATCGAGCAGTTGCAGTTGCGGGCCGCAATCCGGGCAGCAGGTGGTTTCGGCATGGAATCGCCGGTCGACCGCAGCTGCATATTCCGCCGCGCAAGGCGGACAGAGCGGGAAGGCGGCGAGGCTGGACTGTGCCCGATCGTAGGGTATGCGCCGGCTCACCGTATAGCGCGGGCCGCAGTGCGTGCAGGTGGTGAAGGCGTAGCGCCAGCGGCGCCCGGCCGGATCGCAGAGGTCGGTGATGCAGTCGGGGCAGATCGCCGCATCCGGGCCGATGGCGGTCGCGATGTCGCCGGCCACGCTGTCGAGGATCGCGAAGCCTTCGCCCACCACTGCGGTGGGTGCGCTTTCAATGGCGTCGATACGCGCCAGGCGCGGCGCCTCGTTCGGCAGGCGCGCCAGGAATTCGGGCACTTTTTCGCCGTCGACCGCAACACTCACCCCGGCACCGTCGTTGCGCACCCAGCCGTTCAAACCGAGTTCGTTGGCCAGCCGCCAGACGTAGGGGCGAAAACCGACGCCCTGGACGAGGCCGCGCACGCGGATCAAACAGGCGGTCGCGCTGCTTGGCATGTTGCGCTTGGCGGGTCGGGAACTCATGCGGTGCACCACATCGAAATGCCGTCTTGGAAAAGTCCTGAAGCTGATAAATAATGGGTATTACGCAATACACCAAGTAATACTTTTTGGAGATTCCCATGAGCACAATGACCAGCAAGGGGCAAGTCACCATTCCCAAGACCATCCGCGACGCGCTGGGCCTGACGCCCGGTAGTGAAGTCTGCTTCGACATCAGCGCCGATGGCGCCGTTGTCGTGCGCGGCAAGCCGGCGCCGCCCGCAACAGCAGACCGCTTCGAAGCTGTTCGCGGCAAGGCCGACCTCGTCTGGCGTACTGATGACCTGATGCGCTTGCTGCGCGGCGAAAATTGATGCAACTGGTCGACACCAATGTCCTGATCGACGTTTTCGAGAATGACCCGGACTGGGCGGAATGGTCCTTGCAGCAATTGCGCCATCGTTCGCGACTGACGCCCCTCGCCATCAATCCTGTCATTTACGCCGAGTTGTCCATCGCTTTCTCGCGCATGGAAATGCTTGACGCCGCGTTGGCGACACTGGAGATGCGGCAGTTGGAAATTCCGCGCCCGGCGCTGTTTCTCGCCGGCAAGGCATTTCTCCGCTACCGGCAACAGGGCGGGACCAAATCGAACGTCCTGGCGGATTTTTTCATTGGGGCGCATGCTGCCGTTTCCCGCCTGCCGCTGCTCACCCGCGACACCCGTCGCTATCGAACCTATTTTCCGACGGTGGAACTGATTGCGCCCGGAGACTGATTTCCCGCTGGCCGCCCCCACGCCGTTCGCCGCATCGCCAAAAAGCGGCGCCAACTGCCTCGCCATCGACCTCGAAATCGGCCGGGAAAGCGGGCGCATCCATCAACTGGCGGGCTTGCGCGCCGACACCACCGCTACGCTGGTTTATCCTCCCGGCGACCTGATCCAGGCGATAGACGCGCTCGATCGATTGGCCGAAGGCGCCGCCTTCCTCCTCGGCCATAATCTGATCGCTTTCGACTTGCCGCACCTGCGCGCCGTGCAGCCCAACCTGCGCCTGCTCGACAAGCCCGCAATCGACACCCTGCGCCTCAACCCGCTCGCCTTCCCGAAAAATCCCTACCACCATCTCGTCAAGCACTATCAGGACGGGCAACTGCTCGGCAACCGGAAGAACAATCCGCTGCTCGATGCCGAACTTGCCCTTGAGGTTTTCGCCGACCAGGCCGCCAGCCTGAATGCCATGCAGGAATCGTCGCCCGATCTCCTGCTCGCCTGGCACTGGTTGACGACGCGCGACAACAGCGTTTCCGGTCTCAACCGCTTTTTCATGACCGTTCGCCGTCGGCCGGCGCCCGGCGATGCGGAAGCCCGGGCGGCAATCGGCCGTCTTCTGGATGGCAACAGCTGTCAACAAGCCGCCTTCCGGATCATCGCCGACGCCGCGCAAACTACCTGGCCACTGGCCTACGCGCTCGCCTGGCTGTCGGTCGCCGGCGGCAACTCGGTCATGCCACCCTGGGTGCGCCATCAATTCCCGGAGGCCGGGCAACTTGTCCGCCAACTGCGGGACACGCCGTGCACCGACCCAGCCTGCGCCTGGTGTGTCCGCGAACACAACGCGCTGCAGCAACTGCAACACTGGTTCGGCCCCCGTTACGGCTTCCGCCCGGAACCCGCCGACGAAAACGGCCGTCCGTTGCAGCAAGCCATCGTCGAGGCGGCGATGCGCAGCGAGCACAATCTGGGCATTCTGCCTACCGGCACCGGCAAATCCCTGTGCTACCAGATTCCGGCCCTGTCACGCTTTGTCCGCACCGGCGCCCTGTCCATCGTCATCTCGCCGCTCGTCGCGCTGATGGAAGACCAGGTCAAGGGCTTGCGCGATCGCGGCATCGAGGGCTGCGCCGCGATCAACGGTCTGCTATCCATGCCGGAACGCGCCGACGTTCTGGAGCGCGTCCGCCTCGGCGACATCGGCATCCTGCTCATCGCCCCCGAGCAGCTGCGCAATCGCAGCGTACGCAAGGTGCTGGCGCAGCGCGAAATCGGCGCCTGGATTTTCGACGAGGCTCACTGTCTCTCGAAATGGGGCCAGGATTTCCGCCCCGACTACCGTTACGTCGCCCGCTTCATCCGCGAAACCTCGGCCGGCAGTCCGTGCAAGGAACTGCCGCTGATCCAGTGCCTGACCGCGACGGCCAAACCCGAGGTCGTTGCCGACATCGTCGGCCATTTCCGGGAAAAGCTGGGCATCGCACTGCGCGTCTTCGATGGCGGCGCCAATCGCAGCAACCTCGAATTCGTCGTCATCGAGACGACCCCGGCCGAAAAATTTGCCCAGGTCGCCCGTCTCATCGAGCATGATCTGCCGCCGGAGGTGCGCGGCGGCGCCATCGCCTACTGCGCCACGCGCAAACAGACCGAGGAACTTGCCCGCTTCCTGCGCGAAAAGGGTCTGGCCAGCGCGCCCTATCACGCGAAATTGCCGCCGGAAACCAAGAAGGAAACCCAGAAGGCCTTCATCAACGGCGACCTGCGCGTCATCGCCGCCACCAACGCCTTCGGCATGGGCATCGACAAGCCGGACGTCCGCCTGGTCGTCCATGCCGACATTCCCGGCTCACTGGAAAATTACCTGCAGGAAGCCGGCCGTGCCGGACGCGATCGGGCGGCCGCACGTTGCGTGCTGCTCTACGTCACCGACGATGTCGAACGCCAGCACAGCATGTCGGCATCATCGCGACTGTCGCGCCGGGACATCCAGAGCGTGCTGCGAGCCCTGCGCCAGTTGCAGCGCAAGAAGAGTCGCGACGAAGCCGTGGTTGCGACCTCGGGCGAAATCCTCGATGAAGACGATGAAGGCAAGTTCAAGCGCGACGGGGCGACCGACGATACCCGTGTGCGCACCGCCATCGCCTGGCTGGAGGAGGCTGGCCTGGTCCGCCGCGAGGAAAACGCCGTGCAGATATTCCCGTCGGCTTTGCGGGTCAAGGATCTGGCCGAAGCCGACCGCAAACTTGCCAGCCACATCCCGGTTGCGGTCGACCGGAAAAAATACCTCAATTTGCTCCAGATTCTGATGGTCGCACCGGCCGACGAGGGTATTTCCACCGACGAACTGATGGCCAGCGCCGGCTTCGATTCCGCCGGCCTGCGCCACGCCCTGTACCTCTTCGACCAGATCGGCATTGCCAGCAACGACACGGCGATGACGGCCTACATCCATGTCGGGGTCGAACGTTCATCGAAAAAACGCTTCGACGAAGCCGCCCTCCTGGAAAAAGCACTGCTCGCGGCGCTGCGCGAAGCCGCGCCCGACATAGGCGTCGGCGAGGATTATCCGCTGCATCTGCGGCTGCTCGCCCAGCAATTGAAGGATCAGGGCTACGCAAGCGCCTTGCCGCAACGCCTTCGCCAGATCATTGCCGGCCTCGCCGGCGACGGCCGCGACGGGGTGGACGGCAAGGGCAGCCTGATGCTGAAAAGGGCCGCCGATCCGGAAATGCTGCATGTCGCCCTCAATCGCCCGTGGAGCACCGTCGAGCAAATCGCCGAGCGGCGGCGCAGCGCCGCCGACCGCCTGCTCGATCATTGGCTGGCCAGCCTGCCCGCCGGATCGCGCGGCGTCGACCTGCTGGCCGAAACCACGCTTGGCAAACTCACCGCCAGCGTGGCCGGCGACGCCCTTCTCGTCGCGGGAACGCCCGACCTGCGCAAACTGGTGGAACGTGCGCTCCTGTGGCTGCACGAGCAGGAAGTCCTGCGCCTGAACAAGGGTCTGGCCATCTTCCGCGCAGCGATGACCCTGCACCTGGAAAGCAACTGGAAACTGCAATTCGAGAAAAATAATTACCTGCCGCTGCAACTGCATTACAGCGAGCTGACGCGCCAGATTCACATCATGGCCGAATACGCGGAACGCGGCGTGCAGCAGATGGCCGATGCCCTGCGCCTGGCCATGGACTATTTTCGCTTGTCACGCGAAGAATTCTGCCGCCGCTGGCTGCCCGGCCGGGAAAGCGAACTTGACCGCCAAACCACGCCGCAGTCATGGGAAAGCATCGTCGAAACCCTGGCCAAGCCGCATCAACGCAGCATCGTCACCGACGATCGCGAGAACGCCAATGTGCTGGTGCTGGCTGGCCCCGGCTCGGGCAAGACTCGGGTGCTCGTCCATCGCATTGCCTACCTGATCCGCATGCGTCGCGAAAACCCGAGGGCCATCCTGGCGCTCGCCTACAACCGGCATGCCGCGCTGGAAATCCGCCACCGGCTGGGCGAATTGATCGGCGACGATGCACGCGCCGTAACGGTACTCACGTGTCACGCTCTGGCCATGCGCCTGGTCGGCGCCAGCTTCGCCGAGCGACGCGGCGGCAACGATGCCGACTTCGAGGCCATACTCGATGAAGCGACCGCCCTGCTTGAAGGAAACGGCCTGCCGCCGGAAGATGCCGACCAGCAGCGCGACCGCCTGCTCGCCGGCTTCCGCTGGATACTGGTGGACGAATACCAGGACATCGGCCCCGGCCAGTACGCACTGATTTCCGCCCTGGCCGGCCGCAAGCGCAGCGACGAGGATGGCCGACTCAACCTCTTCGCGGTCGGCGACGACGATCAGAACATCTACGCCTTTGCCGGTGCGTCGGTCGAGTTCATCCGCCGTTTCGCGAGCGACTACCAGGCCAAACCGCTTTTTCTCGTCGAAAACTATCGGTCGACGGCCAATATCATCGATATTTCCAACCGGCTGATCGCCGGTGCCGGCATGCGGATGAAACAGGAGCAGCCGATTCGCATTGACGCCAGCCGGATCAAATCTGCGCCGGGCGGCGACTGGCAAACCCGCGACAGCGTGGTGCAAGGCCGGGTACAGCTTCTGCCGGCCGGCCAGAACCCAGAACAACAGGCGCTTGCAGTATTCACCGAAATCCGCCGTCTGGCAGTACTTGGCATCGATTTGAACAAGACTGCAGTCATCGCCCGGCAATGGAAATTCCTCGACCCGCTGCGCGCCGCCTGTGAAAGTGCCGGCATCGCGGTCGCCATGGCCGACGACGAAGCGCCGCCGCTTTGGCGCTTACGCGAAACGCAGGCCCTGCTGGCCTTTCTCGATGAACATGAATGTGCCGCTCGCAGCGCACTGATCCAGGCCCAGACGATTCGCTCCTGGCTGTCCGAACGATCGACAAGCGGCTGGTGGGCAATGCTGCACGACGCGATGGCCGTATTCGCCGAAGACACGCAGAACGCCGAGGTAACGCTTGCTTATTTCCGCGACTGGCTGGCCGAATGGGGGCGCGCCTCCCGTAGCCAGCAGAACGGATTGTTGCTGCTGACCGCGCATCGGGCGAAAGGGCTGGAGTTCGATCACGTCTTCGTACTCGACGGCGCGTGGCAGGAACGTATTCAAGACGACCCGGACGCTGCCCGGCGGCTCTATTACGTCGCCATGACTCGAGCCAGAAAAACATTGACGCTGACGCGGATGCAGGCGGGCAATCCGTTGATCGACGGCTTGGCGAACCACCCCGCGCTTTTCCAGCGGCCAGCGAGTGCTTGGCTGCCAGCGCCGGGGCCACTTGGGTATCGTTACATCACACCGTCTTTAGGCGACATCGACCTCGGTTTCGCCGGGCGGAAGAATCCCGCCGGCCAAGTGCATCGCACCATTGCCGACCTGCAGGTTGGCGACCCGGTGACACTCGTCGCCACCGAGCGCGGGTTCCGCCTTGATGACGCAAAGGGGCAGACAGTCGGCCATTTCTCCCAACATTTCGCGCCACCGCCCGGTCTGCGCTGCATAAGAGCCAGTGTGCGCGCCATCCTGGTCTGGCGCCGTCAGGATAGCGCCCCGGAATATCAGGCGCGCTGCCAATGCGAACGCTGGGAAGTCGTCCTGCCGGAACTGATCTTTTCGCCCTGATCAGTTGGCCGCCAGTTTGCGTTCCAACCCGGCGACCCGCCGCTTCAGCGCATCGACCGTTTCCATACGTTTGCCGCGCTGCGTTTCGAGTCCGGCTTCGATCCACGACAGCCAGGCCGCCAGGCCATCGCCGCTGCTTGCCGAAACGCGGAAGATGGTCAGATCGGGATTGACCCGCCGCGCATTGGCTTCCGCCAGGTCGGCGTCGAATTCGAGATAGGGCAGCAGGTCGCACTTGTTGAGCAGCAGTACGTCGGCGGCGCGGAACATGTCCGGGTACTTGAGCGGCTTGTCCTCGCCCTCGGTGACCGACAGGATGACAACCTTGTGGTGTTCGCCGAGGTCGAAGGCGGCCGGGCAGACGAGGTTGCCGACGTTTTCGATCAGGAATAATGACTCCTCGGCCGGCCGCAGGCGCTCCAGCGCGTGACCGACCATGTAGCCGTCGAGATGGCAGCCCTTGCCGGTATTGATCTGCAGCGCGGCAACGCCGGTGGCACGGATGCGCTCGGCGTCGCTGGAGGTCTGCTGATCGCCCTCGACGACGCTGATCGCCACCTTGTCCTTGAGTGCGGCTATGGTTTTTACCAGCAGCGTGGTCTTGCCGGCGCCGGGACCGGAGACAAGATTCAGCGCGAAGATGCCGCGTTCGTCGAAGTAGCGGCGGTTTTCGCTGGCGTAGGCGTTGTTTTTGGCGAGGATGTCCTGCTCGATCTGCACCGTGCGCGCCTGGCTCATGCCCGGCACGTGCGCACGGGCCGGGCCGGCGCCGAAATCGAGATCGCCGCCGACGCCATGTTCGTGATGGTGGTGCTTGTACTGATGCGTGTGGCTATGCACCGTGCCGTCCGCATGCACATGCTGGTGCGCGTGATCCGCACCCTCGATCTTCGTTTCGCCCTCACCGCATCCGCAAACTGTACACATCGCCCGGCTCCTATTCGATTTCGATTTCCCTGACCCGCATTTCGCTGCCGCCCGTCGGCTGCAGGCGGTGGCTGCCGCACGCCGTGCAAACGCCGAACAACGCGGCCATCGGCTGCGCCAGGCCGCAGGCCAGGCACTTTCCGCTGCCCGGCACATCGACGATCACCAGGCGCGCGGCGCGGGCCACGCCCTCGGCGGCGACCGCGGCAAAGCAGAACTCGAGGGCCGCCGGCTCGACCGCCGACAATTGCCCGATTTCCAGCACGACCGTCTTCACACGCCGCGCGTTTTCGCGCCTGGCCGTCTCCTCGACCAGCTGAAGAATGCCCTCGGCCAGTGACATTTCGTGCATCGATTTTCCCGTCGCAAGCGGAATGTCGCGCAACGCTTCCGCCGCACGACACGTGGTCCATACGAACATTCTAGCGATAGTCCATAATGTTGACGAAGCCATCTTCCGTGAAGCGCCATGCCTACCTCGTCGCCTGATCGCGTATTCCCCACTCACCGCTTGCGTGGCCGGAATCTTCCGGCCATCTGCCTTGCCGTCGGCCTGACGGTCGCCAACAGCTGCCTGGCGAACACCGCAGCTGTGGACACACCAGTCGAAGCCGCAAGTGCGGCCAGCACAGCTCTGTCGCAGGAAACCGAACTGCGGGCGGCCCTCGCCCGCTACCGCGAACTGGCCGGCCACCCGGCCTGGCAGGTTCCGTTGCCGCCGTTGCCGCGCCCGGAGGGCAAGCTGACGCCGGGACAACCCTACGCCGGCATCCGGCTGGTGAACGAGCGCCTGACTGTGCTCGGTGACCTGCCGGCCGACAGCGCACCGCCGCCGCGTTACGAGGGCCAGCTGGTCGCCGGCATCAAGTCGTTCCAGGGCCGCCATGGGCTGACGCCGGATGGCGTCATCGGCAAGGGCACCTTCGAGCAGCTCAACGTCGCCCCGGAAGTCCGTGCCCGGCAACTCGAACTGGCGCTCGAACGGCTGCGCTCGGCACCGCCGCTGCAGGCGCCCCGCACCATCGTCGTAAACGTGCCCGAATTCAGGCTGCGCGCCTATGAAGTGCGTGACGGCCGCGCCACACTGGCGACCGCGATGAACGTCATCGTCGGCAATGCGCACAAGACGCGGACGCCGCTTTTCGAAGCCGAAATGCAGTATGTCGAGTTCAGCCCCTACTGGAACGTTCCACCCTCGATCGCGCGCGGCGAAACCCTGCCCAAGCTGCGCCGCGAGCCGGGCTATTTCGACCAGCAGGGCTTCGAATTCGTCGGCAGCGACGGCCGGGTGGTCGGCGGTTTCTCCGAAGCCCATCTCGACGCCGTCCAGCGCGGCCAGATGCGCATCCGCCAGCGGCCAGGCGCCAGGAACGCCCTTGGCGACATCAAGTTCGTCTTTCCCAACCCGGACAACATCTACCTGCACCACACCCCGACGC
>Ga0116154_10003878_pt1 | contig 10347 bp, 6 predicted proteins | sample AD_UKC030_MetaG_FD_89898 | JGI IMG/M metagenome (GOLD analysis project Ga0116154, IMG submission 89898) | Active sludge microbial communities of municipal wastewater-treating anaerobic digesters from USA - AD_UKC030_MetaG | ecosystem: Engineered > Bioreactor > Anaerobic > Digestate | place: USA...
AAGGCGCTCCTCACGTGCCCCGGCGAGACGTCTCGGGTGTGGAGGAGCCGGACCTTCACGGGCGGTCGATGCCGTACTTCCGCATCTTGTTGTAGAGGGTGACCCGGTCGATCTCGAGGGCGCGGGCGGCCTGGGCGACGTTGAACGACATCGTCGCGAGGACCTTCCGGATGTGGGCCTCCTCGGCGGAGGCGAGCGTCAGCGAGGTCGCAGCAGCGGCGTGGCCGTTCGTCGTGAACGGGAAGTGGGCCGCCTCGATCGTGTCCCCCTTGCAGAGGACGACGGCCCGCTCGATGGCGTTCTGGAGCTCCCGGACGTTCCCCGGCCAGGGGTAGTCGGCCATCGCGGCGAGCGCGCCGGGCGAGAAGCCGCCGATCCGGCGGTTCATGGCGCTCGCGAAGCGCGCGAGGAAGTGCTGCGCGAGGACCGGGATGTCGGCCGGGCGATCCCGCAGCGACGGGAGCTCGATCGCGAAGACGTGGATCCGGAAGAAGAAGTCCTGCCGGAAGCGGCCCGCGGCGACCTCGTCCTCGAGGTCGCGGTGGGTCGCGGTGACGAGGCGGAAGTCGACCGGGATGGTCTGGTTCCCGCCGACGCGGACGACCTGCTTCTCCTGGAGGACGCGGAGGAGGTCGACCTGGACCTTCGGCGGGACGTCGCCGATCTCGTCGAGGAAGAGCGTCCCCTCGTGGGCGAGCTCCACCTTGCCGCGGCGCCGGCCGACGGCCCCCGTGAAGGCCCCCTTCTCGTGACCGAAGAGCTCGCTCTCGAGCACCCCTTCGGAGAGGGCGCCGCAGTTGACGACGCTGAGCGGGCCGAAGCGGCGGGGGCTCCGGGCGTGGATGAGGCGCGCGACGAGCTCCTTGCCGGTGCCGCTCTCGCCGGTGACGAGGACGCTCGTGTCGGTCGGCGCGACCTGGTCGACGAGCTCGAGGACCTTCGCCATCGGCCCGCCGCCCGCCGTGACGAGGGCCGGCTCGGCCGCCTCGAGCCTCGCCTTCAGCTCGCGGTTCTCCGAGAGGAGCGTGTAGCGCTCGGCCGCCTTCTTCACGAGGCGCGAGATCGCCTCCGGGTCGAACGGCTTGACGATGTAGTCGTACGCCCCGTCCTTGAGGGCCTGGATCGCGGTCTCGACGGAGGCGTAGGCCGTCATGATGATGACGGTCGTCTCGGGAGCGGTCTCGCGCACCTTGCGGAGGACCTCGAGCCCGTCCATGCCGGGCATCTTGATGTCGACGAGGAGGATCTGCGGCGCCTCGCGCAGGAGCGTCGCGAGCGCCTCGCGCCCGCTCCCGGCGGAGAGGACGTCGTACCCCTCCTCCTTGAACCAGAACGTGAGCGAGCTCCGCAGGTGCGGCTCGTCGTCGACGATCATCAGCTTGACGGGCGCGGACATCAGGACTCCTCTCCCGGGGTGGCGGTCCCCGGCAGGGTCAGGACGAAGCGGGTGCCGGCGGCGGGGGCGCTCTCGACGTCGATCGCGCCCCCGTGCCGCTGGACGATGCCGTAGACGACCGCGAGGCCGAGGCCGAGCCCCTTCCCCTCGCCGTCCCCCTTCGTCGTGAAGAAGGGCTCGAAGATCTGCCGCTTCACGTCCTCCTCCATCCCGACGCCGGTGTCGGCGATCTCGATCCGCGCCCCGCGCTCCCCGTGCGGCGCGGTGCGTATCGAGAGCGTCCCGCCGCCGGGCATCGCCTCGATCGCGTTGATCGCGAGCGCGAGGATCGCCTGCTCGATCTGGGACGGGTCGCAGAGCACCTGCGGGAGGTCCGGGGCGAGCTCCTCGGCGGTGGCGACCTGGGCGAGGTCCATCTTGTGCTTGAGGAGGAAGAGGGAGCGGTCGACGAGCTTGTTCAGGTCGGTCGGCTCCATCCGCGAGCCGGTGCGGCGCGCGAAGAGGAGCAGGTTCGAGACGATCTCGCCGCAGCGGGCCGACTCGGAGGCGATCGCCTCGAGGATCTTCTCGCTGTCGTCCCCCGGCTTCGGCCCTCCCTTCTGGGTGAATCGGCGGAGGAGGAGCTTCGAGTAGGTGACGACGCTCGCGAGCGGGTTGTTGATCTCGTGCGCCACGACCGCCGCGAGCTTGCCGAGGGAGGCCATCCGCTCGACGCGGAGCATCTGGGCCTGGGCCGCCTTCAGCTCGCCGGTCTTCTCCTCCACGCGGCGCTCGAGCGTCTGGGCCCAGTCGACGAGCTCGGCATTCGCCTTCTGCAGGTCGCCCGCCATCCGGTTCACGTGGCTCCCCAGGTAGGCGAACTCGGCGATCGGCTCGTCGTCGTACCGGGCGGTGTAGTCGCCGCCGCCGAGAGCGCCGAGGACGTCGGCGAGGTGGCGGACGGGGCGGTGGACGGCCCGCCTCACGACGAGGACGACGACGGCGGCGACGAGGAGGAGCGTGGCGACGCCGGTCACGGCCATCAGGGCCATCGTCTGGCGCCGCACCTGCTCCTGCCGCACCATCTGGATGGAGACGTCGACGACGCCGAGGAGCCGCTTCTCGGGCGGGTGCGCGTGGCAGGCGGCCGTCGAGCACGAGGGCTCGTTCTCGATCGGCCGGATGACGCCGAGCGTCCGGACGCCGTCGAGCTGGAACGTGCGGGTCCGGTCGCCCGGAGGGAGCTTCTCGATCGGCTGCCCCTCGGCGTGGCACTTGAAGCAGGCCTCGGAGGTGGTGTCGACCTTCCGGCCCGCCTCCTCCGGGATCGACGAGTAGACGATGGAGCCTTCCTTGTTGAAGACGCGGACGCGGATGTTCGGCTGGGCCTTCGCGACGGCCCGCACCGAGCTCTCGAGCCCCTCGCGGTCGTTCGCGAGCATCATCCCGTGGAGCCCGCCCGTGAGCGTCTCCGAGAGGGCGAGCGCGCTGTAGCGCGCGGTCGACTCGGAGAACCGCCTCTGCAGGGAGAGCGACACGAACCAGGAGACGAGGAGGAGGGCGGCGAGAGCGGCGACGAGGGTCCCCGTCAGGCGGACCGCGAGGGAGTTGGCCCGGAGCCTCTGCATCGCCGCTCCCGTCCTTCCTACTCGGACTTGTGGCAGGCCGTGCAGTCGTCCTCGATCGAGAACGCTGACGTGCCGTCGTGGCATCCGCCGCAATGCTTCGTGTCGTGCATCAGGCCCGCCGGGGGAGCCTCTGTCCGGCCGAGGAACGAGTAGCTGTTCCCGTGGCAGGCGAGGCAGTCGGGGGCGGAGGCGTCGACGTGGGAGGCGTGGCGGAACGAGACGGGCCCGGGGCTGTCGGGCGCCTGGGGGAAGGTCATCTCGGCGGGCGCCTCGAAGCTCGCGAGCGCGGCGGCGAGGGCCGGGGTCCCTTCGGGGGCGGGCGGCCCCGGGGCGACCTCGCGGCGGCGGACGCCGTCGGCGCCGAGCGCGCCGGCCGCGACGAAGGCGAGGGCGACGACCGCGATCGCCGGCATCGGAAGGGAGCGGATCGGCTGGGCGGCGACGCTGCCCCCCTCGGGCGCGACGGGCGGGCGGGCGCCCTTCATCTCGTGCTCGGGGAAGACCGGGAGGTACTTCACGGCGAGGGCGAAGACGAGGAAGCCGACGCCGACGACCGACAGGGTGATGGCGATCTCGGTGAAAGCGGGGACGTAGATCTCGCCCGAGGAGCGCTCCATGCCGGTGATCGAGACGTTCAGGCGGTTCATCACGACGCCCATGACGATGAGGAGCGCCGAGAGGAAGAGCCCGGTCCGGTGCTGGCGGACCTTCGGCAGCGCGAGCAGGACGGCCGGGGCGAGGACGCCGATGATCATCTCGGCGAGGAAGAGCCGCGACTCGTAGGTCGGGGCGAAAGGCAGGCCGAGGATCCCGCGGTGCCGGAAGTCGGCGAAGCGGATCACCGCCGTGACGCCGAGGATGAGGAGCGCGACCCGCCCGAGCGGGACGAGGAGCTCCATCTCCAGCTCCTTGCCGAACGCGCGGTGCGAGAGGAACGACTCGACGATCGTCATCGCGCAGCCGAGAGTGAGGGCGGTGAGGAAGAAGTAGACGGGGAGGAGCGGCGAGTACCAGAGGGCGTGGAGCTTCGTCGGGACGATCAGGTAGAACGACCCGAGGGAGGACTGGTGGAGCGTCGAGAGGAGGACGCCGAGGACGACGAGGATCGGCATGATCACGTGCAGGACGTGAAGCGTCTTCGTCATCTTGAAGCGCTCGAAGACGACCGGGCTGAACTCGAGCGCGAGGACCGTCGTGTAGAGCGTCACGCACCACCCGACCTCGAACATGACCGAGTGGGGGTTCCACATGACGAGCGGGTGCCAGACGTTCCAGGGCCGCCCGAGGTCGAATAGGAGCGCGACGACGACGAGGACGTAGCCGAGGAACGCCGTCAGGATCGCGGGCCTCACGATCGGCCGGAACTTCTCGAGGTTGAAGATGTAGACGGTGGCGCTGATCGTGAAGCCGCCGGCGGCGAGGGCGACGCCGCAGAGGATGTCGAACCCGATCCAGAGGCCCCAGGGGAACGCGTCGGTCAGGTTCGTGGAGCCGGCGAGCCCCTTGAAGACGCGGAGGAAGGTGGCGTAGGTCCCGGCGGCGAGGATCGCCAGGAGGACGCCGCGCCAGAACGTGAGGCGGGGAAGCGCGAGCTTCGGCATGTCGCTCTCCTCAGTGCCCCTTCGTCGAGGCGTCGTGGTGGCCTTCGGCCGCCTCGACCTCGTCGCGGCGGTTACGGATCCAGTAGATGCCGCCGAGGAGGACGGCGCCGGTCATGACGATGTCGGGGATGATGTTGAGGACCCGCCAGGTCAGGTGCGGCGGCGGAGTCTCGTCGAGGCCGGCCGGGTAGCCGAGCTCCTCGGGCTTCGCGTCGGAGATCAGGAGGACCGACGTCCCCCCGACCTCCTCGAAGCCGTAGACGTGCTCGCGGTAGCGGCCGGGGTTCGCGGCGAAGCGCGCGCGCGCCTCGAGGACGAGGGCGTCGCGGTTTCCGAACGTCGTCGCGCCGGTGGGGCAGGCGGTCGCGCAGGCCGTCTTCAGCCCCTTCGCGAGGCGGTCGGCGCAGAGGTCGCACTTGCGCACGAGCGGCGCCTTCTTCTCCCACTCGTACTTCGGGATGCCGAAGGGGCAGGCGATCATGCAGTAGCGGCAGCCCATGCACTTCGACTCGTGGTAGACGACCGGTCCGGCCGCGGTCTTCTCGAGGGCGGCGACCGGGCAGGCCGATGCGCACGACGGCGTCGCGCAGTGCATGCACATGCGCCGCACGTACCGGTTCCCGACCTGGTTCACCGTCGAGAACGTCTTGTCGGACAGCTTGTCCTCGAGGACGACCTCCGAGGTCTTCGGGAGCCCGTTTCGCTCCTTGCAGGCGAGCGCGCACGCGCCGCAGCCGATGCAGCGCGTCGTGTCCAGGAGCAGCCCCTTCGCTTGCGTATTCAACATGGGCCTCTCGTACCCCCCCGGGCGAACTTCAGGTCCGCCCCGTAGAGGATTTCGCAAGCGTCGGGCCAGTGTGTTGAGGAATTCGTAATTAGCTCTACAGAAGTAGTTTAGCGCTGGCTACGCCGATCCGCCCAGGAAGGTGAGTTGAGAAATTCAACGCCACGATTTCGGACCGATGGCATAAGCCGCCCATTTTCAACGAGATACGTTTGGGCCGGGAGACGTCTCGATTTGAGCCGAAGCGTTGAGAATTTCTACGCGCTGGGGCGATTTCCGACACGAAGGAGCCGGTGGCGTGGAGTTTCTACACGCCACCGGCCCTGCGAGACCGGACTCAGTTGGACATGCGAGGAGGAACGGGCGCCGCGGGCCGGGTCGCCGGCCGCTTCGCGAGCTCCTGGAGGAGGATCTCCACACCCTTCTCGAGGCTCGGGTCTCCGCCGTCGAGCCGCCGCTCGGCGACGTCGAACACCTCGACGTCGGGAGCGACCCCTTCGTTCTCGACGACCCACTTGCCGTCGTCGTCGTAGATCCGGAAGGTCGGGACGTCGACGCTGCCGCCGTCGACGAACTCGGCGTTCCCGGAGAGGCCGATCAGGCCTCCCCAGGTGCGCGTCCCGACGATCGGGCCGAGCTTCTCCTTCCGGAAGAAGTAGGGGAGGGCGTCGCCGCCGGAGGCGGAGTAGGAGTTGACGAGCATCGCCTTCGGGCCGTCGTGGGCGAAGCCGGGCGTTCGCATGGCGTCGACGCCGCGGCGGGCCCAGAACGCGAGGGTCGTCCGGGAGAGCATCTCGATCATCCGGTCGGGGATGAAGCCGCCGCCGTTGTATCGGTCGTCGACGAGCAGCGCCGGCTTCGACGCCTGGGAGTAGAAGAGCTTCTGGAGCATCCGGTTCCCGGCGAGGGCCGTGTCGGGAAGGTGGATGTAGCCGACCTTCCCGCCCGAGAGCTTCTCGACGAGCGCCATCCGGCTCTTCACCCAGTCGAGGTAGCGGAGTCCCTGCTCGCTCGCGACGGTCCGGACGGTCACGGTCCGGCCCCCCTCCCGCGAGGGGGCCTTCCCGACGAGGAGCGTCACCGCTCGCCCGGCCTTCCCCTCGAGGAGCCGGTACGGGTTGTCGGCCGTCGTCAGGTCGACGCCGTCGATCGCCAGGAGGAGCTCGCCTTCTGCGACGTTCACGCCGGGCTCGGTGAGCGGCGAGCGGAACGGCTCGTCCCAGTTCTCCCCGGGGAAGATCCGGGCGATCCGGTAGCGCCCGGAGGGGTCGGCCGTGAGCTCGCAGCCGAGGAAGCCGCCGGGGACCCGCTCGACCTTCGGCTCGTCGCCCGACGTGACGTAGGTGTGCCCCGCCTCCAGCTCGGAGACGAGCTCGCCGAGGAGGAAGTCGAGATCGGCCCGGTGGGCGACGAACGGGACGAGCGCACCGTAGCGCGCCACGAGCGCGTTCCAGTCGACGCCGTGGAGGCCGGGGTCGTAGAACCAGTCCCTCACGGTCCGGGCTCCGTCGCGCCAGATCTGGGCCCACTCGGCCGGGAGGTCGAGCTTCGTCCGCAGGCCCGAAAGGTCGAGCTTGCCCGCGCCGGAGGCGAGCCCGGCGCGGGCGTCGGCGACGCCGAGCTCCTTGCCGGACCTCCAGAGGAGCTTCTTGCCGTCGGCCGAGAGGCGGTAGGCCGAGACGCCGTCGAGGACCTTCTCCTCCTTCCGCTCCTTGAGGTCGAAGCGGAAGAGGGCTCCCTCGTCCTCACCGTCGCGGACGTAGTAGACGGCCTCCTCCGTCGCGCGGAGGGAGCGGAGGTCGCCGGGCTTCACGCCCGGGAGGGCGATCGTCCGCGCCGCGAAACCCTCCGCGAGGACGACGACGCGGGAGGGCTCGGCTGCCTTCCCGCTCTTCGCGTCGTCCTTCTTCCCGTCCTTCCCGCCGTCGGCCTTGCCCGAGGCGGGCTTCGCGGCGGCCTCGGCCTCGCCCGCCGTCCCCTTTTCCTCGTCGCTCTTCAGCGGGAAGAGATGAGGGACGTCGGGGGAGAGGGCCGCGGCGTAGACACGCGTCGCCTTCGGGTAGACGTAGGAGAACTCGAAGGCGCTGAAGGTCGGGGCGTAGTCGCGGTTCGAGAGGAAGAAGAGGTACTTCCCGTCCGCCGAGAAGGCGGGGGAGAAGTCGGCCGTCAGGCCGTCGCCGAGGGGGATCGGCTTCCCGCCCTCGAGCGGGGCGGCCCAGAGACCCGGCAGGCGCGTCGAGTGGCTCTTCTCGTAGACGAGCCAGCGGGAGTCGGGGGAGAACGAGTAGACGTCGATGTCTTCGAAGCCGCTCCGGTCGACCTCGGTCACCTTCCCGCTCGCGACGTCGACGACGCGGAGGCGTTGGGCGCGATCGCCGAAGGCGATCTTCTTCCCGTCGGGGCTGAAGGCCGGCGCGTGCTTCCAGGGGGCGCCGTCGGTCGTGAGGCGGCGGGGCGTGCCGGTCCCGTCCTGCGGGCGGATCCAGAGGTCGTACTCGCCCGTCTCGTCGGAGAGGTAGGCGATCCACTTCCCGTCGGGCGACCAGGCCGGGTCGCGCTCGCGGACGGCGGAGCCGGTCGTCAGCGGCCGGACGACGCCGTCCTTCGCCGGGAGGGAGTAGAGGTCGCCGCGGGCGTCGAGGACGACGCGGGCGCCGCTCGGCGAGAGCGCCATCCCGGCGACGTTCCCGGCGACGTCCCGGAAGGCGGGGACCGTGGCCGCCGCGTCCGAGCCGAGCCGGATCGGGATGCGCGTGGCCTTCTCGGTCGCCAGGTCGAGCGTCCAGAGGTCGCCCCCGTTCATGAAGACGATCCGCCCGTCGCCGAGGCTCGGCCAGAGGACGTCGAACTCGGTGAACGAGGTGAGCTTCCGCGTCTCCCTCGTCTTCAGGTCGTAGCGCCAGAGGTTGAGCGTCCGCTCGCGGTCCGAGGTGAAGTAGACCGCGTCCCCCCACCACATCGGGAAGTTGTCCGTCCCTTCCCACGTCGTGAGGCGCTCCGAGCGCTTCGCCGCGAAGTCGTAGAGCCAGACGTCCTGCGCGCGCCCGCCCTTCGTCCTCTTCCAGGTCCGGAACTCGCGATCGACGGGGCAGTAGGCGAGGCGTGCGCCGTCGGGCGAGAGCGAGGCCGAGCCTCCCTCGGGGATCTCGAGCGCCGTCTCGAGGCCCCCCTTCGGGTCGACGAGGAAGTAGCGCCCCATCCGGCCGTTCCAGGGGACGCGGTTCATCCGGACGAGGACCTTGCCGTCCTTCGTCCAGCCGAGGACCCAGTTGTCCCAGCCGCCGCGCGGCGGCATCGGGCCGACGTCCGTCGCGAACGTGAGCTGCCGGGGCGTCCCGCCGTGCGCGGGGACGACCCAGACCTGCCGCGTCCCGGTGTACTCGGCCGAGAAGGCGATCCACTTCCCGTCGTGCGAGAGCTTCGGGAAGAGCTCGAGGCCGGGGTGCGCCGTGAGGCGGAACGCGGCCCCCCCGGAGAGCGGGACGCGCCAGAGGTCGCCTCCGTAGACGAAGACGACCGTGTCGCCGCGGACGTCGGGGAAGCGGAGGAGGCGGGCCTCCGGAGGGCCGTCCGCGTCGGCGAGGCCCGGCGGGGCCGACAGGAGGAGCGCGGCGAACGTTGCCGCGAGGAGCGGGCGGAGGAGAGGACGAGAGCTCATGACGCGATTCTGCCCGACGCGCGACGGTGTCGGCCGTCACGCGCGCGGCGCCTTCCCGCGCTTTCGCTTTGCCCGGTTCTGGTCCATCATCCGGGAAAATCGAGAAACGGAGCGAGGCGAAATCGATGGCTTTCCTGAAAGTCCTGGAATCGCCGGACCCTGCCCTGAAGGACCAGACGATCCCGCTCGCCGGGAAGGAAGTCCTGATCGGCCGCGGCAAGGAGAACGGTCTCGTCCTCGAGGACCACGCCGTGTCGCGCCACCACGCCCGGATCGTGGAGGAGGCGGAGGGGCACCTTCTGGTCGACAACAACTCCGCGAACGGGAGCTGGGTGAACGGCCAGCGCGTGACGGAGGCGAGGCTGAAGCCGGGCGACCAGATTCGCCTCGGCAAGACGCTGTTCGAGATCCAGGGGGTCTACGACCCGGAGGGGACGGCCCTCCTGGACGTCCAGGGAATGGGGATGCCGATGAAGCCGTCGGCGCCGCCCGCGGCGCCCGCCTCTCCGCCTCCTCCCGCGCCGGCTCCTCCACAGGTCGCCGCTCCTCCGCCGGCCCCGCGCCCCGCTCCTGTCGAGACGCCGACGGTGCCGGAACCCGTCCCGATGCGGCGCCCGTCTCCGCCGCCGACGCCGATCCCGCCGCCGACGCCCGTTCCGGCGCCGCGTCCGGCGCCTCCGCCGGCCCCCGTGGCGGCGCGCCCGGCGCCGCCGCCCGCGCCGATGGCGGCACGGCCGGCGCCGATGGCGCCGCCTCCCGCGCCGGCCGCGGCTCCGGGGTACTACGACGAGGCGGCCCCGGTGGAGGGGGAGCCCGCCGGCTTCTGGATCCGGTTCCTGGCGTCGCTGATCGACAGCGTGATCCTCAACATCCTGCTGGCGATCGTCTGGGCGCCGACGTTCTTCATCACGTTCCGCGCCGCGGCCAGCGGAGAGGCTCCGGGGGCCCTCGCCGCGATCCTGCCGGTCTTCTCGTTCCTCCTCACGATGGTCCTCTCGCTCGGGTACACGCTCTGGTTCTGGGCGAACAAGGGCGCCACCCCGGGCAAGAAGATGCTCGGCCTGCGCATCGTCCGCGAGGACGGCGAGGAGCCGCTCGGCTGGGGCACCGCCTTCATGCGCCTCGTCGGCTACATGGTGAGCGGCTTCATCCTCTACATCGGTTTCTTCATGATCGCCTTCAACCCCGAGAAGCAGGGGCTCCACGACAAGATCGCGAAGACCCGGGTGCTGAAGGTCCGGTAGCCGGGCCGACCGCCTCCCCGAACGTCGAAGGCCGGGCCCGCGGGCCCGGCCTTCGTG
>Ga0116154_10003880_pt1 | contig 10342 bp, 10 predicted proteins | sample AD_UKC030_MetaG_FD_89898 | JGI IMG/M metagenome (GOLD analysis project Ga0116154, IMG submission 89898) | Active sludge microbial communities of municipal wastewater-treating anaerobic digesters from USA - AD_UKC030_MetaG | ecosystem: Engineered > Bioreactor > Anaerobic > Digestate | place: USA...
ACTCACAAATTACCAATTACTCATAACTATTCACTGATTTATCAGCCGGCTGATCTGTTCTCTCACCATCGTGCGTGCTTGCGCATCCACATCCCCTTCATCATGCGCCAGTACGAGGTCGTACGGTTCGCCGAAGCGCACCAATAACTGCCCATGTTCTTCGGTGATACCAACCGGCAGGATACGCAACCCCATGCGGTTCAGGTACAGAATGAACTTGCCCGCCCCGGCGGGAAGTTCCCCCATACCCGGCTGGAACGTGTCGCGCCCTTCGGGAGCCAGTCCGATCACCGCCTGCGGGTTGTGGCGCGCGTATTCGATCACCCGGCGCACGGCCGCCGCCCGTTGACTGGTTTCGGAATATCCCTCAGCTAACGGTGGCATGGGCAGGAAACCATACACTTTGTGCAGGCTGCCCAGCACAGAACGCATCACCGGGCGTAGCACGAACGCCAGCGGGTGTCCTTCAAATACCCATTCCTCTGTCATCACCCAGGTGACCTCGCCGGGGATGAACGCGCTGACGGCGATGGCGATCCACGCGGAACTGAAACCTTCCCGCGCGTAGTGATTGACCGTCACCACGTAACCGCCGCCGCTCGGGATGTTTTGGGTGCCGCGGCTTACCACTGATGGTCTGACGCGGTCATTCAAGCGCCTTGCCAGCCCACCGAAGGAGAGCCGCTTGCCAGGCAGCCGGTTGAGCAGCGCCCATATTCCGCTTAAAACGATAGATGGGTAACGCGGGTAACCTTTGCGCTGTCTGTTGAGAATCGTGTGAGACATACAGGAATTCTACCTTTAATCCACTTTTCACTCGACAGGATTCTCTGCTTTACCCCAGGCGCTTAAAGTGAGTTGCGTTGTGGGGTATTGATCCTACGAAGGATTATCAAATCGATTTGAAAAGTTGTACAATCTACATATCGGTTTCGAAAAAGCAGCACGCATTGAAACACATCCCACTATAGCCGACATTCACACTGGTCTTGGTCCTCTTCAACACCCTCGGTATCACGGTGATTTTGCTGGAGTTTATTCCGGCGCTGTTTCTCATCTTGTAAAGGGAGTGCTCTCTGCCAGTGAGGAATCATGTGTAAATGAATAGCTTCTGCAGCCGGTTACCGAGGAGAGGAACTCAGTTATGGTTCGAATTGCTTGATGGATTTATAGCAGTGGGAGTTTGAAGTATTCCAGTAAATCGTGAATCGATTAATCGCAGACCTTATTCAGTGACTTTTCCGGTTTGCCGTGGTGATGGATAAAGGAGTGTGATATGGAGACCTCTATCGGAGTTTCCAATGGATTGCTCAAAATCCTGCTCTCTTGCGGGATTGTCGCAGCCTTACTCTATGTGATTGCTGACATACTCGGAATTTTTATAAAGCCCGGCTACAATTTCTTCTCAGAAACAGCGGGTCTGCTCAGCGCTCCAGGTACTGTTTCCAGACCTTATGTAGTTACATTTGATATTCTGGCTGACCTGGTCCTCATCGCTTTTGCGGCGGGTGTGTGGATCACGGCCGGGGGAAATTGGGCGCAGCGGGTGATGGCGTTGTTCATGGCTGCCAATGCGCTCTTTGCCCTGGTGGGGGTGGTGTTCTTTCCCATGCACCCGGATGAAGCGACGTCCTCGCAGGCTAACAAGCTCAACGTCATCTTCATGGCATCCAGCATGTTTGGTTTTGTTCTGGCAATTCTGTTTGGCATTCCTGCCAATCACAACTGGCTGCGCTGGGTTTCGTTGAGCATTATCGTGTTCTATATTGTCGCCACTGTAATCGGGTTGATCATTCCCAGGCTCCACGGTCCGACCATAGGGATACAGGAACGCACAATGACCTACACCTACCTGGCCTGGCTGTTTTTGCAGTCACTGGTTCTATTACAGACCACACAAGCCGAAAGGTGACCCAAACAAAAGTGGCAAAGCAGCGCCAATAATCTCCAAGGCCTCGGGGTTATTACGACGCTATTAATGAGTAGATTTGTGAAGTAGAAAGTCCAGATTGGCATCGTGGGTGCGGATGTCTTTTTAATCCAGGTCGTTGAAAACGCTAAGGCTTAAAGGTCATCAGGCATTCTCGCGAGCCTACAACGCTCCAACCACCGCGTGAGGCACATAGGGTTCCTCCAGGTAAGCCACTTCCGCCTCATCGAGCTTCACATCCAGCGCGCCAACCGCGTCTTCAAGGTGCGAGATCTTCGTCGCGCCGATGATGGGAGCGGACACCGCTTTCTTCTGTAATAACCAGGCGATCGCGATCTGTGCCCGCTTGACCGCGTGTTTTTGAGCCAGTTCTGCCACCCGTTCAATGATGCGTCGGTCAGTCTCTGCCGCCGCGTCATATTTCTTGCGCGCGATCTGGTCCGTTTCAGCGCGCAGCGTGCCTTCTGTGGCAGCGTCGCGCGTCAACCTGCCTGAGGCCAGCGGGCTGTACGGGATGACCGCGATCTTCTCTTCCAGGCACAGCGGCAGCATCTCCCGTTCTTCCTCTCGGTAGATCAGGTTGAGATGATTCTGCATCGAAACAAAGCGGGCCCAGCCGTGTTGTTCAGCAACATCCAGCGCTTTCTGGAACTGCCAGGAATACATCGCGGAAGCGCCGATATATCGGGCTTTGCCGGCTTTCACCACATCATGCAGCGCTTCCATGGTCTCCTCAATGGGCGTCTGGTAATCCCAGCGGTGGATCTGGTACAGGTCCACGTACTCCATCCCCAGGCGCGCCAGGCTGTGATCGATCTCGCTGAGGATGGCCTTGCGAGAAAGCCCCCCTCCGTTCGGACCCTCGCGCATTGGGAAGAACACCTTGGTTGCGATCACCACCTCGTCCCTTCTGGCGGAATTTTTTATGGCCCGGCCGAGGATCTCTTCGCTCGCCCCCAGGGAATAGACGTTGGCGGTATCAAAAAAATTGATCCCCATCTCCAGCGCCTGTTTGATGATCGGACGGCTGTTGTCCTCGTCGAGCACCCATTTGTGGATCCAGCGCCCGGGGTCACCAAAACCCATGCAGCCCAGGCAAATGCGCGAAACGTCCAATCCGGTGTTTCCGAGCTTTGTGTATTCCATCTGCGGGTCCTTTTCAAGAGTTATTATTTAGGAATTTACACAATTATAGTACCCCGTAAAAAGCAATTGTTCGTTTTTGTTTTTCCATGATACCACCAGGCTACCGTGGGGCAGCAAAACACTTATTTTCGTAGAAACAACCCTTGAAAAGGTTGTTACAAACCTTTTCAAGGGTTAACTTACAGGAGGTAGGTTGGGTCGAAAACCCACCCTGTAATCTGCAGGTGCAAAAACCCGAAGTCGATGTAAAGACTCCGGGTTAATGAAAGCGATTGAGTATAGAGTTTTTTACCCCGCCTTATCAATTCACTCTCAGTCCGCGTAGGACTCCGGCGCGTGGTTGCGGTTATTCCTGGCAAAGGCAACCATCAGCTTGCTGTCAGGCGCCTCGAATTCCAGGATTCGCCCCCAGGAGGTCATCGCCAGTGGCACCTGCATGTCCGTCCAGGGGAAGGCGATCAGTTTGGTGCTACCGGCTTTATCCATTGCTCGGCTGATGGTCTGTTTCAGTTCTGAACAATCCCCTCCGTAGGCGGCGCAGTTGTACCAAAAGATAACGTACCCGTGCTCAAGGTTGTGCACCAGGGGGCCAGCCGGGTAGGCTAAATTCGCTGTCGCATCATTTTCCTCGTAGAAGCCCGCCTCCAACTCTGACGGGTAATGCTTGCCACCGGCCGGCGGGTTTGAAGCGTAAGGCCCCGGATCACTGCCTTCAGCGACGTGGTCGGCAGAAGCCACGGCTACCGCCTCGCCCAGCAGCCCGCTCCCTGCGCGGGAGGCGAGAAAAGCGATCCCTGCCACGATCCCGGTAGCCAGTAAACCGACCCCAAAGTAAGAGAATAATTTCCTGCGCACCTGTTGTTTTCTTTGCGCTGTTCGTTTTTGCTGCCGGTTGCTTTTTGTCATTCGAACTCCCAATCATTGCGTTTTTAATTAAGATAATTTTACTCTTAATTATTCAGTTCAACAACACCATTCCCTGTATGAGGCATTTATGGATTGTTTTCCAACGATTCGACTTCTACTTATTAAAACGCCTTTAGGATGTTCAGAAAGACAAACCTCCAAATTTCTTCCGGGTAAACCGGGTTTCTTGTGCTCTTCGAAACCCGGCTTTTGATCAAAATGTAGACAGGTGTAAGTGATCGAACGACAACCCATGAAAAGGTTGTTAAAAACCTTTTCATGGGTAAATTTGTGGGTAGCGGGATGACATGAAAATCAACCTGTTACGCGTCCGGCGGTCGTTGCAGCCGGTCGCGGCGGCGCTTGGCCAGGTATAACAGCCCCAGCGCCACCACCAGGCCGATCAGCCAGCCGAACGGAGGGAAGAAGCTCTGTGCCAGGGCTACCACCGCGATGGTGAACAGCGCGGCCAGCATCCAATCCACGGGGGTCATTATTGAGAAAAGCGGGGGTTCATTGTCCATTTTGCCTGAGCCTGTATACTTCTGAAGATCAATATTGGCAACGTCTAGTTTTTTATCAGTACATAATTTGGTCAGTTTTCTTGTTTTTGGGTACTAAATTCGGCTCACTATTTTTCTGTTTTCCCCATCTTTATCCCTTCATTGGCCACATCGTTTTCTTCCACGTAGCGCCGCGGCATGGCCAATGAGCTCCAGCCGCCAGCCTCCTGCAGCACAAAGGGATCTGTGCCGTGGCGCGCCGCCGAGGTCGCCCAGTAATGCCGGCAGTCGTGTGCCGATAGCCCCAAAATGCCCAGCCGTTCTCCCAGCAGCCGCACACGCGCGGTCACTGCGCGTTCGCTGATCCCCGGCGCGCCGAGTTCTTCGTTCTTTTTACTCTGCCTTAGCAGCAGGCCTGCCACGGGCAATTCGCCGTTATTCCTGCACGCCAGCGCCGCGTCCAGCGTTTCGCGCGTCAGGCGGTGCACCTGTTCCTTGTTCACCTTGGGACGGTAAAAGCGCAGCAAACCCTCCGCCAGGTCAAGTTCTTCTGCCGCCAGCCGGGTCACTTCTCCCACGCGCAAGCCATGGTCGAGCAGCAGGCACATCAACAACTGGTCGCGCCTTCCCTGTGGAGTGGCGGGTTGGTGCTTCAACTGATGCGCCTGCTCAGGGGTCAGCTTCACCGGTTCCTCCTTCTTGAAACCGATGCGCCTGACCCGCCGTTTTTGATCAATGCGCACCTGCTCGCGGAAGGAATATCCCTGCACCGCGCGGATCAACGCGTACTCTTGCGGGGTGAGCATGTCTGATTGCATGGCCATGCGCGCGTACACCTTCACCGTCGACAGGCGCACATTGATGCTCTTGATGGCGTAACCCTCATTCAACTGCCACTTGACGAATGCCTCCACCAGCCCCCAGGTCACCGGGCGCCAGGCGGCCGGCTCTTCCGCCAGGTTGCCTGTGCGCAGATTGACCAGCTCCAGGAACTCATGGAACAGCGCCAGGTCCGCGTCCTGCCGGCGCAGGGTCTCCATCGCGCGGCGTGAACGGTACTCCTTAAAGCGCGTGAGCGCGGCGGCGCGGTTCGCGTTCTGGCCGATCTGCAGGGAAAGGTCCCCAGGCAGCAGGGGTTGGATCTCTTTATTGGCGGTCATTAATTTCATTGTACACGAAAAATTCCTTCGCTTTATTTCCTCACCATTTTGTCCGCCGGCCAAACCAGGTGGCTGCCAAACAATTGCCGGATAATCCTTACAGATTTGTTAACCAATTTCACAGGTTGCTTATTGAAATTTAAAAAATCGGACTGTATACTTTTTGATTATATTAAATACTAAATTGTGCACGCGAGAATTATCCGGTCGGTGCTTCAATCCGGCCGGTTCATGTAAGTAGACACTATGTGAGTCTGCCCTCGTCGTTTTTCCGGAATTGGTAACAGAAAATCGCGGAAAAAAGTACAAAATCAGTCATATTATTTGTATAATGAAATATCCGCCTTTTTTATCATTCGTTACCAGGTTTATTTTTTATTAGTACTTGGAACACAATCTTAGTAATAGCCATTCAATGGAGCCATTCATGAATGATCGATCAGCAGTACAAACAGGGGAGACCATCCTCGAGGTCCGCGATCTGAAGACCTATTTCTACACCGAAGACGGTGTGGTCAAGGCGGTGGACGGGGTGGATTTCTCTGTGCGCGCCGGTGAAGTGCTGGGGCTCGTCGGTGAATCCGGCTGCGGTAAAAGTGTCAGCTCGTTTTCCATCCTGCGCCTGGTAGGTGTTCCCGGCCGTATCGTTAACGGCGAGATCTTTTTTGAAGGCAAGGATATCCTCAAGCTCTCTAAAGAGGAAATGGTCAAAATGCGCGGCGACCGCATCTCTATGATCTTCCAGCAGCCGCAATCCAGCCTCAACCCGGTCTTCAAAGTGGGGGAGCAGGTGGCTGAAGTGCTCGAGTTGCACAAGGGCATCAAGAAGAAGGAAGCCTGGGCGAAAGCGGTAGAACTGCTTACCCTGGTGGGCATCCCTGACCCTGAGAAGAAAGCCTTCGCCTACCCGCACGAACTTTCCGGCGGTCAGGCGCAGCGCGTCATGATCGCCATGGCGCTGGCGCTTTCTCCCAGGCTGCTCATCGCAGATGAACCCACTACCGCGCTGGACGTTACCATCCAGGCGCAGATCCTCGATCTCATCCGCGAGCTGCGCGAGAAGACCAACACCGCGGTCATTCTCATCACGCACGATCTCGGCATCATCGCCGAAATGGCCGACCGGGTGGCTGTGATGTACGCCGGCGAGATCGTCGAGTTCGCCGATGTGGATCCTATATTCGCCAAACCCCTGCATCCTTACACCCAGGGTCTCATCGGTTCCATCCCCGTCCTGGGCAACGTGGTCGACCGCCTGGAGGTCATCCCCGGGCTGGTGCCCAACCTCATCGACCTGCCGCCCGGCTGCCGTTTTGAGCCGCGCTGCCTGCTGCGCCAGCAATACGGGCTCGAGGTGTGCCGTCGCCAGGAACCTCAATTGGTAGAGATCGCTAAAAATCACACAGTGCGCTGCTGGCTTTACACCGATTCTGATGAACATTCCGCGCCTTTAAAGATCAGCGAGGCGTTATGAGCGATGTGATGAAAGTGAACCTGAAGAATAATGGCGGCGACCTGTTGAAGGTCTCACACCTCAAGAAGTATTATCCCGTCAAGACGGGCATCCTGCAGCGCGTGTCTGACCATGTGCTGGCTGTCGATGATGTCAGCTTTACGGTCAAACAGGGAGAAACGCTCGGTCTGGTGGGTGAATCCGGCTGCGGCAAAACCACCATCGGCCGCGCCATCCTTCGCCTCACCGAACCGACCGCGGGTGAAGTGGAATTTGATGGCAAAAACCTCCTCAAGCTGAAAGGGGAGGAGATGAAAGCGGTGCGGCGGGATATGCAGATCATCTTCCAGGACCCTTACGCCTCGCTTGACCCCCGCGTGCGCATCGGTGATTCAGTCATGGAAGGCCTGGAGATCCACAAGATCGGCGATAAAAAAGACCGCTACCAGATGGCGGTGGATACCCTCAAGAAAGTGGGGCTTGAAGAGTATCATAGCCGGCGTTACCCGCACGAATTTTCAGGCGGGCAGCGGCAGCGCATCGGTATCGCGCGCGCCCTGGCGCTGCAGCCGCGGTTCATCGTCTGCGACGAACCTGTTTCCGCGCTGGATGTCTCCATCCAGTCCCAGGTGCTCAATATCCTCAAGGACCTGCAGCAGGAACTGGGGCTGACCTACCTGTTCATCGCGCACAACCTCGGCGTGGTGGAGCATATCTCCAACCGCGTGGCGGTGATGTACCTGGGTAAAATGGTCGAGCTGGCTGATCGTGAGGAGCTCTTCCGCAACCCGCTCCATCCCTACACCAAAGCCCTCATGTCCGCCATCCCCATCCCCAATCCCCGTCTGCGGCGCGAACACATCATCCTCAAAGGCGATGTGCCCAGCCCGCTCAACCCGCCCAAGGGCTGCCGCTTCCATCCGCGCTGCCCCATCGCGGTGGCGCAGTGCGCGGTTGAGGAACCACCCTTTGTGGAGAAGTTAACCGCTCATAGTGTTGCCTGCTGGCTGGCGTAACCCGGTGGGAATTTGTGTATATGGAAAGTTAATAGACGGGAAATTAAAGGAGGTGGTTGTATTATCAGAAACAGAATAAAAAGCCTTTTGGGTTTTGCAAACAAAAACCCGTTCGTGCTCAACTTAATCACAAGGAGAAGAAAAATGAAACGTCGATTTTTAGTACTGTTTAGTATGTTGATCGTAGCCAGCCTCCTGCTGGCCGCCTGTGCGCAACCGGCGCCCACCGAAGCCCCCGCGGCAACTGAGGCCCCCGCTGCGACCGAAGCCCCTGCGGCGACAGAAGCACCGGCAGCCGCCGAACCCCTCAAGATCACCCTCGCTTTCCGCGTGGTTGATCGCGCCTACCTGCCGTCACCCGATAAGGTGGCCCAGGAGATCCAGGCTCAACTCGCTGAGGTGGGTGTGGAAGTGACCCTTAAGGAGATGGAATCCGCTGCTTTCATCGATTCCACCGCCGCGGGCAATGAAGGCTTCTACCTGCTGGGTTGGAACGCCGACTAACCGGATGCCACCAACTTCTATGATTACCACTTTGCCACCGCTGAGAACAAACAGTTCGGTGATCTATACCCCGACATGGTGGCTGAAATTCGCGCCGCCGGTAAGCTCTCTGACCCGGCCGCTCGCCAGGCGCACTATGACACCATCAACCAGATGCTCAAGGATTACCTCATGATGATCCCGGTCGCCAACGGCGGTTCTTCCACCGTTTTCGCGGCCAATGTTGAAGGCGCGCATTCCAGCCCGCTGGGCAATGAAGTCTTCAGCGTGATGAGCAACGGCACTGACACACTCGTCTGGATGCAGAACGGCGAACCCAATGCGCTGTGGTGCTCAGATGAGACCGACGGCGAGACTTTGCGCGCCTGCGAGCAGGCTTACGAACCCCTGCTGGCCTTCGAGGTCGGTGGAACCGATGTCATCCCCGCGCTCGCTGAGAGCTATGAGGCAAATACCGAACTGACCGAATACACCTTCAAACTGCGCCAGGGCGTCACTTTCCACAATGGTGCCACCCTGGATGCCAATGATGTTGTGGCTACTTACGCCTCCCTCTGGGATGCTGCCAGCCCCAACCACATCGGCCGCACCGGAAGCTTTGAGTACTTCGGCGCCTTCTTCGGTGGACCCATCAACGCTGAAACCGTCGACGCGGAACTGGTCGATACCGATGGTATGCTCTCGCTGACCGCTCCCATCTGCGATTATGGTGGTGAGTTCTCCTCCATCGCCGCGGTGGATGCCAGCACCGTCAAGTTCACCCTGTGCTATCCTGATCCCGCCTTCCCCTCCAAAGTGGCCTTCTCCGTCTTCAGCATCCTGGATAAGGACCACCTGGATCTGACCAAGGGTGATTCCGTTGCCATCAGCGACAATCCCAATGGCACCGGCCCCTACAAGGTGAAAGCATGGAACCGTGGCGACAGCGTCGTTTTTGAAGCCTTTGATGGCTACTGGGGCGAGAAAGCCAAGACCCCGAACCTGATCTTCCGCTGGTCAGAACAGTCCGCCCAGCGCCTGCTCGAACTGCAGTCTGGCAATGTGCATGGTATTGACAACCCAGGTCCGGATGACATCGCTTCAATAGAAGCGGATGCCAACCTCACGCTCTATCCACGCAACGGGTTCAATATCTTCTACATTGGTTTTAACAACACGATTGCCCCGTTTGACAACCTGCTTGTCCGCCAGGCTATCGCCTACGCCATCGACCGCAACCGTATTGTTGAGCAATACTACCCGGTAGGATCCAGCGTCTCTGATTCCTTCGTGCCTGCCTTCGTCTATCCGGGCGCCAGCCCCAATGTTCCATGGCTGGAGTTCGACCAGGCCAAGGCCAGGGAATTGTTGACCGAAGCCGGCTACGCCGTCAAATAACCTCTAACTGTTTGTTTGGATGGGGTCGTTTCCCCGACCCCATCCAACCCTCATTATCGAAGGCTGCATCATGACTCAATTCATCACGCGACGATTAATGTTACTGATCCCGGTTTTGCTCGGGGTGGTGCTGGTCACCTTTCTGATCGTGCGCCTCATCCCCGGCGACCCCTGCGTGACCATGCTGGGCGAACGCGCCACGCCTGCCAAATGTGAAGCTTTCCTCGAACGCTATGGCCTGAACGACGACATCTTCACCCAATTCTGGCGCTACCTGGGCAACCTGTTCACAGGCGACCTGGGGGATTCCATCCGCTTTACCCGTCCTGTAACCACCCTCATCGCGG
>Ga0116154_10003882_pt1 | contig 10340 bp, 9 predicted proteins | sample AD_UKC030_MetaG_FD_89898 | JGI IMG/M metagenome (GOLD analysis project Ga0116154, IMG submission 89898) | Active sludge microbial communities of municipal wastewater-treating anaerobic digesters from USA - AD_UKC030_MetaG | ecosystem: Engineered > Bioreactor > Anaerobic > Digestate | place: USA...
AAAAGAGATAAAGATATCTTTTGTCTGGTTTATAAGTACAGCTCCAAGCTGCTGGTTCTGGTTAAGCATCATGCTTTTCAGGCTAACCTTAAATAGCTTTATCTGTATCCGTTCCCATTCCCATCTTTTCTGCTTTTCGCAACTGTTAAGCTTTATCTCTTGCATACCGGTTACAAGCTGAACGATATTGCTCTGGTTGGCAGCACTCTGCTGGAAACGCTTATAATCGAGTTCTCTCCTACGTTTAAGGAAAAGCACCACCCACCCGATATACATTGCACTGCCGAGCATGAAAATGCCAAGGATACCCAGGTTATATGTTGCCATTATTATTGTATACATAACAAGTGTAATAACAGCGAAAATGATGCTTATCAGGGAATCAGTAAGAAAAGTCCTTATCCGGTTATGATCTCCAATCCTTTGCATAATATCTCCGACAAGCTTTACATCAAAGAATGAGATCGGGAGTTTCATCAGCTTAATAAGGAAATCGGAAATAAGCGATATGCTAACCCTGCTTGTGACATGAAGGCTTATCCAGTTTCGCAGTAGTCCGTTTGCAGTCTGGCTGAGGGTGAGAATCAGCTGTGCGACAAGCACCATTACAACAAATTCAATGTTACTGTTCCCAATGCCGGTATCGACAAGCGACTGGGTGAGAAAAGGGAAAATAAGGCTAATTATGCTGGCAGTAAGCATTCCCAGCATAAGCTGAAGTATGTATTTTGTATAGGGTCTTATATAGTTCAGGAGGTATAAAAAACTCAGTTTGCTTTTTTCTTCGTCCTCCTGTTTATAAAATTCAGGTGATGGTTCGAGCAGCAACGCGGTTCCCTCATCAACACCGTCGGTTTTTGTGCTGAACCAACATTTGCAGAATTCTTTTTCGGTGTACTTAAGAAGACCGGCGGCGGGATCGGCAACGTATACGATGTATCGATCTTGCTGGTCTTGCAGGTCCTGCAGGTCAGGTTTTTGACTTGCACAACTTGCAAGACCTGCAAGACTTGCATGACTTCTTTCCCCCTTCCCCCTGCCCCATGCTCTCCGCCTTTTGATTTTATAGACTACTACGAAGTGACGCTGGTTCCAGTGGACGATGCATGGAAGCGGAACCTCATCCCTGAGCTGTTCCCAGGTAAGGCGGTAGCCGCGGGTACGAAAACCTATAGCTTCGGCGGCGTCGCTGATACCGAGCATCGAGACACCCGATTTTGTTATGAAAGATTTGGAACGGAGTGATTGTAAAGTGTAAGATTTCCCAAAATATTTAGCAACCATGCGAAGACACGATGGACCGCAATCCATGGAATCTAGTTGCTTGAACAGTGGAAATTCAGGCATAACAGCTACTTTTTTAAACTTACCAGGACTAAGACAGGATTGTCAGTTTCTTTCAGTCTGTTTGCAAGTTTCTCAAGCTCTTTTTTCTTTTCCGGATATTTTGGCTTCGAATTTTTAAATTCTTTTGAGGCAACATGAGCTTTGAGTTTCTGGGCATCTACCCATCCGATGATTGTATTATCATCTTTTATCGTTTTGGGCAAAAAGCCCGGACCTCCGTCCAAATCGTTTGTAAAACCCTGGCCGGTGTTAATTATAGTCTTGAAATTATTAATTTTTGAACCTATAAAACTATATATCAAAACATCATTGGGAATTACATACTTGTATACAAACTCGTAATAAATATAATCTCCAAATTCAAACAAATTCAATGGTATAATGAAGTTTTCAGCCAGATAGCGACTTTCAAATTTAGTACGTGATTCCGGAGAAATCAATTTTTCTCCGACCTGGATAACCATGTGAGGTGTAAAGGTTCCATTATCATATAAATAAATTGTATCAGAATAAACCTCTTTTTTAAAAAGTTTATTATCAAACATGTAAAAAAGGTTTTCACCTTTAATTCCATAAGCATCATGATTCTTAAAAGGATATTTATTAGGAAAGAATTTTATAACTTTTCCGTTTGTGTCAATCAAAGTATAGCTATTTTGAATGTCACCCATATGATTCTCACTGTAACATAATATTTTATCATCAATAAATTGAAATTCACTTGGGGAAAACGTGACCGGAAAAGTTCTTAATAATTTACCGTTTTCTGCATAAACGAAAAATTTCTTTTGCCAGCGTGCAAGCAAGTATAAATCTTGATTTCTTGCACATATATTTACATCATGGACCGCTGTAAACTCGTTTGGACCTCTTCCTTTAGTCCCGATCCTGGTGATAAACTTCCCATCGGTTTTAAATTCCAGTATAGTGCTATATTGTTGTATGATACAATTCCTTTCCCCAAACACTAACTTATTTCCTGGATCTAAATCATCAAGACTTGAAATCATGCATTGTTCATTGGATTCCAGCTGAATATACTCAATATCAACAAATCCCAGATCAGAAAGCCTGATGCTGGAGATTTTTGGTATTTTTTTCAGATCAAAGGTTTTTACGTTATCATTTCCCTGATTATTTACACCCTGGAAGCTGAATACAAATAATAAAATGATTAAACTTTTTCTAAACAATTTCATAATATGAAATTAGAATATTTTATTTTAAATATACTTTCATAATTATGGGATTGCTGAATTCATTAATATCCTTAAAGACAGGAGCCATTCCCCTTAAATACTTTGTTGCTTTCTTCGTTTTCTCAGTAGCTTTACTATAAGCATTAGCGAATTCTTTAGCTTCAATGACACTATATAAACAATTATTTTTATAAACCATATATCCTTTTCGGTTCATTGGTGGGAAAGCTGCTAAATTATCCAGGTCATTTCTTGTATAAATCTGATCATAAACCCTTTCGTATTGCTTCCTTTTGAAAGTCTTTAATAAATCCGAATTTTTATTATACACAGAGAATAATTCAGATCCTTTGCGTGATATTAATACTAAAAATAAAAAAGACTCAGTTTCAGTGAATGATTGTACCCAGTATCCATTTGGAATGTTGGATGTAAAGCTAAACATACCTTGATCCCGCCAATCTTCCCATTCTAATTTTTGTTTATCTAAATCGATAATATATCTGGGTAAATTATTAAATACACTATTCACAGAAAATATTGTATCACAGAATTTTTCCTTAAACAAAATAGTTGAATCAGTTATTTGAAAACTATAATCCCAGGGTGTTATAGGTGTTTTGTTCTCCTGTAATTTATTATAATTGCGATAGTTCTTGTATATAACTCGTATAGAATCACTTTTTAAATCGAAACATGAATATAGATACTTAACTTTTGGATTTTGTGCAGTTGCAACAAACAGATTGTCATGGAAAAAACCAATTGACCATGTCCAATATTCAGTAGGACTAATTGATTTTTTACTGGTGCTAATATATCTTCCATCAAAACCATAGATTTTTATGTTTCTACTGATTTGATCGAGAACATAAATAAGCTTCCCATTTTCATCAACAGCAAAACAATCAGCGGATGCTTCTTCTGGACCTCGTCCGACTTTAAACAAACTTTTCATAAATTCTCCATGCTTGTTAAAGGATAATATTTGAAGTCCATTCTGAATAAAAATGTAGTCTTTAGTGATAGCAAACTCAAAGAAATAATCCATCATTGAACTATCAGTGGATTGAAGCGGTATATATTCGACTTTTTCAGCAATATCTGATAAGCTTAGAGAATCCGTTGTTGATTCTGATAGATTTAAATGAATTGTCTTAGGAAAATCAAGCTTCAGTGATTCATATTTTTCTCTCGTGATACAGGAAGTAAAATTAAGGATAAGAAAGAATGAAGCAGCTAGTTTTAAAGATATTTTCATAATTGATAGTTTTTCTTAAAGTTTTGAAAAGTGTTATTAACTACTCTCCATTCTTAGTACCACTATTTGACTTTGTCTTTCCTTAATCGATTAATATTATTCTTTTTACGATGTAAATACTTGTTAATTAACTATAACAACTCGCAGAGTTATTCTGGTTATTAACACTTTTTCTTCATTGCTTAATTTTTTCTTTTGTTAATAAATTCATTTTCTATTTATATTTATGCTGCCTTTTTATGAAACTCTGCAGGAATTCTCCTTCAGATATCCTGGCGATGCAATTCATAATTGTAATAGCTGATATATGAAGCTACAGTGTAAAAACACTATAGCTTCATATATAGAATTATAGAAGAATGAATTTTTAAAGAATTCAAGTAATGTATTTGACCATCAATCTTAAGGGTTTAAACAAAGCTTAGAATCAGGATAACCAGCAGCCCAATCACATATAGGACAGTCTGTACAAGGGCATTGACTATTTGAAGTACAATGATGAAGACAACAATAACCGTCGCCATATCCACCCCTTATAATCAATAGTTCATCATTTTTCATCAACTTTTCAGGATTGATCTGTAGTTTACTGAGTTTTTTCATTTCTGCAAATAATTTAATGATTAATAAAAATGAATTTTTGTTTCAACTGCGGATTCATTTAACTGCTTGGCGACAGTCCGGTTAAAACATTTATCTTTACCAGTGTACCTCCTTTCTTGTTTGAGAAAGGTCCGGGCGGTAGTGGCGGAGTGCTATGAGTGTTGAACGGAGGGCTGATCCGTAAGTATATTTTTGCCCCTGCCCCAAGCTCCCAGCTCCCTGCTTTTAAGGTGCCCTTCTCTTTCAAATTTAATACAAATGAGTTCATTAATACCTTAAAATTTACTTATTGTTATTTAGTTAACAGTATTTACCTGAATTTGAGATTCCCTGCAATAAAACCCGCATTCAAGTAAAGAAAATTCGAGATACGCTGTAAAAGATTTTTTATTCGTACTTCCAAAGATAAATCACTGTAATTTCCTGTCATGTCCTATGATTTTCTATCTGACCATTGATAAAGTACATGATAAATTTCGGCAATCATTCTGACATAACATCAATTAAAAAGCTGAAAAAAGCGGACAGAAGTGGACAGAAGTGGACACCATTAATTTTTCCGGATATTTTTTATAGTCTTTTCTCATAATCCCCATGAAAAACTAATAAGCCGGATCGGCATGGTATCCTTTGCTGCAGGAAGCGTTTTAATATAAACTAAATATACCTAAGATGATTTCTAAGGGAATTCTGAAAAGAGTTTATGCTGTAAAAATAGCATCATCACACCATGATCCAAAGTAATAATGAACCACGTAAGCTTTTTCAATTTTTTCTGCAATTATATCTGTAGCATTTCCGTTGATAACAATTTTCACTTCTATTTTTGACAATGGTGAAACGAGTTCATATGGTATGAGGCAGATCTGTTTTTTATCCGGGTAACTTTCATATAAGCTGCTTATCATTTTCGGGCCGGTAGTTTCCAACACAAAATTAAATTTATCCGCAGCCCGGGAATAATTTCCTGAAATTTCCTTTATTATCGCTTTAAAAAATGGATGTCCCGGTACTGTTGCCATAAAGGCATTTCCAATAATAAATGATTTATTGAAAAAACCGCTATGTTCCGGTGGTTCCAGGCCACAACAACAGTCATCGTATTTTTGCAGCCAATCGAGAGGTTCAAGACACTCAGAGTCCAGATCGGCATAAATGCCTCCTAACTTAAATAAGATAAGATAACGAATCGCATCCCACCTTTGTACATCATACCGGAAGCTAAAATACTTCGAAATAAACCGGGGAAAATAATCAAGAAGAAATCTATCGATTTTTTGATAATCCCAGAATCTGTATTCCCATGACGGATTTTCTTTTTTCCATGTAGCAGCCATACGAAGAAGTAGGTCACCAGGGACATCTCCATTCCGACCTTCCCATACCTGATGAATAATTTTTGGGATTTGTGATCCTTTCCGGTTTTTCATTGCTTCAACCGTATGATTATCATAACCGGATTGTCTGTTTCTTTAAGTCTGTTTGCCAGTTTTTCAAGCTCTTTTTTCTTTTCAGGAAACTTTGGAGTTGAATTTCTGAATTCATCGCTTGAGACATGGTTTTTTATCTTATATGGGTTCTGTAAACCAACAATAAATTCCCGGCCTTTTTTCTTAAAATAACTCCTTGGCAGAAAGCTAATACCTCCATCAAAATCATTTTTAATACCTCCTGTATAGTCTGTTATATATCCTTCATCAGATTCTAAGAATGTTAAAAATGATTTATTACTATTTTTATCGATTAAAACAAGAGCAAACTTGCTAACCGGAAAACTGTAATAATATCTTATATTGATATAGCGATCCGTCTCAAATATTTGCTGTAAAAGCATGTACTTCGATATTTCCTCTAATGAAGAAGTATTTGATTTTGGTAATCTATGTTCCCCAGGGGCAATAATAAAAGAAGGCTTCTGGCTTAAATCAGGCAAAATTGAGAAGACAGTATCGGTAAAATCATTCCAAAATGATAGTGAATTCTCATATTTATATATACTACCAAGGCCAAATGTATTGCTAATAAAATTAGGTAAAGTTCTTTCTTTCTTTTTAATGATGTTGCCTAATGTGTCAACCACTATCCATTCGTATTTTGAATTCTCAAACTGTAAACAATATGATATAAATAATCCGGAATAAAAAAACTCAATTGCCTGAATCATATCTCCATATTCATTTAACGAGAAACTTCTTAAAAATCTGCCTGTTTTGGAAAAGACCTTAACTATATTCCCACTATCCAGAATATAGATTGTCCCAGTTATCTCATCAATGGCGAATGAATAACACAAATTATATTCTCCAGGCCCTCTTCCTATACTTCCTATCTTTCGTTGAAGTTTTCCTTCGATTGTAAATTCCAGTACACCGGCATTTAAAGCCGATAAAAAAATTGAGTTATTAAATAATATTATTTTATCATAAATCAGGCCTAATGGATATTTGTCTTCAAGAGGAATATAATTAATGTCATCAACAATATCAGCTAACGTAATTTCATTTAAGATTAGGGTTGCCGGATCAAATTTTATTAGTTCTTTATTCTCTGATTTGCAGGAGATTAATAGAACTATAAGTATTAACAGGCTTCTCTTTTGCATTTTAATCCTTTTTTTGGTTTATTCTCTGAGCTAGTGTTAAATAATAAAAATTACAGAATGTAGAAAATTCCTTTTTGATTTGATAATCGACAAAAAAATCAAATAATAGAAACTTAGTATAAACCTATTTTGTTCTTATAATACAATGAATTTCTAATCAAAGTGAGTTATTTTTAATTCTTTATTGAGAAAGCAAATTTACAGAAAGGATATTTAAAGTTCCTGATTACTTCATTCCAGATAAGTATTTTAAGAGGTTGATTTACATAATCAACCTCTATTTAACGTTCAATCTAAAATATCATTCAAATTTTTGCCCATAATAAAATATTTGCTCTTAAATTACAACTATTCTAACAAGGCAACCAAGTTGATCCACTGCCAATTGCTGCACAATTCCAATAACAGTCCCAGGGACCTGTTGCAGCCATATGAATTCCATTAATTGTACAAGTACAACAATACCCATCATAACCTCCCCGTAAGGTTATTAATTCCTCATTTTTCATCAATTTTTCATGATTTATCTGCAATTTCTTTATTTTTTTCATGATAATCAATTTAATAGTTAGAAAATTAAATCCATTTCTCCTGATCTATCATTTCACAGGCTGCTTACGGAGTCGCGGAAAATCTTTATCTTCGCATAGGCAAAACCCTTTCTGTTAGGGAAAGGTCGGGGCAGGGGCTGTAAGCTTAGAGCTCAGAGCACAGGGCAAAACCCCTGCCCTTCTCTTTCAAATTTAATACAAATGAGTCCATTAATACCTTAAAATTTAATTATTGTTATTTAGTTAACAGTATTTACCTGAATTTGAGATTCCCTGCAATAAAACCCGCATTCAACAAAAGAAAATTCGAGATACATTGTAAAAGATTTTTTATTCGTACTTCAAAAGATAAATCACTGTAATTTACTGCCATTTTCTTTAATTTTCTTTCTGACCATTGATAAAGTACAGTTATAAATTTCGGAAATTAATTCGATATGATTGCAATTAAAAAGCTGAAAAAAACGGACAGAAGTGGACAGAAGTGGACAGAAATCACTTTTCAGTTTGTTTTTTCAATAATTTTAGATTAAAAGCCTACCTTCTTCGTTGACCTTAATAGAAAGACTTAATAGTGAAAATGCTGGTTTTTCTAATCTATGACAATATCTGTATACCTTAATTTTAGTTTTCCAATTTGTATATCTTGTATCAAGAACATCAATTGAATTATATGGTATTTTGAATTTAGATTTCTCAAATGAAACCGATATAAAGTCCTGTTTTGCTGAATTTTTACAAATTATTCCATTTTTAAAAATCAGATCATTTTTTATTCTATTATAAATCCAGATATCGACGAATGGAAAAGTATAGATATAATTACTGATTGATTCACCGATTTCATTCCATACCTTGTAATATAAGCAATTTGTTCCGGGTTCAAGAAAACTCCCTAAACAAAATCCCTTACCATATTCTTTCAATGATTTAAAGAATGGACTTACGCTCTTTTCCTCAATACCAAGATCGACATCATCATCCCAAGGCATTATTCCTCCATGACGGATATAACCAAGATGAGTGCCCCCCTGTAAAATCAGATCAATATTTAAATCATTTGCTATCTTGCTGATTACTGCTAATATTGACTGTATTCTCGCTTTACGAATACTTGTCCATGAACTTTCTTTAATTATGGTATCCCATAATATTTTTTTCCTGCCGGGATACTCCCATTGTACTATATCAGAATAATCAAACCATTTAACTGTTTCAGTATAAACGTTTAGCCTATCATTAAAACTTAGAGATAACAAAGTATCATCAAGCCTTTCACGAATTTTATGAACCTGCATCAGCTTTTTCGCTCCTTGTTTACTTATAAAATAACAGGAATTACTCCATTGAAATCCCATAAGAAAAGGTTCATTTTCCCATGCTTCTCTGATATTTGGATTCAACAAAAACATACCATGGCGCATCTTATCGCTTTCATGAAATTCAGCAGCATCATATGGGAAGAATACATCCCATTCTTCTGGTATTGAATTTATTGTAGAAATAATTTTCTTAATAGATGCATTTATATTTACATTGCTTTCAATAATCATGCACCACGGAATATTCATTTCAAGGAAACAATTCCAAAGGAATCTATGTACAACATAATTAAGGATTTCACTCTTGCTAAGCTTAAATTTATAACGGTTGATATGGTAGCTTTGGTCAACATTTATTTCTGCCGGAACTTTAGTTATGAGTGAATCATTAAAACAAGTTTCTTCAATACCATACATATCCAGATCTTCAATAACTGTTCTGCATATTTCTTGAAAGTCATGAAGTTGTATTTTAAATATATGCATATCACTTCAAACTAAAATGTATGACAATCATTTCTTTCTAAATATCTTACAACCTGTTCTTTTGTATCAATAGAAAACCAGGGATGGGGGTATATACTTGAAACATAAAGCATGTTATTACAGATTAATTGGTGCCAAAGTTGATTAAAGTCATTTTGTTCATTCATTGTTTCATTGATATATAATGGATTAATCACCTGAATGCCTGAGCAATAAATTGGAGTTGAAAAATTACGTGAAATAGAAAGAACCACATTATTCTTTTCTTCAATAAAATCTCCATCAATCCCTTTAACAGGTTGCACAGGAACCAGCATACATGGAGGACAACCTAAACTTAAATAATTTAAATAAATAAATGAAAGGTCTATGATAGTTATGATATCGCATGGGAGCACCAAAACGGGTTCGTTAAAGTTTTTTAATAATGAGTTGAAAATCCACCATGAATTCCCTTTATAGCTCGTATCTATTATTCTATATTTTTTATTATCAGAAAAATAATCAATTATCTTATTTTTTTTATATCCTACTGTAATAAAGATATTATCAACAATCTTATTAATTTGATTTAGTGAATAGGATAGTAAAGGCATTCCATTGACCTCTAATAAAGCCTTCGGAGCATTGATAGTTAATTCCTTTAGCCGTAGCCCAGCCCCTGCAGCCATTATAACAGTGTTTTTGAACATGATTATCTCCGTTATTGATAATAGCAACTATGCAAATTACCTATTTAAAAATCGCACTTGTGTTTTCCACTTTCCTGCAGAAGGCTTTTCATGCTTACAAGGATAAATCCTGAAAAATCCCAGTCATTTCTCATTATTTTCTATCTGCCTGCAGATAAAGTACAGTTATAAATTTCGGCAATCCGGGTGACATGACTGCAATAAAAAAGCCGAAAAAAGTGGACAAAAGATGACAGATGTCGACAGAAGTGGACAGAAATCACTTTTTAGATAGTTT
>Ga0116154_10003895_pt1 | contig 10306 bp, 10 predicted proteins | sample AD_UKC030_MetaG_FD_89898 | JGI IMG/M metagenome (GOLD analysis project Ga0116154, IMG submission 89898) | Active sludge microbial communities of municipal wastewater-treating anaerobic digesters from USA - AD_UKC030_MetaG | ecosystem: Engineered > Bioreactor > Anaerobic > Digestate | place: USA...
CGTCCTTCACCAGGGGGCGCGCCTTGTTCACCAGGCGTGTCGCCTCGTTCGCCTGGTCCACCCGCCCGCGTTCCGTGATCGAGAAATACGGCGGATCCAGGATCACCGTGTCGAAAGAGCGGCCTTTCTTTTTCATCTGCCCCACTGCCACAAAGAAGTCCACCGCCTTGCTTTCCATGCGGCCGGGCTCCATTTGATTGAGCTTCACAGACTGCTGCGCCAGGGCCAGGAATTTACCGTTGCGGTCGATCTGGGTCACATGCTCCGCGCCACCCGCCAACGCCGCCACCCCCAGGCTGCCGGTATAAGCAAACGTGTTGAAAACAGTCCGCCCGGCTGAATTTTGTTTCAGCCAGCCGCGCAGATGGCGTGTATCAATATAAAAACTGGCGTCCTGGTTCATCAACAGGTCAAGCGCGTACACAACCCCATTCTCGGTGATGCGCGTATCGGGCCGCCCGCCGTGCAGGATCGCACCGCGTTTTTTCGCCTCAACCAGCGCGGAACGCTGCTTGAGAACCACGCAGTCAATGCCGGTCAGCTCTGCCAGGTAAAATTCCAGCGCGGCTTCCGCCAGGCGCATGGATTCATCCTCGTCAACCTTGTGCGTGTACAGTACTACGCTGCGCCCGAAAAGATCCACCACCAGTGAGGGCAGTCCCTCCGTGAAGCCATTGAACAAGCGCAGCGCTCCCTGTCTGGTATCCTCCAGTAGTGAAAGACGCTGGGAGAACGCGTTTGCCAGCAATATCTTGAGTTCTGACCGGGTTATTTTTTCCATGGCATAATTGTAATCGGATACACCCTGCCTGCGCGATTAGTTGTCATCATAAGCCCGGTTTCCCTATCCAAAAGGATTTTGCCATGAACGAAACCCTTCAAGTCATTCTCAACCGCCGTTCCACCCGTAAATACGCCGATATCCCCGTCTCCCGCGAGGAGAAAGACACCATCCTCCAGGCGGCCATGCGCGCCCCCACCGCCGGCAACATGATGTTGTATACCATCATCGAGGTGGAAGACCAGGCGCTCAAAGACCGTCTCGCTATCACCTGTGATAACCAGCCTTTCATCGCTGATGCGCCTTACGTGTTGCTCTTCGCGGCTGATTACCAGCGCTGGGTGGACCTCTTTGAGTGGAGCGGCGCGCCGCAAACCCGCGTCGATAAAGGTCTGCAGCCACGCCTGCCGCAGGAGGGCGATCTGCTGCTGGCCTGCTGCGACGCGCTCATTGCCGCCCAAACCGCGGTATTCGCCGCGGAATCGCTCGGTATCGGCTCCTGTTACATCGGTGACATCATGGAGAATTGCGAGGAGCACCGCGCCATGTTTGCTCTGCCGCGCTTCACGCTGCCCATCTGCCTGCTCTGTTTTGGGCGTCCCTACGCCGTGCGCGAGCATCCGCGCCTGCTCAAACGCTTCGATCGCCGCTTCATCGTACATCAAAACTGCTACCAGCCAGTCGATCCGGCGGATTTTCCGGAGTTGATGCGCGATGCTGCCGGTCAGTTCCCCGCCGATGGCAGTGGTGACAGCGTCAAAGCTTATGTCCAGGCGCTCTACAACCGAAAGTTCGTGTCTGATTTTTCTGTCGAAATGTCCCGCTCCGTGCGCAAGTGGCTGGACATCTGGACCAAAGGGGAATAAGGAGGTAAACATGAGCTTCCCGACCAGTCGAACCTCAGCCAACGCGGAGATCCTGATCGATTATGAGCGCTGCACCGCTTGCGGCATTTGCGTGGCAGTATGCAAGGGCGGTCCGCTTTACCTGGCGGATGGGCAGCTCAAGGTTGACCAAACGAGCAGCTTCGGCTGCATGGCCTGCGCCGCCTGCGCGGCGGTCTGCCCCACCGATGCCATCCGCATTTCCGGGCGTGATCTCTTCCCTGAGGACATCACCCCTCTTCCACCTGCTTCAGCACGCGCTGACTATACCTCGCTGCATGCCCTGCTGTCGGCGCGCCGCAGCACGCGCAATTTCCTCCAGCGCCCGGTCGAACCGGAGACTATCGACCGCATCCTGTCCAGCGCAGCCACCGCTCCGGTTGGCATGCCGCCCTCCGATGTGGGCATCCTAGTTTTCCGCTCGCCTGCCGCGATCGCCGCCCTGCGCGATGACCTGACCGACGCGATCAAATACTGGCCAAAGATCTTTTCACCCCTCTTGATGAAACTGCTGCGGCCGTTCATTGGCAGGGAAAATGCCGACATGTTCGCCAATTTCATCCGTCCGGCCGTCAAAACCTTCATTGAAAAAAGGTCCGCGGGTGAAGACTGGCTGCTCTACAACGCGCCGTTGCTGCTTTACTTCTACGGAACTCCCTACAATGACCCCGCTGACACCTGCGTGGCTGCCACCCTCGCCATGCTGGCAGGCGAGTCTTTAGGGCTCGGCACCTGCATGCTGGGCTTCCCTGGTTACATCTTCCAGTACAGCAGGGGCGTGCGCAGAAAGTATGGGCTGCCCCGCAAGATCCAACCGGGTCTGGCAGTGATCTTTGGATACCCCAAATACCATGTCCGCAACGCCGTTCATCGCCGCTTCAGGGATGTGCGCGACTTTGATTAAATCAGATCGCTACCCGAATACGATATAATATGCGCTTTGAAACTGAGGAAGAATGACCGAAGATGCTGAACCGCTGATCGAATACCCCATCCAATTCCCGCTCAAGGTGATCGGCGTGGATGAATCCGACTTTGAGACCTTCGTGGTTGAGATCGTGCGCCGCCACGTGCCAGAATTATTGGAAGAAAATATTATCAGCGAGTTCTCAAAGAACAAAAAGTATCGTTCCGTGAACTTTGAGTTCATCGCGCAAAGCCGCGCGCAGATGGATGCGTTGTACGCGGAGCTCAGCAGCCACAAGCGCGTGCTGATGATCCTGTAGCCTAATCTCCCTTTTTCTTTACCTCGTGTCCCCCGAACTGGTTGCGCATCGCCGCGACCAGTTTGTCTGAGTAGGGTCCCGCCTGCCGTGAGCGGATGCGCCGCTGCAGCGCCGCGGTGATCACCGGCGCCGCCACGTTGAGATCGATCGCCTCGAACACCGTCCAGCGCCCCTCGCCCGAATCCGCCACATACGCCTCGATGTCTTCCAGGCTCTGGTCTTCGGCCATCACGTTCACGATCAGGTCCAGCAGCCACGAGCGCACCACGCTGCCACGCTGCCAGATCCGGCTTACCTGGTGCAGATCCAGTTCGAACTCTTTCTTGCTCTGCAGGATCTCGAACCCCTCGGCGAATGACTGCATCATGCCGTACTCGATGCCGTTATGTACCATCTTGGTGAAGTGTCCCGCCCCCGCCGGTCCAACCCTGCCCCAGCCCTCGTCCGCCGCCGGCGCCAGCGTTTCAAAGATCGGGCGTAATTGCTCCACAATCTCTTCCTCCCCGCCGATCATCAACGAGTAGCCTTCGCTCAAGCCCCAGATCCCCCCGCTCGTGCCGCAATCTACGAAGTGCAGCCCTTTCGATTTTAATTCAGCCGCGCGCCTCACGCTGTCCTTGTAATTGGAATTGCCCCCATCAATAATGATGTCACCCTTCTGCAGCAGCGGGATGAGAGAGCGGATCACCGATTCAGTGACCTCGCCTGCGGGCACCATCACCCACACCACGCGCGGTGCGCTCAACTGGCTCACCACTTCCTCCAGCGAACGAGCGCCCGTCACTCCCAGCTCTTCCGCCTCCCTGATCGTGCTTTCGCTTCTGGCATTCCCCACCACGCTATGCCCGCCGCGCACCAGGCGCGTCGCCATGTTCAATCCCATTTTCCCCAGGCCGATCATTCCAATTTGCATATCTTCCTCCGCACCGTTAACTGGTATGCGTTAATTATATCCGCAGCCGATGGATTCCTGCTGCGGATGAATAAAAGCTGATCGAATAATGATTAATAGGAGATCTTGTTTTCGACGCCGGCGAGGATGCGTTGAATGTTCGCTCGGTGCCGCACCACAGCGAAAACCGCCAGCCCCACCGCCACCGCCGCCAGCGCGGCCGGCTGGCCTGAGATCAGCGCGTAAACTGCCATACTGATCACAAAGACCAGTGAACCAAGCGACACCATTTTCGTCAGCAGGACGACCACGATGAACACAAGGATGCCGATCAATGTGGGCACGGGGAACAGGTTGAGCAAAATTCCCGTGGTCGCCGCGATCCCTTTGCCACCGCGGAAGTTCAGCACCGCCGGGAAATCATGCCCCAGCACAACACCAAAAGCCGCAGCGGTCATCCCGCTCGTTCCGCCCAGCCAGTAGCCAACGCCCACCGCCGCCAAACCCTTCAATACATCCAGAACGAACACCAGCAGCCCGTAGCGCCAGCCCAGCGTACGCAGCACGTTGGTCGCGCCGGCGTTGCCGCTGCCATGCTCGCGGATATCAATACCGCCCGCCAGTTTTCCCACGAGGTAAGCGGGAGAAAGGTTGCCCAGCACATACGCCAGGATGAAAATACCAAGAATTTTGATCACCATCATGAATAGACTAACACCCCAATACCATGATTGGTTACGCATTACGGTGGTTCCACCAGATGCGATTCTGGATATAATTCTTTCAGGCAACAGGAAGGAATAAAAATGACCGTTTCCACATCGATCGTGATCTTTGGCGCCTCCGGCGACCTCTCGCACCGCAAGCTCATCCCGGCTTTGTACAACCTGTATCGTAAAGGGCGCTTATCCGCGCCTTTCCGCGTGTTTGGCACCGCCGGCCGTCCCTGGACGGACGACGACCTGCGCCGTGTCGCCCGCAGTCAAATGGACGCCATCTCTCCCGCGCCGGTGGATGAACCGCTGTGGAGCAGTTTTTCCGAGAAACTCAGTTACCATCCCGGCAACGTCGCTGACCCGCGCACGTATCACGAGATCAACGCCAGCCTTTCCGCGCTGGAGGACGGTCCTGCCAACCGCATGTACTACCTGGCCACTCCGCCGGAGTATTTTCTTGAAATAATTAACGGGCTTGCTGGCGCCGGCATGTTGCAGGAGAACGGCGGGTGGCGCCGCGTGGTCATCGAAAAGCCCTTTGGCTCTGACCTCGCCAGCGCCCGTTCGCTTAATCAAAGCATCCACGCTGTGCTGAACGAAAACCAGGTCTATCGCATCGATCACTACCTCGGCAAAGAGACCGTGCAGAACATCCTGGTGGCGCGCTTTGCTAACGCCATCTTCGAGCCCTTGTGGAACCGCAACTACATCGATAATGTGCAGATCACTGTCGCCGAGACCATCGGCGTGGGTTCCCGCGGACGTTATTACGACAAAGCCGGCGTCATCCGCGACATGTTCCAGAATCACCTGCTCCAGCTGCTCACCCTGGTCACCATGGAACCCACCAGCGCTTACAACGCCGATGCCACCCGCGATGAAAAGATCAAGGTTATCCGCGCCATCCGCCCCGTCACGGGTGCGGATGTGTACCGGAACACTATTGTCGGTCAATACCGCGGTTACCTGGATGAAGCCAATATACCCCCAGCATCCCGAACACCAACCTATGCTATGGCGCGCTTCTTCATCGACAACTGGCGCTGGCAGGGTGTGCCTTTTTACCTGCGTTCCGGAAAGAAACTGGAGGACAAGGTCAGCGAGATCATCATCCAGTTCAAAAAACCGCCCCACATGATCTTCCCGACCTCTGACCTCGAAGGCTCATCAAACCTGCTGGCGATCTGCCTGCAGCCTGATGAGGGCATCCACTTGCGCTTCGAAGCCAAGGTTCCCGATACCATCGCGCAGACCCGCTCGGTGAATATGGATTACCACTACAGCGACTTTTTTGAACAGAAGGATATCCCCGAAGCCTACGAACGCCTGCTGCTGGATGTGGTGACCGGCGATGCCTCCCTCTTCACCCGCGCCGACCAGACCGAGCTCTCCTGGGCGTTGTTTGATCCCATCATCGCCGGCTGGGAGGATCCCGCCGCGCCGCCTCCAGCGGTGTACGAGCCCGGTTCGTGGGGTCCCGCGTCAGCCGATAGTTTGTTGAAAGCGGAAGGACGCCAATGGATCCAGATCTGCGGCGAGCACTGCCAACAGGAAGATTGCACAGACGAAGCGGACTGAACCCGTTAAACGAATTGCGGAGAAAGTACCTTCCTCCGCAACAATAATATGTTTGAAAATTATATTTACCCGCAACAAACAGATTGTTGTGGTCTGTGTGAGTAATTAATCTCTTTTACTTGATGATCCCGCACACGTTCAGGAACTCGGAGCGCAACGCCGGGTCATCGGCGTACACACCGCGGAAGACCGTGGTGCGCGTGGCCGGCGAGATCTCGCGTACGCCGCGCATCTCCACGCACATATGCTTGGCGCGCATGAATACCGCCACTCCGTGCGGCCGCATGATGGCCTCCAGCATGTCAGCGATCTGGTAGCCAATGCGTTCCTGCACCGCGAAACGCTTGGTGTACAGGCGCACCAGGCGTGTCAGTTTGGAGATCCCTAAAATACGTTCATTAGCCACGTAGCCCACGTACGCCTCGCCGTAGAACGGGAAAACGTGATGCTCGCAAAGGGAATGAAAGTGGATCGGTCCTTCGATCACCTGGCTTAAGCGACAATCCGGTTCACCCAGGCATTCGCGCGGGAACGCCTTGATCAGCTTGGGGTCGCCCTCGTAACCGCTGGTGGATTCCAGCAGCGCTTCAATGAAACGCCGCGGGGTCTCGTGTGTCGAAGGGGTGTTCACATCCATCCCCATCGCGGTGAAGATCTCCGCCACGTAGCCTTCGTACTTTTTAAGGTCCTCAGGGCTGATGTTGCGCTTGTTCAATTGCAGCAATTCATCCATACTGAAATCGTCGATCGAGGTTTCGGTCATGGTCTCTCTCTTTTGATCATTTGATATTTATCGATTATATATGCTTTCCAATTGTGCCTGATGTTATTGTATAACGTTTACTGCTGCCCGGTGACCGGAGTTTTAGGCTTTGATTTAATGTATACTGGTTTCGAATTGAGGTTCCATGATTGACCCCGCACCAATCATCCCCGAAGACGAGATCTCCGTAACCTTCGTCCGCTCCTCCGGACCCGGCGGGCAGAACGTGAACAAGGTGGCCACCGCCGCCCAGCTGCGCTTTGACGTCCGCAACTCGCCCTCATTGCCGGATGAGGTGAAACAACGCCTGATGCGCCTGGCTGGCAGGCGCATGACCGCAGACGGTGTGCTGGTCATTGAAGCGCGACGCTACCGCGAACAGGAGCGCAACCGCCTGGACGCCATCACCCGGCTCAACCAACTGGTCGAGCAGGCCTGCCAGCCGCCCGAGGTGCGCCGGGCTACCCGTCCAACTGCATCCTCAATGCGCGCCCGCCTGGAAAACAAGCGCCGCCGGGGTGCGTTGAAGCGCGTCCGCCGCGCGAAACCGGGAGATCTGGAGTGACCTGTTACTATTGTTAAACGTTTTTTTGTTGTGATGGGATCAAAATATCCTATAATGAATTATTGCATCTTACATTTTCAAGTTTAGTAAAGGAGATACTATGTGGTACTACACGCTCAATAATCAGCAGGTCGGTCCCGTGGATGAAGAAGAGATTAGGAAACAGGTCGCTGCGGGCGCCATTTCGCACTCCACCCTCGTCTGGACGAGCGGTATGGCCAACTGGGCTCCCATTGGTCAATCCGCTCTCGCGTCGCTTGTCGGTTCAGTGCCCCCGCCGGTCACCCAGGTGGCTCCACCAGTCCCTGTTGTTTACGAAGATCCCGAGATCACCAAGATCAACAACCTTTGGATGTGGTTCTGGATCAGCCTGATCGGAATCATCCTGGGTGGTCTTGGTCTCATCGCCGCTGCCGTCATCTTCTTCATCATCTTCCATAAAGCCTGGAAATTGACCGAGCACGAAGGCAGCCGCGCCAATGCCGATACCGCAACCGCGTGGTGCTTCATTCCCGGTTGGGGTTACTACTGGATGTTCCCAGCATTCCGCGGGCTTGCCCGTGAATTCAACGGGCTGTTTGACAAATACAACATCCCGGCTGAGAAATTTGATCTGCGCGTTCCGACCTGGATGCTCATCTGCCTCTGGGGCAGCATGGTCACGTTTGGTCTTTCCCTTATCGCCTTCATTGTGTTGTGGATCATCTACACCAAAAAGATCAAGGACGCGTACATCGCCGTTTACCAGGCAAAAAAAGTCGCTGAATAAGAACTGACCCCGCAAGCTGGTCATCCCTGTTGCGATGGCAACAACGAGCTGTTAACGAAAAACCCCCGCCTTTCGGCGGGGGTGTCGCAAATTGAGTCTTCCCGTTTCGCGCCTGTCAGCGCCACCCTATTTTTTTCAGTGGCCGCCCATTTCCCCGCTCCTTAGACGATGCCGGACTTTTAGGGCACTGTTGCGCCGAACGCTTCACGGTACTCTCAAGGTATTACCTCGCTTTTTCGTATTCCTTTTCAACAAAGTCCCAGTTCACCACGGACCAGAAGGCTTTAATGTAATCCGGTCGGCGGTTCTGGTAATTCAAGTAATAAGCGTGCTCCCAAACATCCAACCCCAGCACCGGTACGTGATTTTCCATGTACGGGCTGTCCTGGTTGGCAGTGGAATAGACCTGCAGTTTCTTTTCGCCGTCCACCACCAGCCACGCCCAGCCGGAGCCGAAACGCGTGGTAGCAGCGGTGGTGAATTTCTCCATGAAGGCATCAGCAGATCCGAAGGTTTTTTCGATCTCTTTCAGTAACGCGCCGTCCGGGGCTTTCTTACCGCCGGGGTTCAACACATCCCAGAACAGAGAGTGGTTGGCGTGACCGCCGCCGTTGTTGCGCACAGCGGTGCGGATCGCCTCGGGTACGTTGTTAATGTTCCGTAGAATGTCCTCTAATGACTTGCTGTACAGTTCCGGGGCGGATTCTAAGGCCTTGTTCAGGTTGGTTACGTAGGTGGCGTGATGTTTGCCGTGATGGATTTCCATCGTACGCGCGTCGATGGCGGGTTCCAGCGCATCGAAAGCGAATTTGAGTTCAGGTAGTTCAAAAACTTTATTCATGATTTCCCTTCCCATTGGTATTATTTGTACTATTAAGATAATAATACTCTTATTAAAGACAAAAGTCAAGTGTTTTATATAAGAATCGTATTAGAAACAAACCGGAAGATACCCCTTGAAAAGGTTGTTAGAAACGTTTTCAAGGGTCAGCTATTCCTAATCAATCTGTGCTGGGGATTGCTTCGTCGCAAAACCAGCTCCTCGCTATGACAACCTATGTACTGTCATTGCGTAAGGTCCCAGATGACTTTTCTGGGAATCCGCGTTTTTTCTGCTCTTGAGCGGTGTTCGCTCCAGGGGTGCAGCGCAGCAATCCCGTTGATTATGGACTGTCATTGCGCAAGGTCCCGGATGACTTTCTGGGAAGCCCCGTGAACTTCGGGGCGCGGCAATCTCATCGCTCGTAGACTTTCATTGCGCCATGTCATGGATTTTTTTATGGGAAATCCAGTGATCTTCCGGGCGCAGCAAAATGTCCCGATCGTTTTTATCGGCAATCTCGAAAACACTCTTGATAAACACCCTTGAAAAGGTTTTTAAGAACCTTTTCAAGGGTCAGTACAAAATTTAATTTGTCGCTGCACAAGGTCCCGATCGCTTTTGTCGGGAATCTCCAACACACCCATGAAAAGGTTACTAACAACCTTTTCATGTGTCAGCGCGCAGATGCTTTCCTGAATGATTTAAGATAGATCAAAATCCCTCCGCCAACCTTTGATCAGTGCCTCGTGTACCTGGTTCACAAGAATTTCGCTTGACAACCCTCCCTTCCATGAATACTATAAAGAGTACATCATTGACATCCTGATTGTTTCTTGAAATAAATACCCCCGCCGGAGGTGCTCCATGAAACGCCTGCTGAAGTGGTACGAACTCCTCTCGCTCAATGGTTACCAGCTCGGGTTGAGCATGGCTTCCAACGTGATCAGCCCCCTGCTCCTGCCCGCCCTGGTACTGGCTTTCATGCCTCCTGAGAAGAAGAACACCTACACCGCCCTGGTCTACGTCACCGGTCTTGCGGTGGCCATGTTCATCCAGCCAGTGATGGGCATGCTCAGCGATCGCAGCACCAATAAAATGGGCCGCCGGCGTCCTTTCATTATCCTTGGCGCGCTCCTCAACATTCTCTTCCTGGGGGTAGTTGGCGCGTCCTTATGGTTCAAGGGATCGCCGCTGAACGCCTTCTTCCAGTCCGGGTTCGGCATCACAGCCTCCCTGGCGGTGCTGCTGCTGGGCATCATCCTGCTGCAGGTCTCGTCCAATATCAGCCAAGCCGGTCAGCAGGGCCTGA
>Ga0116154_10003898_pt1 | contig 10301 bp, 10 predicted proteins | sample AD_UKC030_MetaG_FD_89898 | JGI IMG/M metagenome (GOLD analysis project Ga0116154, IMG submission 89898) | Active sludge microbial communities of municipal wastewater-treating anaerobic digesters from USA - AD_UKC030_MetaG | ecosystem: Engineered > Bioreactor > Anaerobic > Digestate | place: USA...
CCGAAACCCGCCGAGGAAATCAAGCGCCCCGGCCAGCGCCAGCGCAAACCGCCTCCGGCCCGTCGCCGCAAGGATTGAGCGGCATCGTGAGCGACAACGAAACCAGCCAGGGCACACCCCGGTCTTTCAGCGAACTGCCGCTGGCGCCAGCCATGCTGGACAACCTGACGCAGCTCGGCTACCTGACCATGACGCCGATTCAGGCGGCCAGCCTGCCGCTGGCGCTTGCTGGTCACGACTTGATCGCGCAGGCCAAGACCGGCAGCGGCAAGACCGCCGCCTTCGCGCTGCCCCTGCTCCACAAGCTGAATCCCCGCCGCTTCGCCGTGCAGGCCATGGTGCTCTGCCCGACGCGCGAACTGGCCGATCAGGTCACACAGGAAATCCGCCGTCTGGCGCGCTTTGAAGAAAACATCAAGGTGCTCTCGCTGGTCGGCGGGTCGACCCTGCGCAACCAGGCGACCAGCCTGGAAAACGGTGTCCATGTCGTCGTTGGCACGCCGGGGCGCGTCATGGATCACATGGAGCGGGGCTATCTCAAGCTCGATGAGCTGAATACCCTGGTTCTCGATGAAGCCGACCGCATGCTGGACATGGGCTTTCATGACGACATTGCCTTCGTTGCCAAGCGCTGTCCGGCCAAACGCCAGACCCTGCTTTTCTCGGCCACCTACCCGGAAGGCATTGCGCAACTCGCCAGGCAATTCCTGAACAGGCCGCAAGAAGTGAAGTTGCTCGAACAGCACGCCGAAAGCAAGATTCGCCAGCGTTTCTATGAGGTCAAAAACGAAGACCGTCTGGCGGCCGTGGCCACCTTGCTCAAGCACTATCGCCCGCTCAGCACGCTCGCCTTCTGCAATACCAAGCAGCAGTGCCGCGACCTGCTCAACGTGCTGCGTGAGCAAGGCATCCACGCCCTGACCCTGAACGGCGATCTCGAACAACGCGAGCGCGACCAGGTGCTGATCCAGTTTGCCAACAACAGTTGCTCGGTGCTGGTGGCGACCGATGTCGCTGCGCGCGGCCTGGACATCGCGCAACTCGCAGCGGTGATCAACGTCGACGTGACACCCGATCCGGAAATCCACATCCATCGCATTGGCCGTACCGGCCGCGCCGATCAGGAAGGCTGGGCGCTCAGCCTGTGCAGTCCGGGCGACAGGCGCCGTGTCGCGGCCATTGCCGACATGGCAGGCAGCAAGCTGGAACTGCACCAGCTTGGCGAACTGCCTGCCGCCGACGAAGCGCCGCTGACCCCGCCGATGGTCACGCTACAGATACTCGGCGGGCGCAAGGACAAGATCCGCCCAGGCGACGTACTTGGCGCGCTGACCGGCGAGGCTGGCTTCAGCCGCGAACAGGTCGGCAAGATCACGGTCACCGATCAAACCACCTACGTTGCCGTGGCGCGCAACATTTATCGCGACGCTGTGCGCAAACTTTCGGCAGGCAAGGTGAAGGGCAAGACCGTGAAAGTTCGGGCGCTGTAGTCGGGCCTCGAATTCTTGCTGTTTTTCCGGGTTGACCGCAACAGCGCAACGCCCGGCAATCGTTCACAACGGCCATACGACGAGCAGCAGTGGCACCGCGATCGTCGCCACCATGATCTCCAGCGGCAGCCCCAGTTTCCAGTAGTCACCGAAGCGGAAGCCGCCCGGCCCGAGAATCAGGGTGTTGTTCTGGTGGCCGATCGGCGTCAGGAAGGCGCAGGAAGCGCCGATTGCCACCGCCATCAGGAAGGAATCGGCGCTGACGCCCAGCGCGTTGGCCGTGCCGATGGCGATCGGGCACATGACTGCGGCAGTGGCGGCATTGTTCATCAGATCGGAAAGAAACATGGTGACGATCAGGATCAGCGCCAACGCCGGCACGGCATAACCCTGGGCCACGTTTTCGAGCATGAAGCGGGCGATCAGGTCGGCGGTGCCGGTCGATTGCATCGCCCCGGCCACCGGGATCATCGCCGCCAGCAGTACGATCACTGGCCAGTCGATGGCGTCATACACCGCGCGTGGCGGCACCGTGCGCAGCGCCATCGAAACCAGCACGCCGCCGGCGAAGGAAATCGCCGCCGGCAGCAGGCCGAAGGCTGCGCCCGCAACTGCCAGGGCCATGATGATGGTGGCTTCCCACGCCTTGCGCCGGTTCGGGATACGCAGTTCGCGCTCGGCCAGCGGCACGCAGCCGTAGTCGGCAGCAAATTCCGCAAGCGCTTCGGGCGGCCCCTGCATCAGTAGCAGGTCGCCCGAGCGCAGCTCAATCGATCGCAGGCGCTTCATCGAGAGATGCCCCTGGCGCGAGAACGCGAGCAGGTTCAAACCGTAGCGCGTGCGCAGCAGGATGTCTTTTGCCGAGCGGCCTGCCAGTACGGAGTTTGGCAGCACGGCGAGCTCCATCAGGGCGATATCCCCCGAGCTGACGGGCTTGTCCTGATCCGTGTCGTTTTCCGCATTTGCCGTATCCGTATCCGCTTGTCCTTGCGCTGCATCCTCAAGGTCGGCTGATTCGTCGATTTTCGGTGGCTTCACGGCTTCCTCGAGCTTCAGTCCGAGGCTGGACAGGACGCTGGCCAATGCCTTGGCTTCGGCCTCGATGGCCAGGATGTCGCCGGCTTTAACCTTGCGGTGCAGGTTGGGTGCAGTCAGGCGGACGCCAAGCTGGACCATGCCGAGGATTTGCGCGTCGCTGTCTTCGATTGCCGCCTCGATCTCGCTCAGACTCATGCCGACCGCCTTGCTGTCTTCCACCACGCGTGCCTCGGTGATGTAGGCGCCCGACTCGAAGCCCTCGATGCCGGCCTGCTTGCGTACTGGCACCATGCGCCAGCCGAACGCGGCGACAAAGATGACCCCGGTTGCGGCAACTGCCAGGCCGACCGGCGTGAAGTCGAACATGCCGAAGCTGCCAGCCCCGGTCTGGTCGCGGAAACCGGAAACGATAAGGTTGGGCGGCGTCCCGATCAGGGTCGTCATGCCGCCGAGGATGGTGCCGAAGGCCAGCGGCATCAGCACCTGCCCCGGGGCGAGATTCAGGCGCCCCGCCAGTTGGACGGCCACCGGCATAAGCAGCGCCATCGCCCCGACGTTGTTCATGAAGCTCGACAGCAGGGCGCCCAGGCCGATCAGTGCCGCCATGCTCACGGCGATGCCGGCCTTTGCCGGCAATACGGCGCGGCTCAGGGCGTCGACCGCGCCCGAGGTTTGCAGCCCGCGGCTCAGCACCAGCACGCAGGCTACTGTAATCACCGCCGGGTGCCCGAAACCGGCGAAGGCTTCGGGTGCCGGCAGCAGTCCGGCCAGCACGCAGGCTAGCAGCGCCCCAGCAGCCACCATGTCGTGGCGCCAGCGGCCCCAGAGAAACATCGCCACGGTGGCGAGCAGGATTACCAGGATGAGCAGTTGATTGGTCGTCATGTGCGTTGCGGGAATTACCCGGTAGATTTTCCGGGCGTCAGGCTGGAACTGTTATGAGACAGCGCATTCTTGGTTCCGGCTAATTGCTCGATCGGGTCTCATTGTGACAGCTATGTCGATATTGCATTATGGAAATGGAATCTGCTGGTTTTCCTGGTTGACCGCAGCAGCGTTGAATTTCGACATTAATTGCCATGGGCTGGAGGCACTAACGGCCGGCCACATAATCTCCAGAGCGGGCACTTGAAGGGCGGCTTCACGATAAGTTTGTCGAGACGGGCATTGTCGGGGATTTTGCGTATGGACATCTGGGGTCCGAAAAGTCAACGCTAGCCGAACGGTTCCTGTAACCTGCACTGTTTGTAACATATCTGTAACGTCTTTGTAACATCATGCCCTAATGACTTCCTGGGGGAAATCATGGATCTTGAGCGTTTTGTCATGATGGAAAATGCCAGCGACAAGAACCGTCACGAGTTGTTGCGGCCGGATATTTCGGCGTGCCGCTGCCTGGCTGATCACCGTGCCGGCTTCTGCGCTCATGGCTGCGATGGCCTTCTACATGATTCGCGGCATGATGCTGCCGTAATCAAAACCAGGTGACCGCGAGGTGAGCATGCTGAGACGCATACTGCTGCCGACAATCTTTCTGATACTCGGCTGGGGATTCTGGGTCAGCCCGGATTTCAAAGAGATCGCCGCAGGTGTGGCAATCTTTCTGTTCGGGATGCTTTCGCTGGAAGAGGGCTTCAAGGCTTTCACCGGCGGCGTGCTGGAAAAACTGTTGCGCGTGTCGACCGACCGGCTCTGGAAGAGCCTGTCGTTCGGCATTGTCACCACCACGGTGATGCAATCCAGCTCGCTGGTGTCGGTCATCACCATCTCCTTTCTCAGCGCCGGGCTGATTGGTCTGGCGCAGGGCATCGGCATCATATTCGGCGCTAACATGGGAACCACTACAGGCGCCTGGCTGATCGCCGGGCTCGGGCTCAAAGTGAATATCGCTGCCTACGCCATGCCCATGCTGGTATTCGGCATCATCCTGATGTTCCAGTCGTCAAAAAACCTCAAGGGCATTGGCTATGTTCTGAGCGGGCTGGGCTTCCTGTTCCTCGGCATACACCATATGAAAGAGGGCTTCGAGTCGTTCAAATCGGCCATTGACCTCTCACAGTTCGCGGTGCCCGGCCTGCTTGGACTGCTGCTCTATACCCTGATTGGCACTTTCGCGACGGTAGTGATGCAGTCAAGTCACGCCACCTTGGTGTTGATTATCACGGCCCTGGCAGCAGGCCAAATCACCTACGAAAACGCTTTGGCGCTGGCAATCGGCGCCAACATCGGTACCACCATCACGGCCATTCTTGGCGCAATCAGCGCGAACGCCGAAGGGTGGCGTCTGGCAGCGGCCCATCTGCTGTTCAATGTGGTGACCGGCCTGGTGGCCATCGTTTTCATCCATCAATTTGTTTGGGCTGTCGATGCCCTGAGCATCCGCGTTGGTATCGCCAACGACGACTACGCGCTCAAGTTGGCAGTGTTCCATACCTTGTTCAATCTCACCGGCGTCTTGATCATGGTGCCGTTCATCCAGCGCATGGTCACCGTGCTCCAGCGCATGTTCAAAGAAGAAGTACGTACAGTCGTCTGCCTCGCTACCTCAACGATGCCGTTACCAGCTTTCCCGACGCTGCCCTGGCGGCTTTGCGCAAGGAAGTAACGCACCTGTACGAAAACGCCTTCGACATCATCATCCAGGTAATGAATATCGAGAAGGATGATCTGAAAGATGATGACTTCATAGAACGCCTGGCGACGATTCCATCCAAGGTGATGACTGTAGACATTGACAAGCTTTACAACGAACGTATCAAATTGCTCTACAGCGAAATCATCGCCTTCATAGCTCGCATTCAGGGTGGATCTGACACGCAGGCCTATGGCGATACGCTATACGATCTGCGCGATGCCAGCCGGGATGTGGTCGAGGCAGTCAAGGACATCAAGCACCTGCAAAAAAACTTGTTGCGCTATCTTGTGGCATCGAACCCGTTTATTCAGAAGGAATACAATGCAATACGGCAGCGGCTGGCGTTATTGTTGAAAGATTTGAATGCAATTGCCGCAGATTCCGACAACGAGGCCTTGTTGGCATTGGATGGGGTAAGAGCTGATCTGTTTGCCGACGATGCGCTGGCCGGAGGAAGCCTGGACAACTTGATTCGCAACGGCAGCATTACGCCGGAAATGGCGACCTCCCTGATGAACGACAGCAGTTATGCACATGATGTCGCCAAGAACCTGGTCAACATGGCCAAAGTGATATTCACGCCAACCGACTCAATGATGCGGGAAGTTCAGGAAAGTCTGGTGCTTGACTCATAGGCTATGATTCAATAGGAAAGATCATGAAGAAACTATCTTTGCTGGACAAAATCCGGCACTTCTTCAGCAAGAAGCAGAAGCATCAGGAGGCAAAACGCAAACACCTCAAAGTGCTTTTGAAAAAACTGAAGAAAGAGGAAGTCAGGCTGAAAACGAAATTGGCGGACAAGAAAGACTCGTCACGCAATGCGCACTATGAACGGCTGATCAAGGTGCTTCATCAGCAACGCAAAAAAGGCGTCGCGCTCCTGCGCGAGCTTTCCCACTGATCATTACCGCGATGCCGGGCCCGCATCTGTGTTGCGAGCTTAGTATCTGCCCGATTTTTTATTCTCGCCCGAACTGGGTACAGACGATTCCCGGCAAGGGCTGGTTCATGATCCTGCGCCTTTATGGACCGCTGGAACCCTGGTTCGACAAGAGCTGGCGGCCCGGCGAGGTCGAGTTGCAAAAATAGGCGTGACCAGGCTTCATTGAAATGAACCAACGGGCGCTGCGGCGCCCATTGTTGCTCCTGATGCGACGATGCACAGGGTGCTCAATCAATCAGACAAGGGCCGCTTACTGTCAGGGGACGCCTTCACCATTGAAATTGGATGGCCTCGCCTTACCCGCCGACATTGACCCGCAGCGGCGCCGTTTCCCTGTAGATCAGCGACATTGGCGCCTTGCTCGAAACGGTGATGATTCGCGTTTCCGGAGGGTAAATCAGGTGGTAGGTCAGGAACATGTGCACCGTTTCGGCGTTCCGCAGCAGGTCGAACATGGCGGCGCAGCCGGGATGCCCGCAAATCTCGTCATCGTCGAAATTCAATTCGCCCAGCGACAGCGATCTCTCCCGCACGATAACCTTGGGCTTCCTGGAGCCGAGGAGTTCGCGGATCAGCATGACCCTGATTTCGGGCAAGACGATGGCGCCGACGCTGTTTTCGCCGACCAGCCACTCGACCGCTCGCCCTTCACCCCCCGGTTCGGGCATGTGATCGCCAAAGGACTGGCACCAGCGTGGAAAGTAGGCACGGTAACGGCGGACTTCCCTGTCCATGACCGCGCCCCTAGCGATTCTGCTCGCGCAACGCCATCTCGATGAGGCTGTCCACTACATCGGTCAGCGAAACGAGGCCGTGCAGTTCGTTGTTGTCGATGACCAACACCCTGTTCGCCGAATACCGGATCATCAGACGCGCCAGATAGCGGGTTTCAAGGTGCTGCGAAATCTGCAGCGCCGGCTTCTGAGCGATGTCGTAGACATTGAGCAGATCGATGTCGCCGTCGTCGGCGACCACCGCCTCGGCAATGTCGCGATAGGTTACCAGGCCGTGGGCGTCTCCGGCATGGCGCTTGTCGACGACCAGCGACTTGACGCCGTGCTTCTTCATCAGCATCAGTGCCTCGCGCACTGTGGCCAATGGGCTGATAGTGACAACATCCGTTCTCATGATTCCGGCAACCAGCATGGGGATACCCTCTCGGAAAATTAGTTTTTCAAAACAGGCAACAGGCGAGTGGGTACGAAGCCCTCACAGATCCTCCGCGACTTCGCGTCGGAAAGTCTCCATCTGCGCCAACCCGATCCCGACCACATTACCCAGCGGCAGCGAAAAGGCCAATCCGCCACCGGGCAGGTCCAGTTTCATCTCGATCTTGACCGCCTTGAGGATGCGCATCGCGAGTTGCTTCTCGACGACGCACAGCAGCAGCGACTCCCGGCGTTCGAGGCCGAGGCCGAGAAAGGTCTTGCGATCATTCTGGCGCAGCCCCTTGCCCTTGACGATGGTGATGCCGGTAGCGCCGGCCTCCTTGAGAATCTTGACTGCCGGATTCTCGTCTTCTTCCGGAACAATCAGCACCACAGCAGAGAATTTCATGATTTCTCCTCCTTGACAGGTTTCCTGACGCGCCACCACCAAGTGGCAAGCATGCCATAAGACATGACGATGATCATTGGCAACAGCGAGGCGAAGGCGATCAGGCCGAAGCCGTCGATCATCGGATCGCGACCCGGCGTGCGTTCGGCCAGGCCGACGCCAAGTGCAGTCACCAGAGGCACGGTCACGGTCGAGGTCGTTACGCCACCGCAGTCATAGGCGATCGGCACAATAAATCTCGGTGCGAACCGGGTCATGGCAAGCACCAAAAGGTAGCCGGGGATCAGCCACCAGCCAATATCCACGCCGTCGATGATGCGCGCGCAGCCGATCACGATGCCAATGCCGACGCCGACCGAGACCAGCGTACGCAGCCAGATTCCCCTGAGCTGGCCGAGGCTGACCTCGTCGGCCTTGATCGACAGCGCAATCAGCGCCGGTTCCGCCATTGTGGTCGCAAAGCCGATCAGGAAGCCGTAGAGGTAGGTCGCCCACATTGGCACGCCATCGCGCATCAGGCCGTCGGACATCGCGTCGCCGAGAGGGAAAAGTCCGATTTGCAGACCCTCGTCGAACAGAAAGAGGCCGACCGCAACCAGGGCCATGCCCACCGCCAGTCCCTTGGGGTCTGCCAGCGGCCGACGCAAGATGACGAAGCTGGAAAAGAGCACTACAGCGATGATCGGCAACAGATTTCTGACCATGATCAGGAAATCGACAAGCATCGCGACCGCTACGTGCTGATGCTGACCGTCGCTCGGCATCAGCAGTACCGTAGTGCCGTGCTCGACCGGCACGAAGAACAGGATGCCGTACATCTGGATGATGATCATCGGCGCCAGTGCCCCAAAGGCAACCAAGCCAAAGCCGTCGAGCAGCGGATTGCGACCACGAATGCTGGTAGCCAGACCGACACCGAGGGCCGTCAATAGCGGTGCGGTGACGGTCGACGCGACAACGCCGCCGGAGTCGAAGGCGAGCCCGACCAGTTGCGGTGGCGAAAAAGCGGTCAGTACGATGACCAAGAGGTAACCGGGAATCAGATAGTTGCCGATGGAATGGCCGAGGACGATGCGCCAGACCCCGATCACCACCGCCAGACCGACGCCGAGCGCGGCCACCAGGCGCAGGGTCAGCGCGCCCATGCTGCCGCCCGAGACCGCCTCGGCCTTGTAGGCGACGGCCATCAGCGCCGGTTCGGCGGCGACCGAGGCGAAGCTGATGCAGAAGGCAAACAGCATCAGCCAGAGAAACGATCCGCGCCTGGCGAAGTCGAAGGCCATCGTCTCGCCGGCCGGAAAGATCGCCGCGTCGAGCCCCTTGACGAACAGCGCCAGGCCGAGGAGGACGACGGCGAAGCCGCCGATCAGCGCGGCCGGGCTGTCCGGCATGCGCTGGATGAAGAACGCCTGGAAAATGACCACCACGATCAGCGTCGGCGCCAGATCCCGCGCCGCCTCGTGCAGCAGTTCGCGAATGACACGGAGCAGTGATCCCATGCCTGTCGCCGCTCAGGCCGGTGCCCGGCAGGGCTTGCCCGGCATCAGGTCAGGGTGCCGGCATCCGGGTCTCATCGACCCGATGACGAACGAGGATGGGTGGGGGGGAGAATAACCAGGATCGCCATGAAGGTGAATCATGGCGGAGATCGCCGATTGCCGCAAGGCCAGGGGCGGTTTTTTCTGCCGCGTTTCCGGGCTCCGCGGCCGGCCCGGTGCAACGCTGCGCGTGCGTTGCGGCAAGATCGCGATTGCCCTGCCGCCCATGGCGGCGACTGCGGGGCTGCGGAACTGGTATCTGACGAATCTACACAAGAATCCCGACCATGGGCAGGATGATTGCCAGGTAGATGCCGGTCAGGTTGTGTTGATCAGGGAGATCTTGCCCTGGCCGATCACCACGCGGCCGAAGGCGTCGTGGAAGGTCGCCGCGCGCTCGCGCAGTGCCTTCGCCAGCCGCCTGCAGTCAGGACACGACGGTGGCCTTGATCTCGTCGGCGGAAGCGGGCAGGCGTTTGGTGACCCAGGTTGGCAGCGTGGCATTGGCGCCGTCGATGATTTCCGCCAGCTTTGCCCGCAACTGCGGCAACCCCGCCGTGTTTCAGCTCTTCAGGTGGGAGATCAGCGCAAAGGCGCCGCCGCTGACCGTCGCCACGACAACCGGGGTGACGATGGCGGTCGCCGCGATCCGGCTGGGCCGACCGGAGAACAGCCGGGCCAGCAGCGGCGCGAGGTTGTGGATCAGCGTATGGACCAGCATGCCGGCGAACAGGGCGGACACGAGCCTGAGATGGACGGTGCCAAGAAGGATCGCCGCGGCGATCACGTAGCTGGCGGTGTGGACCGGGGGGGGTTTCATGGATTGCTGCGCGGTCACGAGATGAACGGCCGCTGGCGCAACGTTCTTTGCTGTCATTGATGTCGCCATCTTGACGATATTTGTCAACCAACCGCGGCGGGGACGTGGCGATCCCGCACGGCCGCTCGGGTGAATGCCGCGGTCGGCTTACCGGCGCACAACGGCCTGGTCGAGCAGGATCATTCCACCCGGCGTGCGGCCGTGAACGCGTTTGACCCGGCCGGTTCTCTACTACATAATCCTTTTCGATACGCGGGTAGATTCCTGCAAAAAAAGA
>Ga0116154_10003902_pt1 | contig 10294 bp, 10 predicted proteins | sample AD_UKC030_MetaG_FD_89898 | JGI IMG/M metagenome (GOLD analysis project Ga0116154, IMG submission 89898) | Active sludge microbial communities of municipal wastewater-treating anaerobic digesters from USA - AD_UKC030_MetaG | ecosystem: Engineered > Bioreactor > Anaerobic > Digestate | place: USA...
AATATTTTTTTCATTGTTTCCTTAAACGATTATACCAAAATGTCCTTATCCAATATTCCGTGCTTCAAGTCCATCGTCGCAGACTTGTAAATTGTTTTGTAGGTTCCGTCAGCCTGCTTTTCATCAACAGTAATATAGTATCTTCCCGGACCGACCAAAAAGTAGAATCTCCCCAAATGATCGGCGACCGCTACCTTGGTCAGGTTGTTCATGTCGGCAAAGAATACCTTGATAATAGCGAACGGGATAGGCAAAGACGAGGCCGCGCTCTTTACGGAAACAGCCTTCTTTCTCCCCTTCTTTCGCATTCCATGGATGATGAACAGCGCATATATGGCGATAAAAATAAAGTTAATGATTCTCGGGTCGAACAAAGTGGCTATGAAGGCCGATAACAAACCGGCAAAATAAATACCGTCAAAAATTCTACTCCAAAATCTTTCTCGTTTGGAATAAATTCTGAAAAGATTTTGCTTGTTTTTGGCAAATTCGTTCCAATCAAAACCGATAGGATCAAGAGGAATATTCTCAACCAAAACCTCTCCCTCGCCGGCCGTTAATTCCTCTCCGTGATAAATATTATTGTATATCTCATCACTATTTTTACCTTCCATTTTTTTAGAAGGGAAAGAGTAATTAGTCTTGTCCGCCCTAAGCTTATATGTGCCTGCCGGTATAAAGAATCCGTAACGACCGTCAAGGTCAGTTATAGCATCTGCGACCTCCTCGCCTGTAATTCTCGAAGCCACGACATACGCTGGATCAAGAGGTCTCTTGGTCACAGAGTCATAAACCGTGCCCCAAGGCCTGCCCCTCCTCTTCGAAGACCCGACCAATATACCAACCAATTTCCAAAGCATGAGATATATATCGGACAGAGACGTAACAGTCGCCATACCTGTCCCCACAACGGTCTGTACCGCTACAAAAGTAGCACCTGCCGCAACACCAAGAGGCTTCGCAACACCGGTGATAACTTTCCCCGTAGGACTCTCTACGAAGTCCCTCGTGGCCTCCGTAATTTTTACAGAAATATTAACCGCTCCCGCGACAGGATCTTTTACGAAATTCTGCACAGCATCCAATACCGCTACAGAGTATTCTGCCGCCCCTTCGGCGATATTGTTAGAAAATTCTGTTATGTTATCCAAAACATCATTTGAGAACTGGGTAACATTATCAACGGTATTTTCTACAATATTATTTATTGTATCCACCACATCGCTTATAACTTCGGCAGGCGGCTCTGTCAGATCTATTACCGTCTCGGGAACAATCGGAGCAACCGGAATAACCTCTTCGGCTATTTCGGTAATTTGTTGACCCGGGGTTATCTCTTCCGGCGGCAAAAAACCGGGGCAAACTCCTCCTTCTTCTGTAGTGCACGAGATTTCTCCGGTAATTATATTCTCTTCGGGAGGAACAACCGGTATCACATTAGGATTCAGATTAGGATTGTTCGGCATGACGCCTCCTCCATCACTGGACTTTTTTGACACACTTACTGTCACGGTAAAATTACCGGTTTCCGGAGTTGTAGCCGCAAAGGTATTTCCGGCGAAAATAAAAAGCAAAAAAACAAAAACCGGGAAAAATCTTTTAAGGGTCATTTCTAAATAATACCACACAAACAAAAACAAAACCTGCGCGGGTGTGGATAAAAAAACGACCCACGAGGGTCGTTTTTTAAAAATATTTTCTGATTTAGGTTTATTTCTTCCCCGCTTTCTCCAGATTTTCCTTTATTATTGAGATAATTTCTTTTGGTTCGTGCTCGCTTTTAACGAGATAAGATATAGCTCCAAGTTTAAGCCCCTTCTCCGCCTCATCTTTTCCCGCCAAATTCGTCAAAATAATAACCGGAATGTCTTTTATACTGTCATCGGCCTTAATAATTTTAAGAGCATCAAAACCGCTCATTTTTGGCATCATAATATCCAAAAGAACAATATCGGGCTTAATTTCCGCCGACCTCAATTTTTTTATTCCGTCTTCTCCGTCAAACGCCATCTCTACTTCGTATTTGTTTAGTTTGAAGACGCGTTCATACATTCGAAGCATCAAAGGGTCATCCTCTATAATTAAAATTTTCGCCATATGTTTGAATTATAAAATATATAAGCTACTGCAACATATTATCATACCTTTATCGGTAGCACCACTCTAAAGGTGCTCCCCTTACCAAGCTCGCTTTCAACAAGCTCCACTCTGCCGCCCATGGCGGTAGCGAGTAATTTACTAATATATAATCCAAGACCTGTGCTCCTTGAGGCATCTCTTGTCAAAATCTTTTCCTGTGCTTGCTGGAATTTTCTAAAAAGCAACATCTGATTCTCTTTTGAAATACCTACACCGGTGTCTTTAATGTAACACGACACAAAACCGGGTTCATCCTTTTTTAAATAAAGAGAAACCCCTCCTTTTTGTGTATAACTTATAGCATTGTTTATTAAGTTAGACATAATCTGTCTGACCTTGCTCTCATCTGCGTATACTGAAACACCGTCAGAAATCTCTCCAACTTCTAATTTCAATCCTTTTAGCGTGGCCGCCGAGTCAAAGTCGCGCGCTAATTCCTTTACCACTTCTCCCAAATCAAACTTCGTCGATTTAAATATTATCTTACCCTGCTCCAATCGAGAAACATCCAAGAAATCACCCACGATCTTCAGCAGTCTTGTGCTCGCCTCATGGATGTCTTCAACCATCTGTTTTACCTCATTGTTCGGTAACTGCGCCTCAAAAAATTCCATTATCATCGAGGTATTCCCCATAATAGCCGTAAGAGGGGTTCTTAGCTCATGTGAGGCAATAGAAAAAAATTCATCTTTTGCCCTATCTAATATTTTTTGTTCTGTAATATCCTCTATAATTCCCAAAAGACCTATCTTGCTTCCTGTATCGACAGACACAACCGGCTGTAAATAAATTTTGAAAAATTTGTTACCATAACTAATATTTGGAAAGACCTGCGGTTTTAGATTTTCGAGTACCGCCAGACATCGCTCTCTAATAGAGAAAAAACCGTTAAACCTATTTTCCATATCATAGAAACTGTCAATTTTATCCGCAGAGAAAACTCGCGCAAGCAAACTATTGTTTTCCAAAAGAACCAACTCGGAGCTAATTAAGAAGCAAGCAACCGGGAGGCTGTCTATCGTTGAACGCAATACGGAACGTTCATTCTTCAGCTCTTCTGTTCTTAATTGGACCTCCTTCTCAATTTTGTTTTTCTCGGCTCCGATATCTTCAAGCAAATTCAATACGGCCGCCTTGTTCGCGTTAAGCTCTGAAACGGTCTGCTGGAGCTGTCTGGATAATTCCTCCGCTTCATGACTCCTTGTCCTTTCTTCTTTTACAACCTCTGTAAATTTTTTCTGTAACTCCCCCCTCTCTAAAATAGAGGCTTTTTCTTCCGTCAAAAAATCAAGCGGGGCAATATCTAAAAATATTCTTATAAATTCTAGCGGTAAAACAGAGGAGAACGAATCTAGGGATGATTTTACCAGTGCCTCGGACATGCTTCTACCGAATCCGGCGGAAACTTCCTTGGCCAATGAATCGAATAAATTCTTTAAGGAATACTCCAGCTCTTTATCGTTAATTAGTAGATCAGAGGAACCGCTGATTTGCTCAAATACCAAATAATCGCCGACTAAAGACACCCTGCCGCTAAGCACGCTACCGGCCACTGAAGCACGAAGAAATGTATTAAAATTGGTTTCTCCAATATTGCTCTTCAGATATTTAACGAGACTATTGGTTGCCAGGCCAAAAACAGACAACAGCTGATTACGTTTATCTAAAAAAGGTATTTTTAATTTTAGGGGCAACTCGTCAATCGGCGCTTTTTTACTTATTTCCTTTCTAAGATCTATCTTATTTATCTCTTGTTTAACAACAAGGGGTTTATTCTCGGTAATAAATTCTTCAAAGCAAAAATATGCCCGGACCAGCTGACCTTCTCGCTCTTTATCAGCGAGAGAATTAGCCTTCTCTAGCATTGATGAACAACCGAGAGCGAGATCTTCTCTGTTGATAAAATTTCGAGCGGAATCAAAAACTTTTCCGACGGAAACATCTATTTTTTTTATATCTTCTGCCGTATCCTTCGGGGCAGAAAAAAATTTTCCTAAAACTGGCATGTTTTTCTATTTACACTAATTATACTATAATTTGAACATACAAGTATATTTTTAAAAATATGAATACCATTGCAAGCATCTCGCGCTCCAAATATATCCTAAGCCTGCTCTTCTTAATTGTTTTTATATGGGGACTCTTATTGCAATTTTACTCAGACAAAACAACGGCGTGGAATTATCTTTTTAACATTGGAGATGGTGCTGTCTTTATTCTTGCCGGGGCGCTACCTCTTATTCATGGTGCTAAAATAAAAATTACAGGAACACCAAAAACAGGTATTGTTGTCGGGGCTCTTTCCCTAATATTATACGGCGTGGGTCTTATGGTTTGGGCCTTTTACAATTTTTATTATACTAATGCGATACCGTTCCCTTCGCTAGCCGACGTATTTTTTATTATTTATTACCCGTTTGTATTTTGGGCTATTTTTATATATTTGAGAATGTTCTTGCTCACCATAAAAACCAGTATTTACGTAGAATCCGTTGTCGCGCTAACCCTTCTATCGCTATTTGTATTCAGCTTCCTTGACCTTAGTTACCTGGCCGACAGCTCCATGTTACAAACGGCATTGACCGTTTTTTATCCTTTTGCAAGTGCGTTTGCCATATCCACCGCGCTGATAATCGCAAGAGTCAGCGGCGGCAGAATGTCTCTGGCGTCAACCTTCCTCTTTGCGGGGCTCGTGTCCCGAGGAATGGCCGACTTCTTCTTTTCTTTTAGAACAATAAATGGAACATATTGGAACGGTGATTTTAGCGATATTTTGTTTGCACTATCCGCGTATTTAATGGGAATGGCGTGGCTGGTAATAATCTCGCAACTGATTCCCCAAAAACCGGAAACAAATTAATCTACTAAAACATCTCCCGGCAAGGGAGGTGTTTTTCAAATAAAATTTATTTCTTTAATTCACACGAAGTCAGTTCGGATAGCTTTTCCAAATTCTGCTCGCCGACTAATTTTGTGCCGTCACCAAGTATCCATGTCGGATAGCTCAGCACCCCTTTGTCCGTGCACGCATTAATATTGTCCGGGCACTCAACATAAGTAGCGTATTTGAAAGAGCTTCCGAATCTTTCTTTCTGTGCCGCACAATGAGAACACCAAGCGGCTCCATACATTGCAGCGCCTTTATTTGTTAAACATTGAGCGAATTCATCTAAATTTGTGTAGCTTGACTCCGCGGAATTATTTACAAAAAAGAAAGCAATGCCTGATATAGACATAACCACAACGACAAACACCAGGACCCAAAGAAGCTGGTTTAATTTATTCATCCTGTTTAAATTTTAACCTGTAATTTTCCATTTTGAGATTTCCATTTTACATTTTTTATTATTCATCACAGCAATTTACTAGCTTAGTAACAATATCATCTACCGTCCAAGGCTTATCCCCTGCAGCCACCTCCTTCAACCCGGCGGTATCTATTATTTTTAACCTAAGCGCCCAGAACAACGAATACATGCGGTAAGAACGATCAAAAAACTCTTTGGCTTCATCTTTCTTCCCGCTTCCCTGTAACTTTGTCCCAACTTCCATGAGTCTCATTGAGGCCGCCAACAGATGTTTTGAGATGCACCACGATTCTCCGTCATTCTTTGACATAAGCTTCTGAAGAAGCTCTTTTCTGGTCTCTCTCACCTCGGCAAGCATATTAAAATAACTAGAATCTTTTGTCTTTTCTCCCGTAAAGAAGAAATGCTCCTCGAGGCTAATAAGGTTCATTATCGCTATTGAAAGATCTTCATCAAGAGACAGATCAACTGTTCCGCTTTTTCTCATCTCTTCAACCTTCTTTATTATACCCTCCATCTTTGTCTTATCGTTCATAGAATTTATAAAAAATTATAATGCAAAAATTATTAGACCCAAAACAATCGTTATCGCCCCTCCCCAGAATCTCATATTCTTCGATTCAGCGCCCTTCCACTCCGACACCTTAGCAAGAACCGCCTTGCTACCGGAGACAAGAAGAATCACGACAAGCGGCAAAACGAAAATAAGGTTATAAAGAACAAGATATAGAAAACCGCTCCAAAATGTTTCATTATCGTGCACCAACCCCAATATCATAAGATATGGGCCGCCCGTACAAGGAAACTCGTATAGCCCGACCATTATTCCGAGAAAGAAGGATGAAGGCAACGACGCTTTTTCCATTATATAAGCAATCTTCTTGTGAGCAAACTGCGGTATCTTTACCTTGATCGGGAAGGACGGGAAAAAATCATTAATAATATTTAAAAGACCGAATACAACAAGAATAGAAGCTCCGACCTTGGCCATAAAATTAGGAACTCCGAAAAATTGAAGCGCCTCTATGATGCCGAGGCCTATTAAAATATAAACCAAAAAAATTCCCAAAATATAAACACCCCCCATTCGTAAAATTGTGGCCCTGTCTTTATTGAGGCTCATTAGAAAAGCGATGGTCAATATAAGGACAGAGAAAGCACACGGATTGATACTATCTACTACCGACGCCACAATAACCATCGGCAACATAAACCTTTTGTCCGCCATTGCTCCTCTCAAAAACTCCGGAACAAGACCGCTAATATAAAAAAGTGCTACGGCAAAAACGGCCAAGAGAGATACCACGCAAATATTTATAAACCTTCTGGAAACTTTCCCGTTTTCGTCAAACATTTACCCTTTGAAATTAAAAACTCATAAACCGCCAAAACTATCATCCGCACCTTCTCCCGCACATAATACAAAACCTAAAAAACTTCTATTTCTATACGGGTATTAGTTTTTGTATTCTAAATTATTATTTAAGGAAACACCAGAGCCGAAATTCTGAGATCTATTTTTTCTCCGCGTCCGTCCTCTATAACCGCGAACGGCTCTGAAAGACCCACACCAAACGGCCCCTGTAATGACGGCGTATACACGACCTCAGCTGTCACTTTTTCCCCTTTTTTAATGATCATTTGCCCGTTTCCGGGATACAAATAATCTCTAACACTGAACGGGCCGATCTTTTCGCTTCCCCTTATAAGAGAAACTTCCAGGCACTGACAAGTTGTATATATCTTTTTTATAGAAACATCTTCCTTCCCGTTATTGTGTATTTCGAACGAAATTTTTTTCTCTCCATCTCTCATAGAGATCCTTCCGAAATCATAAAAACTCTCGCGCGCATACAAATGAGCGCCCTCCACGCCTCTAGTTAAAAGTGCTTCGTTCCCGGTAATTTTTTCTCTTAGCCCGCTTTTTTCGGCAATTACAAATACAGCGCAAAATATGAGGACTCCCAATATAACCTCGGCGATATCTCTATGGCTTCTTAACATTAATGTTGCGAGGCCAGAATGTTACCAACCGTATAAGTAAGAGCGGTTTTTAGTCCTTCTTCTCCTTATCCGAAACAACCTCCATTTCTGCTTTTTCGGATTTTGTAAAATAGTAAAGATAAGCTATTTCAAGCAATCCCGCCGTATTTATAATTAAAAGCGCGATAAACCATTCCAAATGGCCCAATCTAGCGGCTCTCCAGAGCGCCTTACCCTTCCAGTAAAGTGTCCATGCGATAAGAATAAGAGTGCCGACTCCAAATCCCAAACCGAGCCCCGCTCCCATCATCCCGAAACCGGGACCATAATCTATATATCTCATAAAATATAATATCTTGTAATTACTTGTATTATAACAAAACGGTCAAACAAATAGTAGCCGAAAACTAAAAAACCCGCTATTTACAGGGTTTTTAGTGAGGCCAGCGTGTCTATCAATACTTTAAAATGCATTGAGCAATCTGTTGTGCAGATTTCTTCGACTCTTTGGCCTCAATTAGATTATATAAAAAATAATAAAAAATCTAAAATCTATTCACGTCCTCAAACATCTCTCTCATTTCGTCCGTCTTGATGACCGCAACCAAAACCGCGGAACCTTCTTCGCTTATCACACCATCCGTTCCTATCGCTTCATCGTTCTTTGCTTTATTTATTTTTATACCCAGCCCTTCCAATCCGGCGCACACCCTTTCTCTTATTATATTTGATCTCTCTCCCATCGTGGCGGTGAAGATGAGGCTGTCAATGCCGCCAAGCACGGCAATGAGTGAACCCACCTGCTTTTTTATCTGATAAACAAAAGTATCAATTGCTCTTTTTGCGCTTAAGTCACCCTCGGCCTCCTTCTTTAAGAGCTCGCGCATGTCGTCTGATATTTCAGACAATCCCAAAAGTCCGCATTTCTTATTAAGAAAAGTATTCAGCTCGTCGGGAGAAAATCCTTTTCTCTTTATCAAGTGTATGAGCGCCCCGGGATCAATATTTCCGACTCTCGTGCTCATCATTGTCCCTTCAAGCGGAGTAAAACCCATTGAAGCGTCTATCCCCTTCCCGTCTTTTATTCCGATAATACTTATACCGCTTCCCAAGTGACACACGACCACCCTGCTCGGCAAATTTCCTAAAACTAGAGGCGCCCTTCTCGCAATCGAGGCCCCGGAAATGCCGTGATAACCAAATCGAAACATCTGCAATTCCTTGGCCAATGAATAAGGAAGTCCGTAATTTTTTGAATAGTCCGGCCTCTCTTTATAAAAAGTGCTGTCCGATACGGCATATTTTTTGGTCTCCGGTAATATTATGGCAAACTCTCTCAATTCTAAATGAAGTGCCGATACATGTAGCGGCGCCCTGTCTTCAGCTCCGGCAAGCTGTTTTAAAAATTCTTCATCAATAAAACGAGTTTCCAAAAAATAATCTCCGGCCGCAACGGTCCTAAATCCGACAGAATGTATCTCGCCCGCATCCGCCATAATTCCCGCCTCCTTTAATCTGGCGAGAACTATCGCCGCGCTCTTTTTAAAATCAAATTCGGTTATATTCTTTTTTTCATTAACCTTATCCGACCCCCAACTTACAACGAATCCGCCGTTCTCAGATTCAAAATGAGCACGCAAAACCTCTTTTCCATCAACATAAAAAGAATATTTTTTTGATGCACTACCCGGGTTTACGATTAAAATTTTCTTTTCCATTTTATTCCAAAAAATCAGGACCTGCCCTGTAGGAAGTTTCTCAACTAACCTATTACGACCGTATTCGTAGCCGTAAGGCGGGCCCGAGTGATACAGTTAAAAATTGATAATAATCTATTCGAACTTTCCTACAGGGTCGATGCCGTTTTTTAATATATACTCACGATGATCCTCTATATTCTTATTTATGTCTTTGATAATGCTTTCGGCCTTTTTATTATCAATTACACCCGCCGCCGACATTTTCTGAAGTGCATCAATAGCCAAATGATATCTACTCGTTTTATTCCTTATGTGCATATCAAACGGCGTCGTCGTTGACCCGTTTTCGATATATCCGTGAACAGAAAATCGAGACGAATCTCCATGGTGAAACAGCATCGACTGAATAACTTCAGGGTATCCGTGAAAATTGAAAATAATCGGCTTATCTTCCGTGAAATATTTTTCGAAATCATCAGCGGACATCTTTCTATCGGCGTTCCCGAAACCGAAAGTTGAGAGTTCCAAAATATTCACAAATCTGCTCTTTATTTCCGGAGCGACATTCTTTAATAATTTTATCGCGGCGATAGTCTCCTTTGTCAGATAATCGCCGATTCCGGCAAAAACAATGTCGGGATTTTCTTCACTGACATGTTCCCATATCATCATTCCCTCTTTGACAGATTTCTCGGCATCGTGTAGAGATAGCCACTGCGGCTCCGGCGTCTTACCCGCAACAATTATATTGATCTGATTTTTTGAACCGGCACATTCTTTCATAACTGCGAGCATACTGCTTTCGTCCGGCGGGAAATAAGCTCGCACGAATGAACCGTGCTTCTGAAGCATCTCGCTAATAAATCCGGGGTTCTGGTGAGAAAAGCCGTTGTGGTCCTGACGCCATCCTGTAGATGTCAAAATGTAATTGAACGAAGGAACATCGCCTCTCCAAGGCACACTCCTCGCGACTTTCAAGAACTTTGCGTATTGATCCGCCATGCTTCCCACTATCTGGATGAACGCCTCATATGATACAAAAAAACCATGGCGCCCCGTGAGTACATAGCCCTGCATAAGCCCCTGCAACGTGTGTTCTGAGAGCATCTCGACTACCTTACCATCTCGGCCATAATCCTTGTCCCAAGGCTTATTGGGCAATAA
>Ga0116154_10003913_pt1 | contig 10282 bp, 7 predicted proteins | sample AD_UKC030_MetaG_FD_89898 | JGI IMG/M metagenome (GOLD analysis project Ga0116154, IMG submission 89898) | Active sludge microbial communities of municipal wastewater-treating anaerobic digesters from USA - AD_UKC030_MetaG | ecosystem: Engineered > Bioreactor > Anaerobic > Digestate | place: USA...
AGCCCTGTCCAGTAATCGGCAATGCCTTTCTTCCAGACAAAACAGGGGCTCGGGTGTCGGAACGCCGTAATCGCGAAAGCGAATGGCTGCATGCCACGAACGCAGAGCGCGGGAAGGCCGTACCATGTTTTTCAGCCGATACAGCCAGCCGGTACAGTTATAACGCTTGATGAAATAATCCTGATCGATGATCCTGACCCGGCGTTTATCCGTGTCTCTTCCCGACCAGGGGGAGGGTATGGGATCACCCCGCTGAAAGACTGCATCGGGATCAGGCAACAGGATTTGCATGATCTCCGGAACCGAAGAGACCTGAGGGGAAATGTAGACGGTAAAGGAACCCAAACGCTGTCGCATGAAATCCAAGATTTTCTTCCTATCGGCTGTTCAACCGTTCTCTTAAAGCCATCGTCAGACATGACCCCCTGTCAGATGTCCCTGATATCCCTGAAGAAACGGGCCTTATCTCTTTCATACCGATATCGCTTCACAAAACCCGGACCGACGTTCCGGCGCATGGCATCCAGATCGATAAAAAAGATATCCTCGCCATGACAGATCATGTTGCTGTGCTTCAAATCGCCGTGGCTGATCCCACCTTCGGATAGTCGTCTCAACATCTCCACGACCTGACCAATCAGCCGCCTTTTCGGTTCTCTTTTTAGGGCCGGATCGCGGAGAACGTCATACAACCCCGGTCCGGGGACATATTCATAAATAAAGTAAGAACGCCACAGCAGGATTCCCCGGTATTCTTCCAGGTAGGCCAGAGGTTTGGGTGTTGGGACGGCCAGGCGGTACAGACGGTCGGCCATGACCCAAGACCGTTTTGCCCGGGAACCCTGCAGCGTATGGCGCAGGGAATGCAGCGAACCCAGATGGCGGTATCCTTTGATCACAACATCGATGCCTCCAAGCATCACACATGACACAAAGGATTTGCTCCCGTTTTTCAGTACTTTACCCTGGTTCATCGTTTCCTCCAGATGAACGGTCAGGCCTTCAAGACCCACCCGATCAACGAGTTCCCGATCAGCCACGCCCTGCCAGTTCCCCTTCTTTATTGCGCGACAGGTTTGGTCAGAATGAAGTGATATTTCCGAACTTCGTTTAATAAATCGTTCCTCCGCTGCTTTACAAGCTTCGGTTTTCTTCTCTTTCAAAAGAATTAATAGACAATGAAAGCAAACACTTTATGCTGAAAATCGCCCCCCCGGAAACAGACAATCCATCCTTGGCGGTATCACCGTTTCTTTCCATAACGGACGTGAATCTGTTATGGGGTCATCTATACCACAGGCGATACGGCTGCAAGACGTTTTTATGCCTGAGGGAAAAATACGCATGGGCATTTTTTCCTGTTACGTCGCTAATGTGGCACCTCCCGCTCCGGATCGACCGGTTCAATCTCGATGGCATACCAGTCGATGTGCCGGGTGATGTCCACAAGAGTGACCAGAACAGGCTTTATGCGTAACATGCTAATAATATTAAGATCATCTATTAATCAAAAAATAATCTTTCCCTTCGGCTTCAGATTGGTCTCCAGGGTCCAGAAGTAGGCTTCGCCATGGCCAATCCGGAACAGAATCAGATTGGGGCTGTCGGCCGTGAGTCCCATGTCTTTCAGAAAAGGCCTGTCCCGCATGGCTTTTTCCTTCATTTGCAGATCTGTCACAAACTCGGCTTTGCCTGCAACCCGTAACATGGTGCCGACCGGTTCGCCCGGCTTGTAGAAACAGGCCTCAACATTCGGATTTGCGGTGATATGGCCGGTTAATTCTTTAATCGCTCCTGTCTGAAAATAGAAGCCCGTTTCATCGGCAAACCAGAATTCCATGGCCCGGACACGTGGCCGATCGTTCTCCACCGTGGCCAGGAAACAGACTCTGTTTTCATTCGCAAAATTTATGCAACTTTTTTTGTCCGCCATGTTCGGTCCTCCCCTTGTTTTCGTTCGATCCTGTCATAATCCTGTTGTATCAGATGATAATGCCGGTCTCCTGTTTCGATTTCGGGAATTTAGTCCAATATAAAGGGTTGGCGTTCACACCGACTGTTCAGCGCCGATCTCGGACAATATCTGGATTCTTCGTGTCGTTTGAATACCCCCCGTGAAGCAAAGAAAAACTAAAACGAGCCTCGACAAATGTCAATGATTTTATGAGTTAATCAATTCCCAGGCCTTTAATCAAGCACAATCTTATCAGTCGGGAGCGTCTTTGTCCTTTGTCATGAAAGCATGAGAGAAAAAGCAATCAAATTAGTGCATCCGGAAGGAACCAACGCCCTTGAAAAACATGGCTACGACATGCTGGAAGCGATCGCTGCGTCAATACCTGGTGAGCCGGAACTTAAAAACGAATAGACTTTTTCGATTCGTTACCTGGAAGAACCTTGATGAATAAAGCCTGACCGATTGAAGCACGGCCTTGATTTGACGGACGCCTTCCTCGGAGATCAGCGGGCCGTTCATGTCTAAAGACGAGTGCGTACCTACTCGCACCACGATGCATTGCCTCCCGGTTTTTGCATTGACAGACAAAAGCGTCTTGCACTATGGTCTCAAGCCAAAAGGCTTTTTTTATCCGCTCATTCCAAAGGAGATTCGTTCATGCGGTTTAGTTCCCTTCTTTATATGGTATTGGTTGTGTCTTTGGCCGGCTGTCTGGCCAAAACGCTGCCGCCAGTCGCGGTCAAGATGCCGGAACGAGTCATCCATTACCAGCGGGAAGTGAAACCGATCCTCGACCGGCGCTGCACGGTTTGTCATTCCTGCTACAATTCACCCTGCCAGCTTAAACTTGATTCGTATGAAGGTGCCGACCGGGGCGCCACGAAACGAGTGATTTATAACGCCTCACGGCTTAAGTCGATGGATCCGACCCGCCTTTTCGTCGATGCACAGAATACACAGGACTGGCGGAAAAAAGGATTTTGCAGCGTTACGCAGAGCGCTGTAAGTGGCGATACGAACGACTCAATCATGATCCAGCTCCTGTCACACAAAATGAAAAATCCGAAAAGCCGTGGCGAGTACCGTCCGGAAACGGATGAACTGACCTGCGCCGAGAATCAGGAAGAATTAAGCGGTTACCTCGAAAAACATCCCAATCGCGGCATGCCCTACGGATTTCCGCCGCTGAAAGAAACTGAATTCGAAATCATCGCCGGCTGGCTGGCGCAGGGCTCAAAAGGACCCGATGCCACCCAGCAAAAGGAACTGGTTACCCCCAAACCCGGTGATGCTCAAGCCATCAAAAAGTGGGAAGCTTTTCTGAACCAGGAAGACGCCAAACACGCCATGACGGCCCGTTATCTTTACGATCATCTCTTCCTGGCCCATTTGAAATTCGGCACCCCAACCAACGAGTTCTATGAATTGGTCCGCTCGAAGACCGCACCCGGCCGGCCCCTCGATCTGATCGCCACCGTACGCCCCTATGACGACCCCGGCGTAACACGGGTCTATTATCGCTTCCGCAAAATCCACTCGACCATCGTACATAAGACCCACATGGTCTTTGATATGAGCGATGCACAACTGCAGCGCATCAAGGAACTCTTCATTCATCCGGAGTGGCTGCAGACGCCGCACATGGTCAGTTATGATCCGATTGTGAGCGCCAACCCGTTCGCCGCATTCGAGCAGATTCCCCCCCGTTCCCGTTACCAGTTTTTACTGGATAACGCATACTACATTATCACGACCTTTATTCGTGGCCCCGTCTGCAAGGGTCAAATCGCCCTCAATGTGATTGACGATCATTTTTGGGTCATATTCATGGATCCCGAACACGATCTGAGCGTCAAGTATCCCGGTTTTTTAAAATTGCACAGCGATAAGTTGCGGATGCCCATTGAGAAGGGAAGCGACCCGCCTGTTTTCTCGGCACTCACCAATGAGCATCGCAAGGCAGCGATTGAATTCTACAAAGCCCGGCAGGATCACTACACGTCGCTCAACTACGCAGGTCTGGGATATGACGCCATCTGGAAAGGCAGTCGCCCTTCCGACGCACCGGTAATCACCGTCTATCGCCATTTCGACGGCGGCTCGTCCCACCGGGGCGTTCTGGGGAATCTCCCCAAAACCCTCTGGGTGATCGATTACCCGCTTCTCGAACGCATCTACTATGCCCTCGTCGCCGGTTTTGATGTTTACGGGACCATGGGACATCAACTGGCAATACGTCTCTACATGGACGAACTGCGCGTGGAGGGTGAGAGTTATTTCCTCGACTTTATGCCTCCGGAAAAGCGGAAGGAAATCATGCAGTCATGGAATCTGGGGCTGGATCTCAAGGATTTGCATTATTATCCGTCCGCCCTGCCGGCGCAAATCTCCTTTCTCACGAACGACCCGAAACGTGAATTTATCGAGCATATCGTGAAAAAACACCTGCTGCCCTCGGCACAGATTTCCTTCGACCCCGTAAACTATCTCCCGGCAGGGGCGGCATATCCTCAACTGCCGACGGCCTATCAAACCAAGGAAGATTACATGCGCGCCTTTACCGCCCTTTCCCGGCCCGGAACGGCCTTTTTTTCCCTGGTCAACGAACATGAGGCCAATCTGGCCTACGTGAGAATCCGCCTGAAAAATGGGACGGACGTGACCGGCTCCATCGTGATCAACCGCTGGCATGATAATGTATCCTTTATATTCGGCGAGGATGGCCGCCTCGATCCCCGAAAGGATAGCGCCGATTTTCTTCCCGGCCTGATTGGATCCTATCCGAACTATTTTATTGATGTTCACGCCGGAGATTTGCCCGATTTCTTCGATCTCCTGGCCCATTTCGAGAAAAGTCCAAAGGATGTAGAACGATTTGCCAAATACGGTATAAACCGCGCCGATGATCGACTGTGGGAAACCTATGACTGGTTTCAGCAGCGGTTCAACGAAGATGAACCCGTAGAGAGCGGACTTTTCGATCTGAACCGCTACTACTATAAGGCCTACTAAGAGATTGTCCGAAACATCAACCGGCAGACGGCTTTTTTGAATCGGCTGCGTAACCCCCTTTGGCACACACAAAAGGAACAGCTCCGTACAGCTCAGGCAGGCTGGATATATCAGAAAAAATGCATGCGGTTCGTCTTGAGCAATTCTTTTTCATTGCATGACAACAGACAGCCGGTCTGGAAGGCATACGATCACCGTAAAAACATCCGGCAAATCCCTGTATTAATGCTAATATTTCGTTGACACGCCGATTTTTTGTTCCTATAGTTCACCGTAAATTGAACACCTTTCAGCCTGCCTTATGCACGATATACAGACTCCTTGACCGGCGTCACGCCGACAAGATTACCGCATGGATTAAATATGAGTCTTAGGAATCAACCGTTCTTGTAATGTGATTATCCGGATATTGATATTATTGAAGAGTAAATCTATGCATTTTAAAAAGTTATGCCTCCACCTTTTGTCTGTCGGCTTACCTTGCATCCCGATTTTTTTATGGATCACCCTTACACTCATCCCTTTTCTCAGCGGTTGTCATCAAGATAATAAGATTCAGCAAAATGAACCGCCCGAAGTCTCTGTAATTGAGGTTATTCCACGGGATACGCCCGTGGCTTTCACCTTCGTCGGACAGACCCAGAGTTCCCACCAGGTGGAAATACGAGCCCGGATCAATGGTTATCTCAACAGGCGTGTCTATACCGAAGGGGCCATGGTTAAAGCAGGCCAAGTCCTCTTCGAAATGGATCCCAAACCTTTCCAGGTACAACTCGACCAAGCCCAAGCGGCGCTCACCAAGCAGCGGGCAGCGCTGGATGTGGCTCAGGCCAATCTGGCCCGTGTCAAACCGCTGACGGAATTGGACGCCCTGTCACGGAAAGATCTTGACGATGCGACAAGCCGTGCCCAGTCTTCCGCGGCTGAAGTCGAACAGGCAAAAGCCCAGGTCGAATCGGCCAGACTCAACCTGTCCTACTGCACCATTACCTCACCCATCGACGGAATCACCAGCGCCGCGCTGCAGCAGGATGGTGCTTACATCAGCGTTCAGAACAATCAGCTGACTACCGTCATGGTTCTCTCTCCCATGTGGGTCAACTTCAGTGTATCGGAAAATGAGATGCAGAATTTTCGCGCCGCGGTCAGCAAAGGTTTGTTAAAGCCCCCGGCCCCTGACCGGTACGAGACGGAGATCATTCTCGTCGACGGAACGGTCTATCCATACACCGGACGAATAACATTTGCGGAACCCATGTATGACGAAAAATCAGGTACCTTTCTGAACCGCGCCAGCATACCGAATCCTGACGGCGTTTTACGGCCCAACCAGTATGTGCGTGTGCGGCTTAAGGGCGTTACACGGCCGGCCGCAATTCAGGTGCCTCAGCAGGCGGTTCAGATGGGGGCAAAAGGGCATTTTGTATGGGTGGTCAATCCGGACAACACGGTTGATCCCCGTCCTGTCGAGGTCGGTGAATGGTACGGTAACAACTGGTTCATCAATGACGGCTTGCGGCCCGGGGAACTTGTGGTCGTCGAGGGTGGCCTTGGATTGCGTCCCGACATGAAAGTTAAGACGCAATCATATGAAGCAAAACCGGCTTTGCATGCCGAGAGCACGGAACCGGTCAAAAAAGATCAGCGTTAAGAAAATAACAAGGAAGGCGAATACCAGAGGCCCGGTTTATGTTCTCCAGGTTCTTCATCGAGCGACCGATTTTTGCAACGGTCATTTCTCTCATTATCGTTATTGCCGGCCTGATCTCGATGAAAAGCCTGCCCATCGCCCAGTACCCATCGATCACACCCGTTCAGGTAACCGTTTCCGCCTTCTACCCCGGCGCCGACTCAAAAACCGTTGCCGACGCGGTGGCTGCTCCGCTGGAAGCCCAGATAAACGGCGTCGACAACATGATCTACATGACATCAACCAGTTCCAGCGCCGGCCAGTTGACGCTGACTGTTTATTTCACGCTCGATACGGACTCTGATATTGCTCAGGTACAGGTACAAAACAGGGTAAATCTTGCGACGCCGCAACTGCCCGATGCCGTGGTGCAAAACGGGGTCTCCGTACAGAAAAAATCTTCCAGCATCCTGATGATTCTGGCCCTCTATAACAAAGACGGCCGTTATAAACCGGAATATGTGGATAATTACGCAAATGTCTACGTCCTTGATGCTATAAAGCGGATCAACGGCGCCGGACAGGCGGGTATATTCGGTGTCGCCGACCAGGCCATGCGTATCTGGATGAATCCAGACCGGATGGCTTCTCTCGGGATTACAACAACCGATGTGCAGCAGGCTGTTGCATACCAGAATGCACTGTTTGGCGCCGGACAGATCGGCCAGCAGCCCACGGAGGGTTTTGTCCAGCAGAATTTCCCGGTCGTCACCCAGGCCCAGTTTGCCCAGCCGTCGCAGTATGAAAACATCATTCTGCGGGGCAACCAGAAAGGGAGCGCCATCGTTCGCATCAAAGACATTGCCCGTGTCGAAGTCGGACGGAAACAGTACATCACGGAAAATAAGCTCAACAATACCCCCGCCACGTTTATTGCCGTCTATCAGCAGCCCGGCTCGAACGGTCTCGACGTTTCTGCGGCGGTACGCCAAACCATGCAGGAAATGAAGAAGTCGATGCCTGAAGGGATCGAATATGTGATCGCACTGGACACGACCGACTTTGTTCGGCTTTCCATAGAGGAAGTCATTCACACCCTGATCGAAGCGATCATTTTAGTTCTTCTTGTGGTTTACCTTTTCCTGCAAAGCTTCCGTTCCACGATCATCTGCACCGCGGCCATTCTGGTGGCATTGATCGGAACATTCACCGGCATGCTCGCCCTGGGATTTTCCATCAACCTCCTGACCCTCTTCGGCATCATCCTGGCAATCGGCATGGTTGTGGACGATGCCATTGTGGTGGTGGAAAATGTTGAACGCAACATGACCAAGAAACACCTGCCACCGAAGCAGGCCACCATTGTCGCCATGGAGGAAATCGGCAGCTCCCTCGTTGCAGTGGTGCTGGTCATGGCTTCGGTTTTTATTCCCGCCGCCTTTTTGCCGGGCACCACCGGACAGCTTTATAAACAGTTTGCCGTGACGATCGTCATCTCCGTCACTCTCTCCGGCTTCGTGGCGTTGACCTTGACGCCGGCCATGTGCGCCCTCATGCTAAAGCATACGGAAAAACCGCAGAAAGGATTTTTTGCATGGTTTAACCGTCAGGTTGACCGCATTACCCTGGCCTTCGGCAATGCCGTGACCTTGATCATCAAGCGAATGGTTCCGGCCTTCATTCTGCTTTTTTTCTTCGTCTGGGCTCTCATTCAATTGTTTCTGACGATTCCCACCAGCTTTGTTCCCAATGAGGATCAGGGATACGTGCTGGCCGCCCTGATTATGCCCGATGCCGCCGGTCTGGGCAGGACTTCCGAGACCGCCGAGGAGTTGGATAGCCTGTTCGCTAAAAATCCGGCGGTTGAAAACCGGACAGCCATAATCGGCTACAGTCTGATCGACGGTCAATATAAAACAAACGCAGCTACCTTCTTTGTCACGCTGAAAGACTTTGAAGAACGCTACGATTCATTGAAAACAGCGGCCAAAGAAAATGCCCGGACAGTTCTGATGTCGGTTTATGAAGGCGCGCAGGCGATCAGGGCCGGCAAAGTCATCCCCATTGCGCCGCCGGCGATCCCCGGTATCGGCACCACCGGCGGTTTTGAATTCTGGATTCAGGACAAGGGATCCGGCGATCCGGCCATGCTTTACGATTTGACACAGAAGTTCCTGGATAAGGCGCGAAAACGTCCCGAGCTGGGTGACCTAAACAGTATGTTCCGCGCATCATCACAGCAGTTAAGGGTTGACGTGGACCGCGAAAAAGCGGTTCTCCTCGACGTGCCGGTACAGGACGTGTACAGCACCCTCCAGGCCCAGTTCGGCTCGCTTATGGTCAGCCAGTATAATCAGTACAGCCGGGTCTGGAATGTGATTCTCCAATCGGATGCCCGGTACCGACAGGACCCCTCCGATGTAAACCGGCTTTATGCACGCTCCAGAAACGGGGAGATGGTTCCGCTTTCCGCGGTTGTTTCAACGCATTACACCAGCGGCCCGGATCTGCTGCCCCACTTCAACGGCTTTCCGGCGGCACAGATAACCGGCAATCCCGCAACGGGCTACAGTTCCGGCGAGGCAATCCAAGCCATGGAGGAAGTCGCCGGCGAGGTCCTGCCGCAGGGTTATGCTTTCTCCTGGTCCGGCATGGCCTTCGAGGAAAAGAAATCAGGGGGCACCTCGGCGATCGCCTTTGTCTTTGGTCTGATTATCGTATTCCTTGTGCTGGCGGCCCAGTTTGAGTCCTGGACCCTGCCGGGGTCCGTCATGACGGCCGTTCCTTTCGGTATTCTCGGAGCGCTTGCTTTCAACTGGTTGCGGGGTCTGCATAACGACGTCTATTTTCAAATCGGGATGCTGGTGCTCATTGGACTGGGCGCCAAAAATGCTGTTTTGAGAGTGACTTTTGCCGTGGAACTCCGCAAGAAGGGATTGTCCATTATGGAGGCCACCATCCAGGCAGGCGAGGAAAGACTGCGGCCCATCATCATGACCTCCCTGGCCTTTATCTTCGGTGTATTGCCTCTCGCCATTGCCATGGGTGCCGGCGCCAATGCCCGTCATTCCATTGGAACGGGTATCATCGGCGGCATGATCGGCGAAACCACCCTGGCCATGCTTTACGTGCCCCTGTTCTTTTATCTGTTCGATCAGTTGCATGAACGCAGTAAAAAAAGGGGGGGGACGTCACCATCAACAAAAGAAGACACGGCCGCGAACGGAAATGAAGACAAATCGGAACTGCAACCCGGAGGCAATGACTGACATGCGCCGACTGCTCCCGATTTTCTATATCCTTCTCCTGACCGGCTGCATGGTGGGACCCAACTACACACGCCCGGCCATCCATTCGCCGGAAACTTACCGTTATGAGGTGAAAGAAGCCAGGGACACCGCGAATACCATCTGGTGGGAACAGTTCCAAGATCCGACGCTTAACGAATTGATCTTGGAAGCGCTCCGAAATAATAGAGATGTAAAAATTGCCGCGGCCGCCGTTGAACAGGCAGCGGGTATCCTTATCCAGGTCAGGTCACCCCTGTTCCCCCAAGCCAGTTACAACGGGAGTGCCGCCCGCCAGCGTCTCAGTGAAGAAAACGCCACCCCGCTATCCAGCAGTATCCCCAATCCCCAGGAGGCCTATCAGATTTTTGCCGGCGCCACGTGGGAAATCGACCT
>Ga0116154_10003925_pt1 | contig 10262 bp, 8 predicted proteins | sample AD_UKC030_MetaG_FD_89898 | JGI IMG/M metagenome (GOLD analysis project Ga0116154, IMG submission 89898) | Active sludge microbial communities of municipal wastewater-treating anaerobic digesters from USA - AD_UKC030_MetaG | ecosystem: Engineered > Bioreactor > Anaerobic > Digestate | place: USA...
CTCCAGCGCTTCTTTGAATTCACCCCACCGGGCGCGCGGGGTGCCCACCAAGTACGAGAGGGGTGGATCGCTCTGCCGCATCTCCTTGAGGGTATCCTCGGTGGGAATGCCGCGGTCCATGATCCAAATCCGTTGGGCTTTGCCGTACTGCGTTTGAATTCGATCCAGAAACAGCTTCAGCGTGGTTTTGTCGCTGGTGTTACCGGGCATCACTTCGTAGGCCAGCGGGAAGCCTTCGGAACTCAAGACCACGGCGATGACGACCTGACGGCAATCCGGACGCTTGTCGCGGCTGTAGCCCCGTTGGGCTTTGGGCGCCTCTTCCATCTCGCCCTCGAAATAGGCCTTAACCTAGCGAAGGTCGAAATTCCGGCAAAGTAGCGTGAGGCGAGCAAGCGACCTGCTCCAGCGACAGGCGCTCCTGCATATTCAGCGTGAATGTCCCGTACGGGTTCACGTGCTGCCACTTCAGCGGCGAGAGCGCCCGGCGGTCCACCGCGGTGAGACGGCTCCGCCATTCTGGCTCCGCCAACACCTGCTGGATCATCAGCGTGTTTACGTACACCAGGCTGATTTGAAGCAGGTGCAGCGACAGCATCAGAATTTCCTGGTCTTCCAGCCTATTGCTGGCGAACTCCCCTCCCTTGCCGTAGAGGATGAAGTCGTTGGCGCTGTTCCAGTTTTCGATTACCTCTAAACCTTCGTGAATCTCGCGGCGCAGCGATTCCAGGCGCAGGTAGTCGCACAAGACCAGACGCGCCAGCCAACGCCGGGAGAGCGCCTTGGTTCCAGTCGAGCGTCGGTGGCCCGGCGTGGCTGCGCTTTGCGTTGAGGCCGATCACCCCGCCCTGCCTCTTGACCTGCTGCCGATTCTGTTTCCTTAACCCGTTCCCCTGCCCCCTCGATTTTGCCGCTCTGGTTATCCCCCGTTTTAATGTTGATAACCTATTTTATCTGAACTGGATGCGCGCCGATGGACGCGGCGTGGTGCGGCCATCGACGGTGGTTGGTCGCTCGGTTCAGTAATCCTCGGGCAACAGGATGGTCGTCACGTCGCGGCCTGCCTCGGTGATGACGTAGAACCTAAGGCCGCCTCGCGTCTTGTAGACGGAAAGCAACCGGCCGCCCGTGGCGAGTCCGCGCTCGTTTTCCGCGCGGGGTCGTGGCCGTCAAGCTCCCCCCAGTCGCCTTGGCTGTGGCAGCGAAGTGCGGCGCAGAGATCTTCCGGCGGGATCGGGGTTCCGATAGCAAACGGACAAAAAACGTCGATCTTGGCTTCGCTTACACCTTGCGGAGCGGTCGTAACGTCTTCCTGCACAAGGCTTCGTCCAGATCAAATCGGTACTTCCCGTACGGATTGATATGCTCGTACCGGGCCGGCGAAAGGTGCGCCAGGTCTTCCTCCCGCACCGGATACCCTTCATTCCGTACTGGGAGAACTGGTCCGACGTCCAGGTGTAGAAGGTTACGCCTTTCCCGTACCCGAAGTAGCGCGGCAGCGCTGTGGCATTAAGGACCTTGCCCGAAACCGGGAACCGTTGACCATCGGACGACGAAAGGGTGCCCCCTCCCCAGTGCCGGCTGAGCGGCTGCTGGAACTGGAAATTGACCACGTTGGTGACGGCGGCCTTGAGGGTCTCGTCACGCAGGTACCAGTTCGTGCTCCAAGCCAGTTGGTGATAGGCGACGTCGGCGATTTGGGCCATTCGACCAAGGCCGAGGTTGCAGCCTTGCGCGAGAAGGGACGCGTAGAGGTGCAACCGCAGGTTCGGGGAGCGTGGTTCAGCGCCTCCAGCATGCTCAAAGCACCGGGTGAATTCGGTCCACCCGTCCACCTCGATCACAAGCTCGCTCAGGTCCACCCGAGGCAGCCGTTGGTCGATGAGCGACGCCAGTTCGGCAGCGGTTTCCGGTACGTCTTCGGCTTCCAGTGGCGATACCACCAGCTCGCCGTTTTCGATTCGGACATTTCCTGACTGGGCAAGCAGCGCATCGACCCGCGGGAACAGCGTCTGGAGTTCGGCCTCGCGATCTTCGAGGCGGCAGGCGCTGTCTTCGCTGACGCCAATCTGCTTGGACACTTCAGACCGGACTTCCGGCCAGCGGTTTCTGGAAATCAGGTACGTTTCTGGATCCGCGTACCGCCGGCTGTGCTCCAGCCATGCGTCACCGGACCGCAGCGCGGCGCGCAGTTCCAGGAGCGCACAGAGCTCGTAGTAGTGACGTCGCTCGGTGGGGCTTTGGTTATCGACGACGAAGGGCTGCCACTTCGGCGGGACGAAATCCATGGGAGCGCCATCCGGGAGGCATTCTTTGCAGAGCCTGGTTGGTGGACCGGCGCGCCAGTTGCGCCAGGAATTTCCTGCGGTTTGGCGTGACGGCAGTGATGTCCCACTGCTGAACGCCGTGGTCCTTGAGAAACTCCAGCTTCTCGATGGCGCCGAGAATCGCCTTGGGTGAGTTGGAAACTGCGCCCTGCTGAAGCCAAGCCAACGGACTCCGACCCCGTGTCTCGTCGACGGCAGAAACCGTGTCGAGCAGAGCTCTGCGACTTTCGACCAGCAGCGGTTCCAGCCGTCGATACGTTTCGGTTTCCGCGGCCTGACGCACGCCAACGATCAGGCGCTCCAGGCTCGTAACGCCCGGGCGCAGAATTCTCTCCTGCAGCAACTTCTCGCGTGCGAGCTGGAAGAGCAGCGTTGGTTTGTCGTGTTCCAAGGCGCGCTCCATCAGCCATTTAATCAGGACTTCGAGATCCGCCGGAGTGGCTCTTCGGAATCCGAGGTAAGGGATGATCGCGCACAGTTGGAGAGCGAAGCCAAGTTGGTTGTGCGGTGCCGCCGTGACCGGGATCTGGGCGAGGTCGGACTCGGAGAGCGTGAAGAACGCGGAGCCGATGTCATCGAAAGGTGCATTCATGCGCGCTAGCAAAGCAAAACCGCGCCGGGATAGAGAGAGGGACGAAGGCAACGGAGTGTTGGTTCGCAACTGCGTTTCCCTCCACGACCAGACCCTCATTCCCGCCTGTCCCGGCGCGGTTTTGCCACAGCCCGGATTTCGTCGTCATCCTCCCGGTGGTGAGAAATCCGGGCTAGGTCAACCTGATCGGACGCACTTTTTCCATCAGGAACCCGATGTCAACAACCCGCACCCTCCTCACCCTGTGTCGCCCCCCTTGGTCGAGACCTTTGTCCCAACTCTGGAGTTTGGACACAATTCGGATTGGACTTCATCGCGCACTTCATCGATTTGTGGCGAGCAGCATCTTGCCACGTTCACACGCGGCCCTCTCCCAAACGGCCTTGCGCGTCGCCCGGCTACTCCAGCACGACCCGCTGGCCTCGGTTCTGGGCGGCGCGCTTGCGTTGGACATCATTGAGGATCTTCTTGCGCAGACGCAGGTGGCGCGGCGTCGCCTCGACGTACTCGTCGGACCCGATGTATTCGAGGGCGCGTTCGAGCGACATCCTGAGCGGGGGCTCGAGTTGGATGCCCTTGCCATCGCCCTGAGAACGCATGTTAGTCAGGTGTTTGATCTTGCAGGGATTGACCGGGATGTCGTTTTCGCGGGCGTTCTCGCCGACGATCATGCCCTTGTAGACCTGATCGCCGGGCTCGACCATCAGGCGCCCGCGTTCCTGGTTCATGTTGAGCGCGTAGGCCGTGGCGATCCCGTCCTCGATGCTCACCAGCGAGCCGTTCTTGCGGGCGGCAATCTCGCCCCGGTCGGGCCCGTACTGCTCGAAGAGGTGGCTCATCACGCCCAGACCGCGGGTGAGATTGATGAGGTCGGTCTCGAAACCGATCAGGCCGCGCATCGGGACCAGGGCCTCGAGACTGATGTGATGGGTATGATGGGTCAGGTTGACAATCTCCGCCTTGCGCCACGAAAGATTCTCCATCACAGCCCCCATGTAGTCGTCGGGCATCTCGATGAACAGCCGCTCGATCGGCTCGAGCAGATTCCCGCCCGCGTCCTTGCGCCAAAGCACTTCGGGCCTGGATACCAGCACCTCGTACCCTTCCCGGCGCATCTGCTCGACGAGGATCGCAATCTGCATCTCGCCGCGTCCGCTCACGTTGAACACCTTCGGGTCGGACGTGGGCTCGACCCGCAGGGCCACGTTGGTGCGTGTCTCCTTCATCAGCCGCTCCCCGATATGGCGCGCCGTGACGAGTTTGCCGTCCTTGCCTCCCAGCGGACCGTCATTGACCGCGAATTCCATCTGGATGGTGGGGGGATCGATCGGCTTGGCCGGCAATGCAGGCCGATCCGGACTGTCCGCCAGGGTCTCGCCAATGAAAACATCCTCGAATCCGGTCAGCCCGACGATATCACCGGCGTGGGCCTCGGGCACTTCGATGCGTTTGAGTCCCTCGAAGTGGTAAATCATCGTGATCTTGCCCTCGGTCTTCGAACCGTTCGCGTGGATGCAGACCGCGGGCTGCCCCTGCACCACCTTGCCGCTGTGGATCTTCCCGAACGCGATGCGCCCGAGATAATCGGAATAATCCAGGTTAGCCACAAGCACCTGAAAGCCCTGGCTCGCAAAGGCACGCGGCGGCGGGACGCGCTTCACAATGGTCTCGAACAGCGGCTCCATCGACTCGCGCGCATGATCGAGTTCGAGCTGGGCGTAGCCGTCTTTGGCGCTGGCGTAGACAAAGGGGAAATCGAGCTGTTCGTCCGTCGCCCCCAGTTGCAGGAACAGATCGAACACCTGGTCGAGCACCTTCTTCGGATTCGCGTTCTCCCGATCGATCTTGTTGATCACGACAATCGGCTTGGCGCCCGCTTCGAGCGCCTTCCGCAACACAAAACGCGTCTGGGCCTGCGGACCATCCGCCGCGTCCACAACCAGCAGCACGCCGTCGATCATGCTCATCGCCCGCTCGACCTCGCCCCCGAAATCGGCATGCCCAGGCGTATCGACGATGTTGATGTGGTAATTCCTGTACTTGAACGCGGCATTCTTCGCCCGGATTGTGATCCCCTTCTCGCGCTCGAGATCCATCGAGTCCATGATCCGCTCCTCGCGCGCGATCGCCTGGTTGGCCCGGAATGTCCCGGACTGTTTCAAAAGGCAATCGACCAGTGTCGTCTTGCCGTGGTCGACATGGGCAATAATGGCAATGTTCCGAATGTGCTGCATATAGGGCGAATCCCGTCAATCGAGCCGGGCAGTGTGCTCCCCCCGCGGCAAAGGTCAAGCTTGGCGAAATCGAACACGAATGGCAAGATATCGCCTCGATCCATCGCGCAGGCGTGTTGCCCTGGCTTGGGGCGGGGATTCTGGTGCGGCATCAGACAGCAGGCATGAACCTGGAAACCCGCCTCTTGGCTGGCCTCGGCCAGGGTCTTGGTCCCGCGGCCGCGGGACTGGCGATCCACATCATCGTGGAAGATGTCTTCCCGGCGGTCCCCACGGCTCATGACGCTTGTCCCGCCGTAGCCTCGAGCGAAGGCGGATGGTCAATCGCGCCTGGATACTCGATGCGCAGTTGGGGCGGCATCGGAGAACCGTCCACCCCACTCGATGGCAAGTCAGACTGTCTGCCCCCTTTTCCCGGGGACCACATGTCCACTGCGGAATACTCAAGCATTTGTCGGCGCCATCGTTTCGTCCGTGTCGCTGCAAATCCCTCTTGCCAAACCCTTTGACAAGCGTACCCTCACACCGTGACGCAAAAGAATACGTCATTTCGGATGTCCATTACCTGTTGGCCCATTAACGTCGTGGGCCAGTCGAACACGCACAACAAATCGGAGATCACCAAATGAAAACAAAAGTCAGAACAGCAACACGAATCGGAACAGCAGTCATCGCGTTGGCCATTGTGAGCGCGAGTTTTGCGCAGCAAGCTACGCCGCCTCTGCCTGGAACCTATTACTCAGCCAAAGACCCGGACTTCCCGCCGTTCCCGGCCAATCCTCACCCCGGCCTGCCGGTGACGGAAGTTGCGCCAGGCATCTTCGTGGTCGATGATACCGCCGTGCCTGACACCCCCGAACAAGCCGCCACCCGCGCCGCCCGAAAGGCCGCCCAAGAACGGGCGGCGCAAATCGACCCCGTCACCGCACAGCGACTCGCTGAGCAATCGGCACGGCAACGGCGGGAGCGTTATGAGCGGGACGTTGCTCCGTTGCTCCACCAGGGCATCCGAACTGCCGGTGGCCAGCCGAGCACCTTGCGCGCTACTGTCCAATCGAGGCGGGAGCAGGCGCGCGTTCAATTGCCGGAACGACAGCGCAAAGCTCTGGCTGAGCGCCAAGCGTTCGAGGAGCAGGTCGTTCGCAGAGGCGGATTACTGGAGCTCGACCTCGGCGATGATCGCAAGGCAAGGCTTGTTCCGTCCAGGGGCGGTCCGGTGTACTTGATTGGCCATTCGATTGTCGCAGCCGATACGATTTCCACCGACGAGGTACTGCCTGGTGGCACCAGCGGACTCAATCTCACCGGCAATGCCCAACTGATGGGCATCTGGGACGAGACCGCGGTCAGGCGCACGCACTGGGAGTTTGGGGAGAACATCCCGCCTTCGCCATCCCGTGTCACGCAACGGGACGGTGCCGCCGCGCTGGGGTTCCACACCACCGCTGTCGCTGGTGTGATGAGTGCGATTGGGCTCGTCTATAATCCTCCAGTCGGACTGATCACGCACGGCATGGCGCCGTTGTCGGATCTTTGGGCGTACGATTACGACGATGACGAAATCGAAATGGATGCCGCCGCCACGGAAGGCTTGGAGTTGTCAAACCACTCCTATGGCGCGGGCACCGGCTGGCATCCAATCCAAGGTGCTTGGTTTTGGTTCGGCCACCAGGGAGTTAACCAGACCATCGATTATCAATTCGGCTATTACTCAGCACGCGCTCAGACGATTGACGACCGAACGGTGCAGTTTCCCGACTACCTCACGGTCTGGTCAGCGGGCAACGAGCAGAACCAAGGACCGGCGGTCCAGCCTGTTCAGCATTGGTATCGGCCCGATCCCATAGCAGCGCCAGACGTGTGGAACTTCCCGTCAGTGACAGTCCGCGACATCGACGGCGACGACGGCGGTTACGACACCATGACGCCGGAGGCGAGCGCGAAGAATATCCTCAGCGTGGGGGCAGTAGAGGATATTGTGGGCGGATACAATGGGCCGGCGAGTGTGGTATTGGCAGGCTTCAGTTCGATCGGCCCCACTGACGATGGTCGGATCAAACCTGATGTTGTCGCCAATGGTGTCACGCTTACCACGCCCGCACACGATGGGGACAATTTGTACTTCATCAACAATCCGGCGATTACCGGAACCAGCTTCGCGGCACCGAGCGTCACCGGTTCGATTGCCCTGTTGGCCGAGCTTCACGGCCAGCTTCGCCCCACTGCGATGCGTCTGCTGGCCTCGACCCTCAAAGGCTTGGTGATTCACACCGCCGACGAGGCCGGCCCCAATCCCGGACCGGATTTTCGTCATGGCTGGGGATTGATGAACACACTGGCCGCCGCCGAATTGATCGAAGCCGATGCCGCCAGCGAATCTCGGCCTCACCTGAAGGAAGTCCTCCTGGAGAACGGTAGCTTCATCGAATTCCCCGTGGTGAGCAATGGCAATGAGCCATTGCGTGTGACCATCTGTTGGTCCGATCCCGCGGGTCCGGTGGATGCGGTTTTGGCCGTGGACCCGATGAATGCGCGTCTGGTGAACGACCTCGATTTGAGGGTCATCAATCCTTCTGCTGGCACTCATGCGCCTTGGCTGCTCAATCCTGATCTGGCCAATCAGACTGCCGCTGCTCGCGCGGCCGCCGCCACCACTGGCGATAACATACGCGATAACGTTGAGCAGGTGCAGATTGCCAACCCCACTGCGGGCACCTACACAGTCCGCGTCACCCACAAGGGCAATCTTCAGAACGGCGATCCGCAGTGGGTCTCTATCCTTGTCAGCGGGAACGTTCCTCAGCCGAAACCGGAATTGAGGTTCATCGGTCAGCAGATTGCGCCCTCGGGAGATTTCGCCGTTATCTGGCAGGGAGTCGTCGGCCAGCGGTACCAAGTCCAATACCGCAACAATGTGGAAGGTCCCGGTTGGACTGACATCGGCCCTGAAGTCAGTGCGGCGAAGGAGAGCGTCGCGGTTGAGCTCCCTGTGGACCCCCAGCAGCCGCATCGCTTCTTCCGGGTCATGGAAGTGGAATAACCTTGTGCTGTCGTCGAGAATGATTCGAAGCACCCCGTTCTTGCTGTCGTTCGGCTTTGTGGCCGGTTTGTTGTCCCACGTGCATGCTGGAAGTGGGGATCCTTGGGAACTCTCTTTCCCAGTCAGGCATGTCATCGGCGCGCCGGATCGCCCACCTTACGACACGAATGTGCAAGCTCGTCTGCTCGACCTTAACGGCGATGGAGTCGTGGATTACTATCTGCGAGTAAGTGGAATTGCCTGGAAGATTCAAGCCGCAGAGCAAAACCGCTTGGCGGCGGTATTGAAACCGCCGCCCGATATCGGCAGCATCGTGGCATCGTTTCAACAGGGAGATCCCATCGGAAATGAACTTCCTCATGGGGTTGATTGGTTGGACCGGAATACGCCCAACCAATCAGCTCCCGGCGAGTCAACGATCAACGCGTGCGTGGTTACCAGTGATCTGGTGTGTATCGGCTTGTTCAGAGTAATCGCCTACTTGGGTGTCCATTTCAAGGCGGAGGACGCGAGGATGCACTACGGGTGGGTGCGGATCAATGCGAACGGCGCTCCGGGGGGTATTGTCCTGGACTGGGCGTACGACACCCGACCGGGCATCCCCATCCGAGCCGGCGCCATGCCTGGCGAAGGGATGTTGGCGCTACAGCCGCCGGTCGTTTGCGACGGCATGCTGTGGCTCACCGTTTCAGGCCAACTCGGCAAGCAGGTGATTCTGGAAAAGTCAGAGGACTTTCGCGATTGGAGGGCTGTTTCAACCAACGTCAGTCCTTTCCAGACAGTACTGTTTCTTGGTGCAGAGCCGCCACATGCGTTCTTTCGAGCCGTCGAGGCGGAGTGACCACGCGGGCCTGTTCGCCAACAAATGGAGACGATTCAAGAGCAAAGGACAAGGGCCAACAAGGCCACTGGAGCGAACAGCCGCCCCGCTTCTCCGCTCGACGCTGGGCGGCGATTCGTGAGCGCCTCGTGCGCTCCACCGTTCCTGTCGGCGGCTGTCGCTCAGTTCGGTCGTTCGACAACATGATCCAAAGAAGATGAGCGTTCCCGGCTACAAGCGGTTGACGATTGTTCTGGGTGTCATCTGCGCTGGGCTGCTTGTGTTGTACGGCTCCCTGTTCTGGAGTTACGGCTGGCTCAAGATACGAGTCGCTTTCGCCAGTGAGCAGACGCAGATTTTCGACGAGATGCGGTCGCGTGCGTTGCAGAGCGATGCCGCAGGTGCTGCTGGCTGCTTGGAGTATGTCGTCGGTTATTACCCGTCGGGCAGCAAGCAGGAGACGGGTTCACGGCTTGACCGCATGGTAGAGCGGGAGCGCGCACTGGCTGTGCGAGACATTCTCGCCTATCTTCGCACCAAGACCGGCGAAGACTTGGGAGAGGGTCCGGAGGCTTGGATTCAGAAGTATGCAAAGAGATAGACGAGCATTGTCGAACAAACCGGCTGCACCGAACGCCGGGATCGCGTCTCGGTTGACAATCGGACACCATTGGCCCGGCTTCGGTGAGCCGGGGCGTTAGGCATCATCAAGCGTCATGCGCGTTGTCTGGTCTATAGCTCTCGCAGTGCTGACAGTTCCGGCAGCATGGTATTCGTTTACCTATGCGCGCGTGCTGACAGGCGCGTGGGGAGCATGGGGAGAGATGAGCACCGATTTCTTTCTCCATCCTCGCCTGACCGTTTACCACCGAGCGGGTGGCCTCATTCCACAGCCAGACGGACCGCCACAGATTGGTTACAATGGCGGGCGCGGCGTGGATTGGTTTCGCACCGCCGATCCACCGACTGGCGTTGATCCGGAGCAGTGGAGCATTCCGAGTATTGCGGTTGCCGCTCCATCGTGCGCTTTGGTCTTGTTCAGTCTTGGCTATATCGGATTGTCATTTCGACCACGACAGACGAGGTGACAGATGGAGAGACGCGATTTGATGCCTAACAAGGTCACTGGAGCGAACAGCCGCCCCGCTTCTCCGCTCGACGCCGGGCGGCAGTTCGAGAGCGCCTCGTGCGCTCCACCGTCACCGTCGGCGGCTGTCGCTCAGTTCTGTCGTTCGGCCACATCGCGCAC
>Ga0116154_10003940_pt1 | contig 10244 bp, 7 predicted proteins | sample AD_UKC030_MetaG_FD_89898 | JGI IMG/M metagenome (GOLD analysis project Ga0116154, IMG submission 89898) | Active sludge microbial communities of municipal wastewater-treating anaerobic digesters from USA - AD_UKC030_MetaG | ecosystem: Engineered > Bioreactor > Anaerobic > Digestate | place: USA...
CCGCACTCCAGACGCTTCGCGACCTCGGAGCCGAACTGAGCAGAGGCGAATGCCACAACGAACACCGGCCCAAGGAGTTAGACACCCTCGACGGCGCTGCTCCGAGAAGCCACTCGGCGGCTTTGCTTAGGTTGACGCGCATGCGCGGCTGCGGGATTGGCCCTCCGAATAGGGGAGGTTCATGCAGACGCAGAAAAGAAGTGGTCGGAGCGACAGGATTTGAACCTGCGACGTCTTGGTCCCAAACCAAGTGCTCTGCCAGGCTGAGCTACGCTCCGACGCAAGCGTGGGTGGGAGACTGTCGCGGATTGCCGGGAAGCGCAATGACAATCCGCCGGCAATTCGCCGGCGCACAGCAGTCCCGGTGCATCTAGTTGTTGTCGGTGTTCTGTCTCCCGGTGAGGGCACCAGGCCCTGGAGTTTGGACATTCTCGATGCTTGTCGATGTGGTTGCAGGATCTTCATCGCACACTTCATCGCACACTTCATCGTCCGGCAGGCTCTGTTCGATCAGCCCGAGCCCAAGCCGCCCAGCAGCGATGCGATTCGCTCCGGTACGGCCATGGCGCACGCTTTCTCTTCGGGATCAAGCTTGCCCGTGCGCGTGCAAAGCTCCAGATACGTTCCAACACCTTCAATTTGTCCAGGGAGAACATCCTTGCTTCTTGGTCCTGCTCGCCACAGATCGATGAAGTGTGCGATGAAGTCCGAATGCAGGGCTTGGGGGGCGACCGTCGGGACGCCTCATGGCGCGGACGGGTCGGGAATGAAGAGCTTCTGTCCGACGCTGAGCCGATCCGGGTGGAGGCCGGGGTTGGCTTTGACCACTTGGGCCTGGGTGACGCGCACGCCGTCTTGTTGGTAGGCGGCCAGAATGGCGGCCAGGGTCTCGCCCGATTTGACAATGTGCTCGCGGCCTTTGAGCACAGTGGCAGGCGTGGGTGTCGGCTCGGGCTCGGGCCTTCTGACCCGTCGGCTCGATGTGTCGGGCAGGGGGTTTTGGGCCAGCTTGCGCAGTTCGTCGAGGATGAGTTTCTTGTCCTCCTCCCGTTTCCGATCGAGTTCGCGGATTTTCTCAGCGAGGGCATCGAGCGCCTTTCTCAGGTCGTCGTGACGGACGAAGCGCGTGTCGGAGCGGCCCTGTTCGTCGCGTGCGACGCGGACCTCATCGGAGAGGGTGCCGATCCGCTTCTGGAGGGTGGCCTGCGCTCCGAGCAATTCCTCGACCATGCCGTTGAGTCGGCGAAAGCGTTCCTCCCACTCGAGGGCCAGCGCATCGGCGGCCAGCGCCGAAGCGGTCTGGATGAGGAACAGGGCAAACGCCACGCTCCGCCACCGCGGGTTCCATCGCGACTTCTGTTGCATGGATGAAACATAAAAACGGGTCGGCAATGGTGCAAGACGGAATCGGCGCGCTCGAGGGCGGACGGTGCATCTGGTTGGTGTCGGTGTTACGTCGCCCGGTGAGGGCACCGGGCCTACACCGGAGGCAGGCTCTCGCTCTAGGCCGCGTGCCCCCACGCGGCGAAGGACAGACATCGCTGCGGGCGCCGGGTCAGGGGACCCGGCCTACAAGCTGAGGATGCCCTCTTGCAGACCCGCGTGCCCCCACGCGGCGCAAACTCGATTCCCGCCGACAACCTCCAGATGCGATCGAGGGTGAAAAAGCGGGAAAAAGCGCGTTGAAAAGGGATGCGGGCGCGCCTAGTCTGTCTGTTGTGATTGATGACCGGGCATATATGCGCGAAGGCCCCGGCGGCATACGGTGGTCGCTGACGACCGCCCTGATCGCGATCAACACGGCGGTGTTTGTCCTGGGGCTGATCGCCGCGCTGGTATGGCCGCAGGGGTACGGGCGTCTCTTCGGCGCGCTGGCTCTGTCGCCGACCGGGCTGGCGCGCGGCTGGTTCTGGCAGATCCTCACCTTCCAGTTTTTGCACGGGAGCCTGTTTCACCTGATCATCAATTGCGTCGTGCTCTATTTCTTCGGACGGCCGCTGGAACAGAGCCTTGGCCGACCGTTCTTCCTGCGTTTGTACTTCGGCAGCGGGGCTGTCGGCGGCGTTCTGCAAGTGGCTCTTGCCTGGATCTTCCCCGGCCACTTCGGGATGAGCGGCGTGGTTGGCGCGTCGGCTGGGGTGTTCGGGCTCATCGCGGCATTCGCGCTGCTCAACCGGGAGACGCCCATCACGACCCTGATCGCCTTCGTGATCCCTGTCACGATGCGCGCGAAGTACCTGCTCGTGTTCGAGGCCCTGATTGCGCTGCTCGGCATGCTCAGTCCCGGCACAGGCGTGGCCCACGCGGCGCATCTGGGCGGCATGCTGGGCGCTATCGGCTACCTCCAACTGCGCCAACTGGCCGCGCGCAGCCACCTTCGACGGCTGCGTCCGCGCCCCACGGTGATTCGCCGTGAACTGGTCGGCGCGGCCGCGCCGCGCGTTCGAACTCACCGGCAGCGTCAGGCCATGGACCCCGGGCCGTCCTCCGGCGCGGACTTCATGAGTCGCGAGGTCGATCCGATCCTGGACAAGATTTCCGCGCAGGGCATCCACAGCCTCACCGAGCGTGAGAAGAAGATCCTCGAAGCGGCGCGGGCGAGAATGAGCCGCCAGTAGGGCCCGCGGCATGCGGATCTTTCCAATTGCGCAGTTCGATACAAGTCCTCATTGTCCAGAATGATACAAGTCTATTGCGCGGATTCCATGTCGCGATCGCGACATGGAATCGGTCTGCGGGCTTAAAGGTGACTTGATCGCACATTGCTGGGGGGCAAAAATTCCAGAGGCCGTCACTGTTTCGCTACGGCGTCCATCTCGAGGCACCGGGCTCGGTGATCTTGAGAATCTGGCCGGCAGCCACGTTTGTCAGCGTCTGAGTCTGTCCGCTGGGCCAGCGGATTTCGATCCGGTCCGCTGCCGGGCTCGCACCCAATCCGAAATGCAGACGCGGATCCTGCTGGAAGATGTAACTGGTCGGGCAGCGGGACTGCGCCGCGAGGGCGCGTCCGCCCGCGGTGACGCGCACGTGGGCCCCGAACCCGTCGCGGTTGCTCCGTGTGCCTTCGAGTTGGAGGGTGATCCGATGGGCCGGTGTTGACCCGACATTGCGGAGCAGGACGGCGGGTCCCGCGAGGGTGGTCAGAATGAGATCGAGGCGTCCGTCGTTGTCGAAGTCCCACGCCCCGCTGCCGCGGGCGTTGCGGGGTGCTGCAAAGGCCGATCCGCCTCGGGCGCTGGCCTCGGCGAAGGATGCCTTTCCTTGGTTCTCGAAGAGGAGGGCCGGCATGCCTTTGAGGAAATGGGCGTCGCCATTGGCAATGAAAAGATCGAGGTCGCCGTCGTTGTCGAAGTCGAGGAAATTGCCGCCCCAGCCGGTGAACTTGGACGTGATCTGCAGGATGCCGGAGGGCTGAATCCGATCCTCGAAGAATCCGCCGGGCGAATTGATATAGAGCGAGGCCTTGCCGAAACGCGTCACGAACATGTCGGGAAGCCCGTCTCCATTGCAGTCCCCGATGGCGGCTCCCATCGAGCCCTCGGCGCCTCCGAACTGGTTGAAGCCCGCGCCGGACTTGAGGCCGACCTCCGTGAACCGCCCCTTGCCATCGTTGGACAGGAGCAGATTGGGCGTGCCGTCGTTGGACACGTAGAAATCCGCGTCGCCGTCCAGGTCGGAGTCGTACGCGCTGACCGACATTGCGCGATGGCCCGGGATGCGGATGCCGGCGGGCTCGCTGATGTCCTCGAACGTGCCATCGCCACGATTGCGGTAGAGCAGATTCAACTCCGGTTCGTAGGCGAGGGGGCCGGGATAAGGCGTCTGGGCGCCCGGCGGCACTTGAACCGCCGGGTCGTAACGAAGGTAGTTGGCGACGAAGACATCGAGGTGGCCGTCGTTGTCCACGTCAGCAAACGTTGCGGAAATGCCCGCCTGCCTTGAGACCAGGCCCGCGCGCTCGGTCACGTCGGTGAATGTCCCATCCCCGTTGTTCCGGTAGACGATCAGGCTGTTGAAGTTCACCACCAGCAAGTCCGTGTCCCCGTCGTTGTCATAGTCCGCGGCGGCCGCCGTCGTGCCGAAACCGTGCCCGCCGACCCCGGCCCGCTCGGTCGCATCCTCGAATGTCCCATCGCCGCGATTGCGATAGAGCCGATTCGGCCAGCGGGGCGTCCCCTCTGGCGCCTGTCCCAAGACCGGGTCGGGACCGGAGTTGACCAGATACAAGTCCAGATACCCATCGCGGTCGAAATCGAGAACGGCCCCGCCCGCGCCGTCCGATTTCATGATGTTATCCAGTATTCCGCCTGCGAGTTGATGAACGAAGTCGAGGCCCGCGCGTTGCGTGACATCCTCGAAAAGGTCGGGCAGGCCAGCCGCCTGGCTGGAGGCGGGCGTGGATTGTCTGGCCGAAGACTGGCCGTCCGTCCCGACGGGTGCGGGGCCGCAGCCGGCAAGCAAGGCGATGGCCGTCAGAAGCCAGATTCTCGCCCGCCACGGCTGGCGTTGGTGCCTGGCCGAGGGCGGCACAGAAGCGTGGTTTGTTTCCATCGAGTTTCAACAGTCAAGGATTCCAGGGCGATCATGTCGACAGGATCGACCCTACCGCCTGCGGCCAGGGTTGGGCAACTCGGGAGGCGCGCGCGAGGCGGACGGATCAGGTGCGCGGTATCGCAGCAATTCCCATTCTGCCAACGTTTAGAGCGCCGGGTGGGGGCATCGGCCCCCTGGAGTTTGGACATTATTCGGATCGGACTTCGTCGCCCACTTCATCGCCCACTTCATCGATCCGTGCCGGACAGCACGTGGAGGCATGGATGTACTTCCTGGACGCATTGAAGGTGTGCGACAAAGCGCTGGCCAGCGCGGCAAGTCTGGCGCAGCACTCCCGGTCCTACGACTTGCCTTCAGGCGGCGCGTTGTTCGGGCCGGGGCCTTGGTACTGGTCCCAGTACAGCTTCCTGTAAGGATTGATCGAGGGAGCGGTCTTGTGGGCCTGCTCGTTGTCGAGGCAGGGCAGGATGGCGCTCCACCATGCGTCATAGGCTCGATCGAGTCGGGTCACCACCTCCAGTTGTTCGAGGGCGATGTCGGTCGTCTCGCCAGGGTCGGTTTCGAGGTCAAAGAGGGCCCATCGGTCCTTGGCGCGCCACAGGAGATACCGCTGCCAGCGCACGCTGCATGGCCCGTATTTGGCAGGGTCAGCCCCGACCGGCCAGCGACCGACGTGTGTCAAGAGCATGCGGTCGTCGTGCCACGCGGCGCGCGGATTCCTCAGGAGGGGCACGAGGCTGAAGCCGTCGAGCGAGGCCCTGACGTCGTCCGGCACGCGCGCTCCGGCCAGTTCGGCGAGGGTCGGGAAGATGTCGACATGCGCTGTGAGTCGATGGCATGCGCCCGGTTCGAGCGTGCCCGGCCAGCGCCAAAAGGACATGGCGCGCGTGCCGCCCCGGTGGGCGGTTCCCTTTTGGCCCTTCATGCCGGCATTGTGGATGCTGCAGCCGAAGGTGCCGCCGTTGTCGTTGAGGAAGATGACGAGCGTGCGCCGTTCGATCTCGAGTTGCCGCAGGCTGGCCAGGAGCCGTCCGACGTTGTCGTCGATGTTCGCGACCATGCCCAGGAACTTCGCCTCCTTTTCGCCGACCTTGCCGGCATAGCGGTCTTCGTATTCCGGCGGGCAATCCAGAGGCGTGTGTGGTGCGTTCGGCGTCAGGTAGACGAAGAAAGGTCGATCGCCCTTCACCGACTTGATCCAGGCCATCGCCTGGTCGAAGAAGACATCGGTGCAATAGCCGCTGGTCTTCACGAAGCGGCCATTGTGGCGGATGACGGGACTGAAGTAGCTGTTTTTGGGCGCGTCGCCGCACGAGCCCGGATACGACTGGCCGATGCCGCCCGCGCCGTGGATGAACACCTCATCGAACCCGCGGTGTTGGGGTTGATAGGGGTCTTCATCGCCCAGGTGCCATTTGCCGAAGATGCCGGTGGTGTAGCCGGCGGACTTGAGGACCTGGGCGATGGTTGTGCTCTTCAAGCTCAGGCGCTCCCGTTCGTGAATGGTGTGGGTGACGCCGTTCTTGAATTCGTGTTTGCCGGACAAGATGCTGCTGCGTGTGGGCGAACAGGTTGGGCTGACATGGAAATCCTCGAACCGCACCCCTTCGCGATGCAGCCGATCGAGATTGGGGGTCCTGAGGATCGGGTTGCCGTTGCAGCTCGCGTCGCCATAGCCCTGATCGTCGGTGAGGATGAGGATGATGTTCGGGGGCGGGGCGGGGCGGTCGGCGCCTTTGACCGCGTTAGAGGAGAGAATGGCGGTCAAGGCGAGCGACGCCAGGAGAGATCGTTTCATAGGGAACGCGAATTCTGAGTCAGGTGCATCGAGCCGCGCCGCCTCGCTTCCACCTGATTGGGAACGACTGAAGCACCATAATGCAGATATGATTTGGCTTTGTGTCCAGGTGTTGCAACCCATGCGCGCAAGACTCAGACCCGTCATGTCCTGGTACGCGGGTCGAGCATGCCACATGGCAAACCAGCCTCAAGTTGTTTCAATCGGCCATGCACAGCGACTCCGGTGACCCGACACGAGTCTGACGGCGTCACGGGGAATTGCACATGGTTGTGCCGCGCCCTTCTTGCTTGGTGGCCAACTGACGTGCTATCGTCGCGGGCATGATGACGAAGAACCCGTTTCCAGGGATGAACCCGTTCTTCCAGCAACGGTGGCGGGACGCACATACGATGTTGGTCGCCTACTGCCGCGATGCCCTGCAGGAACGATTGCCCGCGGACTTGGTGGCGGGAGCCGAGGAGGAAACGGTCGTGATTGGCGCGGACGAGCACGAGACCGCGTACCGTCCGGATGTTCAGGTGCGCGAACCTTGGAGGCTGCAAGAACCCGCGGCGGCGGCAGTTGCCGTGAACTCTTCGATACCACCGGGCACCGAACCGCTGCGGGTGCTTGTCGAGGATGAGATCGAGCGCTGGATCGAAATCCGCGACACGACCGGACGGCTGGTCACGGCTCTCGAGTGGCTCAGCCCAAGCAACAAACTTGAAACCGAGGAGCGCGAGCGTTTTCACCGCAGGCGGCGCCGCTTCCTCAGTGGCGGGGCGAGTGTCGTGGAAATGGACCTGGTGCGGCAAGGCGCCTGGTTGTTTCCCGAGGGTGTTCGCCGTGCTCTCCGTGGTGCTGGCGCGACCTATGGCGTCTGCGTTTTCCGGGCCGGTCGCACAGGGGAGTGCGAGGTGTATCCGATTCGGCTGCGCGACCGGCTTCCGTGTCTCCGCATCCCGCTGCGCCCGACCGATGCGGACGTCGCCCTGGACCTGCAACCATTGATCGATCAGTGCCACGAACGGGGACGGTACCACCTGCTCGACTACCGGTTCGCGCTTGATCCGCCGCTCGCGCCCGAAGACGCCGCCTGGGCCGAGCACCTGTTGCGGGAGGGGCATTTGATCTGAGGGAATGAGGGTGGAGCGTGGGCGGCATTGTCCGCCCGCGCCGGCTGAACTCAGAACCCGTTCATTGTGCTGACTTTCGCGTTTTCACGTCGAAATTCGCCAAGACAGTTCCGGCAGCAAGGCTAGACTCCGAGCCAGTGTACGTATCGAACGCAGCCGCAACCCCGAGGTCGAGGCTTACGTGGATTATCGCGATCTGCTGGCCGATCCAAATGTGGACGCGGTGGTCATCGCCACACCCGATCATTGGCACTGCCGGATGCTTCTCGACGCGGTCAAAGCCGGCAAAGACATCTATTGCGAGAAAGGCCTCTCGCGAACCCTGGAGGAAGCCAAGCTCATGCGCGATGCGCTTCGACGACATCGTCTAGCCACCTAATCCAAGCCGACGAACCCGCCATGAGGAACGCCCCTCTCCCCATTCTGATCGCGGCCCTTCTGCTCGCGCTTCCGCCAACCGCGCATGCGGGCGAGAAGCTCCCGATGCCCGATTTCACCAAGGGCGATGCCATCCCCGCGAACGCGAAGCATGACTGGAATCTCGGCGCGACGGGTGCACGCGGGTGGATCTTCACGGAGAAGTTCGCCACGACCTCCGCGCGGCAAATCAGGGTGACGGCAGTAGCCGAAGGCCCGCCCGAGCCTGACCACGACAGCTATCACGGCTGGGACGCGACTGGTGCGTATTTGCTGGCCTTCGCTGCGCCGCAGAAGAGTCTCTGGCTCACCGGCAAGCATCCCGCGCAAGTCCCGCAACTCACCGCCGCGCAGGCCGTCTCTTTCATCGCCCCCGGACGCGGCTGGAGTCAGACCGACCGCCTCAGCGCGTATGAGAAGATGAGCGACGATGAACTGGTCACGATGCTCGGAAGTTGGTCGCCCATTCTCCGTGCCAGAGCGGGCGAGTCCCTCGCCCGGCGCAAGGAACCGCCCGTGACCCGTGTGCTGGCGCTGCTCGACGCGCCCTCGCTCGAGGCGCGCCTCGGCGCTTGTCAGGCCATCGCCGAACTGAAGACGAAAGCCGCCGCCGCCGTCTCCGCGCTGCGCCAGACGCTTCGCGCCGAAGACCTCTGGCTGCGCGTGCAGGCCGCCGAAGCCCTTGTCGCCATCGGCAAACCCGCCGCCGCCGCCGTGCCCGATTTGCTCGAAATGCTCGCGCAGCCCGCCGCGAAGGAAGACCCGCGCGCCATGCAGCAGCGGTTCATCGCCCTGGCGCTGCATGAGGGACGCGCGGAATTGCTGGGGCGCTCGCTTGACGGCGTGGACCGGCCCCAGCTTTACCGGGCCGTGCGTGCGGGCCTGCTCAACGAAGACGGTCGCTGCCGCAGCGCCATCGCCAGCCTCTTCTCCAAACTCACCTACGACGAGATCAAACCGCTGCTCCCCGCCATCCTGCAAGCCGTGGCCGTGCCCGCGCCGAGCGGCGAGATGTTTGCCGACGGCATCCGCCTGGACGGCCTGCGCGTGCTCGCGTTGCATCACATCGAAGAAGGCATCGGCGCCTGTGTGGACTACCTCCGCGATCAAAACCCTTGGTCGAGCGAGAACCGCACGCCGGAAATCCTCGAAGTCCTCGCGAGCTACGGCGCGCACGCCCGCGCCGTCCTCCCGCAGTTGGAGGCCATTGCCGCCGACTTCGCCGACGGCGAGCCTGACTTCCCGAAGGAACTCAGCGTGCGCAAAGCCGCCGCCGTGCGCGCCGCCATCGAAAGGATAAGGACCTCCACCGACTTTCCGGAGCTGAAGCGCAGCCGATAGCAGCACCACCCGTTTGAAACCACCCACCATTATGAAACCGGTACTCATCCTCACCGAAACGATCCACCACTCAACCAGGAGGCTCTGCGCCCTGCTGGCCGCAACTGCCCTTGCAGTCGTGACCGCAACCGCAGCGGACGAGAGTGGCACCATCACGTCCCACTCCCAGGGTCTGCACGGCTACATCGGCTTCGGTCACGAGAAGCTCCCGTCCGAAGGCGGGTATAGCGCCGGCATGGGCTTCTATGCCGCGGTCTGGCCGCTGGTGGACCAGCCGTTGGCGGATTTCCAAATCGGACTGCCGAGTTCGTGGATCCAGCCGGACAACTCCGACAACCTGGACCAGCCCCTCGCGCCGGAGGGCACCCTGGCACGCACCTGGAAGGAGCGCGGTCCCACTTGGAGCAGCGTCTTTCAAACCGTCGAAGGCGGCCTTGGCTACTGGGCGGGCAACCACTTCCGCTACGGCCCGCCCAAGTTCAGCATGAACGCCACCCCGCAATGCTACGATTACGAGATCGGTTCGCCCGGTTGGTCTTTCTTCTACGACAACGAGGCGCTGCCCGATCATCGTCTCGGCATCGCCCAACTGAGCAATCGCCTACTGATTCCTCCCGATGCGCTGCCGTTTCAGGGCAATCCCAACGGCGAGTTCCTCGGTTACTCCTGGATGGCGCTGCCCTTCACCGATCCGACCTCAGGCGATCCGCCGACGGGCGACCAGAGCTGGACCTGCTTCCTCAGCGCGGCCAATTTCAAAGGCCCCATCGCCTATTACATTCCGGAGACGTGGAGCAAAATCGGCAAGCTCTTCAACTACCCCTTCATCTATGGGCGCGGCCTCGATGCGCGGCCCGGGATCATGGGCGGCGGCGCGATGGAGATCAACACCGTGCCGCGCTTTGACGCCCGGGACGCGCAAGGCACGACCTACTCGAAGCTGCCGAAGCTCCAGTGGCCGGTGGACGCCGGAGGCCGCGCCTTCCTCGTGCAGGATGTGACCTACTACTCAAAGG
>Ga0116154_10003942_pt1 | contig 10239 bp, 7 predicted proteins | sample AD_UKC030_MetaG_FD_89898 | JGI IMG/M metagenome (GOLD analysis project Ga0116154, IMG submission 89898) | Active sludge microbial communities of municipal wastewater-treating anaerobic digesters from USA - AD_UKC030_MetaG | ecosystem: Engineered > Bioreactor > Anaerobic > Digestate | place: USA...
CGAGGGGGGCGACACCGCCCGTGCGCTGCTGGTGAGCGGGTCCGAGCCGGGCATCTCCGCCGACCTCCCCTCGACCCAGACGGCCGCCTCGCCCTGGGGCGACCTGGTCGCCGCGGCCGCGCCGACCGGCGTCTACCTCTGGGCGCCGCGGGCAAACACTCCCCCCCGGCGCATCCGGGTGGGGGGCACCCCGACCACCGTCCGCTTCTCCGCATCCGGCCACCGCATCTACGTCGGCCGCGCCGACGAGAACCTCGCCGTCATCGATCGGTACGCCGGCGAGCGGATCGGCGACATTCGCATCCCGGGCGCCGCGGCCGGGCTGCGGGTCGCACCGTACGGAGGGTGGCTGCTCGCGCGCCCCGCCGAAGGGGACACCATCTGGGTGGTCGACCTGGCCACGGGCCGGTTCGCCGGGGCGCTGCGCGGCCCGTGGGCGACCGACCTCCCGACCGTGCTCGGCGACGCCACCCTGCTGGTTCGCGAGGGGGCTGACGTCGTCGCGCGGGACCTGTCGGGCGAGGGCTTCCCGGAGACCGGCCGGCTCAAGGGCGCGGCATCCGACCTCTTCCTCCCGATGCCATGGGTGCCTCCTGGCAGCCAGCCGGAACCGGCGCCCCAGCGGCCCGAGCCGGGCACGCCCGACGCGGCGACCCCCGACACCGCGGGCATCCCCGCGGCGCCGGCCGACGCGCCGTCCATCGTGTACCTGCAGGTGAGCCGCTCCCAGAATCCGGCCTGGGCGCAGGCGCTGGCCGGCGAAATCCGGGATGAGGGCTTTCCGGCGCTCGTGATCACGCCGAAGTCCGGCGACGAGGCGTACCGCGTCGTCGTCGGACCCTATCCCTCCCGCGAGTCGGCCGAGTCGGCCGGCCGCCGGCTGGGCCGTCCGTCGTTCATCTATCACCCGTAGTCGTCCGGGAATCTCCTCCATGAAGCTTTCCAAGCTCGAGCTCTCCGGCTTCAAGTCGTTCGCCGACACCGTCACGCTCACCTTCGAGGAGGGGGTGACGGCCATCGTCGGGCCGAACGGCTGCGGGAAGTCGAACGTCAGCGATGCGGTGCGCTGGGTGCTCGGCGAACAGTCCGCCCGGTTGCTCCGCGGCGGCAAGATGGAGGACGTGATCTTCCAGGGCTCGGCGGACCGGCGGCCGGTCAACGTGACCGAGGTGTCGCTCTACCTGGACAACGCCGACGGCACGCTGCCGATCGCGTACCAGGAGGTCCAGATCACGCGCCGGCTGTCCCGCTCGGGCCACAGCGAGTACCTGCTCAACCGGGCGCCGGTGCGCCTCCGCGACATCCAGGACCTGCTCCGCGGCACCGGCCTCGGCGGCGACGCCGGCGTCGTCATCGAAGCCAAGATGATCGACCTGCTCCTCTCCGACCGCGCCGACGAGCGGCGCTCCCTCTTCGAGGAGGCGGCCGGCATCGGGCTGTACCGCGACCGGAAACACAGCACGGAACGCCGCCTCGAGGAAACCGCGCTCGACCTGCAGCGCGTCGAGGACCTGGTGGCGGAGGTGCAGTCACAGTTGCGAAGCCTCGCCCGGCAACGCGGTCGCGCGGAGCGCCACGTCAAGCTGATGGAGGAGAAGTTCGCGATCCAGCTGACCCTGGCCCGGACGCTGCTCGACCGCCTCAGCGCCGACGTGCGCGAGAAGGAGGCGCGGTACGCCGAGCTGGCGAGCGGGCTGCCGGAGCGCCGGACGGCGCTGGCGGCCCTCGAGGCCGAGCGCGAAGAGGCGGCGCGGCGCCGCGCGGCCGCCGAGGCCGCACGGACCGACATCGCGCGGCGCCTCGGCGAGGTCCGCGTCACCCTCGGGCGCCTCGAGGGCGACCTGAACCTCTCCTCCGAGCGCCTGGCGAACGCGGGGCAGCGCCGGGTGCGCGCCCTCGAGGAGCGCGGGCTCATGGAACAGCGCGCGCAGCAGGCGCTGCGCGAGAAGGACGTCGCCCTGCAGGAGCGGGACGCGGCGCAGGCCGATTATGACCGCATCCAGGGCGAACTGCAGGGTCGCGCGAGCGTGGAGGACGCCGTGAAGACCCGGCTCGCGGAGCAGCGCGCGCAGGTGCGGCAGATGGAGGAGACGCTGCAGCGCCAGGCGCAGACCCTGCGGTCGCTGGAGGGGGAACGCGCCGCCCTCGAAACCGACCTCGCCGCGCTGCGTGACCGAGCGGTGCAGGCGGCCTCCCTGCGCGACGGCCTCCGGCAGGAACTCGAGGCCACGACCCAGCGCCGCGACTCCCTGGTGGCGGAAGCGGCCCGGCTCCTCGACGCCCACCGCGCGGCGGCCGCCGACGCCGAGCGGGCGCGGCACCTGCTGGCCGAGACGCGTGAGCACGAAGCCCTCGCCCGCGCCGACCGGCGCCGCGCCGAGGAATCGGTGGCGCAACTCTCCGCGCGGCACGAGGCGCTCGCCGAACTGGAGCGCGACCGCGTCGGCCTGGCGCCCGGCGCCGCGTCGCTCCTCGGCGCGCGCGATCGGTTCGGCGACGGTGTCCTCGGGCCGCTGAGCGACTTCCTGCGCACCGGCGCCGACGAGGCCGACCTCGCGGAAAAGCTCCTCGGCGAGTGGGTGCACGCCGTCCTGGTGCGGGACGACGCCACCGTGCGCGCCATCCAGGAGTGGCACGCCGGGTCCGACGTCGGCGCCATCGTCCTCCTCTCCGCCGAACGGGGACCGGCCCGGGACGGAGGCAGCCATCCGCTCGAGCGGTCGCTCAGGATCGACGACCCCGCCGCGGCGCGCTGGGTCCGCGCCCTGCTCGGCGGTTCCGAGGTGCTCGACCCCTCCGGGCGCGCGCTGCGCCGCAGCAATGGCGCCGTGCTCCTGTCCGGTGTCGGCACGCCGTCGGGCCCCCTCCGCCGCCGGGCCGAGCTGGAGGCGCTCACGGGCGATCTCCAGTCGGCCAGGACCACGCTCGCCGCCGCGGAGGCCGCAGTCGCCACCACCGTGGCGCGCCTGGCGGAACTCGAGACCGCCCTCGCCGCCGCCACCGAATCGGCCGAGCGCGCCCGTGAGGCCGAGCGGGTGGGCGGCTCCGCGCGGGACGATGCCGAGCGGTCGGTGGCCACCCGCTCGCGGGAGCTGCAGGAGTCCGACGCCCAGGTCGTCCGGGTGAATGAGCGCCTCACGACCTCCGAATCCCGCCTCCGCGAGGTGGATACGGCGTTGACCGAAGGCGAACTCGCCAAGGTGCGGCTCGATGAAGCCCTGAGCGTCGGCCGCCAGCAGCTCGCCGAACTGGAGACGGAGCAGGAGTCCGCCCGCGAGGCCCGGGTCCACTGGCAGGTTCAGCTGGCCCACGTCGAGGCCCGCCTCCTGGGCGCCGGCGAGCGGCTCGCGCGCGCCGAGCAGATCGGGCAGGAGGCGGCGGGCTCCGCCGCCAACCTGGCCGGCGAGCTCACCCAGCTCGAGGGCGACGCGGCGGCGCTGGAGACCGAGCAGGTGGCGTGGCGTGAGGAGATGGCGGAACGGCGCGTGACCCTGCTGGAGCTGGAGGCGGCCGCGGCGGACGCGGAGGAGTCACTGTCGGTCCTGACCGAGGCGCTGGGCACGGCGGAGCGCACCGTCCACGACGACCGGGAGGGGCTCGACCGCTCCACCGAGGAACACCACAGCCTGCAGCTCGAGCTCTCCGAGGCGGGCGCGGAGCGCCGGCGGATCATCGAGCGCGTCGAGACGGAGTGGAGGCGCCCGATCGACGAACTCTTCGAGGGCGCGCCCTTCCTCGACCTCGACCTCGCCACCCTCGAGGCGGAGTCGGCCCGGATCGTCGCCGCGCTCGAGGCGATCGGCGTGGTGAACCCGCTGGCCGTCGAGGAGCACGCCGAGGAGAGCAAGCGGCTCGAGTTCCTCTCCGCGCAGCGCGACGACCTCGTGGCAGCCCGCCAGTCGCTCCAGCAGGCCATCCGGGAGATCGACGGCACCGCGCAGGCCATGTTCCTGGAGACGTTCAACGCCGTCCGGACGAATTTCCTGACCGTCTTCCAGACGCTCTTCGGTGGCGGGGAGTGCGACCTCCGGCTGTCCATCGAGGGGGACCCGCTGGAGAGCGAGATCGAGATCCACGCCGCGCCGCGGGGCAAGCGCACCCAGCGCATCCACCTGCTGTCCAGCGGGGAGCGGACGCTCGTGGCAGTCTCCCTCCTGTTCAGCATCTACCTCACCAAGCCGAGTCCCTTCTGCCTCATGGACGAAGTGGACGCGCCGCTGGACGACTCGAACGTCGGCCGGTTCACCAGGCTGCTGGACGAGTTCAAGCACAGCAGCCAGTTCCTGGTCATCACCCACAATCCGCGCACGATGCAGGCGGCGGACGCGGTGTACGGCGTGACCATGCAGGAACCGGGCGTCTCCACCATCGTGGGGGTCCGCCTCGGCGAGCCGGTGCTCTGACCGGGGAGCAAACCGGGACGGGACGGGGTAGTATTGTGGGACAGACGTCGTTCGAACGGCACTTCTCGCCACTTGCGAGTGACCACGCATGCTCGTCGTAATGCGCCATGACGCCCGAGCGGAGGACATCCGGGCCGTCGTCCAGGCGATCGAGGCCATGGGGTACGAGGCGCGTCCGATGCCAGGCCGGCACCGGACGACCGTCGGCGTGGTCGGCAACGAAGGCCGCGTGGACGGCACACCCTTCAGCGCGCTCGAGGGGGTGCAGGACATCCTCCACGTCACGCCGCCCTACAAGCTGGTGTCCCGTGAATGGAAGGCGGACGCCACCATCGTCCGCCTCCCCGGCGGGCTGACCATCGGAGGCGAGGAAGTCCCCGTCATCGCCGGGCCCTGCTCGGTCGAGGGCGAGCGGCAGCTCCTGCAGGCGGCGCACGCGGTCAAGGAGGCGGGCGCCACCCTGCTCCGTGCCGGTGCGTTCAAGCCGCGCAGTTCCCCGTACTCGTTCCAGGGCCTGGGGCGCGACGGGCTCAAGCTGCTGGCGCTCGCCCGGCGGGAGACCGGTCTCCTCATCGTGACCGAGGCGGTGGACCCCGAGGGAGTGGACGCGGTGGCGGAGGCGGCCGACATCGTCCAGATCGGCGCCCGCAACATGCAGAACTACTCGCTGCTGCGCCGGGCCGGGCGGGCCGGCAAGCCGGTACTCCTCAAGCGCGGCATCGCCGCCACCATCGAGGAGCTGTTGCTGGCCGCCGAGTACCTGCTGGCGGAAGGCAATCCCGACGTCATTCTCTGCGAGCGGGGCATCCGGAGCTTCGACACCGAGACCCGCTTCCTGCTCGATCTCGGCGCCATCCCGACGGTGCACGCACTGTCCCACCTGCCCATCATCGCGGATCCGAGCCATGGTACCGGCCGACGCGATCTGGTCCCCGCCATGGCCTGCGCAGCACTCGCCGCCGGGGCGGACGGGCTGCTCGTGGAGGTACACCCGAATCCCGGCGAGGCCCGTTCCGACGGGGCGCAGAGCCTCCGACCGGAGCAGTTCGAGCGGCTCATGGCCGACCTGCGGCCCCTCGCCGAGGCGGTCGGGCGCCGGATCGCGGAGCCGGTCGGGGCGCGCACGTGAGGCGGGCGGCGGCCGCCCTCCTCCTCTGTTCGCTTTCGTCGGCCCTTCCCATGCAGGCCCAGCGGGCCGACTCGATCATCGAACGGACTTCCGCCGCCTACCGTCAGCTTCGCTCGCTCACCGCGGACTTCGACCAGGTCATCAGCAACGACATGATCGGGACCTACAAGAGCCGGGGCGCCCTCGCGCAGGCGGGGGCAGCCCGGCTCTCGATGCGGTTCTCCGATCCCGCCGGCGAAGCCATCGTGATCGACGGCACCTCCATCTGGATCTACACGCCGACCACGGCACCCGGCCAGGTGCTGCGGGCTCCGATCGCGCGCGCGGCCGGATACGGCGCCAACCTCCTCGCGTGGCTCCTCGACAAGCCGGCGGAGCGGTACAAGGTGACCCTGCTGCGCGGAGACAACGTGGCCGGCACGCCAGTGGACGTCCTGCGGCTGATGCCCGCCGTGGAGGGGCTGCCGTTCACTTCCGCCACGCTCTGGCTCGCGACGAGCGACGGTCTCCCCCGGCGCATCGAGGTGACCGAGCCGTCCGGCAACCGTCGCACCCTGACCCTTTCGAACTTGCAGACCAACGTCGCGCTGCCGCCGGGGACCTTCACCTTCACGCCGCCGAAAGGCGTCAAGGTCATCGACCAGTAGCCGCGTCCGTCAGCAATCGCTCGAGCACCGCCGCCGACTTCTCCGCCAGACCAGCCGCCCGTGACAGCGCCAGCGCCTCCAGGCCAACCGCCCCATAGAGCCGCCGATCGCCCGGCGCCAGCGCCGCCAGGTGCGCCGCTACGGTGCCCGCATCCCCCCGCCGAATGGCGCCGGTGAGCGCATCCTGAGGGGCCAGGCGATCTAGATTCACCGCGGCGCCGTGCAGGAGCGGCAGGTAGATCTTTCCGGCCAGCTCCGGCGGCACACCGGCCGACCTGGCAAGCCGCACCGCCATCCCCATCAACGCCACGGTGTAGTTCGCCACAATGGTGGCGCCGGCGTGGTAGGCGGCCTTGGCACCTGCCGGGAGCCGGACCGCCGTCATCCCGAGCCGCTCGGCCAGCCACTCTCCGGCCACGAGCGCGTTGGCATCCCCTTCGACACCGGCGTACGCGCCCTGGAAACGCTCCCCCGCGGTCTCCGGATCGGCCACCGTCTGCAGCGGGTGGAACGAGCCGAGACCCGCGCCGGTAGGCGCGAGCGCGGCCAGCGCTCCGCGGTCGAGCAAGCCCGAGAGGTGAAGGACCGACGAGCGAGGGGAGAGGCAGCGCTCGCCCAGGAGCCGCTCCGCCACCGCCGGGATCGCGGCGTCGGGTGTCGCGATGAGGATCACGTCCGCGGCGCGGCAGGCCTCGCCCCAGTCCTCCACCCGGACCGCCAGCGGCGCCGGCACCGCCTTCACCGTGCGACCCAGCAACGATACGTCCGCCCCGGAACGCGAAAGGGCCAGGGCGATGCCCTGGCCCATCCGGCCCGCGCCGATCACGGCGACGAGAAAGGTCACGCGCCTACTTCCTGGCAGGCACCACCGGCCTGTCGCCCAGGGAAATCAGGGCCTCGGTCGTGGACGCCTTCGCGAGCAGGCTGAGCGCCTCCTGCACCTGCTCGTCGTCGGCGGCGATCCGCCGGAACTCCGCCGAGCGGCCGAAGACGTAGCGCGCAATCATGTAGCCCAGCTGGCGGTCCACCGTCGTGGCGCCCCCGTCGAAGGTGGCACGGCTCATGGTGACGCCCTTGGCCTCCAGCCGGTCGTAGACCACGGTCCGCATGGCGGGGGTGACCGAGAAGTTCGGGGACTTCACCGTGCCCGCGTTCTTGAGCTCGAGGGCGTAGCTGGTCAGGATGTCCTGGTAGACGGCGAAATTGGACCCGATCGCCTTGGCGAACTCGCGCTCCGCCGTGGTGAAGGTGTCCTGCCTCACGATCAGGTCGGGCACGATCCCGCCGCCGCCGAGCACGATGCGCCCGTCGTCGGTCTTGAACTCGGGGAGGCCGAGCGAATCCCCCCGGGCGTGCAGCACCGAGTCGGGCACGACGCCGCCGTTGTCGGCGGCCGCCATCGCCTGCATGACCTGGTCGCGCTCGTCGGAGGCGGTCCGCTGGATCGTCCGGCCGCTCGGCGTGTACCAGCGCGCCGTGGTGAGCTTGAGCGCGGTGGTCTGGTCGATGCGGAACACCGACTGCACCAGCCCCTTGCCGAAGGTCGGAAGGCCGACCACCAGCGCCCGGTCATGGTCTTGCAGGGCGCCCGCGATGATCTCTGCCGCGCTGGCCGACCCGACGTCCACCAGGACGACGATCGGCATCCGCGGCCACGCCTGGGGCTTGCTGTCGGAGTAGGTCTCGGACGAGCCCGGCGCGCGGCCGCGCGTGGACACGACCTCCTGCCCCGGATCGAGGAAGAGGTCCGACACTTCCACCCCCTCGTCGAGCAACCCGCCGGGATTGCCCCGCAGGTCGAGGATGAGGGAGGTGGCACCGGCGGCGCGCAGGCTGTCGATCGCCTGGCGCACTTCGCTCGTCGACGCCTGGCTCACGGTGGTGAGCCCGACGTACGCGATGTTGTTCGGGAAGAGCGTCGGCGCGTAGATCGACCGGTTGTGGATCTGCGCGCGCGTCAGCTTGAACTCGATCGGCTCCGGCACGCCGCTCCGCCGGACCGACAGCACCACGTCGGTGCCGGCCGGCCCGCGGAGGCTCGACACCGCCTTCTCGGAGGAGTAGCCCTCGGTCGAGGCGCCGTTGATGGCGATGATCTGGTCGCCGGTCTGGATGCCGGCCCGTTCGGCCGGGGTCTCCGGCAACGGGGACACGACCGTGATCCAGCCGCCGCGTACGTCGATCTGGATGCCGAGCCCGCCGTAATTGCCGGTGGTGGTCTCGGTCAGCGCCTTGTAGTTGTCGCCCTGGAGCAGGTCGGTGTACGGGTCGTCCAGTTCCGCCAGCATCCCGACGGTGGCCTTCTGGTAGAGGTCGGCCTCGCCGATGCTGTCGACGTAGTACGTCTGGACCCGCGCGAGCACGTCGTCGAACAGGCGGGCGCTGCGATAGACGCCGCCGTCGCTATCCACGCCACGCTGCAGCAGCCACCCGCCCGAGAAGAACGAGATGCACGCCACGGCGAAAATGAGCCCCCAACGCTGCCTCATGACTGCCTCCAAAGGTCAGGCCGCACGTTCCGTACGGCCGTCCAGGCCGCATCGAGCAATCGCTCGGCGGTCCAGGTCCCATTCAAGTGTACAATGCCGGGCCCCGAAACGGCGACATAGGCCCGGCAAATTCGGTCGTGAAAGTCGCCCGATTCGCGATCGAGCCGATCCAGCGCCTTGCCGGCCGCCTCCTGCCTCTCCCGTCCCACACCTGGCGGGAGGTCGAGCACCAGCGTGAGATCCGGCTTCAGGCCGCCGGTGGCGGCGGCGTTCCCCGCGGCCACCAGGTTTCGGTCCAGCCCCCGTCCGACGACCTGATAGACCTCGGTGGAGAGGGTAAACCGGTCAGCCAGGACCACCCGCCCCCGATCCAGCTCCGGCCGAAGCACTTGGGCGGTGAGGTCGGCCCGGGCGGCCAGGAAGAGAAACAACTCCGCCACCGGAGCCACCTGATGATCCGCCTCGAGCAGCGCCTGCCGGACCGACTCCGCCACCGAGGTCCCACCCGGTTCCCGGACCACCACCGGCTCCCGCCCGGCCGACGTCATGCGCTCCGCGAGGGCCCGGACGAGGGTCGACTTGCCGGACCCCTCGGGGCCCTCGACGACGACGAACAACCCCGGCGCAGGCATCAGAGGGTGATGATACTGCTCGTGGCGCCCAGTTCCATGCCCTCGCTGATTTCCTGGTTGACCTTGGTCATCAGCTTCTCGAAGTTGGCGCGGGCCACGGCATACGCCTGGCCGGTGGCGCTGACCTCGAGTTCCCGCACCGCCGCCTCGTAGGCCGCGGTGGTTTCGGCGTCGGGCATCTGCCCCTGCGCCATCATCTGGTCCACCTTGGTGGCGAGCTGCTGGATGGCGTCCAGCTTGGCCACGGTCGGCGCATCGTCGCGCAGCGCCTGCTCGGTGCGACGGAGGGTCTTGTATTCGGTCGATTGGCCGATCAGGCGGCCGAGGTCCTTCGCCTTCTCCCAGATCACGACGTCTCACTCCTCCGCGCGAGCACAAAGCGCGCACGGTCGAAAAGGTCCTGGTGCACGGCCGGTTCGACCCATCCGAACCCGGCCGCGAGGCGCGCCACGGCGGCCGCCCGGTGACAGTCCACTTCAAGGGCGATCCATCCGCCCGGCCGAACCACGTCCAGCCCGGCGCGCAGGAGCTCGCGCGTCGCGGTCAGGCCGTCTTCCCCGCTCTCCAGCGCCAGCCGCGGCTCCCAGGCCCGGACGGCGGGTTCGAGCGCCGTGTATTCGTCCTGCGTCAGGTACGGCGGATTCGCCACGAGCACGTCGAGGCGTTCTCCCCGGAGCGGCTCGAGGAGATTGCCCAACCGCCACTCGACCGCAAGCCCGGCTCGTCCGGCGTTTTCCCTGGCGAGATCCAGGGCCTCCCCGGAGCAGTCCGTGCCGATGACGCGGTCGTACCGGCCCTCCTGGGCCCGCGCCAGGGCGATGCAGCCGCTTCCCGTGCAGACGTCCGCCACCACGCCCTCGGCCGTCCTCTTCAGGACGAGCGCGACCAGCCCCTCGGTTTCGGGTCGGGGAATCAGCGCGCGCGCATCGGACGCGAGGA
>Ga0116154_10003944_pt1 | contig 10237 bp, 11 predicted proteins | sample AD_UKC030_MetaG_FD_89898 | JGI IMG/M metagenome (GOLD analysis project Ga0116154, IMG submission 89898) | Active sludge microbial communities of municipal wastewater-treating anaerobic digesters from USA - AD_UKC030_MetaG | ecosystem: Engineered > Bioreactor > Anaerobic > Digestate | place: USA...
CCCTGAGCTGCTCGGTGAAGATGTGTATGACAATCTCGTCGAAATCCATGACGATCCACCCTGATTCGGTTTCAGGCCTGTTCCTCTGCTTGTAGCCCATGGCGGCCATGTATTTGCGTATGTCCCTCGAAAGCGCCCTGCAATGGACCATCGAGCTGCCGGTGGTTATGATAAAGTAATCAAGGTAGCTGTTAACCTCCCTGAGGTCCAGGACCAGTGTGCTCTGGGCCTTTTTTTCTTCGATGAAAGCGGCGCATGAGGCCGCAACTTCCCTCATGACCTGCTCGCGGGTCTTCTTTTCCGATGTCACTTCTTGTAATCCTCTCCGATGATGATGAGCACATTGTCAAGCTGGGTGTTGTCGACAATGTGGTAAACGCGGTCGATGCCGATGGTATCCGAGACCCTCCTGACCGCTGCGTAATCGCCTTTGCGGCTGATGATTATGGATTCGGCCATTCTCTGATAGCTGGAAGTCCCGAACTCGACCACATTGAGGCCTTCGCGGATGAGGTCGCTGCGCATTTTACGGGCCAGCCCGGGCTCGTCGGTCCCGTTCAATATTTTGATCTTTGTGACGGGCTCCTTGTCGCTCTCGAGCACCAGATTCTTGAGAAATTCCCCCTCGTAAATCTTGTATGCGATGTCGTCGGTGACGTAGTACTTCCCTTCAAGGCTTCCTGGAAGCATGACCGAGGTGAGCATTCCGTTTGAAAAGATGATTTTGCCTATTTTCATTATCTCCTGCGGAACCATGTTCGTTTTGACCGACTTGAATATCTCGGTCACCAGCTCTGGAGTGAAAAATTTCCTGTACCGCTCCTTGTTGTAATAGAGGGTCGAAATGATGTCCTGGGCCCTGTCGAACTTCAGGTAAATCGAGCCGCCTTCGACCGAATTTATATATTTCATGGTCTTTTCGCCGTCGAAATAATTGACCCCGAAAGAAAGCTCGGGCTGGTCCTTCATCTGGTCGAGGATGAAAATGTCAATGCCCTCGAGAAGGTCTACGATCCTTTTTACGTCGGGCGAATAGATTTCCATGAAATACGGTACATTGAGCCTGAGCGTGCGCCTGAAGGCGACCTGTATCATTATCCTGTTGAAATTGCTGAACTCGATCTCGTCGATACGTGCCGGATCGCTGTTGTCGTCGTCCATAAAGACCCTGAACGACGGTGGTATGAACGTTATCCCGATATTGCCGTTCTCGGGGTTAATGCTCACTATGGAAAAAAAGGAGTACCGGTCATCGCGATAGTTGTTCGAGCCCGCGACGAGGATGTTGATCATCTTTTTCTCGTTGATCAGGGTCTCGACCGTGTTCCTGTTCGCGATCTTGACGTTGTAATAGACCAGGAGCAGGAAGGCCATTGCCGCAACCGACGATATCGATATTACCAGTATTTTTTTCACGCTCTGTACAACCCCGTTTCAATAATATACCTGCGGACATCCTCTGGGAGAAGATACCGGACCGAAAGACCCCGCCGGATCCTCGCGCGGACATCGGTCGAACTGATGTCTATGACCGGATTATCGGCGAATATGACCCTGCATCCGGCCAGGTCCGTCCGGCGCCTTCCGGCCGCGGCGCCGCGCCGCATGACCACGAGGGTCACCAGCCCGAGCAGGTCCCTGTAGTCCTTCCATGTCTCGATCTCGTTGTATGAATCCTCGCCTATGACCAGATGTATGTGAGCTCCGGGGTATTTGGCCATGATCTCGCGCACCGTATATATGGTGTATGAAGGGCCCTCGCGCCTTATCTCGATGTCGGATACTCCCAGGTTCTCATTGCCCGAAACGGCGAGCTCGACCATTCTGCACCGGTGCTCCGGAGACACATCGCCCGCGAGGTCCTTGTGCACCGGGACCTTCGACGGCACGAAAACGAGCTTTTCCAGTGAACAGCTCTCCCGTATCCTCTCGGCATTGATGAGGTGGCCGTAATGAACGGGATTAAACGTGCCCCCGAAAATGCCAAGATTCGCCAAATCGCCATTCTCCTGAAAGATTCATTTTTTTAGACTGCCGCACGCGCTGTCAACACTGCCCCTGCAACCGGGGTTTGACAAGGAAAAAAATCAGAGGCCCTCGAGAAATTCTCCCCTGATGCGTTGCTCCTCGACGAACTTCCTGAAATGGCCGTCTCCCATCCTCTGAAGGGAGCGGAGCATCTCCCTGCGGACCGCCGGCGTCGAGCCGCGGTAACGCGACGAAAACTCGGAGAAGACCCTGTCCCGCTCGGAGCAATGGCCGAGTATCCAAACGATGGTCCTCCTGTTGATCTCGGAATTTTCGGAGACAAGACGTCCGCAGAAAAAATCGGCGTCTATGATCCTGTTTTCCATGAGCAGGTAGTAACCCCTGAGTCTCTGGCTTTCATCCGCGCTGTTCACGAGCCTGTAGGCCTCGTAAAAGCCGAAGGCCGGCCTGTTCAGCACGAACAGCGCCGGGTATCCCTCCAGCAGCGCGCGCCCGATCGACCAGCGCCCGACCGAATACCCGCCGTAATATCCCGCGGCCAGAAGGACCGCGAATACGGCAGCCACGAGGGCGCCGGCCCGGATTTTTACCGATCTGAACATGCATTCCTATCCCGCTGACTGGAGTAATAATCCTGAAACTGAATTAAAATCAAGTATAAAATCTCCCGGCATTAAAGCTGATTGACAACGGACCGGCACCTGTTAGAATTGTTTACCATTTATCACAGGGGAAACAAAAATGAGCGCCGAAAAAGCGATGATTAGCATCAAGCTGCCTGGGATCAGAAAGCTCTACAGCGGTAAAGTCAGGGATATTTACAAGGTTGACCAGGAACACCTCCTCATCGTCTCGTCGGACAGGGTATCGGCGTTCGACCACGTGTTTCCTGAAGGCATACCGGGCAAAGGAATCATCCTCAACAGGATATCGAACCTGTGGTTCAGGAACATCAAGTTCATCAAGAACCACCTCGTTGAAACCAATTTCAGCAACTTTCCGAAGCCGTTCTCGGATTATCCCGAGTTTCTCAGGGACAGGTCTGTCATCGTGAAAAGGACCGAACGAATCGACTTCGAATGCATAGCCAGGGGATACATCATCGGCACCGGGTGGAAAGACTATGAGGCGACCGGCTCGGTTTGCGGCATAAAGCTGCCGGCCGGGCTAAGGATGGCGGACAAGCTCCCCCTCCCGCTGTTCACGCCGGCCACCAAGGAGGATTCGGGACACGACATGAACGTGCCCATGGAGGTCATGCGCAAGGGCCTTGGCGACGCGACGGCCGACCATCTCGGGGACATAACATTGAGGATTTACGAACACGCGAGGGACGTCCTCGACGCCGCAGGAATCATTCTGGCCGACACCAAGTTCGAATTCGGTTTCGTGGACAACGAAGTCATTCTTATCGATGAAATACTGACCCCGGACAGCTCGCGTTTCTGGGACAAGGCGCTGTACATGCCTGGATCTTCGCCGGTAAGCTATGACAAGCAGTTCATACGTGACTACCTGGAAACGACGAAGTGGGACAAGAATTCTCCCCCGCCCCCGCTGCCCGAGGAAATAGTCGAGAAAACAAGAGAAAAATACCTCGAGATCATGAGAAAAATCGAGGGTGTCCTCGCTCCCAGGTAGGCCCTTACCCGCCGAAGCCCGAACCGGAGCAGTAAGATCTCTTCATCCCGACAATCGATAGTGCCTCGAGCAGTGCGCTGTTCAGCGGAATTCTAGCAGCACCGTAGCCGGGATTCAGCGATGCGGCCCGGATGGCGAATTCGGTCATTACCGGCAGCTGCGTTATTTCCCCGGCCGCACCCGGACGGGGCGATGTCATCTTCGGGCAGATGCAGTTCCGGATGCGGCCGTACTTGTCATAACGCGAATAGTATCCGAAAAGCCTGCACACAAGAGGACGAAGATCGTGGACGGAGCAGTGTCCCGGCGCGCCTTCAGGAATCTCGGCATTGTAGAAAACGCAGCACCCGTCATCGGCCGATCCTGCCAGCAGATCAAGGACTGCTTCAGCTTCATCCCTGTCCCACAGGTCAAGAGCCAGCGGCATTACCTCGAATACTGAAACTTCAATATTCTTTGCAGAGGTCGCACAGCAGGTCCCGCATGAGGGCGGGCATATGATTCCGGTATCGTCGATAAATGCCTCGATCATTTCATCCATTTCACGGTACAGATCGATAAGCTCGCTGATGCCCTTAAATTCTTCTGTTTTGTTCATACTGAACTTAATATCAAAATACCATTATACCTGACAACACTTTATCAGAACTTGACAGCAACAGGCGATCATTTTTTCAAAAATCACATGATAACATTTGACAAAACTCTATTATCAAAAGTGTATAGCAGCCGGGGGGGCATTATAATCCTCCCGGTTATCTCTATAAAATTCTCTTGCCCGGCCTGATCAGGCGGTATATTATTATATTTGCTTGTATCAGGACTTCCATCAGAAGATATTTACACCTTGACCGATTAATATCTTAAAGTTAGCAATATGCGGATACGATAATAAAACAGGCTCTTGTTTTCTGCGAATATTCCACGGGAGGATTTATGGCTTTGCCGGAAAAAAACCCCTATAATCAATATAAAGAAACCCAGATCACCACTGCCAACCAGGGCAAACTGATCGTTATGCTCTATGATGGAGCCATCAAATTCCTCAACATCGCAGTCGAGAACATGAACCCGAAAACCTATGATATCGTGAACAGCAATATCATAAAGACCCAGGACATCATCACCGAGCTGCTGATATCCCTGAACATGAAGGATGGCGGAGAAATATCAAAAAGCCTTTTCAGCCTGTACATGTTCTTCAAAAAGCAGCTGCTCGAGGCCAATATAAAAAAAGACCCCGAAGTCATCAAGAACGTCATCAAGATGCTGAAGGAGCTTCGCGACGCCTGGGACAAAATATCGTCCACCGAAACCGCGAGCGACAAGGCCAACATCAACAGGAAGGGCAATTTCAGCGTTGAGGGATGACATCCTGTCCCTTTTAGAGGAGGAAGAAAGACTCCTCTCCGAAAAAAAAAGCCTCTTCGACAGATTCATGCTCAGCGAAATCGAGAAGATATCGTGCCTGAACTATGGCAGAATAGAGAAATGCCTGAGCATGTTCGACGCTGACAACGACCTGATCGCCGAGATAGACTCCCTCGACTTCCACATAAAAAAAATCGAGCAGCAGATTGCGGGAACAATCGGGGTTAAACCGTCGGAGATCGGGAAATTTCTTTCAGCCAGGAAAGAGACCGTCATAAAGAAGGTATGCTCATCGAAAAGAGAAATCCGCGTCAGCGCATCGGAGCTCGCCGGCATGAGGGAAAAAACCATCGGCCTGCTTGAATCCGCCCTCGGAAAGACCGCCGCCGAAATCGACGGCCTGCAGAGCCTGAGAAAAATCAAGTCCTCCGGAATCCTGAAAAAAAAGCTATAACTCCCGAATGTCCTTCGTTCTCAGGATCTCGTCCCTTTTGCTCACCATGAGGTCATATTCGAAGCGGAACTTTTTTCTCCTGTAGTACTTGTTGTAGGTGCTCCGGTACTTGCCTGAATGAAAGTAGCTCTTCATCCTTTCGGACACGTAGAAAATCTGTTCAGAAGGATCATACGGCTGGGGCTCGTTCTTGTACTCCTCGATTATCGTCCCGGTCATGATGCCCCAGGAAATGTCGTAGAGCGGGTAGTCCTTCAGGTCTCGCATCAGTGCGCGCAGGACCCCCTCGTGGGCCGGGTCGAAGAACTTGAATTTTTTTGAATACATGACCGCGCCGTGGAAATGATCGGGAATATCGAGGAATCCGTCCTTGATCACTTCCCTGGCCACGATATACATCATGTCGAAACAGTACCGGAGAACCCCGAGGCCGGGACGCGACTGCCCGGGGAGTTGCGGTTTGCCCCCGTCAAATTGCGTCAGGGGGTTCTGGGCCGAGAGCCATTCGATGAGGATCATGTCGTAGGCCATCACCTTTTCCGGGTCCTCGAAGAAACGCTTATCAGGCACGAACTTGGTTTCGGACAGGCGCAGGTCGAAAAGTATGTTTTCTGGTTTTTCCTTTTTCCAGTAAAGCTTCATGTAGTTGACGCCGTTCTGGTCAAGGTCTGTGGTGACGAAAATACCGGACAGCCCCTGCTTCGAGAGGTGCTCCTCCAGGCCAACCTTCGTGACAAGCGACATCAGGTCCGCTGCGGTATACGTGCGAAGGAACCTCTTTTCGGCAGTGCTCGTATGCAGGGTGCCCAGGTCCTGGCCTATGTCGATGTTGCTGAACTCCTTGCCGAGCACGTCGCTCATATCGACCGGCTGCAGCGATGGAAAGAGTGACGATTTACCGCGTTTTTTCAAATTATTACCGCCTATGACCATCTGTCTGAATTATAGACAAGCTTGACCTGCTTGATAAAATGGTCCAGGTTCCGGTGGTCGAGAGCCGGGACCACCATCATCCTCACGAATTTATCGTAGCGTCTGACGTCGAGAAGCGCTTTTTTATACGAATCATTGAGGTTTTCGCCGATTATTATGAGCCGGGCGTTGCTGCTGACATATTCGCTCAGGAGCTTTTCAGGTTCTGTTACCGAAATCACGTCGGAGGTGGGGAGAAAATCAGGCGCGATGTCCTCGTTGCATTCCTTCTTCCTCGAAACAAGGATCGATATGAGGTCCATGTTTTTTTTGAAGCGCTCGACATAACCCTCGTCCGCGGTCAGGGAAAGGTTGACGAACACGATGATTCCCCATTCCGAGTGCCGGTACAGGAACTGCTGATTCTTGTTGATGTCCCGCTTGATCGTGTTCCATTTGCGGTAATTGAGCTTTTCATCGTGACCCAGAACGGTCACCCTTTTGCCCTCGCTGTGGTCTATGCCGTAAACGTCTCCGACCTGAATGATGAAACGCTTCCTGTGGGAATGCGTGTTGACCTCCTCCAGCATTTCCAGGTGCCTGTCCATTTCCATGAAGCCGAACTTGCCGTACGGTTTTCGAAACAATTCGGGAAACTCCTGGGATATGAAATCGTACATGAGGGGAGTGTAAAACACCTCGATTTCGTCGATCCTGTTCTGGCGCAAGACATCGAGGTGGCCCTTGAGCACAAGGTCTGCGGTGAGGAATTTCTGGCTCTTGAGGCTGATCTTCTCGAAATATTTGAGGTCAAGCTCCGCGTTGGGATAACGTTCAAAAAGCCGTTCCAGTTGTTCCAGGGACAGTTTCATCATGCTTATAATAAATAAGTTTTAAATTATTACAAGCAAAATTTGGCGTTGAAACGGCCCCGCGGCCGGAATCACTGCGCGGGACGCTGGGTTTTCAGGTATGCGTATATGAAGCGGTCGATGTCGCCGTCAAATACATGCTCGACGCTGCCTGTCTCCTCGCCCGTCCGGTGGTCCTTGACCAGGGTGTAGGGCTGAAAAACATAGGAGCGGATCTGGTTGCCCCACGCGATGTCCTTTTTCTCGCCGGCAAGCTCCTGCATCTTCTCATCTCGCTCCTTTTTCTGGAGGTTGTAGAGCCGGGCCTTCAGGACCTTCATCGCGAAGGCCTTGTTCTTGTGCTGCGAGCGCTCGTTCTGGCACTGAACCACGAGCCCTGTGGGAAGGTGCGTGAGGCGGACAGCTGAATCGGTCCTGTTTACGTGCTGGCCGCCGGCTCCCGAGGCCCGGTACGTGTCGATTTTCAGGTCGGCCTCGCGGATCTCTATCTCGATCTCTTCGGGCGCCTCGGGCATCACGTCCACCGACGCGAACGAGGTATGCCTTCTCTTGTTGGCGTCGAAGGGCGATATGCGGACAAGACGGTGTATGCCCTTCTCTCCCTTGAGATACCCGTAGCTGTAATCGCCCTTGACGAGCATCGTCGCGCTCTTTATGCCGGCCTCCTCGCCGGGAGTGTAGTCGATAACGTCGATCTCGAGGCCTTTCTGCTCGGCCCAGCGGGCATACATGCGGAAAAGCATGCTCGCCCAGTCCTGTGATTCGGTGCCGCCCGCCCCGGGATGTATGGACATGAAGCAGTTCTTCATGTCGTCATCGCCCGAAAAAAGCTCCACGGTCTCGAGGGTCCCGAATGTTTTCCGGAAGGATTCGATCCTGACGCACAGATCGTTGAGCATGTCATCGTCTTCTTCGGCCAGGGCCATCTCCATGAACTCTCCTGCCTCGGAAAGATCACGCATGAGCGCCTCCCATGGCTCGATTTTCTTTTTGAGACGGCTTATCTCCTGGTTGACCAGGGCGAAGCGCTCTTTGTCCTGCCAGAAATTGGCGCTCATTGTTTCTTTCTCGAGCTCGTCCAGCCTGGACTTCATTCCGGCGATATCGATCGACCGGAACATCTCGTCGGCTTTAGCCTTGATTTCACGAAGCTGGCGCTGATAATCGCGGTAGTCTCGCAATCGGATTCTCCTCGCAGTAAAATGCTTCCGGTCGGGGTATAACAATCAGGCCGGGCGATGCGACCAAGATTGGCACACCGGCATATGCCCGGTCAACAAAATTTCTGTCAAATGCATTTTTTGAGGTGCTCGCTGAATTCGGACTCGAGCTCTTCGGATCTGTCATAGCGCGCGCCGAAAACCCGGTGCCACATGCCCGGACCCTCCATGCACAGGTACACGAACGGGTTCCCCGCCCTGCCCCGTATCTCCCGCAGCATGAACGAATACGCCTCCTCGCGAATCCGGGCGAGATACCTGAACTTGCCGTCGGGCCCCTGCACCATCTCCTCGAGTGAAAGCCGCTCGTCCGGGAATCGCTCCCGCATCGTCTCCTTGAAGCCCGGCGCGTACCGGAAGCACCCGAGCGAAATCCACATGATCTTCGAAGGATCGACGGCCGCCCATACCTGGTCGAGCACTCCGCGGTACTCATCGAGGTATCCCTCGTAGCGGATCATGGGATCGAAGTGAAACGCGACGCGGAACCCGGCGGCGCAAGCCCGGCGCGCGGCCCCGATTCTCTCGCCGAGGGATGCGGTGTCGCGCTCGTACAGGCTGATGTTTCTTTCGGTGTTCAGGCTCCAGGCGAGCACCGCGTTTCCTTTTTCGGGAATGTCCAGCAGGTGGTCGACGTTGTCCGACTTGGTCTTGAATTCGGGCATGACGTTCGGGTAATCACGGCATGCGCGGATTACGGATTCGGCGATGCCGGTGACACGGTCCATCATCAGGGAATCGGTGAATTCGCCGGTGCCGATCCGGTATATCATGCCGGAATTCATGTCGAGCTTCGAGGCTATCTCGCCCATTATCCCGTCAAGGTTGGTGAACTGCACGATCCCGAACGCGTTCAGGTACGATCCCAGAAAGCAGTACGTGCAGTCGTACAGGCAGTCGAAGCAGGTGTTGATCAGCCGGTAATTGCAACAGATCATCCCGGGCGATCCCGGGCATTTCTGGAACAGCCTCCCTTTGAACGGCGCGAGGATGACGGCTTCCTTGGACCCGATACCCGCCGCCTTGATTTCCTCGATGCGCGATCCCATGTCGCGTTCGTCTTCGCACCGGATTATGTTTTTACCGGGCAGCGACAGGAAGCGGCGCACCAGCGCGAGCTCCTCCTCGTCCGCCAGGTAGCATATAATCTTGATGTCGTCGATGGTTCTCATGAATTGCGCCGCAGGGAAGATTAGGGCCGGAAACGGACGGGGAGTCAATAAATAATTTAGATCAACCTGTTGCGATAATAAGGATAATTCATTTTTTTTGATATTGCCCGATGGTGTTGTTATAATGATTTTAATAAAGTTTCTAGTTTTCCGTGCATTTCCATTCCCATTACCAACGTTCTCCGATGATTCGTATTCAGGGAATACGGATCATCATTTCATTTCATGATTACCGGAATTCTTTCATTTATCGATGCGGGTATTTCATTTTTTCAATTACCAATAATAAGGAGGCCATATGAAAGTATTTAAGTTTTCCGCGGCGATTCTTTCAGGCATTCTCCTTTCGTTCACTCTCGGATGCCTCGCATGGGACCCGGGATGGAAACTGGCGCAGGAACCGGCGGTAAAAGGCGATGTGAAGGCGCTCCTGGAAAAGGCGAAAAAGATTGAAAACGAGGCCGATACGAAGGAAAAGGTGCGACAGCTCATCACCACATACGAGGACGCGTACAGGGCGGACCCGCAGAATCTGGACGCGGCAGTGGGTGCCGGCAGGTACTATTTCTTCATGGCATACGCCTATAGCGACGGCAAGGAAGAGAA
>Ga0116154_10003948_pt1 | contig 10229 bp, 20 predicted proteins | sample AD_UKC030_MetaG_FD_89898 | JGI IMG/M metagenome (GOLD analysis project Ga0116154, IMG submission 89898) | Active sludge microbial communities of municipal wastewater-treating anaerobic digesters from USA - AD_UKC030_MetaG | ecosystem: Engineered > Bioreactor > Anaerobic > Digestate | place: USA...
CACGTCCACGAACATGTTCTTGACGGCCGACGGCAAAGACTCCACGATGCCGGAAAAGATGATCAGCGAGATGCCGTTGCCGATGCCGAATTCCGTGATCTGTTCCCCCAGCCACATGACGAAGATCGTTCCGGTGGTCAACGTGACCACGGTGACGAAGATGAACATCGCGTTGGGGTCCTTCACCACCGGCACATCGCCGGGAAGGGGGATCCGCATGATCAGCGTGGTCAGCCCGAAGGACTGGATCAACCCCAACAACAGAGTGAAATAGCGCGTGATCTGGTTGAGCTTCTTGCGGCCCATCTCCCCTTCCTTGGCCAAACGGTCCAGATAAGGAATCACATGGGCCCCCTGCAGGAGGCTCATGATGATGGAGGAGTTGATGTAGGGCATGATCCCCATGGAAAAGATCGACAACCGGCCGAGCGCCCCGCCGGAGAAAATATCCAAAAAGCCGAGCAGCGTGTTGGACTGCTGAGCGAACAGCTGTTGCAACGCCTCGGCGTTGATGCCCGGGATCGGGATGGCGGCCCCCACCCGGTAGATGGCGACGATCCCGAGGGTGAACAAAACGCGCCGACGCAGTTCGGGGATCTTAAAAACGTCGGCGAACGATTGCATGAAAAACTATTTCGCCTTCAGTATTTCCGTCGAACCGCCGGCCTGTTCGATCTTCTTTTTGGCGCTTCCGGAAAAGGCGTGCGCCGAGACGCTGAATTTCTTCGTCAGGTCGCCGTCGCCCAAAATCTTCACCGGGCCCTTGTCGTTCGCCAGCCCCGCCGATCGCAGGAGGTCAGGCGCCACGGCGGTGCCCGCCTCAAAGACCGCCTCCAGATCGCCCACATTGACCACGCAAAAGGCACGCCGAAACGTCTTGTTGTTGAAACCCCGCTTGGGGATGCGGCGAATGAGCGGATTCTGTCCGCCTTCAAAACCGGGGTGGATCGCCTTGTCTCCGGATCGGGCGGTCTGTCCCTTGAACCCGCGGGTAGACCCTTTTCCGCCGTGACCGCTGCCTTCTCCTCGGCCGACGATCTTCCGACGGTGCCGGGAGCCGGGGGCGGGGCGCAACGTGTTAAGTTTCATCATCTCGAACTCCCCTTATAATTCTCCGCGCTACAGCGCGGATACTTCCTTGTTGCGAAGACGGGCCACTTCCTCTTTCGTGCGCAGGGCGGACAGCGCTTCGAGCGTGGCATAGACCACATTGAACGGGTTCGGCGTCCTCAAGGATTTCGTGAGGATGTCCTTGATGCCCACCGCCTCCAAAACCGCGCGGACGCTGCCGCCGGCGATAACGCCCGTGCCGGGGGCGGCGGGTTTCAGAAAAACCTTGCCGGCGCCGAAAGTGCCGATGATTTCATGCGGAATGGTCCCGCCGATCAGCGGCACCTTGATCAAATTCTTTTTCCCCTGATGTACCGCCTTCTGAATGGCGGCCTGCACTTCCTTGGCCTTGCCCATGGCCGCGCCCACATGCCCCGCCTGGTCTCCCACCACCACCAGCGCGTTGAAGGAAAACCTTTTTCCTCCTTTGACCACTTTGGCGACACGGTTGATCGCCACCACCGTCTCCTTCAGATTCAACGTCGAAGCATCAATTCTGGGCACACCGCCTCCTTAAAAGGATTAAAAACCGTTTTAGAACTGCAGACCGCCCTCGCGGGCGGCGTCGGCCAGCGCTTTCACGCGGCCGTGATACGTTCGACCGCCACGGTCGAACACAACTTTCTGGATAGTCTTCTCCTTGGCCCGTTCGGCGAGGAGTTTCCCGACGGCTTTCGCCGCCTCGACGGTCGCCATGGATTTTTTCTCCTTGGCGATGGCCGTGTCCAAGGTGGACGCCGCCACGAGCGTGCGGCCGTTGACATCGTCGATGACCTGGGCGTAGATATGTTTCGACGACCGATAAACGGAGAGCCGCGGACGCTCCAGCGTGCCGAATATCGTCCGCCGGCCGCGGATCTTCCTAAAATGCTGCAACTCTGCGGGCGTTTTAACGCTCATTTCTTGGCCCCTCCCACCCCGCCGGTGGCGCCAACCGCCGCCTTGCCGGCCTTGCGCCGGACATGCTCGTCGGCATAGCGGATCCCCGTCCCTTTATAGGGTTCGGGCGGTTTCAGTTTTCGTATCTCGGCGGCGACCTGGCCGACCAACTGCTTGTCGGCGCCCTGGACCGTCAGCCCCGTCTGCTTGGCGTCAATCGCGACCTTGATCCCGCTGGGGACCTCGAATTCCTTGTTGTGAGAAAAACCCAGCGCGAATGAAATCTTGTTGCCCGTCTGCTGGGCGCGATACCCCACGCCTTCAATCCTCAGTTCTTTCGTAAATCCCTTGGAAACGCCGTCCACCATGTTCAACAGGATCTTCCGCAGGGTCCCGTGCAGGGATTTCTGCTGGGTGGTGTCGTCGCGGCGGGTCACCAACACGGCCTTGTCCTGCAGTTGGGCGCCGATGCCGTCCGGCAGGGTCCGCGTCAGTTTTCCCAGCGGACCATCCACCTGGACCTGGCGGCCGTTGACCGCCACCTTGACCTTGTCTGGAATCGGGACCGGTTTTTTTCCCAAACGACTCATCGAATGTCGCTCCTTACCAGATATATCCGAGCACTTCGCCGCCCAGCTTTTGCTGGCGGGATTGCTTATCGGACAACAGCCCCTTGGAAGTGGAGATGATCGCCATTCCCAGGCCGCCGCTGACGCGTGGAAGATCGTCACAGCCGCGGTATATCCGCAGGCCCGGCCGGGAAACCCGCCGCACACCCTGCATAACCCGCGATTTATCCGGCATATACTTGAAGAAAACGCGGAGAATCTTCTGACGGCGTTCCGTCAGAATCTTATAATCGGCGATATAGCCCTCCTCTTTCAGTAGGTGGGCGATATCCTTTTTCAGGTTTGAGGAAGGCATATCCACCCGCTCGTGGCGGGCGCTATTGGCATTCCTCAACCGGGTAAACATGTCGCCTATCGGATCGGTTGTCATCTTTCTCTGTCCTCCAAAAAAACGCGGCTTACCAGCTCGCCTTGACGACGCCGGGGATCTCCCCCCTCAACGCCAGTTTCCGAAAGCAAATACGGCACAATCCGAAATCGCGAATGAACGCCCGCGGGCGGCCGCAGAGCCGGCAACGGTTACGAAAACGGGTGGCGAACTTTTGCACCTTCCTCATTTTTGCCATGGCGGCATAGGTGGCCATTGTCGTCTCCTTTACTTACTGTCCCGCTTGAACGGCATCCCGAGAAGCGTCAGAAGCTCCCGGGCCGAAGCATCTTTGTCCGCGGAGGTCACGACGGTGATGTTCATCCCGCGCGCCTTGTCCGATTTATCCAAGTTGATCTCCGGAAAAACATACTGTTCGTTCAACCCCAGGTTGTAGTTTCCACGGCCGTCGAAGCCCTTGTGCGGATTCAATCCCTGAAAGTCGCGCAGGCGGGGCATGGCGATGTTGACGAGCCGGTCGAAGAATTCCCACATCCTCGCCCCGCGAAGCGTCACCCGTACGCCGATGGGCATGCCTTGCCTCAGCTTGAAGTTGGAGATGGATTTCTTAGCCCGGCGCACCTCGGGTTTCTGGCCGGTGATCACCCCCAAATCGTCGGCGGCGACGTCGATGGATTTCACGTTCTCCCGGGCGTCCGAAACGCCCATGTTGATGACGACCTTCTTCAACCGCGGCACCTGGAACGGGTTCGTCAGAGACAGGCGCTTCATCAGCTCCGGAACCACGGCCTGAAAATACGCCGTTCTCAACCGCGGGACATATCCGTTGTTTTTTTCCGTCATTTTTCCTTGCCCCTCAGACGATCATTTCTCCGCAGTTTCGGCACACCCGGGCCTTGGTGCCGTCGGAGAGGGAATCAAATTTTACCCGCGTGGGATGCGTGCACTTGGGACAGACCAGCATCAGCCGGGAGAGCGGCACATAGGCCTCTTTTTCCCGGATGCCCCCGGGTTCCGTCTGGGTCGGCCGGGTATGCCGCTTGACGAAATTCACCTTGCCGACGAGAGCGCGGCCCTTCCCCAGGTCCACCTCCACCACATCTCCCTGTTTCCCCTTGTCCTTGCCGGCCAGAACGACGACTTTGTCTTTTTTCCGTATATGCAACATCAGACGACCTCGGGTGCCAACGAAATGATTTTCAAATAGTTGCGTTCGCGCAGTTCCCGGGCGATGGGGCCGAAAATACGCGTTCCCCGCGGTTCCCCGTTGACGTCTATCAGCACGCCGGCATTGTCGTCGAACCGCACGTAGGAGCCGTCCGCGCGCCGCTTCTCCTTGCGGGTGCGCACAATGACGCATTTGACGACGTCCCCCTTTTTGATGGTGGAATCGGCCAGGGCGTCTTGGACGGAACAGACCACGATGTCGCCTAAAAACGCGTAGCGCCGGCGCGACCCGCCCAGCATGCGGAACACCCGCACCCGGCGGGCGCCCGAGTTGTCCGCCACGCGCAATATGCTTCGCTCCTGGATCATGCCTTCTCCTCCGCCGATTGGGCGGCCGCTTCACCCACCCTCGCCTTCTCCAAAATCTTCACGACGCGCCACCGTTTCAACTTCGAAAGCGGGCGCGTCTCCTCGAGCTCCACGCGATCGCCGACGTGCGCCTCGTTCTTCTCATCGTGAGCGTGCACTTTCGTGGTGCGGGCGAGCACCTTCTCATAAAGTGCATGCCTCAGGCGGCGAAGAACCTTGACGACCCGCGTTTTGTCCATGCGGTCGCTGACCACCCACCCCTCCAAATTTTTCCGCTTCGTCCGCTGCTCCGCTGGTTGAGGCGATGTCACACGCGCACCCCTTTCTGTTTGATCACTGTCAAAAGCCGTGCGATCTCGCGCCGCGTGGTCGAAACGAGGTGCGGATTCTTCAACGGCGCCGTGGTGCTCTGGAACCGCAGTTCGAAAAGTTTCTCACGCGCTTCCACCAGACGCTGGCGGAGCTCGTCTTGAGACAACTCCCGGTAATCGATCTTTTCTTTTTTGGCCATGGGTCGCCCTCTAGAATTCTTCCCGCATCAAAACCTGGCAGCGGATCGGCAATTTATGGGAGGCCAGCGTGAGGACCTCTTTGGCCACCTCCGGCGTGACGCCTTCCAGTTCATACATCACGCGGCCGGGCCGCACCACGGCCACCCAAAACTCCGGATTCCCCTTCCCTTTTCCCATCCGCGTTTCTGCGGGTTTCTTGCTGACGGGTTTGTCGGGAAACACGCGCACCCACACCTTGCCGCCCTTCTTCAGGTAGCGCATGATGGTGACGCGGGCGGCCTCGATCTGGCGCGCGGTGATCCAATGCGATTCCAACGCCTGAAGACCGTACTGTCCGAAAGCGACGGTGTTTCCGCGTTTGGCGCGGCCTTTGAGACGGCCGCGATGGGACTTGCGATATTTGACGCGCGTCGGCATCAACATGCCGTCTTACTCCTTCAAGTCCGAACGACGACGGAGCGTCTCGTCCTCGGATTTCTCAATGTCTTTCAAGACCTTCTCCTCGAGCACCTCGTCCTCCGGCCCCGCCGGCTCCACCGGCAAAATACCCGCGTCTTCCGCCGCATTGGCGGTTTCCGCCGCCTGTTTGGCGAGCTCTTCCATCTTCTCTTTCTCGATCAAACGGACGTCCTCCATCAATTCGGCGTCGGTTTTCTTGAAAAGTTCCTTCCGGAAAATCCAGACCTTCACGCCGATGCGCCCCATGGTGATGTGAGCCTCGGTGAATCCATAATCGATATCCGCGTGCCTCTGCAGACCTTCCGCGCGGGCGATCTCCGCCCCGCCCAGCCGGCCGGCCACCTGGACCTTGATGCCGAGGGCGCCGCCCTGCATGGCCCGCTCGATCGACTTTTTCATGGCCCGACGAAAACCCACCTGCTTTTCCAACTGCATCGCCACGCCCTCGGCCACCAGTTGGGCGTCCAATTCCGGCCGCTTGATCTCCATCACGTTGATGGTGGTCTTCCGGCCCGTCATCGCCTCCACGGCGGTGCGAAGGCCTTCGATGTCGGCCCCTTTCTTCCCGATGACGATGCCGGGCCGGGCGGTGAAAACATTGACGCGGAGATAGTTCCCCGTCCGCTCGATCCCGATCTTGGAAACAGCCGCCAGTTTCAGCCGGTCCTTCAAAAACGTTCGGATCTTGTGGTCTTCCTCGATCAACGCGGGCATCTCGCGCATGTTGAACCAGCGGGAGTCCCAATCCTTGATGTATCCGAGGCGAATTCCTTTTGGATGAACTTTTTGGCCCATAAATCAAAGTGCGAAGCGGGAGGTGGGAAGCGGAAAGCAACAGTTCTTACTTTGCCCGCCGCGCCTTTCCGACTTCTTACTTATTTTTGCCCCCTTTATTTTCGTCACTGACCACGATCGTCAGATGGCATGTCTTCCTCTTATAGATGGCACGGCCGCCCATGGCCATCGGGCGGACGCGTTTCAGAACGGGCCCGTGATTGACCCAGGCCTCGGAAACGCGAAGCCCGGCCGGATTGGCCCCTTTGCCCGCGTTGGCCACCGCGCTCCGAAGCGTCTTTTCCACCAAAACCCGGGCCACGCGCGGCACCCACGGCAAAAGCGCCATCGCCTGCGGCACGGCTTTGCCGCGGATCAGTCCGAGCACCTGCCCGACCTTCCGATAAGAGTAACGCGCAAACCTGGAATGAGCGATCGCCTGCATGTCTATCCCTTCGAATTACGTGAGGGCCGTGGCCTCTTTGGTGTGGGCGGCCCCGTGGCCCTTGAAAAACCGCGTCGGCGCGAATTCACCCACCCGGTGTCCGACCATCTGGTCGGACACGAACACCGGCAAAAACTTTTTCCCGTTGTGGATCGCCAGCGTAAAACCGACGAAATCCGGAGTGATCATGCTGGCCCGGGCCCAGGTCTTGATCACTTTTTTCTCTCCCGACTGTTTCATCTTCTGGATTTTCCCCAGAAGTCGTTGGTCGACGTAAGGACCTTTTGAAGTGGAACGGCTCATGTTTTTCTAAACTCCTGATTTAAGGTTCAAGGTGGAGGGCCCGGAACGACTTCGGGCTTTCGACCTTTATGGACTGTCCTAAATCTGTTCCGCCGCGTCCGAGCGCCGACGGACGATCATCCAATCGTGCAGTTTCGGCGAGCGGGTCTTATAGCCCTTGGCGGGCTGGTTCCACGGGGACCGCGGCTGATTGTTGCCTTTCGATCGGCCGCGGCCGCCACCGTGCGGATGGTCCACGGCGTTCATGGCGGTGCCGCGCACGTGCGGCCGGACTCCCATGTGCCGCGACCGGCCCGCGTTGCCGATGGTCAAATTTTCATGTTCCGCGTTCCCCACCTGCCCGATGGTGGCGTAACAAATCTCCGGAACCATACGGATCTCCCCCGAAGGGAGCTTCAACTGGGCGAACCCGTTGTCGCGCGACATCAACTGGGCCGCCGCCCCGGCGGACCGGACCATCTGACCGCCGCGCCCGGGAACCAGTTCCACGTTGTGCACGAACGTGCCGATGGGAAGGTTCGCCAAAGGCATCGCGTTGCCCGGCCGAATCTCCGCGGCCGGACCGGAAAGGACGGTGTCTCCCACCTTCAGCCCCGCCGGTTGCAGGATGTACCGTTTTTCGCCGTCCTTGTAATGAAGCAACGCCAGCCGGGCGGTGCGATTCGGATCGTATTCAATGGCCGCCACCTTGGCCGGGACACCGGCCTTGTCCCTCTTCCAATCCACCACACGATAATGCCTCTTATGGCCGCCGCCGTGGTGGCGCACCATGATCATGCCGGTGTTGTTGCGGCCGCCTTTTTTCCGGAGCGGCTCAAGGAGGGACTTTTCCGGTCCCTTCTTGCTGATCTCCGAAAAATCCTCGACAGCGATGAACCGTCGGGAGGGGGTATAGGGCTTAAATGTTTTCATCGGCATAATATTAACCCAAATCTGAAATCTGAAATAAAAAATACGAAAGAAACCCTGTTGCCTTTATTTCGTATTTCATATCCCGTCATTCGTATTTACGCTGTCGGTTCGGCGAACTTTATTTCCTGCCCGGCCTTGATCGTCACGATCGCTTTCTTCCAATCGGAACGATATCCGCCGCGCGGGCCCATCCGACGCCGCATCTTCCCCGGCATGAGAGCGGTATTGACGCGCAGGACGTCCACCTTAAAATAGGCCTCCACCTCTTCTTTCACCTGCCCCTTGGTGGCGCCGGGGTCCACTTCAAAAACGTATTTGTTCTGTTCCTTCATCGCGGTGGACCGTTCCGTCACGATGGGCCTTCGCAAAACGCTCATGGCTTATTCCTTCCCGGCGGCCGGGCCCGCGGGGGCGAGGTCACCGTTCAGCCGCTGCACTATCTTATCCAACGCCGGCTTGCTGAAAATCAATTGTTCCGCCTGGAGCGCGTCGTAACTGTTCAGGTTCTCCACCCGGCAGAGACGCAGGCCGGCCATATTGCGCGCCGCGCGCAGGAACACCGGTTCGATCTGATCCAGGACCATCACCGTGCGGCCCGGGGCGTTCAATTTTTTCACCATGGCGGCCACGTGTTTCGTCTTCGGTTCAGGCACGGAGACCGCGTCCACCACTTTCATGCGGCCATCCTTCACCAGGTCCGTTAAAATCATCTTCAACGCTAAGCGACGCTTCGCTTCCGGGACCGACTGATAATAACTGCGCGGTTTGGGACCGAACGTGACACCGCCGTGTCTCCACAGCGGCGAACGGATGGAACCCGACCGCGCACGGCCGGTATGTTTTTGTTTCCAGGGTTTCACCCCGCCGCCGGACACCTCTCCCCGCGTTTTGGTGGAGTGTGTCCCGCGACGACGGTTGGCCAGGTACGCGTTGATGACTTCGTGCACCAGGGCCGGAGATCCCTTAACCCCGAAAACCGCCTCCGGCAGATCGACGCTGGAGACCTTTTCACCTTTCACGTTCAGAACATCCATGCTCAAAGGCATCTTATTTCCGTCCCTTCGCTCGTCCGTCAACTATTTCTTCGCGGGCGCCTTGGCGGCCGCCGGTTGCTTGGCGGCTTTTTTTGCCTTCGGCGCCGGAGGAACCTTTTTGGCTTTCATGGGCCGGGTCGTCGGGCGTATCGTCAGACACGTGTCCAACGGGCCCGGCACCGATCCCTTCAACAAAAGGAGGTTCCGATCGGCATCCACTTTTTCGACGGTAAGCCGCTGAACGGTCACCCAATCGACGCCCATATGGCCGGGCCCCCGTATCCCTTTAAAAACTCTTTGCGGCCGCTGCCCGCCGCTCGTCCCCGGAGCGCGCCATCGGTCCGACTGACCGTGCGTCTTCGGACCGCCGCGGAACCGATGCCGTTTCACGACGCCGGCGAACCCCTTCCCCTTGGAATACCCGGAGACGTCCAGCACGTCCCCCTCGGAAAAATTCGTCACCCGGATGACTTGTCCGGGCCGAAAACCCTCCACCTTCGGGAGGCGGATCTCGCGCACCCACCGGACGGGCTTCACCTGGGCCTTGGCGAACTGGCCCTTCAGCGCCTTATTGACGTTTTTCTCCTTGGCGTCTCCGAAACCGACCTGCAACGCGGCGTAGCCGTCGCTGTCGACGGTCTTGACCTGGAGAATGGGACACGGCCCCGCCTCCACCACCGTGACGGGCACGAACTCCCCGTTCGGTCGATAGATGCGCGTCATGCCGATCTTCCGCCCCAAAATGCTTTTGGTGGGCGGGGCCTCCGCCGGGGCCACCGGATTCGCCGGGGCGGGCTGGGCCGCCGGGTCGGCGGGAGGAGGCGTCGCTGTGACTTCGGTTTTCTGTTCTTCCATGGCCTGGTCTTAGAGTTTAATCTCCACGTCCACGCCGGCCGGCAGATCCAACCGCATCATCTCTTCGATCGTCTTGGCCGTCGGCTCCAGAATATCGATGAGCCGCTTGTGCACGTGCATCTCGAACTGCTCCCGTGATTTTTTATCCGAATGGACCGATCGATTGACCGTGTATCGCTTGATCTGGGTCGGCAGAAGCACCGGCCCGGCGATGGTCGCCCCTGTCCGTTTAGCCGTCTCCACGATCTTGGCCAACGAATCATCCAGCATCCGGTGGTCATAGGCGCGGAGCCGGATGCGGATTTTCTGCTGTACGGGCTGATCGGTCGTCGTCATGTTCTCTCCGTTTTTATTGGACGATCTCGGTGACAACGCCGGCGCCCACCGTGTGGCCGCCTTCCCGGATCGCGAACCGGACGCCCTTCTCCAACGCCACCGGCGTCAACAACTCCA
>Ga0116154_10003958_pt1 | contig 10216 bp, 8 predicted proteins | sample AD_UKC030_MetaG_FD_89898 | JGI IMG/M metagenome (GOLD analysis project Ga0116154, IMG submission 89898) | Active sludge microbial communities of municipal wastewater-treating anaerobic digesters from USA - AD_UKC030_MetaG | ecosystem: Engineered > Bioreactor > Anaerobic > Digestate | place: USA...
AAACCTGGTCTCCTTCCTGGGGGTGAACGCCCTCCTGTGGTTCATCAACCTCCAGCTGCAGGCGGGTCCGCCCATGCTCTGGGCGGCCATCGTCACCGCGGGCTGGGGGACCGGGGTCGTCTCCAACCTGGCGGGCCTGGCCCGGACCAACGCCAAGCTCCGGGAGGCCGACCGGGTCCCGGACCTGGAGGGCGAGGCCCTGGCCACCTACAAGAAGCTGAACATAGTCCGGGACTCCATGGCCCGTCATACGGCCAGCGTCCTCACCGTCCCGGCCCTGCTCTTCACCATCCACGCCGTGGCCACGCCCCTGGTCTTTCCCTGGTGGCTCATACCCTCGGGGATCATGGCGATCAGCTGGGTATCCCACGCCATCGCCTACGCCTCCGCCCGCCGACGCCTGGAGTCCAAGCTCTTCAAGGAGGCCGGGGTCGGAGGCTGGAGGGACCTCTTCCGAATAGGAAAGACCCGCAAGGCCGCGGCCCGGGCCTCCGGCCCCTACGCCACCCTGTACGCCGAGGCGGAGACGGCCAAGGAAGCCATCGTCGCCCAGGTCAAGGCCGCGGGCAAGGACTCCCCCTTCGACAAGGAGCTCATCCCGTCCCTGGAGGAGTACGTGGGTCAGGTCCGCCTGCTCACCCAGACGGTCAACGAGATCGACTCCATCATCGACGCCATCCCCATGAAGGACCTGGCCAAGGACAAGGCGGAGCTCAGGGGGAAGCTCGAGGGCAGCGTCAATTCCTCCTTGAAAAGCGAGTACGCCCGGTCCGTGGAGGAGATCGAGAGGCAGGAGAAGTCCTTCCAGGACCTCCAAGACCAGCGGGAGGTCCTCCACCTTCGCCTGAAATCCTCGGTCAATTCCCTCAAGCAGATGCAGCTGGACATGGCCCGGTACCGGGCCAACCCCGACCTGGCCCAGTCCGCGTCCCTGGACCAGGTACGCTCCCGCACCGGGGAGCTCTCCAAGTACCTGGAGGACCTCCGGAAGGGCTACGAGGAGGCCCGGGAGGCCGAAGATCCCTGGAAGGATCTGGAGCGCCAGGCGGCGGAACGGGAAGCCCGGGCCAAGGCCCTTCCGGAGTCGGAGGGCTCCGGGAACGAGGGCGGGGCGGATTCCCCGTCACGTTGACAAGCCCCGGGTTTTGCCCCTAGTATCGCACCTGTCCCCAAAGCTAGACCCGGTAGCTCAGTTGGATAGAGCGAGCGCCTCCTAAGCGCTAGGTCGTGGGTTCGATTCCCGTCCGGGTCAGGCATGAACGGTCCGCAGGCACGACGCCCGCGGGCCGTTTCCATTTCCCGGGGAATCAGCCCTTGAGGGGGAAGTAGATGTTCGTCTCCAGCTTTTCCACAGGGGTGTCCTCCGGGGAGTTCAGGTACTCCTCGTACATGAAGGACTCCGGGGTGACTCCCTTCTCGGCCACGAAGGCCATGAGGGTGTTGTAGGTCGTCTCGATCGTCGTGTAGGGACCCGTATGCTTGGCCGTCGCGGTCGGCCCGCCGGGCAGGCGGCCCGACTTGATCCTGCCTTCCCCGGGCTCGGCCTTCCCGACCGGGAAGCCGATCTCGACGTCCAGGTCCTCCATGTCCATGTTGTGGTACATCGCGAAGGGAGGCCCCGCGAAGGGGATCCCCTTCCGGGCCATGTAGGCCGCGATCTGGCCGAAGACCGGCCCCATCGTCTCGGGCAGCTTGGCCGCGGCGGTCCGGTACCGGATCGACAGGGCGGGCTGTTCCTTCTTCCGCAGAATTTCCATGGCGCTCCTCCTCGACCTTGAAGATGAGGCTATCCTGCCGCAGCCTTCACGAGCCTGGAATGCGGAGCAGGCCTTCGATCTTCAGGCCGACTCCGCGTCCTTCCCTTCCGCGTCGGGCGCCTCGGCGGCCGCCCGGGCCGCGCCCTCCGGTGTCGGCAGCAGGGCCACCCAGAGACTCCCGCAGGCCGCCGCCGACACGACCAGGATCTTGACCCAAGCCGGGGGTATGGCCAGGGCGCCCAGGCTCGCGAAGGTCATCATCGCGGCGATGGAGATGATCTTGCCCCGGGCCCGGATCCTGCCCTCCTCCACGAAGAGCTTGACCCCCGGACCGAAGCGCCTGTGGGAGACGATCTTCTCGTACATGCGCCGGTTGGTGCGCAGGAAGGCCAGGCCCGCAAGGATCCAGAAAATCGTGGTGGGGAGGCCGGGCAGGAAAATTCCAACCCAGCCCAGGCCGAAGGCCAGGAAGCCGGCGGCCATCAAGATCCGTCGCTTTCCTTCGTTCATCCGCCCCTCCCCGCTTCGGTACCACGCTACCACTCCGGCCGCCCCGGAGTCCAGGGCCGGTCTCCGGCGGGCCGCCCGGAAGGCCGTTCGGCCGATCCGGACAGCCGCCGCGTAGGCGCGGCGCCCCCGCTAGAGCAGGTCGAAGCGGTCCAGGTCCATCACCTTGGCCCAGGCCGCGGCGAAGTCCCGGACGAACTTCTCCCCGGCGTCGTCGGAGGCGTAGACCTCGGCGAGCGCCCGGAGACGCGAATCCGCGCCGAAGACCAGGTCGGCTCGGGTCGCCGTCCAGTGGAGCCTGCCGTCCCCGCGGCCTAGGCCTTCGTAGAGACCAGGCTCCTTCCCCGCGGCCTTCCACTCGGTGCCCATGTCCAGGAGATTCACGAAGAAGTCCGTCGACAGGACGCCGGGCCGCTTCGTAAGCACACCATGATAGCTGCCGCCCGTGTTGGCCCCCAGGACCCGGAGGCCGCCCACGAGGACCGTCATCTCCGGCGCGGTGAGGGTGAGAAGCTGGGCCCTGTCTAGGAGGAGTTCCTCGTCCGGGACCGCGTAGGCCTCCTTCCGGAAGTTGCGGAAGCCGTCGGCCTTGGGCTCCAGGAAGGAGAAGGATACCGGGTCGGTCTGATCCTGACGGGCGTCCACCCGCCCGGGCCGGAAGGGCACCTCCACCGGGAAGCCGGCCTTGCGGGCGGCCTCCTCGACCGCGGCGCAGCCCCCCAGCACGATCAGGTCGGCCAGGGAGACCTGCTTGCCGCCCGCCGCCTGGCGGTCGAAGCCGGCCTTCGCGGCCTCGAGGGCGGCGAGGACCTTGGCAAGGCGCGCCGGCTCGTTGGCAGCCCAGTCCTTCTGCGGGGCCAGGCGGATTCGTGCGCCGTTCGCCCCGCCGCGCTTGTCCGAACCGCGGAAGGTCGAGGCCGAGGCCCAGGCGACGAAAACGAGGTCCGCGGGGGGTACACCCGCGGCCAGTACCTTCTTCTTGAGCGCCGCGATGTCAGCCGAGTCGATGAGCGGGTAGTCCCGAGCCGGCAGGGGATCCTGCCAGATCAGGTCTTCCTTCGGGACTTCCGGGCCGAGGTAACGGGCCTTGGGACCCATGTCGCGGTGGGTCAGCTTGAACCAGGCCCGGGCGAAGGCGTCGGCGAAGGCGTCCGGGTTCTCCATGAACCTGCGAGAGATCTTTTCGTAGACGGGGTCGAAGCGCAGGGAAAGGTCCGTGGTCAGCATGCCCGCGGGATGACGTTTCCCGGCTTCGTGGGCGTCCGGCACCAGGGGACCCGACCCGTCCTTGGGCTTCCACTGCTTGGCGCCCGCGGGGCTCGTCGTGAGCTCCCATTCGGTCTCGAAGAGGACCTTGAAAAAGTTGGGGGTCCATTTCGTGGGAGTCGGGGTCCAGGTCACTTCGGGGCCCCCCGTGATGGTGTCGTTTCCCTTGCCCGTGCCGAAGGTGCTTTTCCAGCCGAAACCCTGGGCCTCGATGGGCGCGGCCTCGGGTTCGGGCCCGACGTGCTTGGGATGCCCCGCGCCGTGGGTCTTGCCGAAGGTGTGGCCACCCGCTATGAGGGCGACGGTCTCCTCGTCGTCCATGCCCATGCGGGCGAAGGTCTCCCGGATGTCCTTGGCAGCCAGGAGGGGGTCGGGATTGCCGCCCGGACCCTCGGGGTTCACGTAGATGAGACCCATCTGAACCGCGGCCAGGGGATTCTCGAGCTTGCCGGCCTCGGCATGGCGCTTGTCCCCCGCGAGCCAGGCCTTCTCGGAGCCCCAATAGACGTCCTTGTCGGGCTCCCAGACGTCCGGGCGGCCCCCGCCGAACCCGAAGGTCTTGAAGCCCATGGACTCGAGGGCCGTGTTGCCCGCCAGGATCAGGAGGTCCGCCCAGGAAATCCTGCGGCCGTACTTCTTCTTGATCGGCCAGAGAAGGCGGCGGGCCTTGTCGAGGTTGGCGTTGTCCGGCCAGCTGTTGAGGGGCGCGAAACGCTGCTGGCCCCGGCCACCGCCTCCGCGGCCGTCCCCGGAGCGGTACGTTCCCGCGCTGTGCCAGGCCATACGGATGAAGAAGGGCCCGTAATGGCCGAAGTCCGCGGGCCACCAGTCCTGGGAATTCGTCATGAGTTCCCGGAGGTCCCGCTTGAGGCCTTCGTAGTCGAGGGAAAGGAATTCCTTCCGGTAGTCGAAGCCCGGCCCCATCGGGTCGGACCTGGACGAGTGCTGATTGAGCAGGTCAAGGTTCAGCGCTTCGGGCCACCAATCCTGGTTGGTGGTTCCGCCGCCGCCCATGTGCCCGTGCGCCGGGCCCGTCTTCGCGTCGCTCACGGTTCTCTCCTTCCGCCGGGTTCCCGTTCCGGTCCCGGGGGCCCGGCGCTCCCCGCGGGACACGTATCCATGCGTATCGGGGCCGGCCGGAACCGGCCCCTTGAAGCCGTGCCGGGCGCCTATTTCTTGGTGATAGCCGCCAGGACGTTCTCCTTGGCTATCTTCTTGGTGCAGAAGAACCAGTCGTGGCAGGTGACCCCGGACTCCTTGCCGTCCATTCGGTCCTTGGCCACCCCGCAGGATCCGGCGGGGGGCACGATCACATCGTCCCCGGGGCGCCAGTCCGCGGGACAGGCCACGGAGAAGGCGTCCGCGGTCTTGAGGGCCTGGACTACCCGGATGAGCTCGTCGAAGTTGCGCCCTATGGACAGGGGATAGTAGATGACCGCCCGGATCACGCCCTTGGGATCTATGAAGAAGACGGCCCGCACGGCCTTGGTGGCGGCTTCTCCGGGCTGTATCATCCCGTACTTCCTGGCCACCTCCATGGTGATGTCCTCGATCAGGGGGAACTTCACTTCCACGTCCTTCATGCCCTTGTACTGGATCTTCTCCTTGATGGTCCGGAGCCAGGCGATGTGGCTGTAAAGGCCGTCCACTGAAAGCCCCACCAGCTTGCAGTTGAGCTCCGCAAACTTCTGTTCCAGGCTGGCGAAGGTCATGAACTCCGAGGTGCATACGGGGGTGAAGTCCGCGGGGTGGCTGAAGAGGATCACCCAGCTGCCTTCGTACTGCTTGGGGAAGTCGATCTCCCCCTGGGTGGTGACGGCTTTGAAGGCCGGCGCCTTGTCCCCGATGCGGGGCATGGGCTGGATAGCGGTCTGGTCGCTGGTTTCCATAGGTACTCCTTGTCGATAGGCACATCGTGCCGAGGATGATTTTTTGGAGACTTCCGCCGCGTACAGGTCTGGGCGGACTCCATGAGCTCTTTAGCAGGATCCATGCCAAGACAGAGTTCGGCGCGCCGCCCCGGTTCAACCGGGTTTCCACCGGGTTTTGAGCCGGGAAAGCTTGCCTTCCACCGGAAAATCGGCGATACTTTCACCCATATGTCGGTGAACACCGAAAAATCGATGCTCAACGGGACCCGAGTCGCCGGGCTCGGCATGGCCCAGGAGCCCTGGCTGGCCCCGGAAGGGACCATGGACATCGTCCTGGAATCCCTGCGTCAGCTGATCGACTACGAGCTGGCTGTCATCCTGAGCTTCGAGGGCAAGGACACCCTCCGGGTCCGGACCATGAAGGGCCCCCTGGCCACCCGACGCCTGGCGGACTTCTCCATCTCCCTCCTGGAACGCCGGGACCTGGCCCTCCTCCTGGCCGCCGGGGAACCACGCCTCCTTTCCACGGAACGGGGCTTCGTGGACACCTACGCGGAGATCCTGGACCTCCCGGAGGGGCATTCCTGCCTGGCCGCCCCCCTGACCGTGGAGGGGACCGCCATAGGCCTCCTGACTTTCGACCACCGCTCCTGCGGCGTCTTTTCAGATCAGATCCTTCGGTTCATCGGAGTGATCTCCCGACTCATCGCCGTGGCCCTGGCCCAGTCCGAGGCTTCCCGGAACCTCCGGGACCGGAACCGCCTGCTCCTGGAGGAGCGCAACCGCCTCCTTGCCCGGGATGCCGAGGCCTTCGGGGACCTTGCGGGGACCTCCCCGGTCTGGGTGGAGGCCCTGGACGCGATCAAGCTGGTGGCGGCCACGGAGTCTCCGGTCCTCCTCCTGGGGGAGACGGGAACGGGCAAGGAAGAGGCCGCCCGGGCCATCCACAAGCTTTCCGCCCGGGCCGCGGGACCCTTCGTGGCGGTGAACTGCTCGGCCCTCCCGGCCTCCCTGGCGGAAAGCGAGCTCTTCGGCCACGAAAAGGGTTCCTTCACGGGAGCCCAGGCCCTGCGGAAGGGCCGCTTCGAACTGGCCCACGGGGGCACCCTCTTCCTGGACGAGATCGGGGACCTTCCCCTGGAGATCCAACCCAAGATACTGCGAGCCCTCCAGGAGGGCCGCTTCGAACGGGTCGGGGGAGAGTCCCCGGTGTCCGTGGACGTCCGGATCGTGGCAGCCACCCACGTGGACCTGGGGGCGGCCGTGGAAGCGGGCACCTTCCGGGAGGACCTCTTCTACCGGGTAGCGGTCTTCCCCATCCGCATGCCCCCCCTCCGGGAGAGAGGACAGGACTCGATCCTGATTGCCGAACTCTTCGCGGCGCGCCTCCGGAGCCGCCCGGGCTGGCAGGACCTGGCCTTCAGCGCGGAGGCCCTGGACCTGATCGCCCGCAGGGACTGGCCGGGGAACGTCCGGGAATTGCGGAACGCCGTGGAAAGGGCGGCCATCCTGGCCAAGGGCGGGATCATCGGAGCCCAGGAACTCTGCGCCGGCGACTGGGCCCAGGGCAGGGCCGTCACACCGCCGGGGCTTCCCGTCCCCGGGGTCTGCTCGGATTCACGGTCTTTCCCGGAAGCGCCCTTCCGGGTCCCGACGCTCCGGGAGGCGGAACGGGAACACATCCGGACGGCTCTAGCCCGCGTCCGGGGCAGGATCTACGGCCCCGACGGGGCGGCGGCCGCCCTGGGCTTGCCCCCCAGCACCCTCCAGAGCCGACTGAAGAAGCTTGGCTTGGATCCGAAGGATTACCGCCGGGAATAGGAATATCCCCTTCCGGGGACGCCGGCCCGGGGCGGACCGGATGATCGACGCTCTGGAATCGGGCATTTGACAGTAACCCTGTTCAGGTTTATCCTGGAAATTCGAGAGGGGGGCGATATGGAAGGCAAGACCAGGATCGGTATCATCATCTGCGACCGGTACCGCAGCTGCGCGGGGGGCAAGTGCTTTCGCTCCCTGAGGAACCGGGAGGGAGCCTTCTCCCGCTACAAGGACCGGGAGGCCGAACTGGTCGGATACACGAGCTGCGGTGGCTGTCCCGGCGGCAACATCGAGTACGCCGGCGAGGAGATGGTCAAGAACGGGGCCACGGTCATCCACCTGGCCACCGGCCTGGTCGTCGGCTATCCCCCCTGCCCGAACATCGATTATTTCGCCAAGTTCCTCCGGGAACGGTACAAGGTCGAGGTCGTCGTAGGCACCCACCCGATACCCACCAAGTACCTGGACATGCACACCAAGCTGGGCACCTGGAACGCCCCGGAATGGAAACCCCGGATCCAGCCCACCCTCTCGGACCTCGCGACCCGGGACGCGTACAACTGAGCATTCGGCGATCCGCGGTCTCCGTGCTCTGGTAGGCTTGACGTATTATAAGCATATGCCTATAATATCCCTAGAAAGATTTTGAGCTTTGCCTTTTTCTCCGCGCCGTAGGCGCGGATACTCCACCAATCACGAGGAGGCGGATATGCCTTGTATGGATGGAACGGGACCGGCCGGCACCGGTCCGGTGACGGGCAGGGGCCTCGGGGCCTGCGCGGGCGGCCGCGGAGCGGGATGGGGATACGGCCCGGGTTTGGGCAGAGGAATCTGCCGTGGATTCGAACCGGGCCGGGGTCCGGGTTTTGGATCGGGATTCGGCAGGGGGTCGGGTCGAAGGATGGGATGGTTCTCCGTAGGGTACGGACAGGCCGGCGGGGGGCCGGCGACTAACGTCAAGAGCGTGCTGGAAGAACGACGCGGCTTTCTCCGGGCGGAACTCGAGAGGACCGAAGACCTCCTGAAAAAGGCCCCGGCCGCTCCTGGGGAAGACAAGGATGCGTGATACTCCTTGCGGAACCGTCCAAAACATCGGACAATGGGCCCGGCGCGCGGGGCCGCGAGGCCGCGCCGGGAGGCATCATGCTGGTTCCGAAGATCAAGAAACTCTACGACATCGATCCCCGGTCCTGGGAGCATCCCGCGGATAAGGCGGCCCTGGCGGCCCTGCGGTCCCTGAAGGGTCTGGACGAACTCGTCTCCACGATCCTGTCCGTCACGACGGAGAAATCCCTGCGCCTCATGCACCTGGCCTCCGCGATCAAGGTCACCGAGCGCCAGTACCCCCGGATCTTCCGCCTGACGGCCGAGGTGACGGACACCTTCGACTGGCCGTACACGCCGACCGTGTTCGTCAAGCAGAGCGTGGAGTACAACGCGGGAGTCCTGGGGGCCAAGGAACCCTTCGTCGTCCTGAACTCCTACCTCCTTCGAAACTTCGACGAGACCGAGGTCAAGGCCATCCTGGCCCACGAGCTGGGCCACATCATGAGCGGCCACGCCCCGTACAAGACCCTCATCTGGATGCTGGCCCGCATCTCCCCCTACCTGCTCGGCCTGCCCAAGATCGTGCTCATCCCGATCTTCGCGGCCCTGTACGAATGGGACCGCAAGAGCGAGCTGACCGCGGACCGGGCGGAGGTCCTGGCCCTCCAGGACGACGGCCCTTCCCTGAACGCCTTGATGCGCATGGCGGGCGGGGAGGACCTGTCCGAGGTGGACATCAACGAGTTCTTCCTGCAGGCCCGGGAGTTCGACGAGCAGAAATCCCTCCTGGACTCGGTACACAAGCTGCTGAACCAGCTCTGGCAATCCCACCCCTTCCCGGTGGAGCGGATCCAGGAGCTGCGCACCTGGTCCGCCTCCGGGGCCTTCAAGGCCATCCTGGACGGCAACTACCTGAAGCGGGGATTCTCCGCCGAGACCCCCGAGGAGGACATCAAGGCGGGGTTCGACTTCTACAAGCGGGACATGGAGGATTCCGAGGATCCCCTGACCCGCCTTGCCTCGAACCTGGGCAAGGGGATCGAGAAGGCCGCGGGCAACCTGGAGGACGCCTTCAAGGAGCTGTTCAAACCGTAGCCCGACTTCGGACGGCGTGGCCGCGGCGAGTCGGCGCCGGCCCGCTGCCCGCGCCGGAACCGGTCCGCCTAGTCCAAGTCCCCCGCGTCCAGGCGATCCGCCAGGCGGACGCCCACCGCCAGGGCCAACTCAACGGCGGCGGGTTCCACCGCGGACAGGTCGTCCTTGGGGGTGTGGTAGCCCCCGGAGCGCTCCTCGTTGGACCACTTCATGGCGATCAGGGTGGTGGCCCGGGCCCCCGCCTTGGCGGTCTCCGCGGCGTCCGTCCCACCCGTCAGGAAGGCGATGGGCTCCACCGCGGCCGGCACCCCAGCCTCCCGGGCAGCGGCCGCGCAGGCTTCCGCCAGAGGAACCGATAGCTTCACGGAGCCGTTGATGTCGCTGGTCAGGAAGCGGGCGTCCGCGGCCTTGTAGACGCAGTCCATGTTGTAGTGCCAGGTCGGAAGCCCCGCGATCTCGGCGGCATGGGCTTTGGCCCAGGCCCGGGCCCCCCGGAGCCCCGCCTCCTCGGCGTCGAAGCTGACGAACAGAAGGCGGGTACCGACCAGGCCCCGGCCCGCGTCCCGGCGGGTCCGGAACTCCCGCAGGAGCTCCAGGGCGATCGCGGAGGCCGCCAGGTTGTCCCCCGCCCCGGGAGTGCCCTCGGAGCCCGCGAAGTTCCACAGGGGAGCCACCAGGAGGAAGTCGAGGCAGAAGGATATCGTCACCGCCGCCCTCACCCAGGGTCCCGGTGCCAGGACCGCGACGGCCAGGGAGACGATCCAGAGCACCGCGAAGGAGCCGATGCCGCCGTATACGCGCAGGGAGTACTTCTCGGGCTTGTCGATGTAAAAGTTGAAGACCCGGGCGGAG
>Ga0116154_10003959_pt1 | contig 10215 bp, 10 predicted proteins | sample AD_UKC030_MetaG_FD_89898 | JGI IMG/M metagenome (GOLD analysis project Ga0116154, IMG submission 89898) | Active sludge microbial communities of municipal wastewater-treating anaerobic digesters from USA - AD_UKC030_MetaG | ecosystem: Engineered > Bioreactor > Anaerobic > Digestate | place: USA...
CAAGGGCCGCCCGTGCGCGTCTTGGCCCCGGTCTGAACGTGATGTGGGCGCTGGCTGGATCGTCCTGTCATAAGTTCTATCCCGGACAGGATGTAGTGATTGCCCGCATCCTGCTTGAAAATCCGGATTGCCGAATCTTTCTTGTTGGCGATGCGGCTTGCGTCATCCTTGAAGCGGGATGGGAGAAGGAAAGCCGCGTTGTGTGTCTTTCCGGCGAGCTTGGCATTCGTGACACGCTGGCGCTGGCAAAAGAGGTTGATGTCGTTCTCGGCTGCGAAACCGGCGTTTTGAATGCTGTGGCCTTCGAGGATAACCGCAAGGTTGTCTTGCTCTCGCATAGTTCCCACGAAAACCTGACGAAGCATTGGGAAAACACCATTGCCCTGGCGCCCAATGGTCTTGATTGCTATCCCTGCCACCGCCTGCACTACACCCGAGAATTCTGCAAGGAAGACAAGGAAACCGGCGCGGCCATGTGCCAGCGGTTGATTGATCCGGCAGACGTATATCAGGCAGTTGTCTGGAAAGAGCAGGCGGCAGCATGAACAAGGGCGAATTGCGCAAACAACTGCGTGCCGACATCAAGGATGACGTGAAGAAGTATTTCTTCACCGATGAGCAACTTGACCGCTGGATCAATGAGTCGGAAGTCGAAGCGGCGCGTCGCGCCTTGTTGCTGGTGGATTCAACTTCATCGGTTACATCAATCGACCTGTTCGCCGGGGATGCTGGTGCCGACCTTGATCCATCAATCATTTACGTCCGTCGCGCCCGCCTCGCATCGACCAAACGCTCGCTGACGCCGTGTGTTGCTCGGGCAATGGACGAAATGATACCGAGTTGGGAAGAAGATCAGGCCAGCGTGCCAATCCGCTTTGTTCCTGACTGGCAGACCGGATATATCCGCCTGTGGCCGGCAACGCGACTTGCTGACCGGCTATCAATGACGGTTGTTCGCAAGCCGCTTGGCCCGATGGTAGATGATGAAGACGAGCCGGAAATCCGCGAACACTATCACCTGATGCTGCTCGATTGGGCGAAGCATCGGTGTTATGCGGTGCAGGATTTTGATCTGTACGACCCAAAGAAATCAGAGGCACACAAAGCCGAGTTTGTACGCAACTTCGGAGAAAGCCGACCGCTCGACGAACATTGGGCGCAGGAACAGTATTACGACGTAGGGGCTAACTGATGACAGACCCAAAAACCTCAATAGCAAGCTACACGGCCAGCGGTTCTTTGATTCTTTTCGGGCTGACGGCCAATGATTTCGCGGTGTTATCCGGTCTGTTCTTCGCCTTCATCACCTTCTGTATCAACTGGTACTACAAGCACAAGCATCTGCGACTTATCGAGGAAAAGGTAAGGCGCATGCCGTTTCCGAAACTTGAGATGGAAGACGAGTGAACCTATCGATCAAAGACGGCGTTTTCTACGTCGACAACCTTCGGTTTTGCCTGGCAGGAGTCGGAAATGGACGCAACGATTTACCAACTGGACGCTATGAGGTCGCAACGCAATACGCGCATGTTCATGGAAAAGTTCTTCCAGATGCCATTGGCCTCGGGTGGATTGGAGCTTCTTACGAGTGCGACTGCGTTTTGGGTAGCGTACTCAGCCGCAATGGTGTCCTGCCATCACAAGGTGCTCTCAGCCGCCTTCTCGCCATGCTTGAGGTTGCCGAAGGCAACGGAAGCGCCGTCTGGTTGGAGGTGGTGAAGTGAGCAGTTTTCAGTCCGCTTACGAGCGCATGATTGCCAACGAGGGCGGCTACAAGCTGACCAACGTAGCCGGTGATCGAGGCGGTCAAACCTATGCCGGAATTGCCCGCAATCACTGGCCGGCTTGGGCTGGATGGTCAGATATTGACCGTGGCGACATACCGGCCAGCGAACTGGTGCGCGCCTTCTACCGTGTCAATTTCTGGAATGCAGTGCATGGCGATGAAGTGGCTGCGCCTTCCATTGCTTCAAACCTGTTCGATTTCGCTGTCAATGCCGGGCCGCGCACCGCAATCAAACTGGCGCAGATTGTTGTTGGGGTGACGCCAGATGGCGTGATTGGACCCAAGACGTTGGTGGCGCTGAATAACATCGACAGTTCTATCTTTGTCGCCTACTACGCCCTGGCAAAGATAACGCGCTATCGAGACATTGTGACCCGCGACCGCAGCCAGTCGAAATTTCTTCTTGGCTGGATCAACCGTACCTTGCGAGAGGCAACATGAACCCGATAGTCGATGCCGTTGTTGGCGGACTTATCAGCACGGTCGGCAAAGTGGCCGATGATCTTTTCACGTCCGACGAAGAACGCATGAAGGCCGAACTCGACGCCTATGCCGCTGAAACCAACCGGATGCAGGGCCAGGTTGATGTGAATAAGGTCGAGGCGGCGAGCGCGAACGCATTCATTGCCGGTTGGCGTCCGTTCATTGGCTGGACATGCGGACTGGCTTTCTCCTATGCAGCAATCATTGAGCCGCTGCTGCGCTTTGCAGCACAGGTCTGGTTTGGTTACGCCGGGGCGTTTCCTGTTATCGATACCAATCTGACCATGCAGATTCTTTTTGGAATTCTTGGTCTTGGCGCCATGCGCAGCTACGACAAAAAGCAAAAGGGAGTTGCGTAATGGCGCTTAAAGAAATCCTGATTGAGCGCGGCAAGACTTACGAGATTGACGTGTATTGGAGCGTTGATCCGATCATTCGCAAGCCGATCACGGCTATTTCACTTGCTGCGGGCGCCCCGAGATTGACGGTTGCCGGGCATGGCATGCCTGACGGCTGGCAGGCTGAAGTCTACGGTGTTATTGGAATGAAGCAGATCAACGATGTTGGTCGGCAGGAATGCCTGGTGATTGATCCCAATACGATTGAACTGAACAAGGTCAATCCAGTAGATGACAGCGGGAAGATTTGGCCGGCTTATACGAGTGGCGGGTTTGTTTCATTCAAGACGCCGCGCGACTTGAGCAACTACACCCCGGCAATTGACTTCAAGAACAAGATCGGCGGCACGGTTTGGGCCACTTCTCAATCCAGCCTTGCGCCATTGAACATCATTGCTGCAACCATCGATAACGCGCTCAAGAAAACCACGCTACGCATTTCGGCCGTCGATACCGCAGCGATCCCGATGAGCATAAAGAAGGGCGTTGCCGAACTCGAAATGCACAACACGCTTGATCCAAGCGATGTAGTCCGACTGAGGTTGTTCAAATCAAGCAACGAAGAGTACGACCCAGTACGGGTAATTGGCGAAGTAACCACATAATTTTTAAGGAGCAGCAAAATGACAGTTTATGCACACGCAGATGTTCTCGACCAAGGCCCGAAGTACATCAAGGATAATTGCGACAAGGTTATTCTTATCTCGGCCTATTCCAATGTCTACGCCACGGTCAACGGCGCCAATAAGGTTGCCGAGGCAACGCTGGTAACGGGTGACTTCGCCCTGGCCGGTGCTGATGGCGCAGCACGCGTCCTTACTGCGACGCTGACCGGGAAGAGCGGCGGAAACGCGGCGCAGACGGTGAATCCTGGTACTGGTATGCACGTCGCTTTCGTCCAGACCGGCGCCTCCAAGGTGCTGTATGTGACTACGGAATCGAGCGATCAGGCCATCACCAGCGGTAATCCGGTGCAGTTCAACTCGAATCCGACCTACACCAGCAATCAGCCGACCTAATGGCCTTGCCGGTCGCCAAGTCGTATAGCGGAAGAATCAATTCCCCCATCATCGGGGGGAAGTTTCTCCGCAAGTACGCTATTGGAGCAAGCGTGGTGCAGGCGAACATCGCCAGTGCTGCTGCGGTTTCCAGTGGGGCGACGTTGCACCAAGTCGTGATGGCGAATGTGGGCCAAGCGAATCTTGCCAGTTCTGTCTATCTTCAGGCGCCTGCTATACCGTCTGGAGTGTGGTCACAGATTACCGTCTCTCCTTATTCGTTCGTCCCGACCAGAGGGACAGACGGCAATCCACGCTATGACTCTGGCGTTTCAAGGTCGCTGACTGACGCTGGGTCGGCGATTACCGCCGCCATTATTCCATTCCGCGAGTATTCAAGACCGACCCCAACGGATCACGGGGTTCTCTATTACCACGGTGGATTGCATTCCGGGTATGCAGGTAACGACATCCTGAAGATCACTCTCGGGGCATCGTTGTCCGTAGAACAGTTGGCCCGGCCTCACGTTCCAGCAGCGGGCGATATTGGCTATTCGACCAGCGGAACCCCGGCGATGTACCGGGACTATGCCACCGCTTTTTCTGTTGGCGAGCGGGACCAGTGGGAGCCTTACACCTACCACAACTACTGCAAAAACGTATGGCACCCCCAAGAGGGGTATCTGCTCACGACGACCTATCCTGTTTCTTGGGATGGGAGTGGCTATCCGGTATCGTCACTGACCGCCTATGGTCCATCCGATGCGAAATGGCACGGAAGCGTTAAGTACAACGAAAGCACACACAAGTACACGCTGTTTTCTGCGCCGACGACAGGAAATCCCATCACTGATATTTCTGACTACAGCGCAAAACTTGGCGGGATTATAGGAATTTCCGAATCTTATGGTGTGTTCAGAGTTTCGGAACTGACCTATAAAAACGGGAATGCTTGGCAGTATGTCAGGTCGATCACGCCGAATGCTGCAACGGGTTCCGCAGCGCAAGGGAATGCAGCCAACGGGATTCCGATTAAGTTGCTGGAGGGTAGCCTTTATGTGCTGGTCAATAATGTAAATGCCAATTTCAATATTTTCACCTATGACCACGCCTCCGGGGAGGTTGCTGCTGTTTCTCTACCTGTTGCCAATACAGGGACGCAGGATTATGTAATTCAGGTTGATAGGGCTGGACGGCGTTTATTCTGTGCCGTGCTCGGCTCCCCGGTCCGGGTCTTCGTCAGCTATTTTGGCGCCTTGAGTTCTTGGACCGAGCTTTCAATTAGTTCCGCGCCGAACATGCTGGCAATGTCGGCTGCGCTTGGGCGTGAGCCTCTGCATTACTGGAAGAACACGCTGTACCTGCTCGACTTTTACGGCGGAAATTATTACCGCGCATCGCTTGGAGACTCTCCTCCTGAAGTAACGCTCTCCAAAGTCCTTGTTGGCTTTACCAGCAATGCAGGGTTCGACATAACGAACAGCAAGCATACCAATCTGGCGTATTGCCCACTGAACAATTCGATATATATGATCGGTGGGGATGTTGTAAATAGCTACTCTCAGGAGATGTTCAGGTACAACCTTGGAACATCCACATGGTCGCAAATACAGAATGCGTGTGGCGCCGACCCAAGCGGCAACGCGAATGGTGTGCTGCCGATAAACCCCGATGATGGTGGATTGTTTTGGGACGACACTGACGCAAAGTTCTGGTGGCTCCCGGGCGGCGGGCAGATGGGCCAGTCGAGCAATCTTTCGTATCTGCACTCATGCTCTGACATGCCAACCGATGCCGAGTGGGCAAACCTGTATTCCCTGTATTCAGGGACATACGACACCAACGGCAAGAGCATCATGATGACGCATTTCAACGCCCTGTCGCGTTGGAAAGCCTATGAGGCAATGACCTTTGACCCGATAGCCGGGGTATGGGCCGTTGAGCAGCTTACGGTAACACACAGGGATGGATGGGGTGACAGCGTATTGGCAAAACTGTATGGCGGAGAAAGCAACCGCGGCAATGCTTATGATCCGGTCGCCAGAAAACAATTCAGGATAATTATTGGTGGCGGATTCCACCTGTTCGCTATTGACCACGCCACGAGAACATGGAGGCCATTTACTTGCGCCAAGCTAGCGGATGGATCGTACTTTAACTATGGCGATCTGCAATATCTCGGTTACGGGCATCAAGCCTTTACAGTCGATCCAGCAACCGGACACTTGTATTTCATTAGGCCAGCGACCGGCGATCTGGTGCAAATAGACACAAGGGCGACGCCGGCTTTATATGATGGCGTTGGACCGTCTTACATTTTGCCGATTCGTGTTATGGGCAATCCGCTAACACCTGCTCTTAATTACACCTACGCTGACCATGCGTACATCAGGATATACAAGGGAGGAATACTCTTTTGGTATCTGGATGCATCAGGGCTTGGCGGTGACATTCGAGGTGCTTGGTGGAGAAGCCTGACCAGCGTTGAGACAAGTACGTGGATTCCCGTCCAACTCCCGTTTGATTTCGTTACAAACAGCGTTTCGACAAATCAAATAGCAACCGACCAATATTTCGCTATGGGTGGCAATCCGGACGGCGCGAGCGGTGCAATAGCTCATGCGCCAAGATCGGCATGGGTGCTTTCTTGAGGGTAAATAAATGTCATTAATAATTGATGCTGATAATGAGTACCTGACCGGAACCGGGTTCTCAGGTGGGACAGGAAACACAGAAATGTCTGTGGCTGTTTGGGTTAAGCGCAACTCGGGAACATCAAATTCCCAAGCCTACATGGGTATTGGGCCGGATTTTGATGACAACTGGAACGTCATTGACATAGCTCATAACGGAACCGGCGCAGATTGTTGGGTTTACCCACAAAACTCACAATATCGGATCATCGCAGGTCCAAATGCAAACTCGACCGCCTGGCAACTTCTGGTATTAACTTTTAAGCAAAACGCTGCGCCAAAAGTCTATACCGCAATCACAGGCGGGTCAGTCTCAACCTACACGCACGGAACCACACCGACTGAATACTTTAGTGACCTTGTTGATAGCGTCCGAATCGGCAAGGGCGGATTCTCCACTGCTGATTGGTATTGTCGGGCCAGATTGGCGCACGCTGCGGTATGGAACAAAGAACTTACGTCGGCGCAAGTCTCTGAGCTTTTCAACGGCGGGACCGCTGGCGCTGGCAAGAATCCGCAGGCGGTTCAGGCAGCAAATCTGAAGTTCTACTCCCCGCTGACCTCGGATGCCACGGTAACGGTGGGCGGCATTTCGCTCTCGGCCACGGGCACGCTGACTTACGACGGCGCAGATAATCCGAATGTGGAGGCGTATGGCTCCACGCAGAATGTCACTGTCGCCAACGTTACGCAGGCCAATTCCATATCTGGTGCTGCCGTCTACCAGGCGACCGCGAACGGAATCCTGACCACTGCCCCACTGAAGAACAACACACGTACCTTGCTGGCGAACATCTCCGGATGGACGGTTGATGTGAAGAACCCGACGACCGGCGCTCTGGTGGTGCGCGTCACCGGGCTGACGACCAGTTCGCTTGGCGTTCTGACCGTCAATGATGCACTGATCGTTGCCGGCACCAGTTATGCGCTGGAACCGAGCCACGCTACCTATGGACGAATCCTGCCCGTGCTGACGGCAACCTAAAGGAAAAGAAATGCTCAATCTCGCATCCACATCCGATCTAATCAAGGTAATTACCTCAGCATCAGGAACGATTGAAGCGCATTCAACTTGGGCCGACCTGCTGACAACAACAGGAGTTGTTACACCGGGACGTACCAATACAGCCGACATAACTAGCAACACGACAACTACGGTTGTCGCAAGTCCGGCAGCAAATACGATCCGCACGTTACAGCTTTTGTCTATCCGCAATTCACATGCCTCTGTATCGAACCTCATAACAATTAACCATACTGACGGCACGAACGAACAGACATTGTGGAAAGGGACGCTGGCGCCGGATGAAGCCATTGTTTATGTTGATGGTTCCGGATGGCAACGCCTTAATGCCTCGGGGTCGCAGGTTGGCTCGAATCTGGCGGCGCAGTCTGACGTGCAGACTTTTACTACGGGTGGCACCTGGACGAAGCCAACCGCATTTACGCCCAAGGTAGTCATTGTTGAAATCATTGGCGCAGGCGGCGGTGGAGGTGCGGGCGCTTCGCTGGCAACTGCTGTGGTTGCCAAGGGCGGCGGCGGTGGCGGCGGCGGCTGCTGGGTGCGTGGCGTATTCGCTGCGGCTGATCTGTCCAGTACCGTGTCGGTCGGCATCGGCACTGGCGGCACGGCTGGCGCCAATGGCGCGGCGGGGGCAGCAGGTGGCGCGGGTGGTATCGGCGGCAATTCGACTTTCGGTGCCTACCTAACGGCTTATGGCGGCGGCGGCGGTGCTGGCGGCGCAATTTCAGCGGCGGTCACTGGCGGCGGTGGCGGCGGCGGTGCTGGCGGTGCCGGCGCTTCTGGAACAACGTCAGGCGGTGCCGGTGGAGTTCCTACGGCAGCAACCAACGGCGCAGGCGGGCAAGGTGTAACCGGAACGGTTGCGGTATCGACGACGGGCAATGCTGAAAACGGCGGCGGCGCGGGCGCCGGATCGGCTAATCCTCCGGTGGCGTCGTCAAAGGGCGGATCGTCGATTCGTGGCGGTGGCGGTGGCGGTTCAGGTGGTGGACATACGGCGACGCCAACCATCGTCGCTGGTGGCGAAGGCGGAAAATCCGGCGCTTATACGGCGGGCGGTGGCGGCGCAGTTGGTACGAATGGTGCCAGCCCGACGGCAGGCGGCTCCGGCGGCGCGGCTAACTCTGCTGTCGGCGGTTCAGGCGGTGGCGGTGGCGGCACGACGATCACGGCTTCGACCAATGGCGGCGATGGTGGCAACGGCGGTGCTGGCGGCGGTGGAGGTGGCGGCGGCGGCGTGGGGATGAATCCCGGGCTTGGCGGCAACGGTGGCGCTGGCGGTTCAGGTTATTGCATTGTCTATTGCTGGTGATGTGAATGGCGGTGCCAAAAGGATACTTCGATAAACTTCTAGATCAGTCAGGATGGTTTTCAAGCCTGACGCAGCCTAGCGGCTGGGTTGATGAATCCTTATTCGATAATTTGAACGGTACAGAGCTTGTTATTGGAGACAATGTAAACCAGTCAAATTCTGTATCAGCGGTTTCTGTTGTTCAGACACACCTTGTTGCCGCCGGCAATGTAGCGGTCGCCAATGCCACCTTAGCCGCTGGTGTATTACAGACACATCCGGTTGCAGTGGGCAATACGGACCAGTCCAACGCCGCTTCCGCTGCCGCAGTCAGTCAGACGCACCAGATCACTACCGCAAGCGTGGCGCAGTCGAACAACGCCAGCCCGGCGCAGGCGCATGCACAGCTAAACCGTATTCTTCGGGTTGATACCGATCCGCTGGAAGACGGTTATCTGATTGTCGGAGATGAAGGCGGGCAACTGGTCACGGCTGCCAACGTGGCGCAGAGCAATTCGGCTTCCTCCGCTGCGATTAGCCAAGCCACTGCGGTTCTAGTGACGACCGCAGACGTAGCGCAGGCTAACACCTCAAGTTCAGCGGCGATCAGCCATACGCAATACGCGACAATTGCGAGCGTTTCGCAGGCAAATTCTGCAAGCCATGTTGCGGTTATGCAATTGCATCTGGTCGCAGCGGCCAATTCCAGCCAGCCGAATGCGGTTTCTGATTCTGCTGTACGGCAAACGCACCCGATTTATTCGGCCAGCGTATCGCAAGCAAACGCCGCTTTTTCTGCGGCGATCAATCAGACACACCTCATTACCTCAAGTTCGGCGGCGCAGGACAATTCTGTATCTGCCAGCGGAATCAGTCAGTCGTCGACAACCTTTGTGTCTCCGAGCAATGCCGTACAGGATAGTTCACTAAGCGCCGTAGTAATCCAGCAAACGCACCTGGTCGGGTCGGATTCATCGGTTCAACAGAATACGGTTAGTCAGTCCGCCGTTAATCAGATACACCAGATATTCAGTGCTGGCGTAACGCAAGCGAATAGCGACGGTTCATCGGCCATTGCTCAGACGCATCTGGTTTCGATCTTCAGCGGGGCGCAAGCCAATTTAGTCAGTGGCGCAAGTGCCGGCCATGTAGTTTCCGGAATCGGCCATGTATGGCGCATTGACACCAGCCCATTCTATGCCGATACGCTGCTGATTGGCGATCCTGGCTTTGGCCTGCTCGGTTCGCAGATTGCCGCAACGGGCGACGATGGGCCGGGCTATCTGTACAACGATATTTCCCTGCCTGCCGATGCCGACAAGGAAATCAGCGGCGAAATCGTTACCTGGCCGCTGCATGGCGAATTGTTTGCGGACGAAGACGGATCGTTCATCTACACGCCGGATACCGGCTATGTCGGGACGGACAGTTTCGAGTATCAACTGCGCGTCGAAGGCGCTGCGACTGGCTCTCCGACGCTGGTTGAACTGACAGTAGTTGGTGATACGCAATACATCACGGCGGGAGATTTGGCGCAGAGCA